>Ga0182024_10009633_pt1 | contig 19920 bp, 15 predicted proteins | sample P32metaG_FD_120480 | JGI IMG/M metagenome (GOLD analysis project Ga0182024, IMG submission 120480) | Permafrost microbial communities from Stordalen Mire, Sweden - P3-2 metaG (Illumina Assembly) | ecosystem: Environmental > Terrestrial > Soil > Wetlands > Permafrost | place: Sweden: Stordalen... | reverse complement strand
CGCCGCGCAGCACGCGCACCAGCTTTCCCTGCGGCCTTTGCTGTTGATAGTGCAGCCCGCGCAGCACGCCTTTGCGCGAGCCCGAGTGGTTATCCTGCGCAAACCGCGTGGGCAGTCCCAACGCGCCGAATGTCGCCTCGTTGTAGGCCTCGAAGAAGAAGCCGCGCGCATCGCCGAAGACCTTCGGCTCCAAAATAACGACATCCTTCAGTGAAGTCAGGATCAACTGCAATGCGCGTCCTCCGGAGCCTGTGCGGCGAAAGTTCTCAATCGAGAGTAATCATAATCTTGCTGTACGCGGCCGGGTTCTCGCTCCAGGCGCGCAGAATCGCCGGCGCCTCTTCCAGCGGCACGGTCGCGCTGATCGCCTCTGCCGTGGGAAACCTCCCGCCCTCGAACATACGGATCACCTCCTCGAAATCGCGCGGCAGCGCATTGCGCGAGCCCAGGATGTCCAGCTCCTTCTGCACGAACAAGCGCGTCTCGTAGCTCACCGGCTCCTTCGCGTATCCGATATATACCACCCGCCCGGCGAACGAGACCTCCTCCACCGCAGCGCGAAACGTCTCCGGCCTGCCGATCGCCTCGATCACGACGTCCGGGCCGTGCCCGTCCGTCAACTCCTGCAGCCGCGCATGGACCTCCTCGCGGCCGGAGTGGATCACCTGCCGCGCCCCAGCCTTCTGCGCGATGGCCAGCTTCCTATTTTCGATATCGATGGCGATGACCCGCGCCCCGCGAAACGCCGCCGCGGCAACCGCGCCCAGACCCACGCCGCCGCACCCATAGATAGCCACCGTGTCGTCCGCGGTCACTCGTCCGCGCCCCGCCGCATGGCAACCCACGGTCAAGGGCTCCACCAGGCAGAGCTCCTCGATCGGCAGCGGCGCGGCATACAGCTTCTCCAGCGGCATCGTAATCCGCTCCGTCAGCGCGCCATCGCGTTGCACTCCCAGTGTCTGGTTCCCGCGGCATGTATTCACGCGGCCCTGCCGGCAGGAGGAGCACACACCGCAGCCGGTGTACGGCGACATTGTGACATCCATCCCCTCGGCCAGCCCCAGTTCATTCGCCGGGACACGCTCCACCGTGGCGGCAACCTCGTGCCCGGGAATTCGCGGATACGTGACCAGCGGATTCTTTCCCAGGAACGTGCTCAAGTCCGTCCCGCACAGCCCAATCCGCCGCACCCGCAGCATGGCCTTGTCCGGCTCAACAGGCGGCGGCTCGATATCGATCACGCGCGCCTCGCCCGGCCGGTCGATCACCAGAGCCCTCATCGGTCCCTCCGCTCCGGATACAACGTCAGCTGAAAGGTCGCAACGGTGTCGCTCTGCTGCCCGGTCTTGTAAATCGGCGCCTTCCACCACTCCTGCTGCACCTCGGCCGAGATCTCGAGCACATCCTTGACGCGCTTCACCACGTGCACGTCGAAGCTGTTCTGCGTGGTGCCGCCGGGCACAAACTTCTGCCAAGTTCCTGGATCCGGCCCCGGCACCGTCCCCGGACCAGGAATAAAATCGTCCGCGGCCTTGTAATGCTTGAACGAACCCTGCACCATCTCCATCGGCGACAGGTGATACGTCAGCCACGCCTGACCGCCCTTGCCCTCGCGGCCGATCGCATCCCCCATGATGTAGCCCTTGTTGGTGTATCCCTGCACCTGGATTGTCTCCACGTAGAGGTAAGCGCCTTCAGCGCTGCGGCTCGTCTCGGGATCGGTGTTGACTCCTTCCACCCGGAAATCCAGCCGCGGAATGCCCGGCACCCGCGACAGATACAGCCCCGGACGCACCCCCGCGTGCCGCGGAGCGTCGATGGGATTGATGTCGTCATGGATCATCGAATCCGTATAGAGCGTCATCCAGTGATTCAGCCACGGCAACCGCCAGTTGAACTCGAACGACGAGAAGCGCGCGCCCGGGTCTCCGCGCGAAAGCTTCTCCGCCTCGGACACGTTCGCCGTGCTGAAGAAGCTCTTCAGGAACGTGTGCAGCGTGATCGGCTCATGCCCCTTGCCTCCCCAGATCACCGTCCGCTCGAAGCCGAACTCCACATTCGGCGTCGGCTTGAAGTTGATCTTCTCCACGTGCATCCAGGGATCGTTGGGATCGCTGTGCCCCTTCAGGCTGCCCACAAAAAAATCGTAACGGAACGGCCCCACCAGCCGCGACAGCAGCGGAATGTAAAGCGGCTCCGTGCGGTCGATCTGAAACGCGTAGAAGTTCTCCGCGTTGTTCGAGTACATGAACGCACCGCCCACCGTGGGCGCCAGCCAGTGGTCGCTCTTGCCGAACGAGATCTCGTGGTTCAGTATCCGGTACGACAAGTTCGCCTCGACGATGCGCAGCACGTCCGTCTGTGCAACCGGCCCCGCCGGGCTCGTCAGTTGCGCCAGATTGGCAGGCGGCGGCGTTAGGAAGTTGGCCTGCGCATCGACGTTTGCAAGGATCGCCACCAGCGCCGGCGAATATCCCGCAGCACTCGGCGCATGCTGATACTCGCCGCGCACATACAGGCTGAAGCGGCCGAACTCCGCGCTCCCGGCTGCTCCGTCCACCGTATTGAAGCCCGGCTGGTACGGACGGCCATAGTCGTTCGCGATTGTCTGCCCCAGATGAAAGCTGTCGCGCAGCGTCAGCCCGCCAATGCTCTGCAGCCGCGTGTAGAGCTGCTCGCACCCATAGGAGAGCTCGCCGCCTCCGCTCGCGCCCTCTTCATCGCTGCCGAACTCGCGTCTCAGCGACGCCACAATCTCCGCCGCCTGCGATCCGGCCGGGACGTCCTCTTCGTCATCCGTCTCATCCAGCATCCGCGCGATGCTGCGCCTCGTCCATGGCCGCACGCCAAGGAACGCCGTATCCAGATACCCCAGCCCGTGCAGCCGCTCCAGCTCCGGATACACCCAACTATCCATGGGCACGTAAACATCGGCTGGCCGTGCCCCGCCCGGGCCTGTCTTACAGGACGCGAGTCCCACCTGCATCTGCGCCTGCGCCGCGGCCGTTGTCCATGCCGGCGTCAGGGCGACACACAGCAGCGCGGCCACAACCGCCGCGACCCGCCTCCCGCTCCACTCCGGCACTGTCCAGGATGTCCTCTTGACCAATGGTCCCTCTTCTAGTGGCCTCCGGGACCGGCTAGGCTGCCTTGCCGGAAGCGATTGCGGCGCGCAGCGCCCGAATATGGTCCCGCATCAGCACCCACAAGGAGCTTCCAAGAAGCCCTAGAACCAGACCGCCCAGCATGTAGTACGACCGCTTCGGCGAAGACTTGCTATCCGGATAGGACGCTGGATCCAGCACCTGCAGCATGGGCGCATCGCGCGCTTCATCCAGCCGCGCCGCCTCATATTGCCGCGACAGGATATCGAAGAGCGCCTCGTGATACTTCACCTCGCGCTCCTTGCGCACATACTCCAGTTGCAGCTCCGGCACCTTGGACGTCGGGATCGCCGCCGGCGTGCTCTTGCCGCTCCCGCTCTGCAATCGCGTCAGCTGGCCTTCCAGGTCGGCGATCTCGCTGTGCAGCCGCACCACCTCCGGGTTCTGCTCCGTCGCGGACTCGCGCAGCGCGGCCAGTTGGACCTGCCTCACCGCAATCTGCGCCTGCGTCTCCGCAATCGTCTCGATCTCCGCCTGTGTCTGCCCGCTCGGCGCAATCAGCCCGGACTGCTCTTCAGTCTGCTTCAGGTCGACCTCGGCATTCTCCAGGTCGTCCTTTTCCTTCGCCAGCTGCTTCTCAAAGAACAGTCGCCGCTGCGAGGCCTGGCTCAGAGCCAGCCGCCCATTGGTCTCCTGCAACGCGTCCATATATGCACTGGCAAGGTCGTGCGCAAGCTGCGGACTCTTGGCCGTAACGTCTACCGTAACAATTGTGGACTTCAGGTCCTCGTTCACATCCGTGTCGGCGGCAAGCTTCTTCTCCGCCTGGCTCACCTGCTTCACCCCGTATACGCGCCTTAGGTCAAACCGGTTCACCAGGTCGCCGGCAATGGAATGGCTCTTCAGTATCCCCGCATAGAGATCGCCGGTACTTTTCCCGCTGCCCAGCAGGTCGGCAGCCCCCAGCGAAGAAAGCTGCCCCGCAATCATGCTGGCCATGGAACTGCCATTGCCGAGATTGGCCGGTGGGATAAAAGACGTGGTCGAGGTATAGCGGAAAGGAAGCAGAAACGCGACCGCTGTTGCCAGCGCAAAAACCATCAGGGTCGCGCTGAAGATCGTCTTTCGATTGCGCCGGAGCTTCTGAAAGACTTCGATCAGGTCGACCGAATCTTCCTCCTCTCCCAAAACCGGCGCAGCAGGTTCCGCGTCCCCTACCCGGTCGATCACATACTCGGCCATCCCGTTTCCTTCAGACCTCGTGGTATCAGCATACGTCGGCATGTAGATAGCCGCTAGATCGATCGCAGGGGCCCCTGCACTGACTCCCGGTCAAGTTCATTCTACGCAGGGCAGAGCCGTCGCTGCGAACCTCCATACCAGCGATTAGAGGTGGACATCCCCATTCGATATACTCGTCGCTAGGCATGAGTTCCCCGCAACCGACCCAAACAGGCGCATTCGGCGATCCATCTGGAGTGGACGAAGGCCTCCAGGTTCGCCCGAAGATCGCTGTCGTAAAGACCATGATCCCCGGCTGCTTCGAATTGCGCGCCACTGTTCGCGCAGGACTTGCGAGCCCACGAGGTAATGATGCTATGGGGTGGCCCGACCCTGCCTGGCTGGCAACCCAAGATTGCCCTTGCACTTGGCTTGAAATCGCTCGTCCGCAAGCGATCGCTGTGCGCTCACCTGCAAACGATCATTCCATGGTTATCGCTGATGGAGGCGCATGAAGCAGTGGATTAAGCCGCTTATACCGAAGCCCGCTTGGCGATACCTTGGCCATCTCCGCGAGAGATGGTTCGACATCTATGCCAAGAAGTCCTACTCCCAGGAAGGCGAGGATATGCTTTTGGACCGCTTCCTCGAGGATAGGCCCACGGGATTCTACATAGACGTTGGAGCGCACCATCCAAGAAGGTTTTCGAACACCTACCGCTTGTATTGCAGAGGCTGGAGAGGCCTCAACATTGATGCGAACCCCGGCAGCATGAAGCTGTTTCAGCGCATTCGCCCCAGGGACATCAACATTGAAGCCGCCGTCTCCGCAACCCCCCAGGAGTTGACCTACTACATCTTTAACGAGCCGGCACTGAACACCTTCAGTAAGAACCTGGCTGAGGCGCGGGCGAGCGAGATTTACTCGATCGTTCGCGAGATCCCCGTCAGGACATCGCCGCTGTGGCAGCTCCTCGACCAGCACGTGCCCGCCGATACCAGGATCGACTTATTGACGGTCGACGTGGAGGGCCTCGACTATGACGTGCTTCAGTCCAACGACTGGACCCGCTACTCTCCGGAGTTCATTCTTGTCGAATGCCTGGATGCCGCGATGCTCGAACAGGCAAGCTCTGACCCTGTAGCCCAGTTTCTTTTTGGCAAGCACTATGCCATTGTCGCGAAAACCATGAACACGGTCCTTTTCAGCCTCAGGCGCCCCGATTCCGGCAATAGCTAGACGGCGTTACCGTCGCATACTGCCTTTGGATGTTCAATTCGAAAAACCCCAGAACCTTGAAGGAATCAATGACCGCATCTGCATATAGAAGATGGGCCTGGTTCTGGCGCTGAACGCATTGGCGAACACTGCGGAGACCGCATACGATACGACCGTCGCGATGGCCGCCCCCATCGCGGAATAGCGGGGAATCAGATAGAGGTTCATCAACACATTGATGATCGCGCCGGCAATGGTGCGGTAAAGCGACAGCGTCAGCAGGTCCTTGGACAAATCCCACGGCGATTGCGCAACTCCCAGAAACACAAACACCGAGGCCCAGACGTGGACCGCAAGAACCGGCGCGGCGCCGCTATAACTGTTCGAGTACAGAATCCGGATGATCGCGTGCGAAGCCAGCGCCACAATGGAGCCGATGACGTAAGCCGCAACCGTCATTAGTGAGAACAGCTTGCGCAGGCGGCCATAGAAAAGCTCGGGATTATCCTTCGCTCGTATAATCGCAGGCGAAACCGACGACACGATCGCCAAAGGAATGAAATACCAGACCTCCGATACCCTGGTTGCCGCGGCATACAGACCGACCGCAAAATCGCCCTGCATCACCTTCAGCATCACCGTATCCATGCGTACGTAGATCATGATGGCCATGCCGGAAAAAAGCAGTGGCCAGCTCTGCTTCAGCAACAGCGCTGCTCTTTTCCTGCTGCTGTGCCACGCTGACATTCTGCCGCCTGATACCCGGTAGCCAATCATCAGGGCCACCGCGCCCAGCGCGATTTCCCCTGCGCCAGCAGCGGCAAAACCCCACAAAGGCGCCTTGGTACAAATCAACCACACGCGAACCCCGGCGAAAACCAGGAACGCGGAATTCTTCGCCCAGACCGTGATCTTCGATCGCACCTGCGATTGCAGGAAAGAATCGATAGTGTCGAATGCCTGAAAGATGAGGGTCGATGACAGGATAGAGACCAGCACCAGCGCCTGCCTGTCGTGAGGCTGGATAAGCCGGAGCGTCCCAATCGACAGCCCAACCGCCAGCAATCCGCCGCAAATCCGGAGAGCGAGAGTCGTGCCAAGTATCTCGTGCGTGTCCTGCGCATTGTGCAGCACCTCCCGCACTACAATTCCTTCCAGGCCCAGCGTCGTCACGGTCGCGAACAGTGCGACAAATGAAAGCGCAAAATTCAAACTGCCAAACTGAGCTGGCCCCAGATACCGCGCCACCCATACCCCGACAAACAGCCCCATCCCCATGCGCACAACACGGTCCACCATCAACCAGCCCATGTTGCCCATCACCCGGCGAAGGCCAGGACTGGCCTTGTCCAGCCACCTCGATATATGCGTTCCTAGCAACGGCATCAAGTCTGAGCGCCTCCTCCTTTTTGCACCTGCTCAAACGTGCGCCGAAGCCTACGCATGACACGCTCATGGATTCTCGGAATGCGGTTCCCGCTCAATTCCCCATCAAGTTCGTCCATCGCTGAAAGGGGAACCATTGCCGGTGGATGAAGCAGCGGGAACGGCAAAGATCCCGCCCTAACCGCCGGCACATCCTCCGCTCGTCGGGTATGTGTCGCATCCGCCCCGAAGCCTATGTTTTCAATCAGATTTTTTCGTGGCGTGATCGCAAGTGCGTTGTGGATCAGATTGGTATAGGCCCACTGATAGTCCCAAGTGTCCGGACCTGTGCCTTCATGCATCCTATCGAAGATGTCGGTCCAAAACCGGCGTTGGTCTGCTCGAGCGAAAAGCTCGCGCATCAGGCCGGCCGCTCGAATCTCCGGCCATCGGCTCAGATGCTCGTCATAGCGGACCCATGACCGGCGCCATGTGGCCCATCCCCAAATGTGCGTCAGTCTTGAGTAGTAGTAACTCCAGGGGGTACGGAGATGGTCTTGGATGTTAAATCCCGTAATCATCGAGATGCGTGAGTCATCCCGGAAGCGGGCAAGCATCTCATCGCTAAACCTGAAAAAGGAAACGTCGGGAAGAATGTCATCTTCCAGAATGATCGCCTCCTCTACGTTTTCAAAGGCCCAATTCAAGCCGCTCACAATTCGATTGCGGCAACCCATATTTGTTGCGGAGAAGTTTGTCAGAACCTTGCAGCGCCAATCCACTTGCGTGGCGATTCGCCGCACCCGCTCGCATTGCTCCATTTCGCCCAGCCTGTCGGCCCGTGGACCGTCCGCGACGACCAGCAGGTGCGCAGGCCGCACCAGTGCGATACGCCGGAACACAGACTCTGTATGTTCCGGTCGATTGAAGACCATAAAGACGATAGGAGTCTTGCATTCCGCAGCTTCTGATGGCATTCGAATAATTCTTGAAGAGCAGGCTTCTGTGCCCATCCATTGTACCCAGCGGCAGGCTAAGCCTGCGGCGATACGCCGCGATGGAAGAGCCTAATTTCTCGTCTCTTTGCGAAGACCTTCCAGCTCGGCCTCGAGCATCATCTCGATGACCTGCTTCATGCCATTCTTGGCCTTCCATCCCAGGCATTTGGCAGCTTTTGAGGGATCGACCTTATTGCGCATAATATCCGTCGGCCGCATCAGGTGCTCGTCAATCGTGACGTAAGCGCGCCAATCCTTGCCGATCGCCTCAAAAGCTGTCTCCATGAACTCCTGCAACGTATGGCTACTTCCCGTGGCGATGATGTAGTCGGCGGGACGAGGCTGATCCAGCATCGCCGCAATCCCCTCGACATATTCGGGCGCCCAGCCCCAGTCCCTTTCAATGTTGAGATTGCCGAGCGACAGACGCACATTGCGACCCAGGGCCAGCGACGCTACTGCATGGACGATTTTGCGAGTTACAAACCTCTTGGGCCGCAAAGGAGAATCGTGATTGGAGAGGATTCCAGTACAGGCGAACATGCCGTAGGCTTCACGGTAATTGGTTACCGTCCAATAAGCTGAAGCCTTCGCAACAGCATAGGGGCTACATGGATTGAGCGGCGACTTCTCATTGGCCACCGCATCGCCCGTGTCGCCAAAGCTCTCCGTTGAACCCGCGTTGTAGAGCCGGATATCGAGATCGGAGAGCCGGATTGCCTCAAGCAGGCTCAGCGCCCCGAGCGCTATGCTCTCGATGGTTTCAACAGGCTGTTCAAAAGAGAGCCCAACCGAGCTTTGTCCTGCAAGGCTGAATATCTCATCCGGACGGACACGTCGCAGCAGTCCCAGCACGCTGCCAACATCGCGAAGATTGAGCGACACCAGTCGGACCGACTCATAGATTCCCAGCCTGCGCAAATTGGCGAACGTGGCTAATTCAGCATCCCGAGAACTGCCCCAAACTTCATACCCCCTCTCCAGCAGCAGCTTGGCGAGATAGGTTCCATCCTGTCCCGAGATGCCGCAAATCAGCGCGCGCTTGCCCATTCCGTCGTCCCTCATCAGATCACAGCCGATACTTTAGGTACGCCGAGGTCCCGCGGCAACAAATTGGCAGTTCTCTCATAGAGAGCTTGGAAATCGGCGGCAGTATCGTCGATCGTATGTTGCGACAGCACCCGGGTCCCCTTCCGTATCAGATCATCCCGCATCTCCGGTGTGTCTAAAATCGCGCGCATCAAAGATGCCAGTTCCTCCGGCGAATCGGGATCAAAGTAGCACGCAGCCTCTCCCGCCACCTCAGGCAAGGTTGTGGCATTCGAACAAATGACGGGAAGCCGGGCGTGAAACGCTTCCAAAATTGGAAGCCCAAAACCCTCAAACTTGCTGGCGAACACCATCGCGGTCGCTACGCTGAAAACAGCTTGCAGTTCCTCGGGCGTTAGAAACCCCAGGAAATGCACCCGTTCGGCGATGCCGAGCTCTACCGCCAGTTTGTCCAAGACCACTCGATGTCCCTTTGACGAGCCTGAGAAGTACACATGCGGAACCGAGCCCCGATCGCGCTGCAGCACGTGAAGGGCTCGGAAGATGACCTCATGGTTCTTGTGCGGCCACGTCGCGGCAGGATAGAAGAAAAACTGGCCAGGGAGACTATACTTTGCCACCGTCGCATGGATCATCTCCGCCGACGGGGTCTTGTACGCATCGAATACTGACCCCCACGGGATCACAATCGTCTTGTCCGCCGATAATTTATAGCGCTCGATAATGTCCCGCCTGGTCCACTCCGTCTGAACGCAAACCCATGTGGCGCGGTCACACAAGGCGCGATAATACCTTTCTCGCAAGTCAAATTCAGCCTTCGAGAAAAACTGCGGATAGTGAAGATGTTGCAAGTCCCATGGCTGATAGATGAACGGTAGATCCGTCAAATAGCCCAATGGCGTCGGAAAGTGAACAAGATCGAAGTTGTGAGATTCAACGTAGCCGTCGGAAGCCGGAACATGGGCCAGGCTGCCATGCACTTTTTGCCAAAGAAATCGGAGCGGCGCAATCCCACGGAGCGCCTTCTTCAGCGGGGAAAGTCTTGATGCTGGAATGCCGGCTAGGCTGCACGGCCCGTAAACGTACGGGGCAAGCCAATCCCGCATGTCGTCGCGTACAACGAAGGTATACTCTTGGTCGGCGACTTTCGATTCGGAGAGGGCTTTGGCCAGAGCGAGCACCGCTGTGCCAATTCCCAAATGAGAATCCTCGATTCTACAATCGATAGCAATGTGGAGTTTGCGGTCCATGTGCATTCGGCGGATATTCCTGGTGTGAGTCTACTCGATGCCTCAACCCTAGCCGACGGTGTGCAGGCAGCATAAAATAGAGTTGTCTCTCAACAGAGGATACCGCATTCAAGGGGCGCGGGATCGACGATTCCAAGAGGAGCTAATGCTCAAGGAGTTTGCCAAGAGTTTTGCGGAGCGCTGCGGCTTTGAAATCCTGCGTTATCCCCGGGCCTACGCGAGCCGCCGGTCGCTGGCCGGACTTCTTCGCCAGGAGCGCATCAATCTTGTCCTCGATGTTGGAGCGAATACAGGCCAGTTCGTCGACGAACTGCATGCCGCCGGCTACAACGGACGAATCATCTCATTCGAGCCGCTCACGGCAGCCCACGCCCGGTTGCTCAAACTCACGGAGCACCACCCGAACTGGACCATCGCCCAGCGAACCGCGATCGGTGCGGCGCCGGGATCGGTCGACCTTCACGTCTCGGGGAACAGCGTGAGCAGTTCGATCCTCGAAATGCTCCCAAGCCATGCGGCGGCAGATCCCCAATCAGGCTATGTGGGGACCGAAACCGTGTCCGTCAACCGGCTCGATGACCTGGTCTCTTTAGCTCCCGACGATCGTGTTCTTCTCAAGATCGACGTCCAGGGATACGAGAGGCAGGTGCTGGAAGGAGCGGACCGCGTGCTTGCCAGCTCTCGCGCAGTCATATCCGAGATGTCGCTGGTGCCGTTGTACGACGGCCAGTTGCTCGCGCGCGAGATGTGGGATTTGCTCGCCGAGCGCGGCTTTGAGATGTGGTCCCTGGAATCCTGCTTCCGCGATCCCCAGACCGTCCGTCTGCTCCAGTTTGACGGCATATTCGTTCGCAAGGGCAAGTAGCGAGATGGCTGGCGAAGACAACTTGGGATGGAGCACGATCAAGGAACCGCTTCTCCCGGATGGTACATCGAGGGAAAGGATGGAATCTGCGCACTGCACGCCACTTCTCTCCGTGATCGTGGTCGTTCATCGCGACCGCGACGAACTCACCGCATTGATCGACAACATTGCTCCATTCCGCGGGGCCGAGGTTGAACTCGTCGTAATCGACGGAGGCTCCGACGACGGGACGCCTCAATTGCTGCAGGCCCGAGATGAAGCGGTGGACTATTGGCTGAGCGAGCCGGACAGTGGCATCTATGACGCGATGAACAAAGGTCTCGCCGCTGCACGGGGCCAGTACATACTGCATCTGAACGCCGGAGATCGCCTGCTCGCTGTGCCTCGTGAATTCTTGAAGGCATGCGATGCTGAAAGCGTCGATGTCGTTTGTTGCCGCGTGCTGGAGGATGGGCGCCGCGTGTTTGCGCCTCGCAATCCGTGGTTGCTGCGGCTCTACAACCCTTGGCACCACCAGGGCACCTTCTACCGGCGCGCGGCGCATTTGGGATACGACACCAGCTATCGCACCTTTGGCGACTTCGAGCATAACCAAAGAATGCTCAAAGCGGGCAGGTCTCTCAGAAAGGCAGACTTCATCGTCGCCGAACACCGCATCGGCGGCGCATCCGCCAACGCCGCGATGCTTGCCGAGATGTATCGCGCCATCCGCACCCATTTCGGCTGGGGCTATGTGGCGCCGGCCTTCGGACGCATTAAGCTCAGCGCCTTGCGAGGACGCTTCCGTGCGGCTCAGCCGGCCCTTCCACAGGATAGGCACGATCAGCCCGTCCATTCCCAATCAGGATCGAATGCGGGTTCAGTCTCCGTGGTCATCGTGACGCACAATAGCGAAGCCTTCATATCGAAACTGATGGAAGCATTGGAAGCACAGACTCAACCTCCGGACCTCGTCGTCTTCGTCGATTCCGGATCCTCCAGCACGGAGTATCTCAACCGCGCACGCAGGTCGAATCTGTCCTGCGCGATTGTCCTGGAAGAAAACGTCGGCTTCGCGACGGCTTGCAACATCGGGTGGACTCTTGCACGAGGCTGCGATTACGCCCTTTTTCTCAACCCCGACGCCTTCCTTACTCCAGACTACTTGCAGCAGGCGGTGGCCTTCATGCAAGAAGAGAGCAACCAGAATGTCGGCATTCTCACCGGTACCCTGCTGGGCTACGATGTAGAGCGAGGCCTTCCCACAGAGCTGGTGGATTCAACCGGGATACAACAGACTTGGTTCGGCCAATTCAATGACCGGGATCAAGCAAAGCCGCTATCGGCCTTGCGTCGATACAAAGGCCCCAATAGGGTGAAGGCGATCTGCGGAGCCGCCATATTTGCCCGACAGACCGCGCTCCGAACCGTCGCCCGTAACGGCTCGGTCTTTCAGCCAGACTATTTTATGTACAAGGAAGACATTGATCTTTCCCTGAAGGTCTCCCGGGCAGGCTGGACACTGATGCATCTTCCCGGCCTGACCGCCTTCCATTGCAGAGGATGGAAGAGCCGGAAGTCGATGCCCAGGCCCCTTCGCATCATCTCGGCGAGAAACGAGGTCAAAATGAACTGGAGCAACCATTCCCCATTCGTGCTGTTCAGCATCGTGAAATACTGTCTTGTCAGCGTATTCGACATTTGAAGAGGAAGCCAGGTGACCCCGAAGTCCAATTCTGCTCGTGCGGCTGATGGTTCGCCGGTGCGCCCTCCTCTGCGAACGGACGGCCCGCCCACCCGCGACATCGGCGGCGCCAGTTGATTACCCAAATGGAAAACGCCCCGCAATCCGTCGCTATCCCGTTTAAGGGGCGGAACGCCTGGCTCCGCAACTACCTCTATTACTCCACGCTGATTGGAGTCTTTAGCTCCGTCTTGATACTCAAGTTGGGCCTCACGATCCGGTGGATGTACTTGGCCCTTCTCCTCTTCCCTTTGGTCGTGAACGCTACGCGCATCTCTCCGGGAATACTCTGGTTCCTGCTCTATCTGGCGGCCAGCGGCGCGATCGGGATTGCCAGAGGGACGGACTCCGTCTCTCAGGTCGTCATTGAATTTCGTGCGATATCTGTCAATGTTCTCTACTATTACTTTTTTTTCAAGCTAATCCATAACGACTTCGAGCGCGCCTTTCTTGCCTACACGCGATTAGCGTATTGGTTCGCCATCATCGCGCTTCCTCTCTGGGTTGGTTCCTGCATCGCGCAGCACGGGTACGTCCGATTGGCAGGCCTCGCTACCGAGCCGGCTGAATTCTGCAGCATCGTCCTGCCTGCTTACTATTGGTATGCGTACCGGTTCGCGACTGCGCGCAAACACCTTGCCGAAGTCATTGTCTTCTCCCTTGCTGTCGGCCTCTCGGTGTCATCTTTGGGCTATCTCGGCGTCGCATTCGGGATCGTCCTCCTCTTGTCCGGGCGCAGGAGGACCGTTCTCGTCGCTCCGGTCGCCGCCCTGGCCCTGTTGAGCATCATCTATGCCTTGTCCTCCAACTTTCGCGTCCGCGTCAATGACACCGTGGTCGCGGCAACCACGGAGGATCTCACAGGTGCCAACTTCAGTACCTATTCGTTTATTTCCAATGCGCTGGTCACTCGGGAGGTTCTTCGGGAAAGCCCTCTCATTGGCAATGGATTGGGTTCCCACCCCATCTCCCATGCCCGCTTCCTGTCCGACATTCGCGGTATCGAGTTCTTTCGCGAGATGGGCTTTGAAAATGCAAACGCGCCGGAGGGCGGCTCCTTAACCTTTCGCGTTCTGTCAGAGTTCGGCATCCTAGGCTACCTCGGAGTGCTGGTCTTCCTCATTCATTTCCACGTCGGCACCAAGGGCCCTCGCGCGGCCGTCAGCAATGCGCTCCTGACCTGCTTTTTTTTCAAGCTCATTCGCAACGGCAACTACTATCAACCCGAACAATTCTTCTTTATCTTCATTTATATGTTCAACTATCGGAGCTCTATGCGAGAAGCCGCGCGAAGCCCGCGCGCTTCACACAGATTGCCCGTGACACTCTTAGCCCATGCGCAAATCTCCCCACGCCACAGCAGTTAACCGGACGGCGGCTCCTTTGGCCTCTCTGCATTGGCCTAGTCTCCGCCATGCAAATGCCACAATGAATTCTATGGACAACGAGACCACTCCCTACGGGCGTCGATTTCTTTTCATTGTGACGGCCGCCTTTGTTTTGCTGACAATCCCGTTTCACTTAAAGCCGGACAACTTTGTCGTTGATGATGGCTATTTCTATCTGCAGATCGCTCGCAATATCGCGCTGGGGCAAGGCAGTACCTTCAACGGCGTGATGCCAACCAATGGCTATCATCCCTTATGGATGCTTATCTGCGTTTGCGCGGCATATTTTACAAAAGTATCAACCACCCTGATACAAGCCGCGGCCGCAATCTCGGACGCATTTGCACTCTCGTCTGTCTATTTATTCATCTACATCTGCAAGATATCCAAAATAAAAGGTGCAACAGCCGGAATTGCGGTCATAGTTTTCATGACAACGACCTTAGGCATATGGAGAATGCTCGAGGCCGATCTGGCATTTGCTCTGCAACTCGTGATTCTAGCTCTGCTGGTACGCTGGAAATTGCAGGGCCGGCGCGTCACCCTTGCTAGAGGGTTGTCATTGGGCTGCCTTATCGGCCTCGCGCTGCTGGCGCGGTTAGACCTGGTTTTCTTTGCGCTCTTTGTCTGTATCTACGCCGTATGGTTCCTGGTCGAGGATGGCGAGTGCCGCCAGCGAACTTCCTGGGCGATCAAGGCACTCCCTGTTGCGGCCGCGTGCTGTCTGATGGTCTGCCCATACCTGTACTGGAACTATCGTAGCTTTGGCCATATTGTCCCCATAAGCGGCGCAATCAAGAGCAACCTTTTCCAGGGGATACATCTGCCTTTATATTGCTTTCCGGTGATTATTGCTTGCCTGCTGAATTTGGCGGCTTTCGCGAGACGGAGGCGCTCGCCTTTCGCCGCGATTGTATTAATAGTCTCCGGCAGCGCGCTGGTTCACCTCGGCTACAGTATCTTGTTTGGAAATGTTGCTGCATGGTATCTGACCACCGGATATCTGGCTGTGGCATTTTGTGTGACGTGGTTATTCGACAGGTTCCTAGCGGCGGTTCGCTCACCAGTTAGGTACATCGCTTGGAGCGGCCTGCTCGCCTTTCTGATTCTTGGCACCCTGGAGACACTGCGGCTTGTGTCCAACTTCACCTACACTCGGCTAATGGATGGCAATGTATCTTTTCGGGTAGGTTATGTTGAACCCAAGAGAGCCCTGGCCGAGAAACTTCGCCACTTACTGCCTGCGGGCAGCCGAATCTACGTTTATGACGGCCCCGGAGGCATCGCGTATTACTCCGGCATGAGTGTTATCCCGACGGATGGGCTGGTGGCCGATTACTCATATAACACGACGCTGCTCGCCGACGGAGTGTCCAAATACATGGCCGACGAGAAGATCGACTATGTGATCGCTCCCGTGGTTCGCGATGACCAAACTTACTTCAGTTCCGATCTCGACGCCAGAAAGGTGCCTGGCGGAGAGGAACTGGAAATTTACGCTCCATTGCATCATCGAAGCGCCGGATCGTTTTTTGTCAGCGACCGCGACAGATTGGAGGAGTTCGCGACCGTTGTCCCCAATATGGAGCGCTCATTTCCCGAGGTCGCCATCTGGCGTGTGAACCATTAGCCACTCGGACTGAACCGATGCAGCACGCGCCTATAGAACATCAGCGGTCGTAGGGTCGGGTCAGATTGTCAAGGCTGACGGAGGAAAGGAATGTCCGCATGTCTTCAGTCAACTGCTGGCGTGCGACATCCGCAGGCAGAGCCATGTCGATCGTCTCAGCACGAAGCAGGACTGGAACAGGCTGCTGTCGCTCGTCACTCAGCAGGGCCTTCGGATCGAGACGGCTGTAGACGAATCCGATGTGCGTCCGTTTAGTTGCATATTCGCCGCAAGACGCGCCGCTGCACTGCGTGGTTGCCTCAAGGTATTGCGTCACCCCATCGTTGTAAAACGTCGAGCTGAAGCTGATCGGCGTCGTGTCGGCGGTCTTAGCTGTAAGCTGTCCCTGCCAGAGCGGATGTTCTCCTCGATCCGCATGGCAAATCAACGGGTCGTGCCAACTGAGCACCGGCGATACTCCGATGGCGATTGGTGTGCCTCCGTCCGCCGGTGCATACTGGGCCCAGACATACACCACCGGCCCTACTGGCAAGCTTTCATTCCAGGAACGGACCCGCGTGTAATTGCCCAGGTGCAAGGGAAACCGTTCAGCCGCGTCGGCAACCGCCATCGTGGGACGGATTGCCGCTTTCGCTTGCGCAAATGAGACGCAGCCAAAGAGTACGATTGCCCCCATGGTCGCAAGGCGCGCACGCTGCGTGCGTGGCGCGAGGCCTGGAAAGCCATCGCGTGCCGGGATATCCAATGCTGCGGAGGTCCCCCTGGTATCGCGCAAGCGATGGATGACCGTAAACAGAAGAAGCGTTGCCAAAAGAAATAGAGCGGCGCCGATCAGGTAGTCGGCATTCTCCGCTTTGTTCTGCAAAGAAGGGAAATGAAGCGCGACCAGATAGTACAAAACAAGCAGGCAGAGCCTTACCAGGTTAAACAGATATCCCAACAAGATCGCCCCAGCCACGACAAGCGCATTCGCATACCAGCGAAATCGATAAACGTAGCCTGCGATCAGCGCGATGAAACCCATCGTGATCGAGCCGCGGATGCCATTGCACCCGGGAGCAATGAACATGCCGAAGTCGGGCGTGAACATCAGCCGAAGATGGTCCGGAGTCAACGTCTGACCCAGGTGCATCGCAAACGACCGCGCTATAGTCGCCGAGGCGCTTTGTAGTGGCAAATCCACCCAAAGACTGAACACACGCGGAACTGGGTTCACAAACCACAAAAGAAGAATGGGAAACAGCGCGGCCTTGTAAAGTCGCTTGCCGCCGAGAAGCAGAACTGCACCCGAACCGTATGCAAAAAGCACTAGAGAGGGAGGCGGCAATGGCGTTGACCAGTGAGGCGAGATCACCAGGATCAGAACGGCTCGCTCCTGGATCCGCACCGCTGCAACAGGGATCAGCAGAAGAAGCAGCCCCCACCATGTCCCTTCCGCCCGCCAGCCCAGTGTTCTCCACGCGCGAAGTATCAGAACCAGACTCACCAGTGGAACGATCATGCCGATCGACTTCAGCGCATCGGTCGTCCACATGATCCACAGAGTCATCATCGAGGGCCAGATTGCGCCCAGTCCAAGCACCGCAAGCGCTGTCCCCGCCGCGGCAAACTGCACCGGCGTCAGCCGCATGGACGGAACAGCCCGTACCTGGACCCGGGCTTCAGGAAACGCAGACATTGTCTCGGCTCCGGCTGACATGAGAGGGCCAGCGCAATCCAGTTTATCCCACGCAGGAACTCCGCTCTATTTACGGCAATCCGCCGCGGCATTCAACCGGCGCCACTCTCGAATCTCCGTACGCCTCGAATCATCAACTGGGCGGAAATCCCGCGCACATCTAGCGAGGGTCGTCGTAGGGCCGGGTCAGGTCGCCGAGCTTTACCGAAGCGAGAAAGGCCTCCATCTCCTTTGTCAGCTCCTCGCGTGCGGAATCGGCCGGCTCGGCCATGTTGAGCGTCTCAATGCGGATCAACACGCGGATGGATCGCATGGAATCTGCGCCAACCAGTGACCTGAACCTGGGGAAACTCACCACAAAGCCAAGATGGCTGCGCTCGGTCGCGAACTCTCCGCAGTTCCCGCCGCTGCATAGCGTGGAAACCTCCAGATACTGGGTCGCCCCGTCGTTGTAGAATCCGGAGCTGAATTCCACTGGGGTCTCCGCCGTCGCCATGTTGAGTTGCCCCTGCCAGACGGGATCCTGCCCGTGCGCGGAATGGCAGATCAGCGGATTGTGCCAGTCCGACACCGGCGATACGCCGATTGCGACCGGCGGCCCGCCACCCGCTGGCGCATACTGGGCCCATGTGTAGATGATCGGCCCTTCCCTCAGGCTCTCATTCCACGTCCGTTCGCGCGTGTACGCTCCCAGGCGCGGCGGAAACACCTGGACATCCGCGTCAGAAACGGAAGCCGAAAGATAATGAGTTTCCGCGATGGCCTGGGTCACGCCCGTGGAGCCGATCAGGGCCATCGCTGCCATCGCTGCCAGCCGCATCAGCTGGACCGGCACTCCGTCGGGCAGCCTCTCATCCGCCGTAACGGCCTCCGTCCTCGTCTCGCCCGGCGCCGCCTCGTCCCGCAGGCGGTGGATGACCGCAAATAGCAGGAACGTCGCCACCAGAAAAAGCCCCGCGCCGATGACGTAGTCAGCCTGCTCCGCCTTGTTCTGCAGCCACGGAAGATGCAGCGCAACCAGATAGTACAGAACCAGCAGACACAGGCGCACCAGGTTGAAGACATAGCCCAGCAGAATCGCGCCCGCGACAACCATGCCGTTCGCGGTCCACCGAAATCGATACATGTAGCCCGTGACGAGCGCAATCAGGCCCATGGTGACTGCGCCGCGAATGCCGTTGCAGCCCGGCGCAATGAACATGCCGAATTCCGGGGTGAACATAAGCCGCAGCCGGTCCGGAGTGAGCGATTGGCCCAGGTGCATCGCCAGAGAGCGTGCAATCGACGCGGAAAAGGTCTGCAACGGCAGATCGATCCACTCATTGAATGCGTGCGGAATCGGGTTCACAAGAAACAGAAGAAGGATGGGAAACAGTGCGGCCCGGTAAAGCCGCGCGCCGCCAAACAGCAGCACCACGCCCGACCCGTAAGCCAGCGCCACAAGCGAAGCGGGCGGGAAGATGGGCGATACCTGCGGAGAAATAACCAGGACCAGGTCGGAGCGCCCCTCCACCCATGAACCGGCCATCGCGAGCAGCAGCACTGGCACACCCCACCATGTCCCCTCGGCGCGCCAGCCCAGGCCCTTCCATGCCCGGAGAATAAGAACCAGGCTCACCAATGGAATCGCCATCCCGATCGACTTCAGCGCATCGGTCGTCCACATCGTCCACAAGGCAAGCACGGTCGGCGTGATCGTCAGCAGTCCAGCCACGGCGAGGACCGTCGCAGCCGCGGCAAACTGCACCGGCGAAAGCCATGCCGATGGAGCAGCCTGCGCACGGGCATCAACGTCAGGATATGCGGACATCAGGTCGACTCCACCCCTACGAAGAGACCATTCAATTCGAGTCTATCCTCCGCCGCGCATCGCCGGGAATGCCACTTTGGTGACCTCGAGTTAACGCCGTGTCAAACGCCCATGAGTCGCACGGCGGACCCACGGCGGTAAAATCGCCTGCATGGATCTGCTCGCCATTCAGTCCGCCCTGCGCGATTCCCGCCTCGACGGCTGGCTCTTCTATGACCACCATCATCGCGATCCCCTCGCCGCCCGCATTCTCTCCCTCGACCCCCAGGCTCACATCACGCGCCGCTGGTACTACTTCGTCCCCGCCACGGGCGACCCGCACAAACTCGTTCACCGCATCGAATCCACGCGCCTCGATTCCCTCCCCGGCGCCAAGACCGAATACTCCTCCTGGAAGGAGCTCGAATCGAGTCTGGCGACCATCCTCTCGGGCGCCACGCGCATCGCCATGCAGTACTCCCCGCGCAATGCCATCCTCTACGTCTCGATGGTGGACGCCGGCACCGTCGAACTCCTCCGCTCCTGGGGCAAGGAGATCGTCAGCTCCGCCGACCTGGTCAGCCGCTTCGAGGCCGTCCTCAGCGAGGCGCAGATCGCCACCCACTACGCCGCGCAGCTG
>Ga0182024_10009632_pt1 | contig 19921 bp, 17 predicted proteins | sample P32metaG_FD_120480 | JGI IMG/M metagenome (GOLD analysis project Ga0182024, IMG submission 120480) | Permafrost microbial communities from Stordalen Mire, Sweden - P3-2 metaG (Illumina Assembly) | ecosystem: Environmental > Terrestrial > Soil > Wetlands > Permafrost | place: Sweden: Stordalen... | reverse complement strand
TGGGGCTTTCGAGGCTCACTCCAGCCCCATGCGTAAGCTTGGGGCTTTCGAGGTTCCAGCCCCATGCGTAAGCTTGGGGCTTTCGAGGTTCCAGCCCCATGCGTAAGCTTGGGGCTTTCGAGGCTCCAGCCCCACCCGCAAGCGGGTGGGGACTTGGCAGGTTCTCGGGCGTAATTGGCGGAGGGTGGGAAAATTGATCTGCGGCGCAGGCCATGCCCTGCGGCGGCTCTTTCAACAAGCTCGTGAAGGAACAACCCCTTGTTCCAGGCCGGAACGGAAACCAACCCGCCTTTCTATTTGCGTGCAGCCCTTCTTGGCGTAGGTTAAGAGTATGACGGTGGAACAGAGAGCGTTGCTGGCCGATGTTGTTTGGGTCAGCCCCGGCCGCATGAGCGGCACACCTTGTTTCAAGGGAACCCGTGTGCCAATTCAAGCGCTCATCGATCACATCGAAGGCAACTCCACCCTTGAAGATTTTCTAGAGGGGTTCCCCTCGGTCACTCGCGCTCAGGCCATCCAATTCATCGAACTGGCCAAAGATAACCTGCTTGCGTGCGTATCCTCCTGACCTGCGTCAATGCGACGAGTGCGTCAACGCCGGAGTCTCAAACGCGTTCCCCGGCCACGCAGTCAAAACGGTTGCTCAAACTGGCTGGTGCGGTACCGGCGACGGCCCCTTGCTTGGCTTGGCTCAAGAGCAATTTGATGTCTTCGTGACGATTGATCGCAATCTCGAGTATCAGCAAAACTGCAAGAAGTTCGACCTGGGCGCGGTCCCTGCTCGGCGATAAACTGGCGGCGCGATGCGCCAACCCAGCGGCGCCCAGCAAACGGCTGGCAGCGCGTCTTATAATGGACCTTCCCCCCCGAAGAAGAAGGACTCTCTCCATGGACGACAAAGAACGCAGCCGAGCCCTTGGCGCAACCCTGGGCCAGATCGAAAAACAGTTTGGAAAAGGCTCCATCATACGCCTGGGCTCGCAGCCCGTGGCCGCGGTTCCGGTGATCTCCAGCGGTTCGATTTCGGTCGATCACGCGCTCGGAATCGGCGGCTTTCCGCGCGGCCGGATTTGCGAAATCTTCGGGCCCGAATCGTCGGGCAAAACCACCATCGCCCTGCAAGTGGTGGCCGAAGCGCAGAAAGTCGGCGGCATGGCCGCTTACATCGATGTCGAGCACGCGCTCGACCCGGCCTACGCGCGCAAGCTCGGCGTGGATGTCGACAATCTGCTCGTCTCGCAGCCGGATTATGGAGAACAGGCGCTCGAGATCACCAACGCGCTGATCACTTCAAATTCCATCGACGTGCTGGTGCTCGATTCGGTCGCCGCGCTGGTTCCCAAGGCCGAGCTCGATGGCGAAATGGGCGACAGTTTCATGGGCGTGCACGCGCGGCTCATGTCGCAGGCCATGCGCAAGCTCACCGGCATCGTTTCGAAATCGAATACCTGCCTGATCTTCATCAACCAGATTCGCGAAAAGATCGGCGTGATGTTCGGCAATCCGGAAACCACCACCGGCGGCCGCGCTCTGAAGTTTTATTCCAGCGTGCGCGTCGACATCCGCCGCATCGCCGCGATCAAGGATGGCGACGTGGTCACCGGCAATCGCACCAAAGTGAAGATCGTGAAAAACAAAATGGCGCCGCCGTTCCGCGAAGCCGAATTCGACATCATCTACGGCGAGGGCATTTCGAAGGAAGGCGACCTGATCGATTTGGGCGTCGCGCAAAATATCGTGGAGAAGTCCGGCGCGTGGTACGGATTCAAAGGCGAGCGCATCGGCCAGGGCCGCGAAAACGCGCGTCAATTCTTGAAGGACAATCCCGACGTGAAGAAGAAGCTCGACGCCGAATTGCGAAAGCACATCGGACTAACGAAAACGGAAGCCGCGGCGAATGGATCTCCGGCGGTTCCGGCCCCCACCCCTGTGCCCGCCGCTGCCGCAAAAGGTCGAGCCTAGCCCCATGCGTAAGCTTGGGGCTAACGGCTGCCATGCCTGAGCTTGAGGCTAGCGGCCCGCCATAAAAACGGCCCGTTTTCCGATTCTCGGCTCGTCGCTGCGGCACTCGCCTTTCAAATTACTGAAAATAGGGATATTACAGGGTGAAGACGCTCGATCGGTGCCGGTTGACGAAAGACCGGTGTTTCACCGTGTTTTTACCGCGAAAACACCGCGACTTTACCGCGCGCGGACCGCGCCGCGCCTACCGCGCGATCGACTTTATCTGGAAGTATTCTTCCAGCCCGAACATCCCCAACTCGCGTCCCACACCCGACTGCTTATAGCCCCCAAACGGCGCCAGCGGATTGTAACGCCCGCCGTTCACATCCACCTGGCCGGTTCTTAACCGCCGCGCGACCCTTATCGCGCGCTCCGAATCGCCCGACCAAACGCCGCCTGCAAGTCCGTAAATCGTGTCGTTGGCAATGCTTACCGCTTCATCCTCGGTATCGTAGGGGAGCACCGAAAGCACCGGCCCGAAAATCTCTTCCTGCGCGATGGTCATCTTCGAATTGACGTCGGCGAAGATGGTCGGCTCGACGTAATAGCCCTTTGCAAACGCCGCCGGCCTGCCGCCGCCGATCACCACCCGCGCGCCTTCCTGCCTGCCTTTCGCGATAAACCCTTCCACACGTTCACGTTGCGTTGCCGAAATCAGCGGCCCCAGGCGCGTCGAAGTATCCAGCGGATCGCCCAACTTAAGCCCGGTGATGGCGGCAGCCGCGGCGTCCAGCGCTTCCTGGTAACGGCTGCGCGGCACGATCATGCGGGTCCACGCCGAACACGTCTGTCCGGAGTTCTGCATCGAATTGCGCGCGCCCGCCGGAATCGCTTTTTCAAACGGCGCGTCATCCAGGACGATGAACGCGGACTTGCCGCCGAGCTCGAGGGTCACCTTTTTGATTGACTCCGCCGCCAGTGCGCCTACGCGTTTGCCGGCGCGCAGCGAACCAGTAAAGCTGATCATGTCGACCATGGGATGGGACGCGATCGCTTCGCCTGTCACCGGTCCGTATCCGGTGACGATGTTGAGCACGCCCGGAGGCAGTCCGATGGATTCGCACGCCTCGGCCAGCAGGAATGCGTTGAGCGGCGCGATTTCGCTGGGCTTCAGCACCACCGTGCAGCCCGCGGCCAGGGCCGGCGCGACCTTCGCCATAATCTGATGCAGCGGATAATTCCAGGGAGTGATCGCGCCCACCACGCCGAAGGGTTCGCGCACCACGAGCGAATTGCCGATCTCCTGTTCCAGTTTCACTTCGGTGACCAGCTTGGCGTAGCCCATCGTGACCGCGACCGGCAATCCGGCTTGCACCGGCGTCGCCATCGAGAGCGGCGTCCCTACTTCTTGGGCGATGATGTTCGCGATGCGCTCGCCGCGATCCTTCAGAGCGCCCGCGAGTTTCGTGAGCCAATCGGCGCGGTCCGAGACGGTAGTTTCGGACCAACCGTTATCGAACGCGGCTCGTGCCGCGCGCACCGCGCGATCGACGTCAGCCGAGTTGCCTTCGGGAACCGAGCCGATCACCTCTTCGGTGGAGGCTGAGAGAACGTCGATGGACGCCGGGCTGGACGCGGGCTCCCATTTGCCGTCGATGAAAAAGTCAGTGTGAAAATTGGTGCGGGTCTGTGCAGTGGTCATGTTGGTTCACTTCTGTTGTACCGCAACTCGCGGGTGAACGATGATAGGCTGAGACCAGAGACTCTTGACATGACGAACGGCGACATGACGAACAGCACCGAGCGGCTGGATCGCATAGAACTCATTCTCGACCGGGTGGCCAAGAGCCAGGAACAATTCCAGGAACAGATGGCCAAAAGCCACCAAGAGATGGCCGGGAGCCAAGAACGATTCCAGGAACAGATGGCCAAGGGCCACGGGGATATGGCCGCCTGGCAGCAGGAAATGGCCGCGCGGCAGCAGGATATGGCCGCGCGGCAGCAATACCACGACGAGGCTTTCGAGCGGCACGACGCGGAGATGAAGCGGTTCGATGAGGAGATGAAGGTAATCCAGGAAGCCATCGCCACCAATACCGAACATATCCGGGCACTGGTGCGCATTGCGGAACTCCACCAGCGCCGGCTGGAAGGACTTGAAGGCCAGGAACCGGCCTAATCCCAAGCCCGCTTCCGGCACGGTCTTACGCATGCCCCGCAAGCCGACTAGCGTTTCCAAATTCAAATCCGAGGCAGAGGAGGCCGACTGGTACACGACTCCGAAAGGCCGCGCGCAAACGCAGCGCGAGTTTGCCCGCGCCCTCCGAGCAGGGACTCTTGAACGGTCTCCCCGATTGAACCTCGCGAGAACCGATCCAAAACTTCTCGAGCGACTCATGGAACAAGCCAAGCAGAATGCAACGCGCGCCATTTCACTTCGCATCCCGATCGCGGATCTTGAACGCGCCAAACAAATCGCGGAGAAGAGCGGCGTCGGCTACCAGGCAGTGCTCAAGAGGGCGATTCGGGACGGGCTGAAGAAGGCGGGCTAATACACAGACTAAAGTCTGTGCCACCCGAGGGTGTCGGCTGAGGCCGACGGGAGCACGCGTTGTCAAATCGCGCACAACGGCACGAGCGGCCTGTGCGCTTAAAAGCGTGCGCCACAACGCTGCAGTTGGAGAGGTTGCGCGCGCCCTGACGGGCGCGCCTCAAGAGCAGAGGTTGCGCGCGCCCTGACGGGCGCGCCTCAAGAGCCGGGGCGCGGCGTGCGCCACAACTCACTTCACTACGGTTTTCGCGACGGACTGATTCTCGTATTCGTCTGCCACCCGAACCGCGATCGTGGTCTCTCCCGGTGTGCGGTCGATCATCACTCGATAGTCTTCTTCCTGCGAATCGGTCAGTCGCGTGACCGGCTCGACCACCATCCAATCCCCGCCGTTCACTGAATACTCGGCTTTGCCGATGGTGCTGAGCGCATCTTTCGCGTGGAAGCGCACTTCGATCTTCGAGCCGGAAGGCGTGCCGCGCAGGCCGGTGATCTCAGGGGCCGTGTTGTCGATCAAAAACGGTTCGCTCTGGAGCGTCGCCGTCAGCGCCTGATCCGGCGGGTTCGATGGCGCATCCGACGCGGTGACGCGCACCACGTACTTGCCATCCGGAAACGCGGTCGAATCCCAACTGTAATAGCGCTCGCGAATTTTGTCCTTGAGCAGCTTCCAGCCGGTTTCGTTTACGCCGCGGATTTCGATCTGGAACGTGAGCGTGTCGCCGTTGTCATCGGTCGCGAGCCAACGCGCTCCAATCTGTCCTTTCGACCAGGTGAGCGCCGGCGAGTTTCCGGAATCGTTCAACGTGAGCGGCGGGCTGGAAGGCCGGTTGCGGCCGAGCGGCGGCAGCGTGAGGGTGGGATTGCTGGAGGCCGTCGACGCGGATGGCGCGGGGAATTTGTAGTTGGCTGGCGTGGATTCGATTTGCTCGATCACTGGAGCGACGTTCTTCATCAGATAAGCGATGTCGACTTCGCTCAACTCGGTCGAACTCGCTGGGCCCGTTCGGCTCGTTCCTGACGTCCCCGGGGTCCCCGATGTCAAGGTAGCTTTGTATTGTATGAATCGCGCCGCGGGCGAGACAATGCGGCCCGCGTCGAGCTTCGCCCATGGGCTCCAGTTCTGCTGCGTTCGACTGAGATTGCCGCTGCGGGTTTCAAATGAAACGCCGCTGCCGCTCGACTGATTCGTGGGTTGGCCGGTGGGATCGGCGCTCAGCCGTCCCCAATACGTGAACGCGCCTGCGTCGTACACGTCGCTTTCGAAAGTACCCGACGATTCGATCTGCGGGCCGATCGCAATCACTTTCCCTATGTTGCCCGTGACCGCGTAAATCTTGCCATCGGGTGAGTTACAGAAGGACGTCACCTGCGTCGATTCGAGATTCACCAGGCGCGTGTAGGAATGATCGGAATCGATCCGATAGACGGCTCCGTGATTCCCGGTCCCGGCAACCACGCGGCCTTGCGCGTCGAATGCCAGCGCATACACGACATCCTGCGCGTGGCTCCAGACCTTGCGCGGATACCCGTCGGCCTGAATGCGGTAAATTTCCGAACCGGTGGTGACCGGCGGCCCGGCCGGCGCGAGACTCGGAGGCGCGCCCGGACGTGCGACCGTGAGAGTCAATGTTCCAGGCGCGTTTGCCGCGGGCGGCGGAGCCGATGGCGCGGGCGGGGGCGGCAGAATCGAAGGCTGTTTCGCTCCCGCACCGGCCGCATAAATCGACCCATCCGGCGCGACGGCGACCGCGGTGATCTCGCGCTTGGGGGATTGATACAGCACGAAACCAACGCCGGTGGGCGTGATGCGCAGAATCAATCCGCTGGGATCGGTGCCGACGATCAGGCTGTTGTTCGCGTCGATGGTGAGCGATCGTGCGTGCGCCTCTTCGGTCTTGAAGAACACGGAGCCCGTGCCGGCAGGCGTCACGCGATGGATCTCGCCCTGGTCGCCGGTAGCGACAAACAGGTCGCCCGATCGCGAAAAGGCCAGCGCCCAGATGTACTTGGAATAGGGATCGTAAAACACTTCACTCTTGCCCGCCAAATCCACGCGATACACTTTGCCGTCCGGCGATGTCGCGGCGTAGACGCGATCCTGACGGTCAATGGCGATGGCCTGGATCGCCATGCCGTCAAGCTCGGCGAGCGTCTTGGCCTTGCCCGACGCGTCGATCGCGATCAGCTTGGCTTTCGAAGCACTCACCGACCCGCCGCCGGTGTAGAGATTGCCTTTGGAATCGCGCGCGACAGCCCACAGGAAGGTCACCGACGGATCGTACAGCTCTTTCACTACGGGCGCGAGCGTGAGGTGGCCTTCACTTGAAAGGGACAGCCGCGTGAGCGTGCCCTTTTCGAAATCGGCCATTTCAGACTGTTGCCAATACTTGGTCTCGACAGCAAAGAGCGCGATCGAGGTGCACAGAGAGGCGCACAAAAGTGCTGGGAAAACGCGGGAAATATTCATGAGATTGGACTGGTACCTGATTGTGCAAGTTCGCGTGCCGCTCCCTTACGGTCGCGGTTCTGTTGCGTTGGCGCCGCTCCCTTACGGTCGCGGTTCTGTTGCGTTGGCGCCGCTCCCTTACGGTTGCGGTTCTGTTGCGTTGACGCCGCTCCCTTACGGTTGCGGTTCTGTTGCGTTGACGCCGCTCCCTTACGGTCGCGGTTCTGTTCCGTTGACGCCGCTCCCTTACGGTCGCGGTTCTGTTGCGTTGACGCCGCTCCCTTACGGTTGCGGTTCTGAAGTGGGGTCACTTGGCTCGTTACTTAACGACGATTCTCAACGAATAGCTGCCCGTCACCACCTGCTCGAATGGTATCGCGAGTTGCTCCTGCGTGCTTTCCGGCGTGCCGATCAGCACGCGGCTGGAAGTGCGTTCGGTCTGGAGGACGTTGAGCACGGAGGCTGGGAGCGCGGGCATGGTTTTGTCGTCGGCGTAATACGTGGCGCGGCCTTCGACCAGCGACACGTACAACTGGTTGTTGTTGCGCTCCTGGTTGAGCAGAGCGATAGTCTCGGGAATATCCATATAGCGATTGCCCGCGGCGGCGGCGTGCGGCATGCGGTTCATGGTGTCGGCGTCGCACAGCAGAATACGATGCTCACCTTTCGGCATGCCCGCGGGGATCTTGACTAAAAAAGATTTCTCGATCACGTCGCCGCGATACGGCCGCAGGTACACTTTCACGGGAACCTGGCTGCCCGCCTCCACTTCGGCCGAAGGCGTCCACGCGCTCTCGATGGTGGCCGAACGGCGATCCGGCAGCAGGTCGACGGTAACGTCGACGCTTTTTAGTTTCGGCGTGGTGACCGGATTCAGGAACAGGCGATTGAATTTGTCGGCCCACCATCCCGCCAGCAGCATCGCGGGCGGCGCGGGAAGTTCGCCGGGGGCAAGCATGGTGGACACTTTGATGTTCGGCGTCCCATCCATCACCACGTCGCCGTGCATCCGATAGGTCATTTCGTCGGCATACTCATTCACCTGCTGGAGCGAGTTGAACAGCGTCAGCATCATCAGGAACGGCGTCCACTTCTGATGAACGAAGACGTTGAAGTGAAGGTCTCTCTCTTTAACGACCGAATTATTGAGACCCAGAGAACGCAGCTTGAGATGCACTGGAATCGACGGCGCTTCCGATCCCAGCTCGCCCATGATTCCCGAGAACCGATCCTGGTGCAGCGCGCCGACCACTTCCGTCGCGTTGCCGAACTTGGTGGGCTGGAACGCGGAGCCCATCACCATCAGGATCTCGCTCTTGGCCATGGGCATATCCAGCGGGCCCAGGTTGAAGAACGGATGTCCGAACGCGAGCACGCGCTTGCCGTCGTTATAGGTCACGGTCCCCATGCCGGTGGCCGACATGTCGCCGGAGACGAGGATGCCCGAAACCGCTTCGCCGGGATTGAGCGAATGCTCCCAGCCCTTGGCCGGTTTACTGGTGAGATAAGCCGCGCTCGCGCCGCCCTGCACGGCGACGATTCCCATCTGGTTGAACAGAGGCTGGAATGCGCTGACCGCGGATTCGGAGAATCCGGAAAGCACCAGCGGCGTGTCGATGGGCGTCATGCGGGGGGCTCTCGGAAAGGAGGATTGCGAGCCGGCAGCAACCAACTGCCCCAGCAATTCGCCGGGGATTTCCATGGCGGCGGCGCGATTGCCTGCCGCGTTCTCGGGCGTGCGGGCCGCGAGCGGGCGCGATTTGTCGAAATCGTTGATCTCGAGCATGTACTCGATGGGAGTGATTCCGCAGATGGCATCGGGCGAAAAAACGCTGAAGCGGAGCGCCACCGCGCCGACCAGCTTTCCGTCGATATACACCGGGCTGCCGGACATCCCCGCGGCGACGTTGGTTTCGTGCGCCTTGCCGCCCATCTTGGCTAAGATGATGTCCTGCGGCCCGTTCTGCCCTCGCATGATGCCGATGACTTCGATCGGGACGGGCTCGGGCTCGGTACCCGAGAAGACGGTCCAGGCGGTGCCGCGCATGCCGGCCTTGATGTCTTTGAGAGGGAAGATATCGACTTTGCCGGCTTTGGGCGCCTGAAGATCGGCCGCACCAGCCGGAATGCCGCTCGCGATGAGCGCGGCTGCGGTCATCAACCACCGCGTATTCATGAAATGCTACAACCTCTAATTCTCGATATTCACGAGCCCAACAGGCCCGCGAGCCTACACCGCGGACACGGAGGCCGACTGGCGGCTTCCCGGAATTTGCAATGTACGACTACATTTACTCTACAACGGTTTGGACGGTTGGGTTCGGGGAATAGTTCCTATGGCAGGAAACCGGAAAGAACCAGGCAGAGAAACAGGAAAAGCAGAAATCGGGACCTGGAGAAGTGGTCGGCGGAAGCCCCTTCACACCGCTTGGGCGCCCACACTGCGTGGCCCGCGCCCGGATTTAATTCTCCGACGGCTTCTCCACGTGCTCGATCACCAGCACGTCGACGAATTCTTTCTTCGATTCCAGTTTGAGCCCGAGTTCGCCCTGTAGCGCGGCGATGATGATGCCGTTCGTGTTCGCAAAGTCCACCTTCATCACGTGCTCGCCGTCGGGAAGGTAGGGCGTGAAATCCAGTACGAAATCGTACCTGCCGTCGAGCCCGGTCATGTCGACCACCGGCGTTTGCAGGGGACCCGACATAAAGTCCCCGAATTCCTTGATCGTTGTGGCTTTGACGGTGGTGCCGACGGCCGAATTCTGGCGGGATGGCTTGGCGTCGCTGGCCGATTCGTGAAGCTTATGGCCGCCCTTCGCAACGGTCATCACGTACGACTTCAGCTCCTTGCTTTGGCGATGAAAGCTCAGCTTGAACCGATCGGCCAATAGGGTCTGGAGCATCAGCTTCATCTGCTGGTCGTCAGCCGGTCCGTCCGCTTTTGCGATGATGTCGTAGTGCTGGGATTGGATCCATTCGGGCCCGGAAATCTGGCGGTCCTGCACGCCGTAGGCCCACTTGATGCAGGTGCTCACCGTGACGTCCTGCATCCTCAGAGTTCCGGGTGTCGTTTCGGTTTTCCCGTCGTGCTCAAACTTGACCTCTGCCGCACTCGGCCTGATGGAGGCGACCGCAAACGCCTGCGCGGATGCTGTCGCGCACGCGAGGGTGGCGCTCGCCAGAGCTGCAAGACTTGTCGCGATTGCTGCTCGCATCGATTCCGTTCTCCCGTTGCTATTACGAGATGCGGACAGTGAAAGTTCGCAAGAACACGGTGCCGGGCTTTTGTCGGGGCTATTCTGGAGTTATCCTGGAGGCAGGAGGCCGTCGCAAATGGAAGTGCGTTTCACCCCCGACGTGCAAACCAAGCTTGAACAGATGGCGCGCGAGACCGGGCGCCCGAGCGAGGAACTGGTTGAAGACGCTGTGATCGGTTACTTTGACGAGCTGGCACACACTCGGGAATTGCTCGACCGGCGTTTTGACGATCTGGAAAGCGGCAGGGTGAAACCCATCGACGGTGAGGAGGCGTATCGGCTCCTGATGCAGAAGACCAACGCCCAACGCCAGCGCCACCGGCCCGCATGAAAGGGTTTGCGCTTCACCCGGAAGCGCTCATCGATGTTGACGACATCCGCCAGTAGATAGCAGACGACAACCCGGACGCAGCGGACCGGGTGGTCACCGAAATCTTCGCTGGTATTGGCGCGCTGGTACACTTCCCGAATCAGGGGTATCGACGGCCCAACCTCACTTCGCGTCCGCTGCGGTTCAAACTGGTACGCGAGTACGTGATCGCTTACGCGCCGGAGAAAAAGCCGTTGTGGGTTGTGGCCATATTCCACGGCCGGCGCAGTCCCCGCGTGATCGCCGCGATTCTTAGAGGCCGGGAGTAAGCCCCGTTTGCCCCCAACTCAGGAACCGGGCGCTGCATATTCTCGTTCGAAATAGGACCTGTGCCCGGCTGCCGCGACGAGCGCCGCGACAGCCTCGATTGTGATAAAAAGAATTGTGCATGTTTTCATACACCCCTTCGGAAATGCCGCTTCCGGAAACCGGCGACGGCATTGTTAGTTGTTAATGTAAAAGGGGGTTAATGAAGGGCTTAGCGTGGAATCCTGGGACGCGCCGGCGCGTCCAATGAAGTGGAAGAGATTAGGAAAGGGATCCGCACGAGGGAAGAGAAAAGAGGGTGACAATATGATGAAAAGATTTGGTATCCCCGCGCTCGCGGTGATGGCACTGTTACTTATGATGGCCCCGGCCCCGGCGCAAGCCCAGGTTCGGTATGGAGCAAGGGCGGGAGTTCGGGCAGGCGTGCGGGTCGGACCGCGCGTCGGTGTAGGGATCGGCGTCGGCGTGCCGTACGGAGCTCCCTATGGGTACGGCTACGGCTATCCGTACGCGTATCCGTCGCCTTATTACGGTGGCTATGCGCCGTATTACGGCTACGGCTACGGACCTTCAGTCGGAGTTGGCCTTGGCTTCGGCTACGGCGGGTACGGTTACCGCAGCTACGGTGGCGCAGTCCGCGGCGGTTACGGCTACGGTGGTGCAGTCCGTGGCGGCTACGGTGGCGCAGTCCGCGGCGGTGGTGCGGTTCGTGGCGGTGGTGGCATGGCCCGTGGCGGCGGTGGACACGGCGGCGGACGCCGGTAAGGATAGGTGGGGCAGCGCCATGCGCTGCCTTTGAGGCGGCAGCGCGTGGCGCTGCCCCACCTCTAGGTAATCAGCCGTTCAAGTTTCGAACCAGCCCGGATGATGGTTTCATTACGCTCCGGGCCGGTCGAGATTCCTCCCACCTCGACTCCCGCTTTTTCTTCCAGAAATTTTAGATAGGCGCGAGCCCGGTCGGGCAGTTCGTCGAATCTCGCGATTCCGCGAGTCGTCGTTCGCCAGCCGGGCAATTTTTCGTATACCGGCTCGATCGCCTCCAGCGCGCGATAGGTCGCGGGCATTTCGGTGACGTCGGCGCCGGCCAGTCGATAGCCCGTGCAAACCGGAATTTCGTCGAGATGATCCAGCACGTCTAGCTTGGTGATCATCAGCGTGTCAAACCCATTCACCATCGCGGTATAGCGCAGCAGGGGCGCATCGAACCAGCCGCAGCGTCGCGGACGGCCGGTGACTGCGCCAAATTCGTTGCCTTCGCGGCGCAGCAGATCGCCCGCGGCATCCGTGCTCTCCGTGGGAAACGGCCCCGCGCCGACGCGGGTGATGTAGGCCTTGGAAACTCCGATGATTCCCTGAATGCGTGTGGGCGGAACGCCGGTTCCGACGCAGGCTCCTCCGGCTGCCGCGCTGGATGAAGTGACGAACGGGTAGGTGCCATGATCGATATCGAGCATGGTTCCTTGCGCGCCCTCGAACAGGACTCGTTTCCCATGCGCCATCGCGTCCGCGAGCAGAACCGCCGTATCGCAGACCAGCGGGCGGATGCGCGCGGCGTAGCACTCGGTTTGTTCGCGGATCGCGGCGTAGTCGATCGGGTCGTCCAGCAGGAAGCTGCCCGCGAGAATGCGCTTGTCCTCGGCCAGCACGTCGTACAGATCGCGAAAAGTGTCGGGATCGAACAGATCCGCGATGCGAATACCGCGCCGGCCGGCCTTATCTTCGTAACAGGGGCCGATGCCACGCGAGGTGGTGCCGATAGGGATGCGATTCTCGCGCGCCTCCGACATTTTTTCGATGAGCCGGTGGAACGGAAAGATGACGTGGGCGCGATTGCTGATCCGCAGGTTCTCAACGACGTTGATGCCGGCGGCCTGGAGGACTTCCATTTCCTCGAGCAGCGCGGCAAGATCGATCACCACGCCGTTGCCGATGACGGCGCGGACCCCGGGCCGCAAAATACCCGAGGGGATCAGCTTGAGAACGAATTTCTTCTCGCCGATGAAAACGGTGTGGCCGGCGTTGTGGCCGCCCTGATAGCGCGCGACGATGTCGAAACGCTCGGCCAGCAGGTCGACGACTTTTCCCTTGCCTTCGTCGCCCCACTGCGCGCCGAGAACGATGATGTTGCTCATGTCCGGATGTAGTGCGTGCTCCGCGAACCATTGTAGCAACCGGAGGTTGCGAAGCTATTACCGTGCTCTTTCGTTTAACATTCACCGCGACGTGGCGCACGCTTTAGCGTGCCGCTGTCGGCTTCAGCCGAAAGTCTTCACAAACGCCGGCGAACTGAAGTTCGCCGCTGCACGCTGAAGCGTGCGCCACAGCATCGTGCTATCGTGCGCCACATCGTACTATAAAGACGATGTCCGTTTACGAAGATCGCAAAGAAGCGCTTGAGGAATACGAGTTTCGCATGGGCCTGGAGCGCGGCCGCCTGGCGGTGACCCTGGACCTGTTGACCGACGCGCTGGTGCTGGTGGGACAACACGGGGTGTACTGCCAAAGCGCGCGGCAGGCGGGAAAACCCGCGATGGATATTCAGATGATCAGTAACTCCATCACCAATGCGAAGGAACTGGTTTCGAGCGTGATGGCGGAGCTGAAGCGCAAGCGACGTGAGGTGGCATCGTGAATGTGGGGCAGGCGATCTTGTCGCCTGCCAGAGCAGGGCTTGCGCGAACCAACGGAACAGCAGGCAGGGACCAGCGCCCAAAGGCAGGCGACAAGATCGCCTGCGCCACTTCACCGCAAAAACGGATTGCGTTCCTTCTCGCGCCCGATCGTCGTGTTCGGTCCGTGCCCGGGTATCACGACCGCCTCTGACGGTAGTGTCAACAATTTCGTGTGGATGGAGCGCAGAATCTGCCGGCCATCGCCCCCGGGCAGATCCGTGCGCCCGATGCTGTCGCGAAACAGCGTATCGCCGGCCACCAATTTGTTCTCGGCGGGAATCCATAGCGAAATGCTGCCCTGCGTGTGGCCGGGCGTTTGGAGCACCTGAAATTCCGCGCTCCCAAGTTTGAGCGAATCGCCTTCGCGCGCGTAGGTATCGATCCCGGTTTTTTCCGGCGTCTCCATGCCCAGCCAGCCCGCCTGCACGTCCAGCCGATCGTACAGCTCCGCATCGTCCTGATTCATGTGGACCGGCGCGCCGGTGAGCGCTTTCAGCTTGGCCGCGCCGCCGATGTGATCGATGTGCGCGTGCGTAATCACGATCGCCTTCACCTTGAGCGAATGCTTTTGAAGTACGTCCAGAATGTCTTCGATGTTGTCGCCGGGATCGATCACGATGGCCTCGCGCGACTGCTCGTCACCGAAGATCGAGCAATTGCATTGCAACATTCCTACCGGCAGAATCTCGTGGATCATCTCTTGTCTTTTCTCTTGTCTCTCCCCTCGATTGTATACTCGGGGTATGGATGCAGTTCTTCCGATCGCGATGCGCTGGCTGCACCTCGCCTCCGTGATCGTGCTGCTGGGCGGCATATTCTACGCGCGCGTAGCCGGCGGAGAAATGCTCACAAGCTTTAAACCGGTGGCCTACTCCGCTATCGGTGGAATCCTTGTCTCCGGGCTGTACAATTTCTTGAGCAAACCACACCCGCAACCGCACTATCAGATGTGGTTTGGAATCAAAATCCTGCTCGTGTTGCACGTCTTCGCGGCAACCAGCCTGTACCGGACCGGAAAGCCGAGGACGCTCACTGGCATCGTCATCACAGGGTCGCTGATTGTCCTGATTTCCGGCTATTTGCGATGGATTTCTCTGGTTTGAGTGATGACCGCTTGCAATCCAGCCCCACCCGTCAGGGTGGGGGAACAATGAATAGCCCCGGATACCACGCGCTGCGCGAGCACGCCGCTTGGATCGATCTATCGGATCGCGGCAAACTTCGCGCGACCGGAGAGGATCGCGTGCGATTTCTGCACGCGATGACCACCAATCATGTCGAGCGGCTCAAGCCCGGCGACGGCTGCTACTCGTTTTTCCTGAACGCGCAGGGCCGCATTCTGGGCGACGTGAACCTGTTATGTTTCGAGGACCATTTTCTGCTCGACACGGAGCCGGAAACGCGCCGGAAACTTTTCGAACACCTGGACCGCTATATCATCGCCGACGACGTGACTCTGGAGGATGCGACGGATGGCATCGCGACGATTGCGGTGGAGGGGCCGGAATCGGCGGCGGTGCTCAAGAAGATGGGGGACGGCGCATTGCCGGAAGCGCCCTATTCGACCGTCTCATGGAGCAACCAGGCGGGTCAGGCGACTATCGCCCGCTTGAGTTCAACCGGCGCGGACGGATATTTTCTCTTCGTGCCCGCGGAACGAAAGGACGAAGTGATCGCCCAGCTCTCCGCCGCCGGCGCAATCGCCGCGACCCGAGAAGATGCCCGGATCGTGCGCATCGAAAACGGGCGCCCGCGCTACGGCGAAGAGATCACCGAGCGCTACCTGGTTCAGGAAACCGGCCAACTACAAGCGGTCCATTTTTCGAAGGGCTGTTATCTGGGACAGGAAATCGTCGAGCGGGTGCGCAGCCGGGCTCAGATTCATCGCGTGTTGCGAAAGTTGGAGATCGATACCGCCGAGCCTCCAGCGGTTGGCACGAAGTTCAAATCGGGCGATGCCGATGCGGGCGAAATCGTCAGTGCGATGTTCTCGCCCGCGTTGCAGAAAACTGTGGCGATGGCCTACGTGCGCGTGCCCTTCGCTGAGCCGGGGACGGCGCTTTCAATCGAAGGCGCCGTCGCTCGCGTCGCGGGCTAATTCTCCGTCGGGACTTTGTTCACGGAATCGATCACCAGAATAGCGATTGGACGCTTCGTCGCTTCGAGCTTCAGCCCGAGGTCCGTCTGCACGGCGCTGAAGATCGAGCCAACCGGCGCGTCATCAGGCGGAGGCGGACCGCTAAAATTCGCCAACCCCGAAATATCCAGCTTGAAATCGTAAATGCCAGTCAGCCCAGTCATGTCGAGCACCGGACGATCCATCCGGCGCGACATCATGAACGTCAGTCTGGAGATAGGTTGCTTATGGAACAGCACCCCGGTCGCGCCCCCGCTCAGGCCCGCGTCGCCATCGGCCGAGGGTTCCTTTACTTTCGGTGCGCCTTTTCCCGGCGTCAATACATACACCGGAAGCTCCCGCGTTTCGCGATGCGTCTTCAGCGCGACCCGCTCCACCAACAGCGATTGCAGCATGACGCGCAACTCCGCTTCAGAAGCTGGACCCGCGGCCCGGCCGACGATTTCATACCGCTCATCCGGTCCTTTGATCCAATCCGGCCCGGAGAGCTCATAGTCTTTCAAGTCATAAGCCCACTCAAGCGCATACCGGAGCGGAACGTTGTGCATCGCGAAATGGCCAGGCGAACTGTCCATGTTCCGCGGAATATCACCAGGAGGACCACCAGCGACCGCATGCTTCAGCGTGGCGACTTCGAACTTCAACGGTGTCTGCGCGGGCGATATGCCCGCCGCGAACACGATCAGACTGGCACTCAGAAAAAAGCGCGTCATTTTTGGACCTCCTGTCCTTGGGCGTCACGCCGACTTTATGGTTAGACACACACGGCGCGGGAAAAGTTCCAGCTACGGCGACGAGTTCTCAGTGGCGCCGGCTTTAGCCGGTGTGTGTCAGGAAGTACGCGCGATTTAGGGCGCGCTGGTGGAGGCAGATCAGGAGACGGTCTAAGCTACGATATCGTGCAGCACGTTGCCCGCAACATCCGTCAACCGGAAATCGCGGCCGCTGTACCGGTACGTGAGCTTGGTATGATCGATCCCCATCAGATACAGGATGGTCGCGTGAATATCGTGCACGTGGACGGGCTTCTCCACCGCCTTGAAACCGAACTCGTCGGTGGCGCCGTAGATGGTGCCGCCCTTTAGCGCGCCGCCCGCCATCCACATGGTGAAGCCGAACGGATTGTGATCGCGCCCATTCTGAATCCCGCCGCCGCCGCGCCCGATTTCGCGCACCGGGGTCCGCCCGAATTCCGATCCGCACAGCACCAGCGTGTCCTTCCACATCCCCCGCGACTTCAGATCCTTCACCACCGCAGCGAACGGCTGATCGGAATCGCGGGCATTCTTGCGATGCGCCTCGATATCGGCGTGCGCGTCCCACGGATCGCCCTTGGCGTAATACACCTGCACCATCCGAACGCCTTTTTCGGCCAGCCGCACCGCCAGCAAACATCCGCGCGCCGTGCTGCCGGGGCCGTAGAGTTTCTGCGTGGCTTCGCTCTCCTTGCGAATATCGAAAACCTCCGGCGCTTCCGTCTGCATCCGATACGCCACTTCCATCGACTTCACCACCGCTTCCACTTGCGGATCGGGCGCCGATTGCGCTTTCGAACGAATGCTCTCGATGTGCTCCAGCAAGTCCAGCTCGCGGCGCTGCTCCTCCATCGCGAACTTCGGATTGTTGACGTAGCTGATGAACTTCTTCGGATCGAAATTCTTTTCGATCACCACCGGATCGCCTTCCTTTACCGGCGCGGGCGGAGGCGCGCCGGGACGATCCTGCACACGATCCGAAATAAAAGACCCCTGATTGATCGCCGGCAGGAATCCGTTGCTCCACAGCGGCGGTCCGACAGTGGTGGGCACGTCGGGACACAGCACCACGTATCCCGGCATGTTCTGATTCTCTGTGCCGAGCCCGTACGTCACCCACGCGCCAATGGAGGGACGGCCCGCCTGATTCGCGCCGGTGTTCACCATCAGGCACGCGGGTTCGTGATTCGGAATCTCCGTGTACACGGACCTGATCCAGCAAATGTCGTCGGCGACTTCGCCCACATGCGGCCACAGCTCGCTCACTTCCATGCCGGACTGGCCGTACTTTTTGAACTTGAACGGAGATCGCATCAGCTCGCCGGTCTGGCGTTCCGTGGAAATATGGCCTCCCGGCAGCGGTTGCCCGTGGTATTTGTCGAGCGCCGGCTTGAAATCGAAACTGTCGATGGCCGAGCATCCGCCGTTCATGAACAGGAAAATGACGCGCTTCACGCGCTGCGGATAATCCAACTTGGCGACGCCGCCATCTTCCGTCACGCCGGCTTTCGCGATCGAATCGCCCAGCATGCCCGCGAATGCCATCATTCCGAATCCGTTGCCGATGCGGCACAGCGCGTCGCGGCGGGTGAGCAGGTTGGCGGACTTGTGCGTCGTCATTCTTGTCAACAAACTTCGGTCTCCTAATCGATAAACACAAACTCGCTTGAACTGAGCAGCACCTTCGCGAACCTACCGAGCGGACTCGCGCTGTACTCCTGCACCGGAGCCGCTCCGCGCCCACCACCGCGACGCCCGAATCCCGGCACGCCCATCATCATTCCCATTCCCATATCGTCGCCCGCGCCATCCGCCGTCACCGGACCATCGGGATTCGCATCCGCATCCTTGTCCGCGTCTTTTTGAGCGTTGTCGTCGCCGGCCCCGCCGCGCCCCCGGCGACCGCCGCCCGCACTCGCAGGCTGGTTCTTGGCTTCCTCGTATTCCTTCATCGGTTCGTTGTGGAGATAGTCGATCGCGAGCTTCAACTCCTCCCCCGATGGCTCCCGGCTGAACAATATGCGATACATTTTCCTGATTCGCGACGCATTGTCGGGCTCCATCGCGACGCGCTTGGCCAGCTCTTCCGCTTCGATCTGCATAAAGTCGCTGTTCATCAGGAACAGGCGTTGCAGCGGAACCGTAGTGCTGAAGCGTTTTTCCGCGCTGAGGTTCGGGCTGGGAAAATCGAACAACATCAGGTATTCGTCGAGCCGGTACCGGCTCACCTTGCCGTACACCGTGCGCCGCGTAAGCGCCGGCGTCAATTCGGCCGACGGCCCGCCGAGGGAATCGTCCAGATTTCCCGCCACCGCCAGCACCGAATCGCGCAACTGCTCGGAATCCATCCTGCGCCGATTCGAGCGCCAGTAAAACCGATTGCCCGAATCCTTGGCGTAATCGGACTCATCCAGGTCGGTACTCAATTGGTACACCGCGCTCAGCATGATTTTGCGATGCAGCTTCTTGATCGACATGCCGTCGTGCGCGAAATCCGACGCGAGATATTCCAGCAGCTCCGGATTCGTGGGCCGCTCCCCCATGATTCCGAAATTGCTCGGCGTGTCGACGATCCCCGTTCCGAAATGCTGTTTCCAGATGCGGTTGACGATCACCCGTATCGCCACCGGCTGCGCCAGAATCGCGTCAGCCAGTTCCAGCCGTCCGCTGCCTTTGGTGAACGCCCGCGGATCGCCGGGTGAAAGGACGCTCAGGAAATGGCGCGGAATTTCTGGACCCGGGTTATACGCACTGCCGCGAATCGCCAACGGCTGATTCACCGGATGTTGGTTGTCGGCGACGCCGTGCAGATAAGGATAGTGCGGTTCCAGCTTCTTGCGCTCCGCATCGATATCCGTGCGCACGCGCGCCATCACCGCCTGCACATCCGCGCCGAGCCGATGCTCCAACCCCCAGCCGCGGAACAGGAACAACCCCGGCTTGGTGCGGGCGCCCGGCTGCACATCGGGATCGGCGCCATCCAGTTCGCGCAGGAACAGCTCCGTCCAGAAACTGGTTTCCTCGAATGGCATCGATTTCAATTCGAGTCCGCATCCGGGGCAGAAATCGTCGTTGGTGACGAACTCGTTGGGCTTGTTCGCGCGCTTCTTTTTCTCGGATCCAGGCAGCGCTTTATCGGCGATGATCTCGTTCTGCTCCTGAATCTCGCGATGCGTGAGCAGCACGCCGACGATCTTCTGCTGCAATTCGTCGGCGATTTTCTGCGCACGCTGCTGGTTCCCGCCGCCCGCCTTCATCATTTCCTGCCACGGTTTCAGGTACGGATAAAACTTCGCTTCGCGCCCCAGGTACTTGATCCAGCGATCCAGCATTTCGTAGTCGAGCTTTTTCTCTTCCACCACCGTCGCGACTTCTTTTTTCTGATCGCCCGTCACTTCCCACGCCGCCATGATGTATTTCGCGGATTCGAACGCCATGGATTCGGCCAGCTGCTCGCCCCACTTCTGCTGCATTTCGCCGAGCACTTTCTGCTTGCGCTCGATCTCCTGCTCCACCTTT
>Ga0182024_10009631_pt1 | contig 19923 bp, 18 predicted proteins | sample P32metaG_FD_120480 | JGI IMG/M metagenome (GOLD analysis project Ga0182024, IMG submission 120480) | Permafrost microbial communities from Stordalen Mire, Sweden - P3-2 metaG (Illumina Assembly) | ecosystem: Environmental > Terrestrial > Soil > Wetlands > Permafrost | place: Sweden: Stordalen... | reverse complement strand
CAACTCCACATGCCTCTGTTCCTCAGGGAGGGCTTCGTCGAGTTGTGACCAGTGCAGATCGGTCCAGAGGAGTTGCCCGTACCAATCCTTGCTCGCCGGTGTCTGGAACGTGAGATGGGCCGTCGGGTCCATCGCCGCAGAGATGCTCCCGCCATCAGAGCCAACTGTCGCTCGTCCCGGTTGCAGGGGCGCGGTCGAGCTAAGAAACTTCTGCCCGTCGAACCATGTGCGCTTGCACAAAAACTTGTTCCCGGAACTGAACACCGTCACCTCTCCGTCCGAGGAGGGGATCACCTGCATTCTCCCGTTCCTGTCAAAACCGCTGCTGTCCGCGTACGTAAAGCTTGCCTCGGAGAGGTTCCCGTTTGCGAGCAGCAGCGAAAGCAGGCTCTCCTGGATGGAGTCCGGCTTGTCCGGATCCACGAGGCCCTGTTGGACCTGCTTTTCGAAATACGCCACCGTGATCGGCGCCTCGTGCAGATATTCGGCGATGTGCCGCGTGACCTCGCCGCTCGTGACGTCCCGCAGATTGTCCGAGCCTTTTAAGATCGTTTTTTGCGACCCGTAGAAAATCAGCCAGAAGAGCAGTGTCAGGCTCAACAACAGGCCGAGGAGGCTCAGGGCGAAAACTTGTTTGAGCGTCGGATGGAACTTTGTGAACATCGGCCGGAAGGGAAGGTCGCGTTCAGGTTTGGGTTTTGGAGGAGATCGCGCTGCGCGCCGGGCAGCTCACATCCACGTTGCGTCCCATCCGGGAACTCATCACCTGCTCGATATTGTCGCGCAATCCCGGCAGGTGTCCCACCAGTTCGTGGAAAGCATCGCGGCGCATCACCACCACGTCGAGCGCCGTGCCTGCGCGCACCGAGGCATTTCGCGGACGGTCGCTTACCAGCGCCGCCTCGCCGAACATGTCGCCGTTGCCCAGTCTGGCGATGACTTCCGCTCCGCGCACGACCTCCGCCTCGCCCTTTGCGATGAAATAGATTTTGTCGCCGTAGTTGCCCTCGTCAAACACCTCTTCCCCCGGCTCGAAGTGTTCCCGGGCCACCGCCTCCTCGTGAAACAACCGCAACTGCGTGATGTCGCGCGGGAGAAAGGCGTCGAGAATCCAGTCGAAGACCAGCCGGATCTGGCCGTCTAGACCGGGAAATTTTGTGACATAAACGCCGCGCCAGATGAGCCACGCGGCCAGCCCCTTCAAATGGATTCCGAAGATTTCCGCAACTGCCGAGCGGCGTCCGAGCGAGCTGAGTTTTCCCAGCCCGGTGAATGCGAACACCTGCTTCTTCGTGCCGCGCATCGAGGCGAGGATATTTTGGGCACAGGTCTTTGCCTGCCTGAGCGCATGCTGCGCTGTAGGCGGCGAGAAATTTCCATCCACCTGTTTGACAAGCGCACAGTCACCCAGCGCCCAGACACCGGGATGCCCCGGCACCTCCATGCCTTCATCCACTTTGATGCGCCCCTTTCCCTGTTCGAATGGCAGCGACGCCAGAAGCGGATGCGGACCGGCGGGCACTGTCGCCACGGTCGTGTGTGTTTTGATGGTCTGTGTCTGTTTCGTCTTAACATCCCCCGCCAGCGCCTCGCCGGCGCTCACCGCCTTCAATTGCGCTCCAAGCTGGATTTCCACGCCCCGCTTCGCGAGCAGTTGATGTGCGAATGCCGCGAGGCCCTCGGTCAATTCCGGCAGGATGCGCGTCCCGCTTTGCAGGAGCACGAGCCGCAAATCCTTATCGTTGATATTGTGGTAGGCGCGTACGGCTTCCCTCAGAAAATCATTCATTTCTGCGATGCACTCGACGCCCGAGAAACCGCCGCCGGCGACCACGTAGGTGAGCAGCGCCTTGCGGAGTCCGGGGTCAGTTTCCGTCTCGGCCTCCTCGATCGATCTCACCAACTGGTTTCTCAAAAACAGCGCATCTCCGAGGTATTTGAACGGACTGGCGTGTTCCTTCATTCCCGGGATTTTGCCGGGATCGAGACGCGTCCCCAGGGCGATCACCAGATGGTCGTATGGTACAATCAACGGCACGGGCTTCGCGCCGGGGCTGAGCCGCACCGTGCGGTTCGCCACGTCGATCGATTCCACCTCGCGCGTATAAAGCCGTGCCGTGGGCGCCAGCCGGCGGATCGGGCTGATGACGTGGTTCAATTCCACGGACCCGGAGATCACCTCCGGCAGCAGCGGCTGGAAAACGATGTAGTTGTCCCGGCTGACAATGACGATTTCGTAAGTCGCCCGTTCCTCGCGGCTCATGAGCCTTTCGAGGTAAACCGCCGTGTAAACACCACCAAAACCGCCTCCAAGAATTAGGATGGTCTTCTTCATCTGGACAGCCGGTTGCCTGTGTGGTTTTCCATTTGTTGCGTTGTGGGATTTACCTCATTCTCCATCGGCGGCAGCGAGGCGTGTTTGGGAGTCGCAATGTTGCGTTCTCCGTAAGAAGTGATACCTCTCGGGTATCCGCTTTATTCCAGGAAAGTAATTCTCTCTTCTTTGGAATAAATCAGGCCTGAGTCCCCCGGGGGTTGAACCCGAGGACTCATCAACTCTTCCCGGGAAGGCTAGGCCTTGCTGCCGTCTGTAGCGCAACCGCCCTTGCCCTTGCAGGAGTTCTCGCCCTTGCAACCGTTGTTGCCGCTCTTGCAGCCCCCCTGGCCCTTACAGGCATTCTGGCCCTTGCAGGAGTGCTTGCCCGAGCTGTCGTCAGCGATCGCGCCGACCTGGGTGAACTGCGTGCCGAGGGTATTCGGCTGGGTCGCGTGGAGACGGGTCGCGGTTCCGGTCATTAGGCCGGCGATTGCAGCGCCGGCGAGGATAGCCTTGTGATTCAGTGTTTTCATTTTGCAGGTTTGCTTTGGTTTGGTATTTGCCCGCGCCGGATTGATCCGGCTTCACCGGAGAACTCACTTGAGATCTCCGATAGTGGACAAAAGTTTGCGGCGCCCAAGTCTGGCCATATACTCCAAGTAAGATTTACGGGTGCATTAAGGCTATTGCGGCCGTGAGCAACATGAGAACGAGCGAGAACACGATGGAGATTATTTTTGCCACTCTCACTTTGCGGTACGTGTGCATTGGGTGGAAATGGAACTCTTTTCGTGTCGTGTTAGGAAGGGGCATAAGCTTATCGTAGCGATCGCACATAGGCGACGAGGGCTGCAATTTCTGGATCATTGTATTTCTTCACGAAGGAGGGCATTTCGCCTTTGGTGCCATTTTTGATCTGCGAGGCGATGCGGGCGTCGCTGATAGCGAGGTTGTGGAGGTCGGGACCTTCATCGCCATGCCCGTCATCCCCATGACAATCCCCGCAACTCTGGGCGAAAAACCCTGCTCCCTGAGCCAGGAGTTGGGGGGAGACCGCGATCTCGGAGGATGCTCCCCCGGTGAAGAAGGGCCAACTTTCCATCTTCTGGATCGGGCTCGCCATTAGCAAGGCGCCGCCCAGGGAAACCGCGCCGAAAAGGAGAGCCCATAAGAGAGCCCTCTTCTCCAGCGAGACCTTCCTGCTCCTGGTCTGCAAGTTCCCGTTCCGCGACGATTCGCCAGCGAGAGTCTTTCTTTCGAGCGAGAGATTCATGGATGTTGCCTATGAATTGAGGATAAGTTCGCCGCCCCAATAACCCGCGCCGGCCATCAGACCCGCCGTAAGGAAGAGCACAGCAAGATAGATGGCAAAGCCGCGGGGAGAGGCCTTGTCTCCCACAATGGCGCGCCAGGCGCCAAGGCCAACCAGCAGAGCAAATGCGGGCCAGACGAAGAGATGATGGAACAGCTCGGCGTCATGTCCGAGCACCCGGCCCTTCGTCATGAACAGCCCCGACAGGACTGCTGGAAATGTCCCCAGCGCCCCCAGGATGATGGTGAAATATCCGGCTGCACGAAGCTGCGCCTTGCGCGGCGATGAGGCGGGCACGAGGGCACTCAGGCCATCGAATAAGGCAGCGGCCATGGCAAGCGCCACAGGGAAGTGTGTGCTGGCACCGTGGAGTTTGGGCCAGAGCGTGGGATCGATCGACATGATGCAGGAGCCTGTTCACGCGAGCGTGGAGTCGATGATTGCGAGATGGTGATCGACTTCGGTGTACTTGACGCTGGTCAGGCCCAGCATGCTGCGCAATTGCGCGGCCGGCACCACCATCGGCCCCGGCTTGGGCGCTGTCCCCGGCGCGGGCTGCGGAAATGCGACGGAACGGGCCGTGTGAAAAGTCATGTTCCCCTCGATTTTCTGGATCTGCTGGTGGATGTGACCGTTGAGGACGGTGACCGAACCGTAAGGCTTGAGCATCTGGAGCGCCTGCGCGCCATCGGTGGTGCCCCAGCCCCATTGCGGATAAATTTCCCAAAGCGGCACATGGGCAAAGACGACGATGGGCGTGCTCGTGGAGATGGCGGCGAGATCCTTTTGCAGCCAGGTGAGTTGGTCCTGGCCGAGGTTCCCCATGCCGAGTTCGGTCTTGCCCATGACGTTGACCAGGCCGATGAAATGGACGCCTTTTTGATCGAAGCTGTACCAGCCCGAGCCTTGAGTCCCCTTGCCGAATTGGGTCATGTATTGCGCGCCGTTGTCGCTCATCACGTCATGCTCGCCGGGGACGTAGAACGTGTTGCCGGCTTTGGAGCCTTTGAGCAATTGCTCGACGGTATCGAACTCGTCGGGCTGGGATAGATGGGTCAGATCGCCGGTGTGGAGGAGGAACTCGGGCGCTTTTGGCAACGCATTGATTCGGCGGATGGCCTCCTGGAATGTGCCGATGACGTTCGTATTCGCGGCTTTGTTGAAACCAATGTGGCTGTCGCTGATCTGGACGAAGTTCAGCTCGGCGGCGGCGAGGGCGCCGGGGTTGGAGACGGCATCAGCCAACGCGCGGGAGGTGAGGATGCCGCCGGAGACGGAGCAGACCAGCGCGGTGCCGGCCCAGCCCATGCATTTGAGAAATCCGCGGCGGTCGATGCCATCGCGGCTGATGTCGTCTACGATAATGTTGTCGTTATTCATATGGATTCTTCCTGTTCTTCGATTTTGTTTTCTGAGAGGTTGCCGCTCTTTGGCATGCTGTCCTCGTGTTGCAATACCCGCCGCGGGCGCCGTTTATTCCATGAAGTCAAAAAAATCTTTCGGGAATAAAGCCGGGTGAGCCGGAGTATCCATGATTGAACAACATCACGATGGGAGAGGAGATCCGAGTCCCCCTGAGTTTGAGCAGGTTTTTCTGCCCCATCTGGATGCCGCGTATAATCTTGCCCGCTGGCTCCTGCGTAATGACCAGGATGCCGAAGACGCCGTGCAGGAAGCTTATCTGCGAGCTTACAAGGCCTTTTCCCGTTTCCGCGGAGGAGACGGCAAGGCCTGGCTGATTACGATTCTGCGCAATGTCTGCTTTACCATGATCAAGAAGTTGAGAAGTCACGAGACGCCCGAGCCTTTCGACGAGGAAATCCACCAGGCCGCGGGCCAATCCGACCTGCGGGAAGTCTTTCGTCAGAAGGCCAATGCCGAGACGCTCCAATCCGCGATCGAGAAGCTGCCGGACGAGTTCCGCGAGATCATCGTGTTGCACGACCTCGAAGGCCTCGCGTACAAGCAAATCGCCGTCGCCATCGGCATCCCCATCGGCACGGTCATGTCGCGGCTCGCCCGGGCACGGGGACGACTGCGGGCCGAAATCGTTGCCTCCAACGTCAAACAATCATCCCCATGAATCACGACGACGTTTCGCGGCTGCTGGGCGCGTATCTCGATGGCGAGCTCGACCTGACCACCTGCATGGATCTCGAGGAGCACCTCGCGGGCTGCGAGTCCTGCCGCCAAAAAATGGAGGCAGACCAGGAACTGGTCGCCGTCATCCAATCGGAAACGCCCCGGTTCGAGGCCTCGCCCTTTTTGAAAACCCGTATCCGGGCGGCTCTGCGCCCGGAGAAATCCCAGCCCCTCCCCTTTTGGAGGCGGGCGTGGCTCTCCTCCGGCGTAGCCTTTGCGGCGCTGCTGATTCTGGCGGCTTATTTTTACCGGGCGCCGGGAATCCCCGCATTGGTCCAGGAAGCCGTGGCGGATCATGTGCGCTCATTGCAAGTCAGCCATTTGATGGATGTTGCCTCGACCGATCAGCACACAGTGAAGCCATGGTTTGCCGGCAAGCTCGATTACTCTCCGCAAGTGGTCGATCTCGCTCCCGCCGGCTACCCGCTGATCGGCGGTCGGCTCGATGTTTTGGACAGCCGGAACGTCGCCGCCCTCATTTATCAGCGTCGTAAACATTACATCAACCTGTTCATTTGGCCCTCAAACGGCCCATCGCTCCCCGGAAAGCTCTACGTCCGGAACGGCTACCACGCCCTGGGCTGGACGAGATCGGGGATGAATTACATGGCCGTCTCGGAATTGGGCGAACAGGAATTCGCGGACTTCGTGAAAATGATCCAGGACAAAACCGTCGAGACGCGCCCCGGGGAGTGATTGCCATTCCTTACGGGACGACATTTCGCCCTTTGGTTTTTTCAACGCCCCCGCGGCAGCTAGGAGATGAAGGGCGTTGGTCCAAATTCCGCAAACCTATGCTCCAAAGCTTGGATGTAGAAATGGAACCTTAACGCAGTGAAGGTGTTTACGCATTCACGGATTTATAACGGACAGGATCGGGAGTAGTCTTCCCGATTTTATCCCGCGCCCTAAATGCGTCGGGTCAGTGAGAAGGAAAGGCTGCGTACCAGGGAGGTCAGGTTCTTATCCCGCAGCTTTTTCTTCAGGAAATCGAGAAACTGCTGTTTCTCATGCGGGCCGACATAGTAGAGTTCGTTTGCTGTCTTCGTTTGTTCGAGCAATCCGTAATACGTTTCGTGGTTTGCGAGGATCGAGTCGTCAAAGACCATCATTTTGACGGAGTGACCGTTGCTCCAGAAATGTTCGTCGTAGATTTCTATTGTTTCGGGAACGTCGCGGAGGCGGTAGGTGGGGATCGTAAAGATAGTATGGTCCGATTTCATGGAGAATGCGCGCGGTCCAGCGTTCAGGACACTTTCCCCGGCTGCAGGCGCCGATAGAGGCGCTGCCGCTCCCCGCCTGACAAATGTTGGACCCGCACGACCTTCAGGGGGTCTCCGATCGAACTAAGTTCTCGTGCTCCTGCCGCATCTCAAGCATGACGCCCACGAGGTGAATCGCCTGGACGGAATTCGGATCGAGATCAAGCGCTTTGATCAAATGCTTCTTCGCGGTAAAAAAATCGCGCAGGTTGATGCAGCGCTTTGCCGATCGGATATAGTAATCGCAATCCTTCACGCCGGAAATGCTGAGGCTGGATACACGACGTGCGAGAATGTCCTCGACTGCGCTGCGAAGCTGGTCGGGAGTCGGAGGCTTCGCCAGAAAATCGATGGCTCCCAGTTTCATGGCGCGCACGGCGTTAGGAACGTCTCCATAAGCCGAGACGAATACGACTGGCGTGGTCACGCCCCTTGCCTGCATGGTTTCCAGTAGCTCAAACCCATCCATTCCAGGCATCCGAAGATCGAGAATGGCGACGTCATACTTCCTGGCGTGGCATTGCTCCAACGCGCTGGCCGCCGAATCGGCTTCGAATAACTCATAGTTGCGGCCGCCAAGGGCTGCCCGGTACATCATCCGCACATTGGGCTCATCGTCCACAATCAGGATTGGCGTGCTCATTTGTCGCTCCTCCCCCTGGACGTGTGCGGCTGGCTGCAAAAAATCGGCGAACTGCTTTGGTACTGCATGGTATAGCTGCTAGCCAGCATCGTGCCACAACCATGGCGCCACATGTTAAGAGGTTCATCGTCAATGTCTTATCACCCGGAGGCAGACTTCCCGGCAGAATCGCAAAAATTGCGTTCTGCAATGTTTGTCACTTTCTTTCCATGCGAATTGCAGGGAACCAACTTGTAACACGGGCGTCGCAGGAGCCTGCTTAGTCCAGTAACCTGGTATGAACGCACGGCGATCGAGGACCTGCTGGGGGTCGATGCGGCGCAGATCAACGACGACCGGCTTTACCGCGGGCTCGACCTGCTGGGCGCGCACAAGGAGCAACTCTGCGCCCATCTCATGGAGCGCTACTGCGACTGGTTTGGCGTGCGCTTCGAGTTCCTGCTCTACGATGTGACCGGCACCTTCTTTGAAGGCCAGGCAACCGCCAATGAGAAGGCTGCCCGGGGCTACTCGCGCGACTCCCGGCCCGATTGCAAGCAGGTCTGCATCGGGCCGGTCTGCACGCCCGAGGGACTGCCGCTCTCCTTCGAAGTCTTTGCCGGCAACCGGGCTGACGTCACCACCGTCGAAGAGATCGTCGAGAGCGACCTGGGGCTGCGTCCCATTTACCATCAGAAAACCCAACGGGTGGAAGCCCACATCCTTGTCTGCTTTTTGGCCCTGGCGCTTTGGCACACCTTGGAAATGTGGATGAGCGCCAAACACCTTGGCACCAGCGCGCGCAAGCTGCTGGCCGAGATGGCCACCATCAAATCGATGGATGTCCTCCTTCCCATCCAGCGCGCAGAAACCCGAACCGAACTGCGCCTGCGAGTGGTCGCCAAGCCCGAGCCTCACGTCGCCCAGCTCCTGGCCCATCTCGGTCTGCACCTGCACACACGCGGCAAAATCGTCGAAAATGTAGTGGAGAAAATCGCCCCTTAAAATGCGCAAAACCTCTCCAGCACTTACTTCGTCTTCTCAAACTGCGGAACTTGGGTTAACACCTGTCCAAACCAAGCTGACCAAAACCTCTCCCCTTCGCGCCTTCGCGTTCTTGCGCCTTTGCGTTTCCCTTCCGCCCCCCGGCGCAGGCGCTCCCATTGCCACCACCCCTCCCTCCTTTCTCCCCGGTTACGCCTGCACTATCCCATTGCGGATCGCGTACTTTACCAGCCCCGCCACCGATTCCAGTTGCAGCTTCCTCATGATCGTCGCCCGGTGCGTCTCGACGGTCTTCACGCTTATCCCAAATATGGCCGCGACCTCCTTGTTGCTCTTCCCCTCCGCGATCAATTGCACCGTCTCACGCTCCCGCGGCGTCAATGACGCATCCTCCCCACCCAGCTTCCCCTGCATATATCCCGCAAAAACCATCTCGGACACCTTGGATGAAAAATAAGTCCGGTGCTTGCAGAGCATTTCAATCGCCGGAACCAGTTGTTTGTTGGCCTCAGACTTCAATAGATAACCCCGCGCCCCCGCCTGAAACACTTGCCTCACAATATCCTCCTCCTCATTCGCCGTAAAAATAAGCACTTCCGTATCCGGCAGCATCCGCTTGATTTGCCGGGCCGCCTCCAGCCCGTTCAATTCCGGCATCCCGATGTCCATGATCACGATGTCCGGTTTCAGCTTCTCGGCCAGCGCCACTGCTTCGCGCCCGGTGGAGGCCGCGCCACACACCTCCCACCCCTCTTGCCTCTCGATCATCGCGGATAGCCCCGCCCTCACGATCTCGTGATCATCCGCTAGTATTATTCTCAGCATCATGTCCCAGCCTCGCTCTCATTTAAACGCTGTTTCCGAATAACAGTTGCTCATTTTCTCTCTCCCGTCCAGCCCGCGATGCTGCAAAATAATTGCCTCAATATGGATGCACGCGCAGGTTCGGCTTTGCTTCTCATCCTTTGTCCCGCTTCCTTCTCCTCAATTTAATCACAATTACGGCCGCCGCCATCAGAACCCACTCACACGGTTCAGGCACGCTCTCGACGCGGGAAATCGCATCTACGTATCCGATTCCTCCAGACCCTTCGACTTTGACATAGCCAATCGACGGCAAGTCCGCCGGACTCCCATCCGCATTCTCCGCCCACGATATCGAATACGACGCCCCGCCCGCGGATCCATTGTAGAGCGCCAGTGCCACCGCCGTGCTCACCCCCACAAAACTTGACAGCGTAAACGCCGGGTTCACCGGCAATCCCGGGTCCCCGCCCCCTTCCCTCGGATATAAATCATCCGCCCCGGCCGGCGCGTCCAGTTCGTAATAAGTGATATTGTCCTGACTTACCCACACGGTAAGTCCCGGATGATTGAATATCCCGGTGATCTCCCCGCCCCCGAGCGTGAAGAACTCATTCCCGAATATCGTAAGGTCCATCCCCTCCGCGTGATCCGCCGGATCATTCAGGATCGGCGTATCGAATTCCACGGTTAGCTCCCCTCCATTTCCTATCCCCACTATTTGCGAATTCTGAAATGCCGGCGCTGTAATCCCCGCCCCGCTCGCCGGCGCCCCGAGCGCCGCGCCGCTGTTTTCAAACGCCGTATTCTCCCCTGTCCCGGGCACATAACTGACAACCGAATCCGCGAACGGATCCTGCGCGCGCGACGCGCACGCCACGGCCAGCATCAGGCCGCACACAATTAATGTTTTCAATATTATAACTCCACGTTTCGAGAGATCGAAATGGAGTGCTGCCGCACGAGTTTCAGACCCCTCATTCTTCTTTCTTGCGAAGAAGTTTTCTCGAGCCCTCCGCACACGCGGGGACACGAATGAGAGCAAACCGGGTGAATGTTCTGACTTCTGGCTTTCGGGGTTTCGCAATCGGTCATCTCGACCGTTTGCATCTCCCACGCCTCATTTCCGCCTTCGCCGCCGGATTTTCATCCCGCGACTGGCCTTTTGGAAACTCGTATCCAGTTACAGCAGCGCAACTGTTCCCGATTCTCACGGGATTCCTCGCACCGGCTCGCTTTTTTATGCTCGCAAAGAACTCCCTGCCTTCTAAGTCCCCGCCGCCATTCGCAGCAAGATAAATTTTATCAGCTCCTCGATTGCCGTCCATATACTCGTCCGCCCACGAATTTCAAATGCCACCTTCTCACTCACTTACATCATGTATCAGCCAATCGAAAACTACGGCGCCATAGGCAACGTCCGCACAATTGCCCTCGCCGGCATGGACGGTTCCATCGATTGGTTCTGCTATCCCGACATCGATTCCCCGAGCATCTTCGGAGCGATCCTCGACGATTCAAAGGGCGGCCGCTTCCGCATCGCGCCCGCGGATGAAACCGTCCGCCGCAAACAATCCTATTGGCCCTCCACTAACATCCTCGTCACCCGTTTCTTCAATGATGAAGGTATCGCCGAACTCCAGGACTTCATGCCGCTGCGCCGCGGCTCCATTATCCCAGGCTCGATCTGCCGCCGCATCCGTGGTGTGCGCGGCCAGGTCCGTTTCCGCATCGAGTGCAGCCCCGCCTTTGATTACGGCCGCCAGCCCCACCGGGTGACCATCTGCCGGCACGGCGCCCGCTTCGATTCCCCATCCCTCGCCCTTTCTCTATCCTCCTCGATCCCCCTCCGCGAAGCCGGCTGCGGCTCCGTCACCGGCGAGTTCGTCCTCGATCAAGGCCAGACCGTCCTCCTCATCCTCGGCCCTTGCGGCGACGGCGAGATAGCCCTGCCCATCCCCTCCGAATCCGGGGCCGAAGATCTTTTCAACGAAACCGTAAACTATTGGCGCGCATGGCTCTCCGCCTGCGATTACCGCGGCCGCTGGCGCGAGCAGGTCGAGCGCTCCGCGTTGATACTCAAGTTGCTCACCTTTCAACCCACGGGCGCCATCGTAGCCGCCGCCACGTGCAGCCTTCCCGAGGCCATCGGCGCAGGCCGCAACTGGGATTACCGTTACACATGGATTCGCGACGCCGCCTTCACCGTCTATGCCTTTCTCCGGATCGGCTTCAAGGAGGAAGCCGCAGCGTTCATTGATTGGATTTGCAAGTACGTCGCCCGCGATCAAGACGCCGCGGAGGGTTCTCACACTCTTCTCACTGTCCGGGGAGAACTCCCCATCAACGAACAAGTCCTAAGTCATTGAAAAGGTTATCGCCGCTCTGTTCCGGTCCGCATAGGCAATGAAGCAGTAAGTCAATTCCAGAGCGACATCTATGGCGAAGCCATGGACTCCCTCTACTTATACAACAAATATGTAAGTCCCATCTCTTATGACTTCTGGTCCCGCATCCGCCATCGCCTCGATTGGATTTGCGATAACTGGCAGCGCCCGGACAGCGGCATCTGGGAGTTCCGCAACCGCCAGGAAGACTTCGTCTACTCAAAAGTCATGAACTGGGTCGCGCTAGATCGCGGCGTCCGCCTCGCCGGCAAGCGCTCCTTCCCCGCCGATATCGCCCGCTGGACGGCCGAGCGCGACCGCATTTACGAGCAGGTCATGTCCCGCGGCTGGAACCCCAGGCGCAACACCTTCACCCAATCCTACGGCAACGATTGCCTCGATGCCTCCCTCCTCATGATGCCCCTTGTCTTCTTCATGGCCCCCACCGATCCCCGCATGCTCGGCACGCTGGCCGCCATCCTCAAAGACCCGCGCGATGGCGGCCTCGTCAGCGATGGCCTCGTCCACCGTTACCCGCTCGGCATCGATGGCCTCTCCGGCGACGAAGGCACCTTCAACATGTGTTCCTCCTGGCTCGTCGAGGCCCTCACCCGCGCCAGCCAGTCCGACCCCAAAAAACTCGACCACGCCCGCATCATCTTCGAGCGCATGCTCGGCTACGCCAATCACCTCGGCCTCTACTCGGAGCAAACCGGCTCCCAAGGCCAGGCCCTCGGCAACTTCCCCCAAGCCTTCACCCACCTCGCCCTCATCAGCTCCGCTTTCAATCTGGACCGCGTCCTGGGCAATCAGCCCTAAGTGGCCGAAGGTGCCTCGTGCAATTTTGGTCGCCCCTTTTCGCGGGAACCTTTAATTTCACCCGGCAAATCTCTGTCTCGATCATTCTATGGCTGAAACCCGTCCGTCATCCACTGGTTGTACGTATCCAACTGCCCGCGGGACCATGCTGCTTCGCCAATTGGCATCTGCGGTTGCGTCTCCCCGGTCAAATACGAGTAAACTCCACGCGCGTTTGCATGTTCGGCGTATTGCGGACTGTTTCCCAGCGAGCCTCCGGCTGCGTCCGACATATAAGCATAATTGTCCAAATGCACTCCACGAGCCCCCATATGCGCGATGTCGATTGCTGTGAACAAGGGTAGAATTGACGTTTTGTAACTGACCATGGTTGTTCTCGGTTTTGGGTTTGATTTATTATTCGGTAGACGAAGGTGTGTTAATCGTGAAATGCCGCCGCGGATTGATTGCCGCACTGTCGGTCAAATATCTTCCTCGATGCACTTGAATACCTCCCTAAAACAGCGGCTTCAATCCGGGAGTTGGAAAGATATGGCTGATAACGGTCCCATTGGAAGCATTGCTCGTATGGCACATGAAACAATTGAAATGGTTGTTCCCGGCAGTCGTATCGGCCCCTTGCTGGTAGGTTTCCATCGTCGTATTGCTCAATTGGCTCGTGCCAACCTGGTTGCCGGCCGTTGGAGGTCCGCCAAATGTCCATGTCGCCCCCTTGAAGATATAATTCGCCCGGACATCGCCCGTTGGCAGCATCCCTCTTACGCTGTTGTTTATTGCGATGATCTCACTGTTGGATGCCGCCGCGGTACCATCGATTGGATTCGGTGATACATCCGAAGCCGCTCCCCACGCTTTCCACCTTATCGTATCGCTGGCGCCTATTGATTGACCGGGTAATGGCACAATATCGCCCGAACCGTCTACTTGGTTCCGGTTTATATTGAATGGCCCCGCCGCATTATTCGAGCAAAACAGCCAGGTCCCGGCTGTATTTTGCGGCACATTGACTACATTCCCCGCCGTATTTATATACGAATACGCCGCATCTGGAGAATTTCCCACATGCTCGAATGTCGCCCATATCATCTCCGTATGCTGGTTCACGCTTCCCACCACATGAATTCCCACCAGCGCCAGTTGCACCGTCTTTTCGCCGTTGGGAACCCACTTCGCGGGATTTGTTTTGTCGAAGGTGGGGATTGTCGCTGTCTTTGTAATATAAGTATTCAGATTCGGCAGCCCCGCCGCCTCGATCCATGACGTCTTTACTTCCACTGCAAGTGCCGCCGGATCATTGAAACTCTTCGCTTTCCCGGCTGCCGTCGCGACCGGACCGGACGCAAATGCCGTTATGTTGCTAAGATCCTGCATCGTCGTTGGGAACTCCGTCCCCGGGGTGATCTGATGGTCCTTCACGCCGGTTAAAAAGTACGCATATACATCATTCACCAACAATGTGTAGTAAATCGGCGACCCATTTTGCGCGAGCAGCACCTCTCCGAACGCTTGGTTCGGCTCCACGTCTATCACATTCCCTGACCCATCGAGAAATATTGGAACATTATTGAGGAGGAATTTCTGCACCCGGATCGGCGCTCCCGGCTGAACCAGCGCCCTCGACAGGGCCGGGGTGAACAATCGCGGCTCAATCGCTTTGCTGCTGCTATCCAGAAAAGTTATTTTTCCATTCTCTTCACGCCTCGCGCTGGCCGCCGTCACCAATAGGCCGGCTTTGCCCCGGATTTTCAATGTCGATACCTTCGGCGCTTGCGCCGCATTCTCCAGTTCAAGCATCCTTCCCTGCTTGTCGATAAGAACCGGCAGCCCGTGCGGGCCCACTTGCGATGCCCGCAGGTTAAAGCGGCTTATAGTCTCCGCAGTATGAGGAATAAATGTCCGGTTCTGGCTCGCATCCAGCGGTGAAACTTCAAAAAAAGTAGGCGAATCGAATATCCGTCCCCCACCCCCATATACCGGTGGCGCCGGCGAAGTAAGCCACAAAAACATCTGCTCTGACCACGCATAAAAGCTGAAATTCGGCGTCGCAGGGAATGTAACGCTATTCGCTGGGTTCACAACTCCGTCCAGGCTAGCCGTACCTGATTGAAACCAGCTATTGAACACCGCCGGCGAGAGACTCGCGACCACCTGTGGGTCCGTGGGCACAGTCTGCGCCGCAGCCCCAGCCGCCCATCCGATTGCGACCGTCGCCGCCAATAATCCCGCCGATCGAAACCAACCCCGTTTTAGAATGTTTCCGCCAACAATAATCCTCTCCGAGGACGAGTCCTTCGTGATCAAGCCGATTGTTTTCATCTGAAGCCGCTCCCACAATTCCAGCGTGGGTCTTTCTCCCCCCCATTCCTATTGATTAGGCTCCCCGCGGCAAGCTCTTTTCTCTTTTTTTTGGTTTCTCTTCTCCTTCGTCCGCGCCTTGACTTTGCACCCCATTTCCCTTCTGGATTGCCCGCCCTCAATTTCCCCACAAAATGAAAACCGCATACCTCGTCGCCAGCGGCGATCTCCGCGCTTCCGCCAATCAAAAATGCCAGGCCGCACAGGCCGCCATGGAAAAGCAGGTCGCCGGCGCCCTCGCCCGCGAAGGCTGGAGCGTCAGGCGCGCGCACCCTTTCGATCCCAGGAAAAAGCACGGCTTCATCGATAGCCAGAAGTATGGAATGCAAGTCTTTCGGGACATCCCGCCAGATGCCCCTCTCATCGTCGCCGAGGCCGTCTGGCAATACTCCCATCATATCCTACACGGACTCGTCAGCCATCGCGGCCCCATCCTCACCCTCGCCAATTGGAGCGGCACATGGCCCGGCCTCGTCGGCATGCTCAACCTGAACGGCTCCCTCACCAAGGCCGGCGTCAAATACTCCACCATATGGAGCGAAGACTTCCAGGACGACTTCTTCCGCAAGGCACTCCGCTCATGGCTCGCGAAAGGCGCCATCAAACACGACTCCTCCCACGTCCGCCCACTCAGCGCCGTCCCCATCCCCGCCGCCACCGCCAGACTCGCCCGCGCATTCGCCGCCCGCCTCCAGCGCGACAAAGCCATCATGGGCGTCTTCGATGAAGGCTGCATGGGCATGTACAACGCCATCATCCCCGACGAGCTCCTCCACAAAACCGGCGTTTACAAAGAGCGCCTCAGCCAGTCCGCCCTTTACGCAAAGATGCTCACCGTCACCGACGCCGAGGCACTCGCCGCGTACGATTGGTACCTTAAAAAAGGCGTCCGGTTCCAGTTCGGCCCCAGCGAAGAAGACGAACTTACCGAGGCCCAGGTCCTTCAGCAGTGCAAAATGTACATCGCCGTCGTCCGCATCGCGGATGAATTCGGCTGCGGCGCCGTCGGCATCCAGTATCAGCAGGGGCTCAAAGACCTCGCCCCCGCCAGCGATCTCGTCGAAGGAACCCTCAATAACATCGATCGCCCCCCCGTCACACGCGAGGGCTCCAAGGAAATCCTCTACAAAGGCGAAGCCCTCCCCCATTTCAACGAAGTTGACGAATGCGCCGGCCTCGACGGCCTCGTCACCTACCGCCTCTGGCGCGAGCTCGGCCTCCCGCCCGAGAACACCCTCCACGACCTCCGCTGGGCCCGGCATTACAAAGACGCCACCCTCGACGCCTACATCTGGGTCTTCCTCATCTCCGGCGCCGTCCCTCCAGCCCATCTCATCGGCGGTTGGAAGGGCGTCACCAGCCAGCGCCAGCCCGCAATGTACTTCCGCCTCGGCGGCGGCACCATCACAGGCATCAGCAAACCCGGCTGGGTCGTCTGGAGTCGCGTTTACGTCCAGTCCGGCAAACTCCATTTCGACACAGGCCTTGCCGAGGTCGTCAAACTCCCCCAGGCCGAGACCGAAGACCGCTGGAATCTGACCACCCCCCAGTGGCCCATCATGCACGCCGTCCTCCAGGGCATCTCCCGCGATCAAATGATGGCGCGCCACAAATCCAACCACATCCAGGTAGCCTACGCCCCTGATAAGCCGGGCGCCAAAAAGGCCCTCCTGACCAAAGCCGCCACCATGCAAGCCCTGGGCCTGCAAGTCTTCGTCTGCGGCTCCATCTAATCATTCATCCCGCGTCGCTCCCCATTCGTCCCTTTCCGTGTTGCACCCGCCGCCCCGCCGTGCCACCTTCCGGCGCTCCTCCTTTGGTTATGCCCTATCCCCGTACCCTGGCGTCCATATTCCTTCTCGCGTGCTCCGCGGCACAGGCCCAGATCGCCATCACCCCCATCCCTGACGTCACCGTCCCCTCCGGCAAGACCCTCGTAGTCCCCATCCCCGCCGCGGATACCACTGGCAGCGCCCGCAGTTACACCGTCACGCTCGGCCAGCCCACCCTTTCCGGCACCACCACGCCAGCCAGCGCCGCCGGCGTCCACGCCGTCATCCGCACCGGCGATCCCCATTTCATCCTCGGCGTCAGTTACTTCCTCGGCTCCGGCTCGACCGCCGTCTTGCAGACCGGCACGATGGATTTCCAACTCCTCCGCGAGTTCGCGCCCGTCGCCACCCAGCTCATCGCCGGCCTCACCGAGGGCGGCTTCTACAGTCCCTCCGCCACCGGCACCAGCGGCTCGACAAAATTCATCACCTTCCACCGCGTCCTTGCCGGCTCTCCACCCTTCATTATCCAGGGCGGCGATCCCAATGGCAATGGAACCGGCGGACCCGGCTTTTCGTTCGCCAATGAGAATAGCAGCGCCCTCATTTTCAGCGGCACCGCCGGCCAGCTCGCCATGGCCAATGGCGGCTCCGGCATCCGCTTCCCTTCCAACTCCACCCCCACTACTGTCTCCCAGGGCACCAACGGCTCGAATTTCTTTGTCACTCTCCAGTCCGATCGCCCCGATCTCGATTTCGGTTACACCATCTTCGGCCAGTTGATCCGCGGCTACGATACCCTCAATGGCATCGCGGGCATTGATGTCGGGTTTAACAGCAGCGGCGAACTGAGCAGCCCCGTCATGCCAGTCGATATAACCAGCGCCAACATCGCCCAAAACAATACCGACGCCCTCCTTATCCTGAGCGCCACCGGCGTTTGCGATGTCTCCGGCACCATCACCGCCACTACCCCTGACGGCGCCGTCACCAGCCAGCCCTTCCTCGTCCACGTCGTCGCCGATGACGTAAACGATCCACCCTTCCTCGATCCCGTCCCGGACGGCGTCGCACCCAATGGCACCGCCAAAGTTGTGCTCTCCGGCTCCGATCTCCAATTGGATCTCCTCCGCTACGGAAACGTTAACATCCTTCCCGCCCTCAGCAATAACATCACCTCCGGCACTTCTCCCATCCAGTTAATCCCCCTTGTTTCAAACACCGATAACACAATCGCCGCGACTATTGATCACTACAATCCCACTCCCCTCGGAGTCATCGCGCAGGGCGACCGTGATAACTCCCTCGCGCAGGGCCTCGAAGGCTCAACCCTCGTCCGCAATTTCCACATCGGCGCTGGCGACGTCCCCATCCGGGGCGCTCTCTCCCCCATCCCCGCGGGGGATTTCGGCAGCCTCAAGGTTCCTGCCTCAGCCGCCACCCCCCTCGCCGTCTTCGTCACAGCCAATCGCCGCGACACCCCGGCCAAGTTTACCGCCGACGTTAATTGGGGCGATGGCACCTACCTCGTTACTGGCAGCGGCGTCACCATCGCCGCGGACGGCGTTGACCGCTTCAAGCTCCTCTCCACCCACACCTACACACAGCCCGGCGAGTATCCCATCTTCGTCGATATCGCCGATTCCGGCGGCGCCCGGCTTCACCTCACAGGTACTGCGAATCTGAGCGGCTCCTCCTCCGGCATCGCCATCTCCGCTCCCGATTTCACCAGCCCCCGGCTTGCATTGAAAAACGCCATCGTCGCCACTTTCAAGGATAACGGCGGCCCCAGATCCCCCAGCCTCTATTCGGCAACCATCAATTGGGGCGATGGCGCCGCCTCGCCCGCCACGCTTGTAGCCGCCCCCGCCGGCACATTCCGGGTCCTCGGCAGCCACACATATCAATCCCCGGAGTCCTACACCGTCTCCACCTCGGTCTCTTCCGGTTCCTCTTCTGCCGTCGCGTGGTCCACCGCCCACATCACCGGCACCGCCCCGCAAATCTTCCCGCCATTTCCGCAATCCCATCTCGCGCAAATCTGGTCCAGCGTAACCACCAGCTCGGACACCGTCGATAGCACCGGCTCGGACGGCGGCAATCCGTTCGCCGGCGTCGTCTCCGGCTCTGATGGCAATCTCTATGGCACCACCGTCCACGGCGGCACCGGCGCGGACGGTGCCATCTACCAGCTCACAGCTTCCGGCTCGATAAATACCCTCTACTCCTTCACCGGCGGCAACGACGGCGCCAACCCATACGCCGCCCTTATCCAGGCCGGTACCAATGGCTTCTTCTACGGCACCGCGCTCACCGGCGGCACCAATGGCGACGGCGCCATTTTCCAAATCGACTCCTCCGGCTCCTTCTCTCTCCTATACGCCTTCACCAGCGGCACCGATGGCAGCGCCCCGCGCGCGGCATTGGTCGAGGGCACGAACGGTCTTCTTTATGGCACCACCTCCGCGGGCGGCCCCAGCAATCGCGGTGCCGTTTACGATGTCTCCATCAGCGGATCCACCGCGGGCGCCGTCTCCGTCATCCACACATTTGCAGGCGGCGTCGATGGCAGCGACCCGTACGCATCACTTTATCTCGCCAGCGATGGCAACTTCTACGGTACCACCACCAGCGGCGGCGCCTTTGGCGCCGGAGTCGTTTACCAGGTGACGCCGGCCGGCGTGTTCACCCCCATCTACTCCTTCGTCAGCGGCAACGTCGGCGATGGCTCAAATCCTGAATCCGCCCTCGTCCAGGATGGCACCTCCGGCCTCCTCTACGGCACCGCTGAAACAGGCGGCAGCAACGGCGCAGGCACCGTCTACAGCATCACCACCACCGGCTCGCTTACCGTCCTCCATGCGTTCTCCGGCGGTGCCGATGGCGGCAATCCCATCGCCGCCCTCACCACCGAAGCCATCACCTTCGGCACCGACGGCAACCTTTACGGCACCACCAGCACCGGTGGCGCGGATGGATACGGCACCGTCTTCAGCATAACCACCAGCGGCTCCCTCACCACCCTCTATTCCTTCACCCATCTCGGCGATGGCGCCAACCCTGCCGGCACTCTTCTGCCCACCTTTTTCAGTACTATTCCCCCCCCCCCCCCCCCCCCCCGCTTCT
>Ga0182024_10009630_pt1 | contig 19924 bp, 15 predicted proteins | sample P32metaG_FD_120480 | JGI IMG/M metagenome (GOLD analysis project Ga0182024, IMG submission 120480) | Permafrost microbial communities from Stordalen Mire, Sweden - P3-2 metaG (Illumina Assembly) | ecosystem: Environmental > Terrestrial > Soil > Wetlands > Permafrost | place: Sweden: Stordalen... | reverse complement strand
GGCGCGGGTGAAGGTGGGTCCGTATTACACGAACACGCGCGAGGGACTGCGCATGTCGCAGCGGATTTTGTCACGGCAGCGCAAAGACATGAAGCAGATTGTGATGATCACGGACGGGAAGCCGTCGGCGCTGACTCTGCCGGATGGGCGGATTTACAAGATTGCGTTTGGGCTCGATCCGCTGGTGGTGAGCGAGACGCTGGAAGAAGTGTCGCGGTGCAAGCGGCAGAACATCATGATCAACACATTTATGCTGGCGTCGGACTTCGGGCTGGTGCAGTTTGTGCAGAAGGTGACGCAGATGTGCAAGGGGAAGGCGTATTTCACGACGCCGGAGACGCTGGGCGAGTATCTGCTGATGGATTACATGCAGCGGCGGATGAAGACGATCCACTGAAATGCAGGGATTAGAGGTTAGGGTTTAGGGATTAGAAAACCGCGAGGTCCTTCGCTTCGCTCAGGATGACAAGCCGGTGGGTTGTGCGGCGATGTAGCGGATGTGGAAGCCGCGGGGTGAGGGGTGGAAGCCTGCTTCGCGGAGAAACGGCGCGAGGAAGTGCTCGTGGGCGGGCTGGCCGGCGATGGCGTCGATTAAGAGACCGCCATGGTGACGAGTTTCCGGATTCTGTAACAGTTCCTGAGCAAAATTAGCGAGAAATTGTGCGAGGTCGCGCGCGATGGCGCTGCGGTCGGGGTCGGCGAGTTCGTCTTCGGGGGGCAAGAAGACCTGGAGGGCCGGGTTATTGCGTCGCAGGTACGCGACGCAATAACCGTTGCGGAGGATGACGGAAGCTCCGACGCTGCGGCTGAGGGAGGCGGCGTTTTCAGGAGCGGCGGAGTCGGGTTCGGGCCAGCGCAGGATGCTGCCCCAGGGATTGGCGGGATCGGCGGCGGCGAGGAGGAGCATTTCGGGTCTTTCGGGTGGGTTGGCGCCGAGAGAGCGGAGCAGTTCGACGGCGGCGGGTTGGGCGAACTGCGCGCCGCCGAGTCCAGCGATGAAATAGCCGCGGCGGATGCGGCCCTGGGCTTCGAGAGCTTTGAGGACCTCGTAGACGGCCGAGAATCCGCCGGGAAGATTTTCCTGGGCGACGGTTTCGCGGGTGACTATGCCGTAGCGATGGAGGAGCTGCTGCGCGATGGCGTGAGACCAGGCCGTCTGCGCAGCGGGAGTGGTGCGGCCGGGAGTAGGGACGAGGGTCCAGCGGCCCTGAGCGCTGGGCGGTGTCGTGCGGCGGGAGCGAAAGCTGGGCTGATTGTGCTGGCGCTTGCTGGAGCGCGCCGTTTCGGGCTTCGCGATGTACGCGCGGAGAGCGTGCAGCGTGTCGTTGGTGACGAGGCCGCGCCAGACGAGCGACCAGAGGGCGTCGATGGTTTCGCCGGGGTAGCCCGAGCCGATGGCTTCGTGGAGATCGGCGAAGAAGGTGGCGCCGGAACGGGCGAGGGCTTCGAGGATGGCTTGTTCGCGTGGGGCGAGGGGTTCGGCGGTTGTGGCGCGGGGTGGGAGCAGGGAAGCGATGCGGTCGGCGAGATAGAGGGCGATGCGGCCGTCGCGTTCGCCGAGCGAATCGAAGCCGCACCAGACCACTTCGCCGGCGGCGATGAGGGTGTCGAGGTCGGCGGGGGAGTAGCGGGCGAGGCGGGCGGGGAGGATTTGCGATTCGAGGAGCGAGGCGGGGAGCGGCGCGCCCTGGAGGGATTCGATGGTGTCGAGAAGGGCATCAAGGCCGCGACGTTTCTGCAGAACGCCCTGCCAGTGGGTTTCGAAGCGGGCGAAGAGACGCGGATCGGCGGGCTCGATTTCTTTACGTAACCGTGCGAGTGACTTATTGCGGATGAGGCGAAGGGATTCCGCGTCGCAGTACTCGCGATGGGATCCAGCGGGGCGGAATCCGCCTTCGAGAACGCGGCCATCGCGGACGAGCGCGCGCAGGGCGGCTGTGACGGGCTGGGCGTCGAGGCCGAAGCGGGCCGTAACTTCCTGGAGCGTGAAAGGGCCGTGGGTGCGGGCGTAGCGGCGAACGAGCTCAAGGACGGGCGCGGGGTTAGGGGCGGTGAGGGATTTGGGCAGATCGGGAGGCAGGGTGATTTTCAGGGCATCGCGATAGCGGGCTGCGTCTTCAACGGCGATGAATCGCTGGTGGTTGGCGCTTTTGACCTGAAGGACGCGGCGGGCGTGCGCGAGCGTGTGGATGGATTTGAGCAGGTCTGGTGAGGCGACGCGGAGGGCGATTTCGTCGCGGGAGAGATCGCCGAGGCGGAGGAGGAGGTCGTGAATTGCATCGGCGGACCTTGCGCGCTGATTTTCTCCGAGGAGCTGGAGGTTGGCTTCGACTTCGGCGATGGCGATGGGGTCGAGGAGCTCGCGGAGGTCGGCTTCGCCGAGGAGGTCGGCGAGGAGCGACTGATCGATGGAGAGGGCGGCGGCGCGGCGTTCGGCGAGAGGCGCGTCGCCGTCGTAGATGAAGTTGCCGGTGTATCCGAAGAGGAGAGACGCCGCGAAGGGCGAGGCCTTGTCCGTGTCGACAACGTGGACCTGGATTTCCTGTTCCTTAATGGAGCGGAGGACATCGACGAGGGCCGGCATGTCGAAGGTGTCGCGCAGGCATTCGCGATGGGCTTCGAGCAGCATGGGGAACGACGGATACCGAGAGGCGACGGCGAGCAGATCGGAGGCGCGTTTGCGCTGCTGCCAGAGCGGGGCGCGGGTTTGGGGGCGGCGGCGCGGGAGGAGCAGCGCGCGGGCGGAGGCTTCGCGGAATTTTGCGGCGAAGAGCGCGGTGGTGCTGAGCTGGCGCACGACGATGTTGGTGACGTTATCGGGATCGGGGAGAAGTAGGGCGGGGTCTGGCGGCGCGTCGACGTCGGGGAAGCGGAGGACGAAGCCGTCGTCGGTGGACATGGTTTCGACGTGGGGGCCTCCGGCGTCGGCGATCTGCGCGGCGGCGGCCATGGCCCAGGGCGTGTGGATGCGGTTGCCAAAGGGGGTGAGGACGCAGACGCGCCAGTCGCCGAGCTCGTCGCGGATGCGCTCGATGACGATGTTGCGATCATCTGGAACGGTGGTTGTTACATTTGCCTGGTCGGTGAGGAACTGCAGGAGGTTTTCGGCGGCCTGGGCGTCGAGGTCGTGTTCACGAACGAGGCGGCTGATGGCGGCGTTTGGAGGAAGGGCGCGGAGTTCGCGGATGAGAGCACCGATGCGACGGCCGAATTCAAGGGGACGGCCAGCCTGGTCGCCGTGCCAGAAGGGCATTTTGCCCGGTGCCCCTGGGGCGGGCGTGACCAGGACGCGGTCGTGAGAGATGTCGTCGATGCGCCAGGTGGAAGCGCCGAGGATGAAGACTTCGCCGACACGGGATTCGAAGACCATTTCCTCGTCGAGCTCGCCGACGCGGACGGGTTTCTTGTGTTCTCCGGAGAGGAAGACGCCGTAGAGGCCACGGTCGGGGATGGTACCGGCGTTGAGAATCGCGAGGGTCTTCGCGCCCTCGCGCGGGGTGAGAAGATTCGCGTCGCGATCCCAGGTGATGCGGGGGCGCAACTCGGCGAATTCGTCGGAGGGGTATTTGCCGGCGAGGAGGTCGAGAACGTTTTCGAGCGTCGACCGGGTGAGGGTAGCGAAGGGCGCGGCGCGGCGAACGAGGGCGTAGAGGTCGTCGACGGAGATGATGGGCGCGCGCGGGGGTTGGCCTTTTCTTCGCGGAGTGGAGAGCGCAGGTGGATGCGCTACGGTGGCGACGATCTGCTGGGCGAGGACGTCGAGGGGATTGCGGAGGATGGAGGTGGATTCGACGAGGCCTTCGTGCATGGCGCGGGTGACGGCGGAGCAGGCGACGAGGTCGGCGCGGTATTTGGGGAAGATGACGCCTTCGCTCGTGGCTCCGACCTTGTGGCCGGCGCGGCCGATGCGCTGCATGCCGGCGGCGACGGAGGGCGGCGACTCGATCTGGATGACCATGTCGATGGCACCCATGTCGATGCCGAGTTCGAGAGACGAGGTGGCGACGACGGCGCGGATTTGTCCGGTCTTGAGGAGGGTTTCGATTTCGGTGCGCTGGGCGGCGGCGAGCGAGCCGTGATGGGCGCGGGCGAGGGGTTGCTGGGCGAGGTCGTTGATCAAACCGGCGAGGCGTTCGGCGGTACGGCGGTTGTTGACGAAGATGAGGGTGGACTGGCGCGCGAGGATGATGGCGAGGAGACGGGGCGGAATGGTGGTCCAGATGGAGGGGCGTTTGGTGGGGGAACCGTCAGTGGGTACCAGTGGGGATGTGGTGGAAAAATCTTCAACTGAAACTTCAACTTTGAGATGAAGGCGCTTGGGTTCACTGGCATTGATGATGGTGACAGATCGGGGGATGGTTACCACAGGGTCGGGTAGCGGGGTGGGGGTCGGCAAATCGGCGTTCGGCGTTCGGCGTTCAGAGTTCGGGGTTCCGTGCAGGTCCTTCGACTGCGGGCCCGCGGCGTTCCGCTCCAGATGATTCGTTCCGCCGAGGAAGAAGGCGACCTCTTCGAGCGGGCGCTGGGTGGCGGAGAGGCCGATGCGCTGGAGGGGACGCTGGACGATGGCTTCGAGGCGTTCGAGCGAGAGGGCGAGATGCGCGCCGCGTTTGGTGGGAACGAGGGCGTGAATCTCGTCGACGATGACGGTGTCGACGGTGCGGAGGGCGGAGGCAGCTTCGGAGGTGAGGAGGAGGTAGAGGGATTCGGGGGTGGTGATGAGGATGTCGGCGGGATGGCGGCGAAAGCGGGCGCGCTCGATCTGCGGGGTGTCGCCGGTGCGGATGGCGATGTCGGGCAAGCGAAAGGGAACGCCGGCGGCGCGGGCGAGCGGGGCAATGGCGGCAAGCGGCGTGCGGAGGTTGCGTTCGACGTCGACGGCGAGGGCTTGGAGGGGGCTGATGTAGACGACGCGGCAACCGGGGGTGGTCGGGATCGCGTGGAACATCAGGCGGTCGAGGCACCAGAGAAAGGCAGTGAGGGTTTTGCCGGTGCCGGTGGGGGCGAGGATCAGGGTGCTTTCGCCGCGCGCGATGGCGGGCCAGCCGAGGCGCTGGGGCGTGGTGGGGGTGCCGAGCGCGGAGCGAAACCACCCGCGGGTGACGGGATGGAAGAGGGCCAGCGGGTCGGAGGTTTGTGGTTCGGGGGTGGGTTTCTTTGTGACCATCGCTGTGGAGAGGATAAGGCGAGGTGCGAGCCGTTAGCGAGAAGTGGCGCGCTTTGCACGTATCCCGGGTCTCAAAATCGAGACCCGGGGCACCCGGCTTTCTGCTGGGTCCTGGCTCGCTTCTCGCTCGCCTTTGCTCAGGCGGGGATGGGTTTGTACCAGACGGTTTTGGGGGTCAGCATGGTTTGCCAGTGGGTATCCATGCGGGGCTGCTCGCTGAGGCCGAGGAAGAGAACGCCGTCGCGGGCGAGCGAGCGGTGCATGCCGAGGAGAACGTGGCGGCGCGTGTCCTGCGGGAAGTAGATCATGACGTTGCGGAGAAAGATGACGTCGAAGGTCTCGCCCGAGGGAAAGGGCAGGCAGAGGTTGCGCTGCTGAAAGCGGCAGAGGCGCTTGATGTCGGGGTGGACTTCCCACTCGTCGCCGGTGCGGACGAGGTATTTGACCAGGAAGCGGGCGGGCAGGCCGCGGTTGACTTCGATGCGCTGATAGCGGCCGGCGCTGGAGCGCTCAACCATTTCGGCGGAGATGTCGGTGCCGAGGATATCGATTCGCCACCCGGCGAGCAGGGGAAAATGCTCGCGGAGCATGATGGCGAGCGAGTAGGCTTCCTGGCCCGAGGAACTGGCGGCGGACCAGAAGCGGAGGGTGCGGGTGGTTTGGCGAGCGGCGATGAGCGCGGGGAGCAGCTGTTCGCGAAGGAGGTCGAAGGTGGAGGTATCGCGAAAGAAGCTGGTCTCGTTGATGGTCATGGCTTCGGCGACCGAACGCTGAAGAGTGGGCCCAGGATCGGAGCGAAGGGCGGAGACAAGCTGGCTCAGGGACTGGAGGCCGCGGTCGCGGAGCAGGCGCTGGAGGCGCGATTCGAAGAGGTAGTCGCGGGAGGGATCGACGTGATTGCCGGAGTTGCGCATGACGACGGCGCGCAGGTATTCGAAGTCGATGGCGGAGGAAGTCACGGAGCGACGGCCTCCGTGCGGTGCGGGTGCGCCGCGGTGGCAGCGACGTGGCGGAGGATTTCGGCGGGGATTGCATCGAGGGGGAGGATTTTGTTGGCGAGGCCCGCATTGGCGACCGCGCCGGGCATGCCCCAGACCACGCTGGTGGCGCCATCCTGAGCGAAGACGCAGCCGCCGGCGGAGCGGATGGCGCGCGAGCCGGCCAGGCCATCGGAGCCCATGCCGGTGAGGACGACGCCGAGCAGGCGCCCTGCGCAGACCTGCGCGGCGGTGCGAAAGAGCACGTCGACGGAGGGCCGGCAGAAGTTCTCGTGCGGATTTTGATTGAGGCGGAGGCGCATGTCGCGGGTGAGTTCGAGGTGCCAGTCGCCGCGGGCGATGTCGACGACGCCGGGTTCGGGACGATTGTCGGGCGCGGCCTCACGCACATGCAGGGGGCAGAGGTTGTTGAGGCGTTCGGCGAGCAGGCCGGTAAAGAGGCGCGGCATGTGCTGCACGATGAGGATGGGCAGCGGGAAGCTGGCGGGAATTTTGGGGAGCAGGAGTTCGAGAGCAGCGGGGCCGCCGGTGGAGGTCCCAATGACGACCATCTTTGGCGGCAGAGACACCGCGGGCGGGAGGGTGAGTCGAGGTTCGGGAGAAGGAATTGCGGCGGATGGGCGGGCCTTCGAGGGAAAGAGGGCGAGGATTTTGGGCAGCAGCTCGCGGGTGAGGGTCTCAACGCCTTCGCGGATGCCATTCTGCGCGCCGGGTTTGGCGACGTAGTCGGTGGCGCCGCGGGTAAGGGCTTCGATGGTGATGCGGGCGCCGCGCGAGGTGAGGGTACTGCACATGATGACGGGGACGCGGCGATCGCTGCGGCGGATGGTGGAGAGGACTTCGAGGCCGTTGATGCCGGGCATTTCGATGTCGAGGAGGACGAGGTCGGGGTGGAGGCTCTCGAAGGCGGCGAGCCCCGCTTCGCCGCTGGAAGCAGCGGCGACGATCTCGATGGAGGGTTGCGGCTCGAGAACCATGCGCAGCAGGCTGCGCATGACGGCCGAGTCATCGACAAGGAGGATGCGAACTTTGCGGGGGGAGGCGGGGTCGCTGGTCTGGGTCATGGCTCGTCGACTCCCGCCATGCGGAGCTTGTCGAAGAGGCCGGCTTCATCGAAGGGCTTGACGAGGTACTCGTCGGCGCCGGCATCGAGGGCGGCTTCGATGTGGTCGTTTTCGGCTTCGGTGGTGACCATGACGATTTTGGTTGCGTCGAAGGCAGGATCGGCGCGGGCGGCCTCGAGCATCTCGAAGCCGGACATGACGGGCATATTCCAGTCGACGAGGGCAACGGAGAAGGGCCCGAGGTGGCGGAGGCAGTTGAGGCCCTGCTCGCCGTCGGCGGCTTCGAGGCACTCGACGCCGTGTTCGGCAAAGAGGGAGTGGAGATAATTGCGAATGAAGCGCGAATCGTCCACGACCAGGGCGCGCATGGCAATCCTTTCCGCTGCCCGGGGTCAGGCCGGGAAGGCGCTGGCGAGGCGCATGGGGTCCAGGCGCTCGGGTTCGAGGCTGACGAGGAGACGATCCTTGAGCTTCCAGGCTCCTGCAAAGAGTTGCTGGCGGCGGGGTTCGAGGGTCGCCGGATTGGGCTCATGTTCGGCCTGGGAGACGTGGAGGACTTCTCCTACCGAGTCGACGAAGAGGCCGAAGAGGCCGTCGGGATTTTCGAAAACGAGGACATCCTCGGGAGTTTTGGCGGGCTCCATGCCGAGCAGGCGGCGCAGCGAGACGGCGGTCAGCACCTCGCCGCGATAGTGGACCAGTCCACCGACGAAGTAAGGAGCGAGGGGAACCGGCTGGGTAGCGGGCTTGCCGAGGATTTCGAGGACATGCGCGATGGGGACGCCGTAGAGGGTATCGCCCACCTGCACCGAGCAGACCTCCTGGGTTGGACTGGCGTGCACATCGCTCATTGGGTTTCCTCCGCGGACGGGAAGTCTGGGACAGCCGGAGTTTCCGCGACGCACTCGAGCGAGGGGATGCCGGAAAGACCGACGATGCCGGTGACGCGTTCATGGAGCAGGGTGATGCCGCCGGCCACGCCGCCGGTACCGGCTTGCTCGAGTTGTTTGCCTCCGGTGACGTCAAGGACCTGGGAAACGGTCATGCCGACCTGGCGGTCGCCGTCGCGGCAAACGACGACGGTAGTCTGCGCTTCGGGATCGTCAGAGGCATCGATGAGCTCGGAAGCAGCATCGTCGAGAGGCAGCAACTGGCCCTCGAAGCGCAGGACCGGGCGGGAGCCGGCGCGTTCGATGCGGGAGCGGGGGATGCGCTCGATGCGCACCACGGTTTCCAACGGCAGCGCAGCGCGGCGGTTGCCGGTTTCAACGAGGAGGAAGTCCTGGCGGCCGGCGCGATTTTCGTCAAGGCCGTCGTCGGCTTCCGAGGTGAGGGTGACGTTGGCATTCTGGGCGATCGAGCCGGGGTTCAGGATCAAAGCCATTTCTCCGTTGCCGAGGATGGTGGCGCCGGCGTAGTAGCCGATTTCGCGCAGAACTGCAGCGAGGGGCTTGACGACAATTTCTTCCGGATCGGCGAGGCCGTCGACGACCAGGCCGAAGCGGCGGCCATCGGCGTTGAGGATGGCGATGTCGCAGGGGGCGGTGCGCTCGCGCGGGGGCTGCTGGAGCAGGCGGTCAAGAAAGACGAGGGGGAGCAGACGGCCGCGCAGGCGATAGAGCGCCGCGTTTTCGAGCCACTCGATGCGGTTGTCGGTTTCCCCGGCGCTCATGTGCACCAGCTCGGTGAGCGAGGCCTGCGGAACGGCGAAATTCTGGCCGCGGCTGTGCACGATGAGGGCGGGAATGATGGCGAGGGTGAGGGGAATGCGCAGGCGCAGGATGGTGCCTTTGCCGGCGTGGCTGTCGACCTCGACCTTGCCGCCGATTTTTTCGACGTTGGTGCGGACTACATCCATGCCGACGCCGCGTCCGGAGACGCTGGTGACGGCGGCGGCGGTGGAGAAGCCAGGAAGGAAGATGAGCTGCAGGATCTCGCGCTCGTTCATCTGCTCGGCGCGCTGGGGTGAAACGAGCTGGCGCTCGACGGCCTTCTGGCGGATGCGTTCGATGCTCATGCCGGCGCCGTCGTCGTGGACCTCGACGATGACGTGACTGCCTTCGTGACAGGCGCGCAGGCGCACCAGGCCTTCGGCGGGTTTGCCCTGAGCGACGCGCACGTCCGGGCATTCGATGCCGTGGTCGATGGCGTTGCGGATGGAATGGGTGAGGGGATCGCGAATGGCTTCGAGCAGACTCTTGTCGAGTTCGGTCTCCTGGCCTTCCATTTCAAGGTGGACGCGCTTGTCGAGCGCAAGGGCGAGGTCGCGGACCAGGCGGGGAAAGCGCGAGAAGAGATGGCTGACGGGCTGCATACGCGCCTTCATGACGGATTCGCGCAGATCGGCGGTGACCATATCGAGGCGGCGGCCGAGCAGGGCAAAGTTGGCGTCGGTGCTGGTGGCCTGGAGAATCTGGTTGCGGGTGAGGACCAGTTCGCCGACCAGATTCATCATGCGGTTGAGCAGTTCGACGTCGACGCGCAGGGTGGAGTCGGCAGCGCCGGGGGTGGCAGCCGCGGGGGCTTCCGGCTGCGCCTGAGTCGCGGGCCGCGCCGAAGTCGAAGAGACAGCGGCGGGAGCGGGTCGAGGTTGCGGCTCCGCCTCCCGTGGTGCTGCTTCGACTGCTATGGGCGGCCCTGCCTCTCCAGGATCGTTCGGGGGAGGCGTACCTTGATGGTCGCCGCGGGGGCGGCGGGAAATGTGTTTGCCTGTGCCGCGCGGTTTGCGCGGCCTGGCTGCATGGCTGGGTGCGGCCTCAACGGCGGCGAGCACCGGTTCGGCAACGGCGAGGGAAGCATCACCGCGCTGCAGCTCTTCGAGGCGCGCGATCAGGGCGCTGTCTGCCTGCTGGCTTTCTCCTTCCGCGCCGGTGGTTTCGATGGACTGGAGGACGCCGCGAAGGACATCCATGAGCGCGAGCAGGCCGCTGATGATGTCAGGATTGGCGGCGAGCTTGCCGTCGCGCAGCAGGCCCAGGAGGTTCTCTCCGGCATGGGAGAGCGCTTCGAGGCGGCTGAAGCCGAGGAAGCCGGTCGTTCCCTTGATGGTGTGTACGGAGCGGAAGATTTCCGCCAGCAGTTCTGTGTCGCCGGGCCGTGTTTCGAGGTCGGTGAGGCACCGCTCCATGCGGTCCAGGCCCTCCCGGCTTTCGAGAATGAATTCGCGAGTGAGGTCGTCCACGATGGGGTTATCGGACGAAGAGTATGGAACTTGAGGGTCCGGTTGCCCGAAGCGGCTGAAGACGTTAGCCTCAGAGACGGATGGCAGGCATCGATTCCACTGTGCTGGACCAGCTGCGGCGCGCGGCGCTCGAAGCCGCGGCGCACGCCTACGCGCCCTACTCAAAGTTCTACGTGGGGGCGGCGCTTCTTTTTGAAGATGGCGCGGTGTTTACGGGCTGCAACGTCGAAAACGTCTCGTATGGACTGACGAGCTGCGCGGAACGGAATGCCCTGTTTCGGGCCATCAGCGAACGGGGAGCAGGGAAGAAGATTCGGGTGATCGCGGTGGCGAATCGCAACGGCGCGGCGAGCCCGCCCTGCGGCGCGTGCCGGCAGGTGATGAGCGAATTTGTGACGCCGGATGCGGTGGTTTGTTTTCCGGGCGAGAGCGGGCCGGAGACGAAGGCGTTCGCGGAAATCTTCCCCTACGGATTCACGCTGGAGCCGCGGGACGGACGGCGATGAGCGGGCCGTTGCACGCCGTCGACCTGATCCGGAAAAAGCGCGACGGTGAGGAACTGCACGGGGACGAGATTCGATTCCTGGTGGAGGGTGCGGCGCGGGAGACGATTCCCGAGGAGCAGCTGTCGGCGTGGCTGATGGCGGTGTTTCTGCGCGGGCTGACGCTGGGCGAGCTGGACACGCTGACGACGGCGATGCGGTATTCGGGCGAGGTCCTCGACCACACGGGTCTCGGGCGGAGGACCGTCGATAAGCATTCGACGGGCGGGGTGGGGGACAAGACGTCGTTTCTGGTGGCGCCGATTGTGGCGGCGGCGGGGCTGGCCGATCCGATGATCAGCGGGCGGGCGCTGGGGCACACGGGCGGGACGCTGGACAAGCTGGAGTCGATTCCTGGATACCGGACGCAGCTTTCGCCGGCCGAGATGCGGCGCGTGCTGGAGCAGTGTGGCGCGTCGATTGTGGGGCAGACGAAGAACCTGGTTCCGGCGGATCGGAAGCTGTACAGCCTGCGGGACCGGACGGCGACGGTCGAGAATCCTTACCTGATTTGCGCGTCGATCATGAGCAAGAAGCTGGCGGCGGGGCTGGATGGGCTGGTCATCGACGTGAAGACGGGGTCGGGCGCGTTTCTGCGGGAGGAAAAAGACGCGCAGTATCTGGCGGCGCTGATGGTGGAGACGGGCGAGCGGGCCGGGACGCGGACGGTGTCGGTGCTGACGGATATGAGCCAGCCGCTGGGACGCATGGCGGGGAACTGGGTGGAGATTGAGGAGTCGATGGAGTTGTTGCGGGGCGAGCGCGATCCGCTGAGCGAGGACTTGCGGGAGGTTTCGCTGATTCTCGCCGGTTGGATGATCTATCTGGGCGATGCGGCGAGGAGCGCGGAAGCGGGACGCAGCATGGCGGAGGAGAAGCTCGTGGATGGATCGGCGTTGCAGATTTTTCGGTCGATGGTGGAGGCGCAGGGCGGGGATGTGCAGGCGCTTGACGCGGGCGCGGCGTTTCACAAGCCGAGATTCCGGCGGGAATTTCGGGCGACGCGGAGCGGGTATTTTGTATCGGCGGACTGCACGAAGATCGGATGGGCGGTGCAGCGGCTGGGCGCGGGGCGGGAACGCGCGGGTGAGCCGGTGGAGGCGCACGCGGGGATCGAGATGCACGTGAAGCTGGGGGCAAAGGTGGACGCGGGGCAGCCTCTGGTGACGCTGTTCGCCGAAGACGAGGCACGGTTTGCGGAGCCGGAGCAGTTGCTGACCGAAGCGCTGGTTGTGGGAGACGCGCCGGTCGCTGCGCCGCCGCTGGTGCGGGAGATTATTTCGGCGGACAACAAAAATAAATTTCTGAAAGCGCGGCAGCGCCCATAGGATTGCAGAAAACTTCAAGGAGAACAGATTGGCTCGATTCACGGGAGTGCTGGGACTGCTGACCATGCTGCTGCTGGCGTGGATCTTCTCGACCAACCGCAGGGCGATCCGGTGGCGCACCGTGGTGTGGGGGCTGGGGCTGCAGATCGTCTTCGCGGTGTGCGTGGTGAAGTGGACGGTGGGCCAGAAGATCATGCACTCTGCGGGCGATGCCGTGAACAAGCTGCTGGCGTACGCGTTCGCAGGGTCGAGCTTCGTGTTCGGGGATCTGGGCGCGCACAGCTCGCAGATCGGCCTGGCGTATAAGACAAACTTTTTCGCGTTTCAGGTGTTGCCGACGATTATCTTCATCTCGGCGTTTTTTGCGGTGCTGTATTACCTCGGCATCATGCAGCTGATCATTCGCGCCTTCGCCAAAGCGATGCTGTGGACGATGAAGGTGTCGGGCGCGGAGAGCCTGAATGTGGCGGCGAGCATTTTTATGGGGCAGACGGAAGCGCCGCTGACGATCCGGCCGTTTCTGCCGGATGCGACGCGCTCGGAGCTGATGACGATCATGACCAGCGGGATGGCGCATGTGTCGGGCGGGATCATGGCGGCGTACATCCTGTACGGAATCTCGGCGAGCAGCCTGCTGGCGGCCGTGATCATGACAGCGCCGGGAACGATTCTGATTTCGAAGATGCTGGTGCCCGAGACGGAGAAGCCGGCGACCGAGGGCACGGTGAAGCTGCCGGAGGGTGCGGAGAATAAGGACGAGAATCTGATTGGGTCGATTGCTCGCGGAACGATCGATGGCGGGCGGCTGGCGTTCAATGTGGGGATCATGCTGATTTCGTTTTTGGCGTTGATCGCGCTGGTGAATGGGATTCTGGGCGGGATGCACAACTGGCTGGGCTGGCACCATATTCCGTTTCCGCACTCGCTGGACGCGATTCTGGGATTCTTCTTTGCGCCGATTGCGTGGCTGATCGGGATTCCGTGGCATGATGCGCCGACGGTGGGGAATCTGCTGGGCACGCGGATGGTGCTGAACGAACTGGTGGCGTACACCTACCTCGGCGATCTGGCGAAACATGGGGCGCTGGCGGCGCGGTCGGTGACCGTGGCGACGTTTGCGCTGTGCGGGTTTGCGAACCTGAGCTCGATCGGGATTCAGATTGGCGGGATCGGGGCGCTGGCGCCGAATCGTCGCAATGATCTGGCCAAGCTGGGCTTCCGGGCGATGCTGGCCGGGACGATGGCGAATCTGATGTCGGCGTCGATTGTGGGGATGCTGATTAAGTAACTATGGCTGATACAGTTTTTGAGAAGGCAACGGCGGCGGCGGAGTTTGTCGGTCGAAAGACGGAATCGCGGCCGAAGATTGCGATTGTGCTGGGGTCGGGGCTGGGGGCTTTTGCGGAGCAGCTGGAGGGTGCGACGGCGATTTCGTTCGCAGAGATTCCGCATTTTCCGCAGTCGACGGTGCCGGGGCACAGCGGGAAGCTGGTGATCGGGAAGGTGAGTGGCGTTCCGGTGGCGGTGATGCAGGGGCGCGTGCACGCGTACGAGGGGTACAGCCCGGAGGAAGTGACGTTTCCGGTGCGGGTGCTGGGGCGGATGGGCGTGAGGACGCTGGTGCTGACGAACGCGGCGGGTGGGATCAATGAGGGGCTGAAGCAGGGGCAACTGGTGCTGATCGCGGACCACATTAATTTGTCGGGGCGGAATCCGGTGGTGGGGGCGAATGACGATCGGCTGGGGCCGCGTTTTTTCGACATGAGCGAGGGGTATTCGGCGCGGCTGCGGGAGTTGGCGCACGAGGCCGCACGATCGATGGAGTTTCGACTGGATGAAGGCGTGTATCTGAGCGTGCTGGGGCCGAGCTTCGAGACGCCCGCGGAGATTCGCGCGTTTCGGACGATGGGCGCCGATCTGGTGGGGATGTCGACGGTGCAGGAAACGATTGTGGCGCGGCATATGGGCATGGAGGTTCTCGGCATTAGCTGCGTGACGAATCTGGCGGCGGGCATCCAGAAGGAGCCGCTGAGTCATGAAGAGGTGATGGCGACGGGGCGAGCGGTCGAGAAGCAGCTGGCGGGGCTGCTGACGCGGCTGGTGCCAATGATTGGGGAACAGCTAAAAAGCGGTTAGCGAAAGAACGGTTAGCTGAAGAGCGGTCAGCTAAAGAGCGGTTAGCGCGCGACAGCAGAGTGAAAGCTCATTGCGTCAGTACAGTCGGAAATTCACTTCGACTTTGATTTCGACCGGCACCGGGACTCCATCTTTGAGTGCGGGATTAAAGCGATAGCGCCGCACGGCCTCGATGGCTTTCTCATCGAGTCCCATGCCGAGCGGGCGGATTACGCGCACATTTTGCGGATTGCCATCCTCGTCGACCACGAGGCTGAGGAGGACGATGCCCTCATATTTCGTTTCGCTTTTCTCGCGGCATCGGAATAACTGGGGGGCGCGGCATAGACGAGTGTCGGGGCAGACACGGCGCCGCCCGGCCGATAGATTCGGCCAGGAAAAGATTCAGTGGTTGCAGCATCCGTTTCGGCAGAGGCAGGTGCAGGTTCGCCGGCGGGTGTTCTGTGGAACGGGACTCCAGGTGACACATGGACGGTGACAGAGGGCGCGGTTGCTGAGTGCTGGTCGTGCCAGTCGGGGACGGGTTCGGCGGATTTGATCCAGGCGGCGACGTAGAGGTCGCGGAGCATGGAGGCTGCGGCGGCGAGCCGTTCGGCGGTGAATTGTTTGGCGGCCGGGGTGCCGGTTCCATCGAAACCGTGATCTTTATCGAGCTGATAGACGCGCTCGACGAGCGAATTCGAGTGACGGAGCCAGGCGAGGTAGTCGTCCCACTCGTCGCCGATGGGATGGAGCGGAGCGATGAGGGGCTGGACGTCGGAGGCGTCGATGGCCGCGTCGACGAAGGCGGTTTCGAACTGGCTGTGGATGGTGCGCTCGGTCGTGTAGCCGTTGGGATTGGGGCCGACCCAGCCGTTGTAGTTGATGGTGACGTGGAGGGGTTGCGAGCCGTCGCCGACGTAGTGGCCAAGCCATCCGGCGTAGAAGAGGATGGCGGCTTCGACGGGTTTGGTGTCCTGATGTTCGGCGCTCATCTGGCGGTAGTCGCGCATGGCGGACTTGAGGCGCTCCCAGACTTCACTGACGATGTAGGGCTGGAAGCCGACCTTTTCGGGGCGGAGCTCGGCGGCGCGATCCGGGTGTGCGGCGGCGTAAGCGTACAGGGCGGCGATGTATTCGTAGCGCTGGTGGGGCAGCGGTCCGATGAGGTCGGCAAACTCGATGTCGATGAAGTGGTCGGGGGCCTGTTCGGCGCTGAGCTCGGGTTCGGCTCGGGAACGCCAGCGGTCGGGCTCGGGGCCGAGGTACGCGATTTCGTCGATGGCTTCAGGGGTGCGGAGGAAAGCGGGTACGTCGGCGGGCAGCGATTGGGCGGCGAGACGGTTGATCATGATGTGGCCCTTGCTGCCCCAGCCGAAGGAAGACGGGACGGCGAGCAGAGGCAGAAGGATGAGCGCGAGATGCGAGCGGAGATGCGATTTCATTGTTGGCCTTGAGTATAAGGGGCAGCGAAAGACGAGCGAGAAGCCAGCAAAATGCGAGTGAAAGGCGAGCGAGAAACGTTTAGCATGAAACGTTTAGCGAAAGACTTTTAGCGAAGAACGTTTAGCAAAAAAACCTTAGCGAACAACCCCACCGTGGCGCGCAAAAGCCGCGCACCAGGATGGGGCACCCGGATTCGTTACTCCCGAGCCGGTTGGCGATCATTTGGCAGCTGCGTGCAGGAGGCCTTCCATGGCGTCGGCGGTTTTGGGCAGGGCGCAGGTGAGGCATTCGAGGGTGCCGTCGTCTTTGACGTAGTAGTCGTCTTCGATGCGGACGCCGAGTTTTTCATCGGGGATGTAAATGCCGGGCTCGATGGTGAAGACCATGCCTTTCTCAATGGGCTTGGTGTAATCCCAGGGGTCGTGGACGTCGATGCCGACCAGATGGCCGATGCCGTGGATGAAGTATTTGCCGAGGCCCGCTCCCTGCAGGTCTTTGCCATGCGCGTTCATGTAGTTGAAGGCGACGGTGTCGAGGGAGTCGGGAAAGCGGTGGTCGGGGTCGTTGATGTGGGAGCGGCCGGCGACGAAGGCGTTCATCGCGGCGGTTTGCGCGCCCAGAACGATGTCGTAGACCTCGCGCTGGCGGGCGGTGAAGTGGCCGTTGACGGGCATGGTGCGGGTGATGTCAGAGGCGTACATAGAGTATTCGCCGGCGGCGTCGACGAGGAGAATGTCGCCGGCCTGCATAGTGCGGCTGTTTTCCGAGTAGTGAAGGATGGTGGAGTTGGGTCCGGAGCCGACAATGGGCGCGTAGCTGGGCCGCTCGCAGCCGTTGGCCATGAGATTCGAGAGGATGATGCCGGCGGCAGAGCGCTCGGTCATGCCGGGGTGGATGGCGGCGATCATGGCGAGCTGGGCTTTGATGGAGGCGTCAGCCGCTTTGTGGAGGAGGACGAGCTCGCCGGGATCTTTGCCGGAGCGGAGGACGCCGGTGAGGTCGTGGACGTCGAGAAGGTTGGGCGTGGCAGCCAGACCGAGGGTGGCTGAGGTCCATTCGGCCAGGGCGCGGGCCCGGGTTTCGCCGGGCTGGCTCCAGAGGCTGTGCTCGAGGTAGCGATCACTCTTGAGCAGGGTGCCGAGGACGGCGGGGAGATCGGTCATGGGCAGGACTTCGGCGACGCCGGTGGTCTGGACGGCGTCGGGTGAGGAAGCGTCGAGCTTGGGGCCGGTGTAGCGCTCGGTGCGTGCGTTGCGGGTGGGGAGAAAGAGGATTTCGCGGTAGCTGCGGACGGTGTGCAGGTCTTCGCCGATGGCGGGAGCTTCGACGAGGAGCGCGGCGCCGGGCTGGTTCCAGCCGGTGAGGTAATAGAAGTCGGAGTCCTGACGGTAGGGGGTAAAGTCGGTGAGAGGCTCGTCGGCGGCGAAGACGACGGCGATGCCCTGGTTGAGGGCTCCGCTGAGGCGGACGCGGCGGTTGTGATAGTCGGCGGAGGGCTGACGGTCCAAACTATGAAGGGCGGGGGCGAGAAGGGTGATGGGGAGGAGGAGCAGCAGGGCGAAGCGGACGAAGAACCTCATAGGGAGAAAGTGTAAAGGGTGGGGCCCCCCCTGGGGGGTGGGTGTCTGGCAAGCGATTGATTCTAAACCTGGGTGCGGTGTTATCGAGCTTGATAACAGGCGAAGTGGCCTGGGATGTACCGTTGCGGGTCGGCCGAGGATGACGCAAGTTCGGTCGAGATTGATGCATGCTCGACCGTGATGGGGTAGTTGATTGAAGGCGGGTGAGATGCAGGTCGGTCGAAGTTGACGCAGAGTCGGCCGCGGTTGCAGCAAAGCCGGCCGAGGGGGTGGTGCCGTTCGAGATGTTCTGTTCCCATCCGAGAGAGAACACCCCACCCTGAAACGAAGAGAACATCCCCACCCTGGCGCGCAAAAAGCCGCGCACCAGGATGGGGCACCCGGCGGAACGGGTGACGCGATTCTGGCTGGTGGGCGCACGGCTTCTCCTTTCCTCATCAAAATAGAAAAGCCCCGCTGTGCGCGAGGCTTTTTCTTTTTTTACTCTATAAGTTCAGTATATCACGCCCAGAGAATAAACCGGCCAAATATCTTTGAGGGTATAAGGGTGTAAGTGGCATGTTATGAGGGGTTATTACTTTGGATTTTGGGGTCGCCTCTTGACAAATTTTCCACATTTGGGGGTTTGGAGGTGGGGACTGCGCTTTGTTTCAAAATAGGCCGAAACGGTGTCGGGTACGGGTACTTTCGGCTGAGTACCTAGTCGTTTCTTATTGACGGGCGGGCAGCAAGAGGAGCTAGCTTCTTGCTGTGGGGTGAACCTGGCCGGGGCCTCGTGCTTTTCGCGGGTTTCGTGGCTGCTGTTGCTCCTTTTGCTCCCGTTGCTCCTGGTGCTCCTGTTGCTCCTGTTGCTCCTGTTGCTCCTGTTGCTTCTGGTGCTTCTGGTGCTTCTGGTGCTCCTGGTGCTTCTGGTGCTTTTGTACCTGAACACGCCGATGGGGAACGGCTTAGAAGGACATTGACATAGCGGCAACGAAGCACAAAGCCAGGGTAAGGAGGCCGGCGGAGAGCGTCAGCCAGCGGATCCTGCCCCAAGCAAAAGCGGCGAGCGGGATTGCGATCAGGGAGGCCGCCATGCCGGTGAGCGCCGCATAACCCATTGTGTCTACTTCAATTCTGTCAATCCACCTGGCCCAGGTGCGTGTTTCGAGGGCGAGCATGAGGACGGGCATGGCAAGAGCCGCGATGCTTTCGGCTATCAGACTGGCAAGGGCTGTCCGTTTGCGCCAAGTCGATGGGGGCTGGGTTCTGCCCCATGTGCGCCAGGCGAAAGCGAGGGGCACGATCGGGGCGACGATCAGCACGAAGTTGATGGTCAGCAGTAATGCGGTGGATGTTCTGTCGCTCATGGAGTGAGCCTCTGCCAGGTCGTTTGTGGGGATGGGCAGCGGAGTTTCAAATTGGGACTCGATGCGGTACTGAGGTTCTAAAACGGGAGCGATTTACAAGGACCGTGGATGAAATGAGTCCAAGCTTCTTGCTGTGGGGTGAACCTGGCCGGGCCTCGGGGTTCATGACTTTGCCCCTCATTGCCCCTGTTCGGGTCTTTGTACCTGATCACACGCCGACGGGGAACGGTTTCGGGGAAGTGTCGTCGAGGTTAGCGCCGGAACGCCAGCGCTCGAAGCGTCCCTGGAAGAGCGAGAGCAGGCCGGTATAGAGGTAGCCGACGACGAAGAGGAGCAGGAAGGGGACGGTGAAGTAGTTCTCGTTGGCGACGGCGTACCAGATGCAGAGGACGAAGTAGCCGCCGACGAGGAGTTCGAGGAAGGGGATGATGCCGAGGCGCTTGCGATATTTCGCGGCGCCTTTCGATTTTTCGCCGCGCCTCTGGACACTGTACTTGGGAGTGCGCGTGAAGGGGCTGCGAATGCCGAAGAGGGCTTCCATGACGGCGATGGTGTTGGTGATGGTGAGGCCGATGCCGAGCGCCATGAGGAACGGCAGATAGAGGAAGGTGCGGAACCAGCGGCGGGGATATAGCTCCTTCTGCGAGACGAGATAGAAGGACGAGATGGAGAAAGTGGAGGCGAGGAAGAGGGGGAAGTCGATGTATAGCATCTCCCACCAGCCCTGATAGAAGCGAATGATCATGGCGGGCATGAGGAGCACGGAGAGCACGACCATGAGCGGGTAGCTGATGTTGGCGGTAAGGTGATACCAGGCTTCGACTTTGGTGCGAAAGGGCACGTCGGCGCGGAAGAGGCGGGGCAGGATTTTTTTGGAGGTCTGGATGAGGCCTTTGGCCCAGCGCTGCTGCTGGGTTTTGAAGGCGGTCATCTCGATGGGGACTTCGGCGGGGCACTCAATGTCCTGGAGGTATTTGAATTTCCAGCCGAGGATCTGGGCGCGATAGCTGAGGTCGGTGTCCTCGGTGAGGGTGTCGTGCTGCCAGCCGCCGGCCTGGTCGATGACGCAGCGGCGCCAGATGCCGGCGGTGCCGTTGAAGTTGAAGAAGAGGCCGGCGCGGGAGCGCGCGCCGTGCTCGAGGACGAAGTGGCCG
>Ga0182024_10009629_pt1 | contig 19925 bp, 14 predicted proteins | sample P32metaG_FD_120480 | JGI IMG/M metagenome (GOLD analysis project Ga0182024, IMG submission 120480) | Permafrost microbial communities from Stordalen Mire, Sweden - P3-2 metaG (Illumina Assembly) | ecosystem: Environmental > Terrestrial > Soil > Wetlands > Permafrost | place: Sweden: Stordalen... | reverse complement strand
GCAGCTTCCTCAGCCCGAGCCGCATCCGGCCCTTGACGGTGCCGCGCGGCAGGGCGAGCCGGCGCGCGATCTCCTCGTGGGCGAGGCCGTCGAAGAAGCCGAGCTGGATCACCTCGCGCTGTGCCCGCGGCAGTCGCGCGAGGAGCCCTGTGAGCTGCTCTGTTTCGGCGTGGGCGGCGAAGTCGGTGGGAACGTCGTCTGGGGCGGGCTGGTCATCGAGCTGAGCAGGCCCCTCGTCGCGTTCCGCAGCGTCTGATCGGCGTCGCGCGAGGTAGATCGCGCGATGACGGACGATGCTCATCGCCCACCCCGCCACCGTTCCGCGCGCCGGCTCGTAGGTCGCCCGCGAGGACCACATCGAGACGAACGCGTCCTGCACCGCGTCCTGGGCGCACTCACGGTCATGGCAGACCGAGAGGGCGGTGCGATAGGCGCGTGAGGCGAAGCGGTCGTACAGCTCCCCCAGCGCAGGACGCTCTCCGGCCTGAACCTCCCGCATGAGCACGGCGTCGGTCAACTCCAGTGCGGAAGTGGACTTCATGGGACACATGCGACATCCTCGATGGGGGCGAGGAAGAACATCTCGCACGCGATGCCTGGCGCGGTCTGGTTGGCGCTCATGAACGCCACGACCCGGCGCAGTGTGAGGCGCTCGACCGCGGCGCTGAAGTCGTCCTCGCGGTCTGCCTGGAACGCCACTCGCCCATCGATAACGTCGCTCGCGCTGCCTGCGGCGACTAGTGCCTGCTCGGAGGAGGTCAGGATGTCCTCGAGGATGCAGACGACGACGTTGTCGTTGATGTACGTGCTCGCCGTGGTCCGGTCGTGCCCGTAGACCTCGGCGTACAGCGTGACCATCGCGGCGGAGATCGCGCGGGTGAGAACCTCTCCACCCGGTAGAGCGCGAACGTCTGGCATAAGCGCCTCGGTTCTCCCGGCTCTATGGCGGGGCGCGCGGACAGGAGCAGAGGAGAAGCCCGGCGTCTTGTCCTTCCAAGACTACAGGTTTAGCCCAGCAATGCGAATTAGACGCCAACTTGGACGCCGCGAGCATTATCCCGCTTTACGGAATCTATCGCTATTTGCGAAACTTTCTAGCCCGCGGATTGATCCACGGTGTGTCGGAGAGCCTAGAAAGATTCGAGGGAGCTTCGGCTCCGATATATGCGAAACGGGAGGTTGTCGTGCGCTTGCTTCCACCTCGTCCCACAGCGCTTGTGTGGACCATACGCTGGCCTAAGCGGTTGTTGGTTGTGCTCGCGATTGCTGGCTTGGGGGGTACAGGTCTAATGGTCTCGGAGGCCATGGGAGCGACTCCTGCGCAAACCTCTGACGGCCAGGAGTCTGCGGGCGTAGCGGCCGAGCTGGCGAACCTCACGAGGAAGCCCGGTCCTGTAGAAACGGTGCAGAGCGCGGCCGACAGGTCTGGACCGGCGCCCGCAGCGCCCGGCCGGCTCGTGCCAGACCTGTCAACCGCGACATCGGACACCTATGAACAGCCCGACGGGCTGATGACGGCTCGCATTTTCGCCAGCCCAATCAACTACTTGGCCGCCAATGGGACATGGCAACCAATAAGCGACACGCTTGTCGCGTCCAGTTCCGGGGTTCGCAACCAGGCCAACCGATTCTCGCTGCAGTTTCCGAAGTCTCTTACTTCTTCCGAAATGCTTGTCTCGGGCTTCTCGCCGAGCTGTACGCTGAATCAAGCTCTTCCCGAAACCTCTCGCTGTAATCAGACGACGCTGGAAGCGGGATACGATCTTGCGACGAAAACCTCCAAGCACGGACTGATCCAGTTCAGCCTGAATTTTGGGGTCAAAGACGTTACCGTCATGAGCGCCAAGCTCGCGCTACATGTAGCCAGCGAGTCTCCTCCTGGGGGGGTTACTCTAGGAGCGTGGCGGGTTACTACCCCATGGGAAGCAGGCGCCACGTGGAACACGACCAATGGAAAAACCCCGTGGAGTAAAACAAAAGGCGGCGATTACGAGGTAGGCAGCGACGGCGCCATTGCGCTTGAAGCCAAACCCGGCTGGGCGTATCTTTATCCCACGGGCGCCGTTCAGGAGTGGATCAATGGCTCCGGGACCCCGAACGGCGAAGGTGCTTCCAACGATGGCTTCATAGTCAAAACCAGCCCGGAAGAAACGGGAGTCGAAGATACCCAAACGGTGTTCGATTCTCCAAATGAAGGTACCTATATGCCTTACTTGGATATCGAATACGCCCCACGTGACATCGGCGATCAACAGTCCTCGAGCACGCTCTCTGTGCCACTGTCGGACAGGACCTCACTAGGCGTAAGCCTGGGCAGCGGGAATTTGAGCGTGAGCGACGCGGATCTCGATGTCGCGGGGAGAGGCATCCCCTTTGACAGCGACCGTACTTGGAACAGCCGCGATGATCACATACGTACATTCGGCTATGGCTGGAGCAACAGCACAAATCCGACGCTGGAGAAATTCCCTGAAAATGCAATAGGTTATCGCGACGCGACCGGAGCATGGTTTCGTTTCCAACCAAACGAGGGCAGCTACATCACGCCTCCGGGCATTCACGCAATCCTCTGTGGCATCATCAGCCCTCCACCGTGCCCAAGTAGCTTGCCCGGCAATGTTTACTATCGTCTTATCTACGATCAAAGCCAGGCTCACATTGATTTCACCAGTGAAGGCTTCCCCGCCGACATCCAGGATCGGTACGACAACACGCTGACTGCGCACTTTACCAACGGCATCGACAAACCATCTTCCTGGACAGACACCGAGGGACGAACCTTTGCTTACAGCACGGAAGGCCCGGAAGGTAGCGAACGTTACTCGGCGCTCAAAGACGAATCCGGTGGTCGCAAAGTGTCATTCAAATACACGACTCCGGAAACCGAACCGCTTCTGACGACCTTCATCGACGCCGATGGCAAGGAAACCAAATACGGTTACACAAAACAGCTACTCACTTCTATCACCAGTCCGCGCGGTGAGGTGACCAAGTTTGAATACGACAGCGAAAATCGCATCACGAAGATCATCCGTACAACGAACAGCGAACACACGACCGGCCCGACGGACACGTTCACGTACTACGAAATAGGCAAAGCGCCCGAATTCGCCAAAAAAGCCAACTTATGCACATCGACGCAAAAGGCCACGGTCATCAAAGATCCGGACTGGACGAAATCCGGCGAACACGAAACGATGTACTGCTCCAACTCGCTGGACGAGGTCGAAAAGACGATCGACGCCAACGGCAACGCGACAGAAGCTTCGTATAACCCGCTCGGGAATTTGACCGAGAGCACCGCGGCCGCGCCGGGCAACGGCGAAAGCGGCGATGTCGAGAGCCTCGGCTACGACGAATCCGGGTTGAACCTGTTGTGCGTCGTGGCGGGCACCTCGACCAAAACGACGTCATGCCCATCCACTCCGGATAAGTCAGCGCTGGTTACGAGCTACAGCTACAAGGACGAAAAGAACCCGTTCTCGGCAACGCAGATCGAGAACCCGCAGGGCAGCAACGAGTTCGCCTGCTACAACGAAGGCGTCCAGAAAGAAAGCAAGCAGAAAGAAATCATCGGCACCGAATGCCCGAAACCCAGCGAAGCAACGGGTCCGGCGGGTAGTCTCCAGAACGAGAGCGACCAGCTCGCGAGCGAAAAAGAACTGAAGTTTGCGTACAACAGCAACGGCACGATCGCTTCCTCCACCGACGCCGACGGGCATACCACCAGCTACGAATATGAAGAAGAAGGCAACCTGAAGAAGATCACTCCACCATCGGGTTCAGGGATATCGGCGACGTCGATCACAGTGGACACCGATAGCCGCCCGCACGTGATCACCGACGGGGCCGGCCACGTCGAGACGATCACCTACAACGCCGACGATGAGATCACCGAAATCGCCTACACTGGCACCGGCACAGCCAAGACGGTCAAGTTCGAATACGACGCGGACGGGAACCTGATCAAACGGGAAGACCCGACGGGTACCACCAAATACACGGTTGACCCTCTGAACCGCGCGACCAAGGAAGAACTACCCGGCTCGTTGAGCAACAGCTACGAATACGACGCCGCGTCGAACATGACCACGTTCACCGATGGCGGCGGTACCACGAAATACAAGTACAACGGGCTGAACGAGCTGGAATCGATGCTCGAGCCAGGGGAAACCAAAGAAACGAAGTTCACGTACGACAACGACCACCGGCTGAACAAGATCACCTACACGTCGGGTGCGATCGAGAACTACAAGCTCGAACCGACGACCGGCCGCCCCGAAACGATCACCGCCGAAGGCGTCACCGGCACCACCGTGCCGAAACTCACCTACGCATACAAGGAAGGCGAAGACGACACGAGCCTCGTCCAGAGCCTCACGGAATCCACCGGGAACACCACCAGCTACCTATATGACAAGCTCAACCGGCTGACCGAAGCCAAGACCAAAAGCACGACGAACCCCTCTCACTACTTGTACAAACTCGACGGTGCGGGCAACCGCACCAGCCAAGAAGTCAGCACCACAGCGGAAACGGGAGGCACCAAAACCTACTATGTTCTCAACAGCGGCAACGAGCTCGAATGCCGCCAGACGGTGACCGGCGCCTGCTCGAAAAACAGCTCAACCGAACTCTCCGCCTACACCTACGACGGCGCGGGCGAGGAGACTGCGATCACACCTAAGGCCGACACCAGCGGCACGACGTTCGCCTACAACGCCGCAAGCGAGACCTCCAGCCTCACGCCGTCCGGGAGTGGCGCGCTCGCCTTGTCCTATGGCGGCACAGGCCAGGATGACCTGACTGCTCTCGGTAGCACGACGACGCTCCAGCACAGCCAGCTCGGGCTAACCCGTGAAGTGAGCAGTGCCGGGACGAGCTACTACGCTCGCACCCCCAACGGGCTGCTGATCGACCAGCGCACACCATCGGGGCACTACAACCCGTTGTACAACGGTCAGGGCGATATCATCGGCCTCGTGAGCTCGACCGGGAAAGTAGAACGCACCTTCCGCTACGGCCCGTACGGCGAGAAGGTCAAAAGCGAAGGCACCCAGACGATCCCCTACCCCTTCGGCTTCAAGGGCGGCTACCGGATGCCCGGCGGCAACAAAGGCGAAGGCAACGTCACCAACGGCCTCTACCACTTCGGAGCCCGCTACTACGACCCAACCACAGGACGCTGGACACAACAAGACCCCTCTAGCCACGTGGGGAACGCCACACAAGGAGACTACTTCCTGTTCACTGGGAACGATCCGATCAATCAAGCGGACCCGAGCGGCGAATTCTCCCTGTTTTTCCCATCGAGGGCTACGTGCTATACCGTGGCCTTCCTGTGCCTTGTAACGAACAACGGCGAAACCTATGAGAAGATCGCGGAGGAAGCTTTCGACGATAGTGTAACGGTGGTGTATGAAGGTATCGAGGACGGAATTCAGATTGACGAGGAGCTGTAAGGTCGCTGGTAAGCTCGATAAATGGGTGGTGCGCGAGAGCTTCGAGCGAGATGGAGGCTGTGAGTGATGGCTAAAGGTGGAAATCGCGGCCGGCCCTTGGTAGACGATGCGGTGCTGGCCGACCTCGACGCCGTGATCGCGCACGACAGCAAGTCGACAGATGCCGATGCCCCCGCGCGGGTCGCACTGGCCCTCGTTGAGAAGGGTGACGCTCTAGCGGGACTGGGTCGGTTCGACGAAGCAGTCGAGTGCTACGACCGAGTCATCGAAAGGTTTGGTGCGGCGTCCAAAAAAGATCTGCGTAAACGGGTAGGCGCCGCAATGGCGAAAAAGGGCTCTGTGCTCGTGCAGATGGGTCGCTTTGGCGAGGCTGACGCCTCCTTTGAGGAGTTGCGTATGCGGGCGAGCGGCACGCCAAAGTTCGAGTTGGCGCTCTCGCGCCAGATCGCGGGGGCCTTCCACACGAGGGCGCGTGTGCTCTCTGAAGCCGGGCGTGATGAGGAAGCTATCGTGGCCGTCGACGCATTACTCGGGCGGTTCGTTGATGATCCGCCGCCGGGGCGTCTCGACCTTGTCGTTCACGCGGAGTACCTCAAGGCGGGTGCGGTAGCTCAGTTGGGGCGCACCGATGAGGCCATCCAGTTGCTGGGTGAGCTTGTCGAGCAGTACGGTCCCGCGGATGAGCCGGTCGTGCAGAGGATCCTCGCCGGCGCTTTGAACAGGCGAGCCGTGTTGCTGCTCCGCTGCGGCCAGCGCGATCGGGCTCTCGCGGTCTATGACGAGCTACTGGCATGCTTTGGAAACGCCACCGAGCCTGAGTTGCGTGAGGCGGTCGCGATTGCGCTGCAGAACAAGCGCTTGACGCTACGCAAGGCCGGTCGCTCTGAAGAGGCGCTCGTGGTGGATGAGGAAGTGATTGAGCGCTTTGGAGACGCGACGGAGCCAGAGCTCAGCGAGCTGGTCGTCGGGGCGTTGTCGCACAAGGCGGTGTCCCTGAAGGAATTGGGGCAGATCGAGCAGTCGATCGCCGTGTGGGGAGAGATGGTCGAGCGTTATGGCGATGAGAGCACGCCGGCGATACAGGAGCTGGTCATGCGTGCCTTGGCGGAGAAGGCGGAGCTTCTGGCGCTGAGTGGAGAGCGCGGTGAGGCAATCGTTCTCAGTGACTCGCTGATCGCGCGTGTCGCAGACAAGTCCGACCAAAAGGAGCTAACGGAACTCGCGCGGGGGCTCGGGACCAATGGGATGGCGCTTGCCGGGGAGGGTCGCTATCAGGAGGCCATCGAAGTATTCGACACGCTCGTCGCGCGCTTCGAGGATGCTCCCGAGTTCGAGCTACGCGCACAGGTGGCGCTCGCGCTCACCAACAAGTCCATGGCGCTTCACGCGCTCGGCCATGAGGAGGAGTCCCTGAGCGTCCGCGAGGACATGGTCAGCCGTTTTGGCGAGGTAGCACTTGTCGCGTTTGACAACAGCATTAAGCAGTTCGCTCAAGCCACTGAGCCCAAGTTGCGGGAGCAGCTCGCCTCAGTGCTCTACAACAAGGCGCGGGTCCTAAACGACCTCGGCCGTCCAAATGAGGCCTTGCCCGTTCTCACTGAGCTCATTACCCGCTTCGACAGCGACGAGAATCCGACCATCCAAGTCACCGTCTCGAGCGCTCGCGAAGCCCGCGACGAGATGATCGACGATCAAAGCGACTAGAGAGAGAAGGCCTTCTCCTGCGCCCGGACCGCGTCATCAGACCCAAGGCCGCAGCAGCGAGCCAAGCCCACCAATGAGGCCGGGCCGGGGACGACTCGGGGCGCTATGTCCAGAGCAGCTCCCCTCTTCCTACACCGCAAGCGCATCGCGGCCGCTACGCCCGCCGCCTCTTCGAGTCCGCCTCGCAAGCCGCTTGTCGCGACGTCAGGCACGGCACGGCGCCTGGTCGAGGCGGGGCCAAAACAGTACCGATTTGGTACCGCATAGAGATTTTGGGTCCTTCCACTCCGAGCTAAAAGATGTCGATTTGCAGGTATTTCTTCTGATCGGGGAGACAGGATTTGAACCTGCGACCGCCCGGCCCCCAGCCGGGTGCGCTACCAGACTGCGCCACTCCCCGTGGCCAATATCCAGAGCCTACCCCGTGGGAGAATCCAGAGCCGACCCGTGGGAGGGCTCTCAGAGCGGGCGACGGGAATCGAACCCGCCCTAGAAGCTTGGAAGGCTCCTGTGCAACCACAACACCTCGCCCGCAAGCCGCGAACCTCATGTTACCGGCGTCGAGCCTTTGCGCTCCTCCGTCGGCACCGCACCTGAATCGTCGGCCAGCCCCGGCGGCGGCCACGGGCCAAACCAGTTATCGCGCGCGCCGTCCAGCGTGACCGTCGATCCGCTGAATGCCCTGCTCAGCGGCGAAGCCAGCAACGCCACGAGCCAGGCATGCTCCCGCACCGTGCCGAGTCGCTGCAGCGGGACCGTGCGCGCCATCCCAGCCCGCAGGCTCTTCGGGTACTTCTCCAGCGCCTCCGTATCGAAGTGCCCCGCCGCCACGGCCATCACGGCAATGCCCTCTCCCGCCCAGCTACGCGCCAACTCGCTTGTCAGCTGCTCGACCGCGGCGCGCGCCGCGCCCGAGTGCGCCATCCCCGGCATCCCGTGGTGGGGGGACAGCGTCACGTTGATGATCGTGCCGGTGCGCGCGCCGTCTGGAGGGCCAGCGCCAGCCCGCGCGCCGTCTGGAGGGTCAGCGCCGATCCAGCGTGCATGGGCCTGCGCCACATAGGCCTGCGCCATGTTCAGCATCCCGTCGACGTTCAACCGCCACACCGCCTGCCAGCCCTTTGCCGCAATGCCCTCCGCCGGCGTGAAGTACTGGCCGCCCGCATTGTTCACGAGCAGATCCAGCCCGCCATGACGCTCCAGCACACTCGCCACCAGCCGCTCCGCGTCCTCGCGCTCGCGGATGTCGCCAGCGATCCAGTCCGCCCCGCCCTGGCCGACCGTCGCGTGGATCTCTGCCACCGCTCTCTCCAGCACCTCCCCGCGGCGCCCGGCGATCACGACCCTCGCGCCACAGCGCACCAGCTCGAGCGCGGTCGCCTTGCCCAGACCAGTGCCTCCGCCGGTCACAAGCGCCACCTGCCCGCTCAGCAGGCCGGGAGCGAAGACCTCAGATTGCTCGGTGGAGCCGCTCGTCATGCACGCGATCATAAGGGCGCGGTCCCCCGCGAATAAGGGCGCGGTCTCCCGCGATCGGCCCGTCCGTCGCTTACGATCGGCCCATCCGTCGAGGCATCTGACTAGGGTCTGAGCGCATCAGACGCCTCTCCCTCCGCTCCAGACGAGTCCTCGCGGGCTTGGCGGCGCTGCTCGTGCTACTGCTCGCCGTCGTGCTTGGCGGCTATGAGTACGAGCGCCACCGCACCGGCAACATCTACCACCCCCACGCGCGCTTCGTTGCAGAGCCGACCCCCCGCCTGCCGGCGCGCGGCCCGGACCGCTTCGCGTGGCCGTTCTACGGCTACTCGAAGGAACACACGCGCTTCTTCCCCGCCCCCTCGCGCCTGCATCCGCCGTTCAAGCGCCTGTGGGTGCACAACGGCGGCGCGCTGCTCGAGTTCCCGCCAGTGATCCGCGGCGATCACATCTTCCAGCTCGCCGACAACGGGCTGCTGGAGGCGATCAGCAAGCACACCGGCCACACCTTCTGGATCCGGCGCCTGGGCTCGCTCTCGGCGTCCTCCCCGGCGGTCGTCGGCGACACCGTCTACGCGACCGTGCTCGCGCGCACTGACGGCATCAAAAAGGGCCTCGTCGCGGCGGTCGACTACACCACCGGGGCGGTTCGCTGGTCGCGCGCGCTACCGAGCCCGAGCGAGTCCTCGCCGCTGGTCGATCACGGGATGGTGTTCTTCGGCTCCCAGAACGGGACCGTCTACGCGTTGAACATCCACAACGGTGATCCGATCTGGACCTACCACGCCGCGGGCGCAGTCAAGGCCAGCCCGTCGCTGTCCGGCGGGGTGCTCTACTTCGGCGACTACTCCGGACATCTGCAGGCGATCTCAGAGCAGACCGGCCATCGCATCTGGATCGCGGGCTCAGAAGGGGCGCTACTCGGGAGCGGCACCTTCTACTCCACCGCCGCGGTCGTCTACGGGCGCGTGTTCCTCGGCAATACCGACGGGCGTGTATACGCCTACGACGCAGGTACCGGCAAGCTCGACTGGGCCATGCAGACCGGTGCCTACGTGTACGCCTCGCCCGCAGTCGTAAACGCACCCGGCCTCGGGCCGACGATCTACATTGGCTCCTACAGCGGGACTTTCTACGCGCTCAACGCGCGGTCGGGCGCAGTCGAGTGGAAGTTCAACGCACACGGGCGCATCTCCGGGTCGGCGACGATCGTCGGGCGCACCGTCTACTTCTCCGATCTGGGGCAGCACCGCACGTACGGGCTCGGCATCTCCACGGGCCGGGTCCTGTTCGAACTTCCCACTGGGGCCTTCGATCCGGCGATCAGCGACGGGCGGGACCTGTTTTTGACGGGGTACACGGGGCTGTATGCGTTTTCACCCACAGGTTGAGAGTTCACCCGCAGGTTGAGAGTCATCCCAGCGCGCGGGCGAGGGAGAAGCGGGCCGCGATCCGCAACGGCCCGGGCGCGTTCGCCGTCACGTAGGTCCAGCCCCCGGGCGCTTCTGAGACGCGGCCGTCGCCGGCGGTAAGCGTCCAGTAGCGGGTGAAGCGCACGCGCACGAGGAACCTTCCCGGCGTACTCGCGCGCAGCGCGAAGGAGTCGTGGCCGAGTGCGGTCAACCGCCCAGGACCTTCCAGTAGCGGCGTCGGACCGCGCACCGCGTACACCGTCCAATGCCTGCTCTTAAAAACCGTTCGCAGATACGGCAGCCCGCGGCGGATCAGCCGGCCCTCCTGGGCGCTCGAGGGATCGAGCGGCGTGTCGGGAAGCGCGACATAGCTCACCGCCTGCTCGCGCAGCCAGCGCGAGTATCCCGCCGCGCTCAGCCCGGGGTTGAGCAGCACACCGTCGTACTTCTCATCGAGCTGCTTCTCCCAACCGCGCGCGAGCGAGACCGACGGTGCCATCAGCGCGGCCTCCCAATGCGAGCGCGTGAGCGGCACCTCGACGCGCACAGGCGAGGCGGGCGGGGCCTGGACACGGGCCAGGAAGTCCAGGACGGGTGTGTAGTAGGAGGCGCTCGTCGATTCGTTACCCGCCACCGCCACCGTCTCACGCACGGGACCCCAAAGCACGAAGACGGCGATACCGAGGAGCGCGATCAACGGGACCGGGAGCGAGCGCCCATTCGAGGCGAGGGCACACAACAGCAGCGGGCCAGCCAGCAGCACGGCGTAGCGCTCGATGTTACTGCCCATCGGGGTATGGATCACGAGCGCGAGGATGCAGGCCAGCAGGTAGATGATCCCCCCGATTCGCAGCAGGCGCGCTCCCGCCGGGAGCGCCCAGAGGAACAGGAGCGTCACCAGCGCACTTGCCGCGAACGAGACGATCGGGAACGGCTCGAAGCCGCCTTCTGGAAACAGCAGCACGAGCGGCACGACGACCACGGCCGCCGGCAGCGCCAGCACCACCAAGGCACGGGGCGAGCGCCGCGCGAGCGCATGTGTGCACGCCGCAAGCCCAAGCAGAACGCCCGCGAGCGGACTGGCCGCCGCGCACAGCGCCGCCAGCAGCGCTGCCCAGCGGGGATGGTCACGGACGAGCGCGAGTACCGAGGCGAGCGCGAAGGTGACGCCCAGCGCGAACGTCAACCGCCCGATCCAGATGTCGCCGATGGTCGCGACGGCGAACCAAACGGCTCCCCAGCGCGCGGATCGACCGTACACGCCGAGGACCAGACGCTCGAACAGCGCAACGGAGCCCAGCACCGAGCAGGCCGCGAGGACGCGCAGACCAAACAGCGAGGCGAGCGGCCCGAGCAACAGGCTGTAGCCGGGCAGGGCATGACCGGCATACCAGTGCTCGTCCCAGACGGCGAACCCGCCGCGTTCGAACAGCCCGACTCGGTAGACCTGCGCCGCGAGGTCCGGGGTACGTGGATCGATCAGCAACCAGAGGAACACCAGCGCGGCGGCGAGTCCCGTCGCTGAAAGCGCCCCGGCAAAAACAACCGGGGCCCGGCGCACTACCACACCGGACCCCGTCCCGCCGCAGATGCGACGGATATGCACCGGTAAGAACCAGCGAGCCGCCCGGAAGTAGCTCTCGACCGAAGACACTCGATAATCGGCACGTGGAGATCATGACGAGCACGCGGGCGGCGATACGAATGGGACGGTGGAGGGCGCTGCGCGTGTCCCTTGCGCTGGCGACACTCGGCGCCGCGCTGAGCGCCGGCGGCTGCGCGACCGGCCACCCACGTCCGATCGCCGCGGGGACGCTGGCCGAAGCCGAGACGTTCCCCTACTTCCAGGTCTACTGGGTGGGACCCAGCTTCGCCGATCAGTCCCTCGCCGCAGCGGACGGCCAGATTGGCTACGCCAGCGGTCTCGGTGACAGCGTCTACTACGGCGACTGCGTGAAGCGCAAGGGCATCTTCGGCGGCGGCAACTGCCTGTTGCCACTGCAAGTCACCACCGTGATCTACGGCCTGCACTCCAACGCCACGCTCGGTCCGCAAAGCAACACGGTGATCCGCGGAGTCCCCGCCGTCGTGTATGACGAAGGACGCTCGATCGAGCTCTACAGCGGTCGTTTGGCGATCGACATCTTCTCCGACACCTTCACCCACGCACATCAGGCCGCGCTGGAGCTGCGTCCGCTCAACGCGCCCGGCTCGAGCACCGGGAAGCTGCCACCTCCCGTGTTCTGCCCCGGCCTGTCCGGCCCGGTGAGCGCGGAACTCGGCCATGTGATGGCGAGCCTGCCCGGGCACGCCTGCCAGCGCGCGGCCGCAGCCGAAGCCGAAGCGAAGCGCCTGTTGGGCACTGCCTGAGCGACCCGTGGGTTAGGAGGGCCCCGACGAGGACCCTTGGGACCCATGTCAGGACCCCGCGGCGCCCACGGTTGTGGGCTTCAGCGGCTTGCCGATCTCGTTGCGCAGGCTGAGGAACGCCAGCGAGCCGATCACCGCCGGGACCCACAGCGAGATCGCCCGGTAGACGAGCACCGCCCCCACGGCGACCGAGGCTGGGTGGACGCCGAACAGGACGAGCATCCCCACCAGGCCCCCTTCGACCGCAACGAAGCCCCCGGGGATCGGCAGCGAGTTGGCGAGCATCCCCACCAGGTAGGCCATCGCCACCACCCACACGCCCGGTGTGGCCCCGAAGGCAGCAAGGCACGCGTACAGAGCGAGGTTGTCAAACAGCCAGTATCCGACGGCGCCGAGCACCCGCCAGTCGTGTTCGCGGATCAGCCGCACCGCATCTTCCACCCCGCCGCTCAGGGCCACGAGCGTGACCGCCCAGCGGCCCTGCTCCAGTGGTCTGCGCGCGGCCGCGCGCCGTGCCCACGCCGCGAGCGCCAGCGTGCCGAGGATGCTCGCCAGCGCCGCCGCCGCCGGCAACAGCGTGAGCAGCGGGTTGATCGAACCGGGGAGCAGGCCCAGCCACATCGGCACGCCGATCACGACCACCGCGCCGACGTTGACGGCGCTGGTGAGCACGAACAGCAGGACCGAGCGCTTCGCGATGCGCGCCACCGAGATGCCCTTGGTGCGCAGCACCCACGCCCCCAGCGCGAGGCCCGCCAGGCCGCTGACCGAGACGACTGAGTTGACCGCCAGCTCCGACAGCGACAGGCGTGAGACAAGACGTTTGCCGAGCATCCCGAACACGAGCCCGAACAGAACGACGTAGCCGGCGCACGAGAGCAGCTCCAAGCCAACAGCGGCGACCACCCACAAGGAGCTCGCGTGGGAGATGCGCTGCTCGATCTCATGCAGGCCCGGCACAGCGAGCAGCAGCCCCACGACGAGCCCGAAGAACACAGCGAGGCTGATAATGCTATTGCGCAACGTGCGCGAGTGCGCTGCCAGCTCGGCGGCCTGATCTGTGTGGGCCTCCGTTTGGGCTTCGACAGTGTGGGTCTCGGTTTGGGTTTCGCCAGTGATTGCTTGGGCCTCCTCGCCAGTGATCGCTTGGCCTCGATGATGCTCTGCTGCTTGCTTTGTTTACTTGTGACTAGTTCTAGCCGTATCCCCAAACGGCAACCCCACGCCTTTGGTCACGGTAGCCTCAATGATGAATGCCCTCGATGAGCGAGCAACAAGCACGAGTATTGATAGTCGACGACGAGCCCGCCGTTCAAACCGCGCTGTCGCGGGCGCTGCGGCTGGAGCGTTACGAGGTCGCGCTGGCGGCCGATGGGCGCGAGGCACTCGAGCGCTTGGGCGCCATGGCCTACGAGGTCGTGATCCTCGACGTGTCGATGCCCCACATCGACGGCCTGGAGGTCTGCCGGCGTCTGCGCGACGGCGGCGACCGGACGCCCGTGTTGATGCTCACCGCCCGCGAAGGGGTCGATGATCGCGTCGCGGGCCTCGACGCCGGAGCCGATGACTACCTCGTCAAGCCGTTCGCCCTACGTGAGCTCCTCGCGCGTGTGCGCGCGCTGCTGCGCCGTGCGAGCGAGGACGACGAGCAGGACAACACGCTCGCCTTCGAGGACCTGCGCTTGGATCGTCTCGCCCACGAGGCGTGGCGTGGCGAGCGGATGCTGGCACTCACGCGCACCGAGTTTCTGTTGCTCGAGATGTTCCTGCGCCATCCCCGGCAGGTGCTGACCCGCTCGGCGATCTTCGAGCACGTGTGGGGCTATGACTTCGGCGCGACCTCCAACTCGCTGGGCGTCTACATGGGCTACCTGCGCCGCAAGACCGAGGCTGGTGACGAGCACCGTCTGCTGCACACCGTCCGCGGCGTTGGCTACGTATTGCGTGGGTCATCGTGAGCTCTCGGGTCCCCGTGAGAGTGCGGAGAAGTCGGAGAGGAGCGTGAACTTCCGCAGGCGCATCGCCCTCGTCTCGGCCGCCGCGGTGGCAGTCGCCGTGGTGCTCGCGTCGCTGCTCACCTACCTGCTCACCTCCCACCAGCTGCGCGGCCAGGTGGACAGCCAGCTGAACAGCCGCGCCGACAGCCTGCGATTTGTCGCGCACAGTCCGGCGCGCCACTCGCGCAACACGCTCCTGAACCTGATCAAAAGTCAGGACTCAGACCAGGCGCCGGCGCAAGGCGCCGCCCCAGCACAGGGCGTCACCACGCTGGACAACCTGCCCCCACGACCCGGCCAGGTGCGCGGCTACCAGCAGCTGGTCGGAGCGCACGGTCACGTCCTGTTCCGCTCCTCCGCGAACGTGACGCTGCCGGTCGACGCGCGTACCCGCGAACTGGCGGCGGGCAAAGGCGGGCGCTATTTCCGAGACGCCCGCGTAAACGGCATCCACATGCGCATCCTCGCCGAGCACATCGCGCCTGCTCGCGCCGTCCAGGTAGCCCAGCAGCTCACCGAAGTCGACACCCTGCTGCGCCACCTGCGCCTGATCCTGGCGCTGCTCGACATCGGCGGCATCGCGCTCGCGGCGCTGCTCGGACGGCTGGTGGCCGGCGCCGCCGTGCTGCCACTGAAGCGCCTCACCCAGGCCACGGAGTATGTAGCCCGCACACAGGACCTAAGCGGGCGGATCGAGCCTGTGGGGGAAGACGAGATCGGGCGTCTGGCGAGGAGCTTCAACGCCATGCTCGATGCGCTCGAGCGCTCGATGGGCGCGCTCGACGCATCCGTCCACGCGCAGCGCCAACTGGTGGCCGACGCCTCGCACGAGCTGCGCACCCCCATCACCAGCCTGCGCACGAACATCGAGATCCTGCAGCAGGCACAGGACATGGAGCCCGAGGAGCAACAGCGCCTGCTGGCCGACGTGGTCGAGCAGATCGGGGAGCTGACGCTGCTGATGAACGATCTGATCGAACTCGCCCGCGGCGAAGAACCCAGCACGGATACCGAGGATCTGCGGCTCGATCTGATGGTGAGTGAGATTGCCGAACGCACACGCCGTCATTCGCCCGCCACCCCCCTCGTGCTAGAGCTGGCGCCGACGATCGTCGCGGGCGTGCCCGTGCGGCTGGCACGCGCCGTATCCAACCTGCTCGACAACGCCGTCAAGTACAGCCCCCCGGGCAAGCCGGTCGAGATCGAGCTTGCAGGCGAGGAGCTGACCGTACGCGACCACGGCCCGGGGATCTCCGCGGAGGACCTCGCCTATGTCTTCGACCGCTTCTACCGCGGCGCCGAGGCTCGCGGACTTCCCGGGTCGGGGCTGGGGTTGGCGATCGTGCGCCAGGTGGTCAGACAACACGGCGGCAACATCACCGCCGAGCAGGCCCCAGGGGGAGGCACGCTGATGCGTTTGCGCCTACCCGGGGCCGAGCCCGTCACGCCGGAGTCGCTCCCGCAGGGAGCGAACGTTGGCGCGCTTTCATCGCTTTAGACTGGCGTGCCGGGGCGCCTGTCGTGCCGGGGCGTCTGTTCGCGGCGGGGCGCCTGTTCGGCGCGGCGGGGCGCCTGTTCGCGGAAGCGCGCCGGGGATAGGCCGTAGCGGCGACGAAACGCCCCAGCGAAGTGGGGCGCCTGCCGGTATCCGACCAAGCGCGCGACATCGCGTACCGGGATCGCCCGCTGCTCGATCAGCAGCTCGGCGGCGGCGGCCATCCGCCGCGCGAGCAGATCCTCCTGGAAAGTGGTGTCTCCGAACTGCGCATATGCGCGCTGGAGCTGCCGTGGTGAGCTCGAAAGAGCACTGGCCACGGCGGCCAGCGTGAGCGAACGACGGTAGTGGCGCGCGACGATCACGCGCGCGAGCAGGTATAGCCGCTGACGATCGCTGAGAGTGCTGGCGCGCACACTCCCTACTCCGACCGCCACCCGCGAACGGGACAGCCACTGCTTCAGCCGGCGTAGTGACGCGCAATTTGCTCGGCCGCTGCCGGGTAGGAGCCACCGAAGAGCACGGCATGGACCAGCAGCGGCAGCAGTTGCCACAGCGCCACCCGGTCCTCCCAGCCGTCGGCCAGCGGCGCGAGATCGGCGTAGGCGGCAAACACGCGCTCGGGAGGAGCGCCGAAGAGCCTCAGCATCGCCAAGTCAACCTCGCGATGTCCACCATACGTCGAGGGATCGATCAGCCACGGGCGCCCCTGCACGTCGGACAGCACATTGCCGCCCCACAGATCTCCGTGCAGCCGGGCCGGGGGCTCGGCCGGGCCCGCGAGATCGGCGATCCGCTCACACACTCCCTCCACCGCGCGGACTCCGGGGTCCGATAGGGCGCGGCGCTCGTGGGCGATGAGCGCCAGCGGTCGCAGGCGCCGCTCGGCATAGAAGGAAGGCCAGTCGGCGGTCGGCTCGTTGGACAGACTGAGTGAGCCAAAGCGCGAGGGCACGTCCGGATCAGAGTCGCCGAAACGCGAGGGCGCACCTGAGCGAGAGTCCTCGAGGCGAGGATCACCGAAGTTGGGGGAGCCCGCGGCGTGGGTGGCGGCCAGTCCGCGTCCGAGCTCTTCGGCTCCTCGAGGTTCCAGGCGACCGGGCTCGATCCACTCGAGCGCGAGGTAATCCTCGCCAACCTCGAGCACACGCGGCGTTCGCAGCGCGCCGGGCTCGGCGAGCCAAGCGAGTCCTTCGGCCTCAGCCGCATACTCCCGTGGCGCGGCGTCCGAGCGCGTCTTCACAAACGCCGTGCCGCCGTCAGCGAGCGTGACGCGCCAGGCCTCGTTGATGTCGCCGCCGCCGACCCTCAGCGCATCTGTGGAACCAGGCGGCAGGCTCACGCGGACTCAACGTCGCGGGGTCGCAGCTCCTCGAGCAGACCTAGGCAGGCTGCCTGGACGATGTCGAGCACGTCCTCGAAACCCCTCGGTCCTTCGTAGTAGGGGTCGGGCACGTCCAGAGCCTCCGGAGCACGCGACGAAGCGACGGCCGAGGCGCTCGCCGGATCGAACTCGCGCAGCATCCGCACCCGCGAGCGCGCCTGCTCGTCGGGCGCCAAGCGCCGCAGCTCGGCGAGGTTCGAACCATCCATCGCGATGATCAGATCGAAATCCTCGAAATCCTCGCGTCGCACCTGCCGGGCGGAGCCCTCCAGCACGATCCTCCGGGCGCTCGCCGTCGCGGTGGCGCGCTCGTCCGGTGGACTGCCGACATGCCATCCTCCGGTGCCGGCGGAGTCGAGCTCGATCGACTGCTGGAGTCCCGCCTCGCGCACGAGCGCGCGCATCACGCCCTCAGCGGTGGGCGAGCGACAGATGTTCCCGAGGCACACAAACAGGATCCGCACGGGACTGGTGGTGGGCACAGCGCTGGTGGTCCGCACGGGGCGGGTGGTGCGCGTGGGGCGGGTGCTCGGCACGGGGCGGGCGGTGGGCACGGGAACCAATTACTCCTCGCCCAGTTCGAGTACCGCCAAGAAAGCCTCCTGGGGGACCTCGACGCGGCCGACCTGCTTCATCCGCTTCTTGCCCTCCTTCTGTTTCGCCAGCAGCTTTTTCTTGCGCGTGATGTCGCCGCCGTAGCAACCGGAGATCACGTCCTTGCGGAACGCCTTCACGGTCTCGCGCGCGATCACGTTGGCGCCGATCGCCGCCTGGATCGGCACGTCGTACTGCTGGCGGGGAATCCGCTTGCGCAGCTTCTCCGTCAGAGTGCGGCCCATCTCGTATGCCTTGTCGCGGTGCACGACCATCGACAGCGCGTCGACCGGGTCGCCAGCGAGCAGCACGTCGAGCTTGACGAGATCCGACTCCTTCATCCCGCTCAGCTCGTAGTCCAGCGACGCGTAGCCTTTCGTGCGCGACTTCAGCTGGTCGAAGAAGTCGAGCACGATTTCCGCCAGCGGCAACTCGTAGTTCAGCTGCACCCGCTCGGGCGAGAGGTAGTGCATGCCGGAGTGCACGCCACGACGCTCCTGGCATAGCTCCATCACCGCGCCGACGAACTCTTTTGGCGCGATGATCGAGGCGGTGATGAACGGCTCGCGGATCTGCTCGATCGTGCCCGGGTCGGGCATGTCCGAGGGGTTGTGCACCTCGAGCTCCTCACCGTTCGTCAACGTCACGTCAAACTCGACCGAGGGCATCGTCGCCAGCAGCTCGAGGTCGTACTCGCGTTCCAGACGCTCTTTGACGATGTCCATGTGCAGCAGGCCCAGAAACCCGCACCTGAAGCCGAATCCAAGCGCGTCCGAGGTCTCCGGCTCCCACGACAGCGCGGCGTCGTTGAGGACGAGCTTCTCGAGCGCGTCGCGCAGGTCGGGGTAGTCGTCGGAGTCGATCGGGAACAGCCCGCAGAAGACCATCGGCTTGACCTCGCGATAGCCCGGCAGCGCCTCCGTGGCCTCGGCGCCGTGGGCGTGGCTGCCCGGGCCGGAGGTCCGCGTACGCGTCGTGAGCGTGTCGCCGACGCGCAACAGCGTGACGTCCTTCAGCCCCGTGATCAGGTAGCCGACCTCGCCCGCCGCCAGTTGATCGGTGGGCATCATCTGCGGGCTGAAAACGCCGATGTCGTCGATGTCCGCCTCGGTCGCGGTCGCCATCGCGCGGATCGCCTCGCCCTTCTTGAACACGCCGTCGACAACGCGGATGTAGGCGATCACGCCACGGTATTGATCGAACTCTGAGTCGAAGATCAACGCTCGCGGGGGCCCATCCGGGTCGCCGCGGGGAGGCGGCACGCGCGCGATCAACTCCTCCAGCACCTCGCCCACGCCGGCGCCCGTCTTGCCGCTGATCTGCAAGATCCCGTCGGTCGGCTCGCCGATCAGATCGCTCACTTCCGCCGCTACCCGCTCGGGCTCGGCGCCGGGCAGGTCGATCTTGTTCAGGCAAGGGATCAGCTCGAGGCCGGATTCAACCGCGAGATAGGTGTTCGCGACCGTCTGCGCCTCCACCCCCTGCGCGGCATCCACGACCAAGAGCGCACCCTCGCACGCCGCGAGCGAGCGCGAGACCTCGTAGGTGAAGTCGACGTGCCCCGGCGTGTCGATCAAATGCAGCTGGTAGGTCTCCCCGTCCTTGGCGGTGTAGAACACGCGCACCGCCTGCGCCTTGATTGTGATCCCCCGCTCACGCTCGAGGTCCATCGAGTCCAGCAGTTGCGCGCGCATCTCGCGGGCGGACACGGTTTTTGTGAGCTCGAGGATGCGATCGGCGAGCGTCGACTTGCCATGGTCGATGTGCGCGATGATCGAGAAGTTGCGGATCTTGGCTTGGTCCATGGGCCGTACAGCGTAGACGCGCTAGCCTTAATGGTCCGGCGGATCGCCAACTCGACAAGGATTCATTCAGCCGCGGCTACGCGCCAGATGGGTTACCACCCACCCGGCGGCCTGTCCAGGTGTCGAGAGTGTTAAGCCGCCCAGGCGAAACACACAGTCCTGGGACGTATGTAGTAAGCGGCGATCTATGTTCGGGCGCAAGCCGGGTGGGCTGCGGCTCACCCGG
>Ga0182024_10009628_pt1 | contig 19926 bp, 17 predicted proteins | sample P32metaG_FD_120480 | JGI IMG/M metagenome (GOLD analysis project Ga0182024, IMG submission 120480) | Permafrost microbial communities from Stordalen Mire, Sweden - P3-2 metaG (Illumina Assembly) | ecosystem: Environmental > Terrestrial > Soil > Wetlands > Permafrost | place: Sweden: Stordalen... | reverse complement strand
TATGGTGGAGTTCAACAGCACAACCTCGGATCAAGTTGTTGCAACAGGGAATGTCACGATCAATCCAGGTTCAACGCTGACATTGGTGCCGCTTGGATTTTCTTCTGTTCAAGTCCCTTTCTATACTTTGATCACCGCAGGAAGTGTCACAGAAGTTGCACCTTTTATGATCAAAACGATGCCGGCTCGCTTCTCTGCAAGAGTGGAATATGACCCCACTAGAGTCTTACTATTTTTAGAAATGGTTCCTTTCACTGCTCTTTTCCCTCATGGAAATTTGAGCGGCGTAGCTCATTGTTTAGACTCTCTGTCGTTGATTTCTTCAGCCGATATGGTCGAGATTCTTGATGTTCTCAATAATCAGACGCTCAGCCAATTGAAAGGGTCTCTGGATCAGATGCAGCCCGGCAGTCTCAATGGGGTCGCTTTGGCGCAAGAGAATGTAGCTGAGCGGATTCGGCAGATTTACACAGAACATTTATATGAACAGAGGCTTGGAACGTGCAGCCAAAATTCCTGGCGTCTATGGGCGACACCTTTTCTGGAATCTGCTCATCAGAAAAGTCAGGGCCATTTACTCGGTTATACGGAGGTTTTTGGAGGTTTTAATCTCGGTGTTGATTACCTAGCTATGAACCATTGGGCTTTTTCAGAAGGTTTTTCTTATGCCAATAGCAATGTAGATATTTCCGATAAGAGAGCGCACGCGGAGTTTAATACTTATGCCGGAACTGTCGCCACCGCTTGGAACAATAGAGCATGGAGGGCTGATGCCCTTTTTTCTTACCTCCATCATCAAGTTGCTGCTCATCGCAACATCCATTTAAGCGTCACAACACCCATGTTCAGCAGCTCTTTCAAACATAAAGCTCGTCAACATGAAGGAGCCAATGAGGTCCTGGGCCATTTAGGCGGAAGCTACCAATATAATTTTAGTGAGAATTCCAAAAAAACTGTTGCGCTCAGGCCTTTTTTCACCCTCGATTACCTATTTATTCAGCAGAATAAATATGTCGAGCATGGAGCTGAAAGTTTAGATCTGACTGTTCATCGAAAGAAAAACGATCTTCTAAGGCCTGAAGTCGGGTTGGGTTTTGGATATTCAAACTGCGAAGATAGAAAACAATGGTTGGTTGATTTATCGGCCAGTTTTGTTCAAGAATTTCGTTTTATAGGAAAAAAGACGAAAGCCGGTTTTAAAGCAGTTCCTTGCACCTTTGAGGTGAAGGGATTATTGCCGCAGAACTCTTTATTCTGTCCTACGGTCCGTTTTGGGCGCTCGTCAGATAATTTCTCCCTCACTGTAGGATACCATGGAGAATTTGGCTCCCGCTTTATAGAAAATGAAGGAGAAATAGAACTGAAGGTTCTTTTTTAGACCCAGCTTTGCATAGTAAAATAATCAGGCGTCTCGGGAGAGGAAAACCAAAAACCATTGCGCTCCAGCACTTTTTCTATGTTGCGATGGTCGTTAGCGTCAATGGTGACTTTCCCTTCTAAGCTAGGAGCAGAGGTCTGCAAGGGGATAATAACCCAGCCATGGCCTGTAGTCGGTAGTTTCTCAACTTCTCTTTGGCCCCACGTTGACGGTGCAAATTTCAAGTTATGCCGTTCCAGCACTTGTTCTACAGTAGGAAGGGGCTTAGAATTCACGGAAGTAACTTTCTCTCCTAAGCTGGTTGGCGCAGACTGGGGATCTACCGGTATCTTCAGAACGAGCCAGGCACCGCTTATTGTGGGTAGAATTCGAACATCTTTTCCATTCCATTCGGTAGACTTATCTGTGAAAGCTGGATGCGGATTTGTACTTTCAAGGCCGTCTGAAATACCTTCGAGTGTCATAAGATCTCCTAGTGATAAAATTAGGCAGCTTATCTCACCTGATGAGCAGCTACGCTTGCACGAATATCGTGAAATAGAAAAATTTTTGCAAGAGTTTTACGATGAATCAGTTTTCTTAAAAGAAAAAACCCAGGCCTCTTAGAGGGGCCTGGGTCTTAAATTCACAAGCTGAGCTTGTAGAATTAGAAGTCGAAGCGGAATTGTAAAGACAAGCCGTTTAAAGCGAGATCACCTTGGTTAAAGATGAACTTGCCTGGAAGATCCAAATTGGTAAAATTCAACTCTTTTGCAAAACCAAAGATATTTAATTGCTCGAAGCCTAATTGGATGCGGATGCGGTAAGCATCATTGCAGCCAAAGAGATGATCCCAACGGACTCCCAAATTGAGCTCTAACATAGGACGCACTGTCGTCCAGTTATCTTTGGCATGCAGAATAGTGGCGTGTCCAAGAGTTGGTACATTCAGGATATTTTGGCGATTATTGAGTTTTTGTCCTCCCCAAATCAGAGAGAGGGCTAGATCACCGAAGAAGCTCCAGCCGCTGCCTAAGCCCCATTGTGTGTCAAGTCCGGCCCGGAGTCCACCGCCGCGGAAACGGTTGTGATCATGACCAGACAATTTGTCATCGCAAGCATTGCAGAAGTAATTAACCTTGAAAACGCGGTGCAACCAGGCTCCACGTGCTCCCACGAAAGGACGGAGAGTGAGCCATCTGCTGACAAAGAACTCACGGCCTAATTCAAAGTCGAGGAAGTTTAAATGGAGGGAGGTGCGTCCTTTTGACCTGTTGGTATATGTGAGGAAAGGAGGTGCAAGCTGCGTGGGGATAGCAATATCAGGAGACTCAGGGTTTTCTTGGCTTCTTCCATGAGCTTGGAACCATGTCCAATTGAGGAGCATATCCCAGCCATCATGAGGAGTATTGTATCCTAATCCAAAACGGAATCCCCAGCTCCAATCATAATGCCCATTTTTCACATGTCCATCTACAGTAGGATATAAAGGCCCAGGCGACTTAATAGCGTAATCAAGGCCGTCTTCAGTCGTTTTCATGAAGAGAACTTCAGCTTGGACCCACATATCGGTGCCGTCGCGTACAACAGGACGTGCTGGAGGGTTGATCATTCCGTTTGCACCACGGCGTTGCTCGAGGGCGCCGACGCGGTTTTCTAAGTTTCGAACTTGCATGTCGTCAACAGCGCATGCAACGCTAGTGAGCGTTGTGAATGCTACTGCTAACGCAGGCCACATTTTTTTCAATTTGTTTTCCATCTGATCCCCCTGGGTTTGGATCGGTTATTCGTTTATAAAGTAAGCATTCTCCACGTCTCTTACTAGGCGAAGAGGTGACTCTTCTGATGGAAACAGGAGAACGCTCACGTATTTTTTTCACATCGTCTTAAAAAAGACATTCATGTGATGCGATTAAATCTACGAAGAAAATACATTTCGCGTCAATTGAAATCCGATAAATTATTTTGGAATGGAGTAGATCAGTTGGTTCATGGTTTGCAGCCAGAGTATCGATTGTTTGCCGATCTGCTGCAGGATGAAATACCAGGCTGCCCATAAAAGAGCCAAGCCGACGAATGATTTGAGAGCCATGCCGAGGAAAGCGATTTGCACTTGAGGCGCAAGCCTGTTTGCTATCCCTAAGAACATTTCGGCCATGAGGATAGCCACAATGGAAGGCGCAGCTAATTGCAGGGCAATGGCTAGAAATTTTGTCAAAAGCCCCAGCATAAACTGCCAAAAGGGCAGCTGCAGATTAAAAAAAGCTACAGGGATAAAACTGTCTGCCGGAATAACAGTGTAAGAATTAAGAACACCCTCTAAAAAAATAAAAGGACCGCCAATTTCATAAAAAAGCACAATAAAGACATAGTTATAAAGCTGACCGATCGAAGAACTCTGAGATTGCATGATGGGATCTTGAACTTGCAGAGCAGAAGATCCGCGTAAAAAATCGATTAACACCCCTGAAGACTGGGCGATATAAAAAGGCATGCTGACCAGAAGCGCAAGGATCATTCCGATAAAGAGTTCTTTTATACAATACCCTGCAAAAAGGGCATCGTAAGTGATGGCCGGAGTTTTGGCCGAGGCGATGAGATGCGGGAGAAGGATCGCTGTAAGAGCGATCGCGGTTCCGATTTTAACACCGCCGGGCAGCTTGGAGCCTAAAAACGGGGCCAGGGCGACAATCGGCGCAATTCTCATCAGCCCCAGAAAAAAAAGAGTCAGCACCGTCATCGGAGGAATATTGGGAAAACTCAAAACAAAACTGACGTAGTCGGAAGTATCAATCGCAGCGAGCATGAACCTATCCTAATAAATCTCTCAATGAGCATTTCAACAATTTTCGCTCCAAATAGAACAATTCATCAGGGCTCATATTAATATGGGCCCTGATGAATTGTTCGATTTCGAGCTGAAAAGTGCGAAAAGATCATGATGAGATTCGTATTCAAGGATCATGGATTCCATTTATAGAAGTTTTGGAAAATGGTATTCGTATATTGCATAATTTGAGCGCCGAGCCAGCCTCCCATTAAAAGGAGGGTAAAAATAACGGCGATCAACTTGACGGTAAAGGAAAGGGTTTGCTCTTGGATTTGTGTCGCTGCTTGTAAAACAGCAACGAAAAGGCCGACTGCCATGCTGATCAAGATCGGCGGTCCTGAGAGGATCAGGATCATCAAAAGAGCTTGGTAAGCAAGTTGATAGATTTCATTTGTAAACATCGACTACCTAAAGGTTAATACCAGTCCTTGAATCAAAATCGTCCAACCATCGACCATGACAAGTAAGAGGAGCTTTAACGGCAGCGCTATCGTCAGGGGTGATAACATCATCATTCCCATCGCGAGCAAGATGTTCGACGTCACAAGATCGATGACAAAGAACGGCAGGTAGATGACAACGCCGATCTCAAAAGCCGCTTTTAGCTGAGACGTGATGAAGGCAGGAATAATGACAAGAAAATCGGTCTGTTTCAGAGAGGAGCGGTATTCTTCAGGATAGGAACGGTAGGCCAATTGATAAAAACTCGTGATATGTTTGCCGATGGTATTGCGCTGTAAAAAATCTCGTAACGGTTCTTTGCCGGCATCAATGACGTTGATAAGGTAAGTAGCTGTTGGGCCTGTGAATAATTCTTTCGGAGGATTTGTATCGATGGCTGCAGAGGCGGCATTATACATGGCCAAGCCTGTAGGGAACATCACGTAGATCGTCATGAGAAGGGCAATGCCGTTGAGCACTTGGTTAGGAGGAGATTGCTGAACGCCGAGCGCATTCCGGAGCAAAGACAGGACAACGACAATTTTGACATACGATGTCAGGAGCATGATGGCAAAGGGCAGGATCGACAGTCCAGCCAAGACAGCCAGCTGGGACATCAATGCAGGAGGGGTTCCCACTTCTCCCTGCTGGATGGCATCGGGAAGCGCATCTTGGGCAAAGAGTGAAAAACATCCGCAGATCAAGAAGAGGAATAGGAAAACTTTTAAACTTTTCATTTGCAATCAACGCTGGGTCAAAAACAGCATTGCTCCGTAGCTACCTAGAAAGCAAAGCTTAAAATCGCAAAAACTGCAAGAGAGTTTTTCTAAATTAGGGTTTTAAATACTTATCGAAGGCCGATTCGATCGCGCGCCATTGATTTTCGATAGCGGCGTTGATGATGCCCGACTCGGTTTCGATGATGCATCCGCCGGGGGCGACATCATCTCTTTCTTTAATGGAAAGGCTTTCCACTTGTTCAAGTTTTTCTCGGATGCGGGCCTTTTCTTTTTCCAGAATTTCTTTGTCGGCCTTATTGACCCAGATGGTGATGCGGTGATTTTGAAGGACAGGGGCCAAGGTCTGCAGGACGATGTCGACGATCGTCTCAGGGCTGAGCTCTAGCTCTTTTGCAACAACCTTTTTAGCGGCTTTTAGGGCCAAAGGGAGGATGAGCTTGTTCATTTCATGGCGGAGCCGTTTCTTTTCTTGATCGAGGCCTATAATATTGGCGTTGAGCTGCTCAAGGCCTTCTTGGAAGCCTTCTTTTTTGGCAGCCTCGCGAAGTTCCACGCACTCGGCTTCGGTCTCAGCACGGAAGGCCTCAGCGTCAAGGCGTGCTTTCTCAAGGATTTCATTAGCTTCCATGAGGGTGCTGAAATCTTCCTGGGGAATCACTTTTTTATTTGAAGCAGGATGGACTTCTCCGCCTTTGATAAAGGAAAATAATCTACTCATGATGCTTCCTTATGTAAGTGATATATTCTAATATTTGTGCGATCAGGATTTGGACCGCACGGCTATTCTCCAGGGGAGAAGTCAGTTTTTTAACAAGAAGGGCTCGTTCAAAGTCTAATTTGTGCAAGATGTACCAAACAAGGCTTGGATCTTGTCCATAAAGGGCTTTGGCCAGCCGGTTGGCCCCTCTTTGACGAATGAGCATTTTCAGTTTCTCTTTATCATCGTTCCAATTTGCCAGACCCATCTTTGCAAAAGCGACCGGTTCAGGACTTTGAAGCAAGATTTTGAGGTAATTGAGCTGATGGGGAGTGAGGGCTTCGTTAATTTTGCTCAATTTATTTTTTTCAATGATCTGCTTGACCTCGACGCAAAGATCGTGAAGCCCCAGAAAATCAAGAGAAAGATTTAATAGTTCGCTTTTCAAATCGAGCAAGGCATTGAGAGGAGATTCCGGAAGAGAAGAGAGGGGTAAAAGATCGTCGACCTCGGATGTTAAATAGCCCAAGAGTGTTTTCTGGAGATACTGCTTGCCGAGTTTAGATATGGATGGAAGCGGCCCTGAATAAAGGAGGTCTTTTCCGACAGTATTGGATTGAGGATGGCATAAAGAGGCTAAGAACAACCCGACATCCTTTTCCGATAAGGTACGCAAGAAGGGCGATATCCAGGAAGGATGTATTTGGCGGAGCAGCTCTTCCGGTGTTTCGGTTTCTCGGAGGGGATCGCCATAAGTTTTGGGAAGTTTTTCTAAAATTTGCCTTTCAACAGGGGCCAAGTATTGAACAAGCGAGGACCGCTCTGTCGGAGAGCAGTGCTCTAGAAAAGATTTGAGGATAACCCTGCTGGAAGATCTCATTCTTCTTTCGGAGGTTCTTCCTGTTCTTGCGCGGGGACCGGATTGAGCAGCTGCCTAAATCCTCCATGCATACGCAGGATAGGATAAATTTTCCATATCAGCCAACCGGCGAAGACGAGGAAGGCGATATTTGTTGCAATAAGGAGAAAAAAGAGTAAGCGGAAGCGAGGAAGCGACTCTTTGCTGATCACAATCGACCAGATGCTGGTGTAATCGCGAGGCTGATTAGGAGCGCCTTCTAAAGAAGTTCCAAGCGTGACATCGGTGAAGCGGGACCGGTCGGAGATCACCGTGACGTCATTGATATCAAGGCCGTTGACGCTGCCGGCGACTAAACGTTTAATTTTAGAGACGAGGTGGCTATTGGGATCGTCTACAATCCCTTGATGTTTGACATAGACGGCTGCGGTCACGCGCTGGACGGGAGCTTGCGGAGTAGGTCCTGCTGTTGTTGCAGTGGAAGTATCAGGGAAGGCCAGCTGGACTTCGGCATCAATAACGCCATCGATTTTTCGGATGGTATTGGCGATCTGCTGTTCCAAGCCCGCTTGATACCGGATGCTCTCCTCTTTGTCCGTCGTCATCAACCCTTGCTTAGCGAACAATTCCAAGAGATTAGTCCCTTGCTTACGAGGAAGCCCGTTTTGGTTCAGGATAGCCATTGCCTCGTTCATATCTTTTTCACTGACGGCAAGACTATATTTTAGAGCTCCAGCCTGCGCGGCCACGCCGAGAGCTACCGGTGCGGCAACTTTTTGAACATTAATGCCGCGGCTAGCTAGAAAGACGATGATCTCATTGGCTTCCCGTTCTTCGACATTATTGACAATGATACGGTTATTTTCGCAACCGGCGAGTAAAAATAAAAGGGGAAGAAGCCATAGCAGAGCTTTACGCATATGAAAGTCCTTAAAGGGGTATTTAACGATGGCCTTCTTAGGTCACAAAGAAGATAATTGTTAACCACCCTCTTCTACAGATTTATCAGTTATGGAATTTTTCCGCTATGTTTCAAATTATTATTCCATTTTAAAGAGCCACGACGGTCCGCTGCCAAAAGAGGCTTTGTTAAAATCTCGGTACCCTTCGAGCGCGGCCCGGTACTGCAAAAGCTTCCCCTTTTTTTGTGAAAGGTTTTTCTTTTGCAAGAGTCTGAGCAGGAGAAACTGACAGCTCTTTAGGATGCGCAATTTAAGGAGATGGCGAAGTTCTGGCAGCACGACGGTTTGATAGAGGCGCTCTTTTTCTTCTTTGGAACAATTCCTTTCCATCCATAAGCAGCGGCCGCGCCACCAAAAATAAGTTTTGTGGGGAGCTCCACCCACAAAAGAGGCAGAGACTTTATGTAAAAGAGTAGCCTCATAGCTGATCCCGATATCAAAACCGGCTTTTTTTGCCCGCATGCAGAAATCTGCCTCTTCCCAAAAAAGAAAAAATGTCGGCTCCAGCAGCCCTATGGCTTCAAAAACTTCTTTGCGGACCAAAATGGAACATCCGCACACATAATCGAGAGGCTGATCGGTTTTAAATCCTTTGTCAGCTCCTAAACCGATCAGATCGAAAGAAGCTTTTTGACTATTCCATCTGCCGCCTAAGTGGTCGAGTTTTTCCGGATCAGAAAGCCGGAGTGGATAGGCGCCGAAAATGCCCACATTTTTATGTTCTTGGGCAGACTTGAGTAAAGCTGCAATGAAATGGCGATCGACAATCGTATCATTATTGAGCAAAAGCACCAGATCGGCCCCTTGTTTCAAAGCGTATTCGATCCCGACATTATTGCCGCCGGCATAACCTAAATTTTTTCCTGCTTCTAATAACACAACGCCAGGGAATTGCTCGGCGATTGCCGCAACTGAATCATCGCTCGACCCGTTGTCCACGACAACAATATCAACATTCTGGAGAGACGCCAAACAGGCGAGGGTATCATTTTTTCCATTCCAGTTGAGGATAACTACTGTCAGCTTCATACTTTTTCCTTTAAGAGGTGAAGGGCTGCTCCCATCACTTCATCCGTTGAGATCTGGAGCATGCAAAAAGGGTCGTTGCATTTTTTTCTCAGGCAAGGGAAACAGGTCGGTTTTTTTTGCAGCACCAAGACGTGCGGGGCAAAATAAGGTCCGCACAAGACCGGATCTGTCGGAGTAAAAAGCGCAATGGTCGGAGTCGTCGTTGCACAGGCGATATGGAGAGGGCCTGTATCATTGGTAATATAGAGAGAGAGCTTGCCTATGAGGGCGGCAAATGTCGGAATCGAGACGCCCTCATAGATCCCGACAGCTCCTTCGATCGAGTTGACAATTTCTTCGACTAGAGATTTTTCAGCAGGAGTTCCTGTCACCACAATTTGGCAGCCGAGTTTTTCTTTGAGCCGCCGGCCGAGAGTAATAAAATGGGAAGGAGGCCACTGTTTAAATTTATCTTTAGCTCCCGGATGGAGGCCGATCACAAGGCCGGAAGGCAGGAGAGCCGAGGCTTTTTGATGGTCCTCAGGAGAGGGAAAAAATTCCATCTGCTTTGAACTGCTTTTTGCACCGGCAGCTTCGACGATTTGAAGGCGCCTTTCAATCTCATGGATCCTTTTAGTCTCCAACTTGTCTGTGAGCAAGAAGTCGAGGTCTTTGTTGATCTTTTCCGTCCCGATGATCCGTCCTGCACCCAGTAATGTGCAAAAGGGTAGCATAGGACGTTGAGAGATATGGAAGATTAAGATTTTTGCGATCTTGCGCTTAATTAGAGTGGGCAAAAGTTTGAACAGAGAAAACAGCGGAGGTTCTTTGACGACAAAGATCTCATCGATATGGGGGCTGCTCTGTAGAACCTGTTTACCCATGCTGCTGGTGATGACGCCAATGTAGGCAGCGGGATAGGTTTCACGGAGAGCGCGGATTGCAGGCGTGCCCCATAACGTATCGCCAAGACCGGTCGTCGAAACAATGAGAAAACGATCGCCCGTGTTCGTGCGGATAAACGGTTTGGCAAAGGCAATAAAAAACTTGATAAGGAAGTTTTTAATATTCATCGAAAAACCGACACTTGTCAATACAGTCTATCATGCACTGCCTAGCTCTAAACGACAATCCCTGAATTAAAAACTCTTCTCATGGTGACTAAGTATCTAGAATATTTTACTGGTCCAACAGGTTTTACTTCAAAGTGGTAATCTTTGAGATCGGGACGGTCGGAAAGACCATCTTCTTTTCGAATGGCCCAGCTAATGACTCGATCGCTGCTTAATAGGGTTGGGGTATCAAGAGGAGGAAGCTCAAATACAGGATACCTCGTTACATGATACAAAAAATTGGTTCTTTGAAATGTGCTTATTTGGTCATTCCACCATTCCTTTGGTCGGATATAATCGCACGTTTTGTACCAGGTAAAATGGTGGCCTGCATATGTGGGTAAATTTGATGTTCCAGTTCCAAATTCTTGTTCAGCATTGAAAGAGGAAATTTGTAATTGTTGCATTTGCGCTGCATCAAACGTAACGGTTTGTCCAGATTGAATTTTTACGTATCCGCTCATAGATTTTCTCCTTTAGAGTTTAATGAGAGTTATTATATCCGAACAAGTTATTAATCTTTGTCTATAATTGTTGTTTTAAAAATCATCACCTTTCCAGATATCTCTGGTTCTGTTAAAGAGAATTTTGAATGGATCAAGAAATTCTCAACATGCAAGCCGAGAGGCTGGCCAGCAAAATCAAGCACTATTTGATCACCCTGATGGGGATCACAGTGGACGAGGCCCATGAAGAAGAGGTCTACCGCGCTCTTGCCATGACGCTTCGTGAAGAGATCATGATCAACTGGACCGCGACGTTCCATACGATCCGCAATTCCCAGGCTCGCATGCTTTATTACCTCTGCATGGAATACATGCCAGGCAAAATGCTGGGCAATAACATCACGAATATGCATGCCTCGGAGCTTGTAAATACGGCATTGAAGAGGCTTGGCCGCGACCTGGGCCAGCTTATGAAGCAAGAGAGAGACCCTGGACTGGGTAATGGAGGATTAGGAAGGCTGGCGTCGTGCTTTCTCGATTCACTAGCCACCCAAAAGTATCCGGCAATCGCTTATGGCCTTCGGTATCAATATGGAATTTTTGAGCAAGAGATTTGGGATGGAGTGCAGATCGAACGTCCAGATGGGTGGCTCTTGCATGAAAATCCTTGGGAGTTTCGACGAGATCATCATGCCGAGTCGATCAAGTTTGCAGGCCGTCCCGTCCAAATGGTGAACAAAAAAGGCGTCGAGATGGTCGATATCCTCGATTATGAAGAGGTCCGTGCGATGGCATATGACATGCCGATCATCGGTTACAGCGCAGGAGATGATTTTAATGTCTGCACTCTGCGGATCTGGACGACGAAAGAGTCTCCTCGTAATTTTGCCCTGCAAAGGTTCAACGCGGGGTTGTTAGATCAAGCTTCGGAAAATACCTTGCTGACCGATGTTCTATATCCCAATGACAATAATGAAGTGGGAAAAAGGATCCGGCTCAAGCAAGAATTCCTGCTGGCGTCTGCTTCGATCCAAGATATTCTCCATCGGCATTTGGAGCATTATCCCGACCTTTCTACGTTTGCCGACAAGGTACGCATCCAAATCAATGATACCCATCCTGCTTTAATCATCTCGGAGCTGATGCGTCTGCTCCTAATAGATCACCACTATGCTTGGCCCGAAGCTTGGGAAATCGTCAAGACATGCTGCAGTTATACCAACCATACGGTCTTGAAAGAGTCGTTGGAGGAATGGAATGAAGGAAGGATGCAGTATCTTCTCCCACGCCAATACCACATCATCGAAAGGCTCAATTTGGAACTTTGCAATTCAATCAGGAAGAAATTCCCCGGAGATGAGGAACGGGTCCGGCGGATGTCGATCATCCAGGATGGCCAGGTCCGGATGGCCCATCTGGCGATCTATGGATCGCATAAAGTCAACGGAGTCTCTGCCTTGCACACGGAGATCTTGAAAAAAGTTGTCTTCAAGGATTTCTATGAGATGGACAGCGACAAATTTGTCAATATCACCAATGGAGTAACGCAGCGAAGATTTCTTCTCCATAGCAACCCGCGCCTGGCGGCTTTTATTAGCAAAAGGATTGGGCCGAAATGGATCACCGATTTCACCGAGATCCAACAGCTGGCTAAATTTGCATCGGACCCTGAATCGCAAAAAGAGTTTTTAGAGATAAAAAAGCAAAACAAGAAAAACCTCATCACCTATCTGATGGAAAAAAATCCGATCTGCGATTTCCAAGGCAAGATCATCGGTCATTTTGCTCCTCTGGATGAAGAGGCGCTCTTCGATGTCCAGATCAAACGGATCCATGAATATAAACGTCAGCTCATGAATGTGCTCCATCTGATCATGCTCTACCATGAGCTGAAAGCGAATTCCAGCAGCAGAAAAATTAAACGGATGGCGATCTTTTCCGGAAAAGCAGCTCCTGGCTATGACATGGCCAAAAAAATCATCCAGCTTATTTTTGCCGTCGCCAAAAAGGTCAATACCGATCCCGTCGTCAGTAAAATGCTCCGCATCGCCTTTGTAGAGAACTACAATGTAAGCCGTGCTGAAATCATCATCCCGGCCGCGGACCTTTCCGAGCAAATTTCAACAGCAGGGACCGAAGCTTCTGGAACTGGAAATATGAAACTTGCCATGAACGGCGCGCTCACGCTCGGGACCCACGATGGCGCAACGATTGAAATGCAGCAAGCCGTCGGGGATGCTTGGTGGCCTTTTGCCTTTGGAAAGACAGCCGAAGAAAATGCAATGCTGCGCCCCAATTTTAATCCTTGGGACATCTATATGCATCAGTTGCCAATCCGTCAGGCTATCGATGCGCTCCGAGATCACTCTTTGGCAGAAAACGACCAGCAGCATCAGGCATTTTCCAGCATTTACCATGCTCTTCTAGAGCATGAAAATTCCGATCCGGTCGATAAATACTTTGTCCTCAGCGATCTCCAAAATTATTACGACACGCAAAAAAAAGTCGAAGAGCTTTTTGCACAACCGGGGAAATGGGCTGAATATGCGCTTCACAATATTGCAGGGATGGGCCGTTTTTCTTCAGACGAATCGATCCATAATTACGCGAAGCTCATCTGGAACCTTAAACAATGTCCTGTCGATCCTAAGGAACTCTCTCGCGTCCGTGATGAATATAGCGAGCACGACAAGTGCCGTATTTTGAACAAGTAGTCTGTTCTTTAAGAATGAAAACCCCCTGCCATTGCTGGCAGAGGTTTTTGTATGATATGCTATTGAGAGAACACATTATTCACAAAAGCTTGGTAATCAATCGCAGGGGGATTTGGCATCCCTTGAACTACTAAGTAGCTAGCAACGCCTGCGGCATTTTGATAAACAATTATCATATGCTGTGGCATTTGGGTGATCCAGAATTGAAAGGTTCTGTTCGAAATGTTAATAGCTTCAAAAGAACCTTTTACGATAGGCTCAATTCCTCCAGGAAGGGGGCCAACACCCACCATCCCCATAAACGTAAAAAAAAGATCTTCATTGTAGGCAAAGGCTCCTGCAGGCGTCTGCGGATAGCCGAAGCCCTTAGGTGCTTTGCCATCTAAGATAGCTAAAATCTGTCCTCGGGAAGCTATGCCGCCTGGGTTACTTAGGAAATAGGACAACCCCCAGTGAATAGAGAGCTCACCCGACTCGACAAAAGGTTTAAATCCCTGATAAAGAGCATTACCAATACCAGCACTAGGGCCCGTGATAATGTAAATCGTTTTGGGGGCTTTTTTGTTTCCGGCAAGAAAGGTACCCATCTCCTTGCGCTGGCTCCAAAGATAGTTCGCTAGATCTTGCGGAATAAATAGATTACCTGCTGCAAAAGTTATGCTAACGTATGCATTAATATCCCATACTGCTCCACCGATAATGGCATATTGATTTTCCATATCGACCCAAGCGATCTCCTGCCCCTGTCCATTTTCTCTTGCAATCGCATAAGGCTGGAGATTGAAATAGGGAGAAAGCATCGGTACGGGGGGGAGTTGTGTTCCATGATTAATGATTTCAGAGATACGAGAGGCATTCGTCGTGACTTCAGAGCCGATGAGGAGATAGTTCCCCGCGATATCGACATAGCCGTTTTGTGTTAGCAAGGTGGGATCGGAAAATGTTGATTTATAGGGGACAAGATTTCCAATCGGGCTCTTCTCTTCCACAGATGTCGTGCTGGGGAATGTCCAAAAGTACTCGACGGCATTAGCTGCAGGTCCAGAGTATAGGTGGCTACAGCTCCAGAGAGACAAGAGAGTTAGGTTGTATAAAAAAACTTTGAGCGAAGACCATTTCATTTTTTTCTCCTCAATTGATTGTTTTAAAAAGGGGTTGTTTGTCACTGCCCTACAAAGATGCTATTAACAAAATTTTGATAATCTGTGGGAGTTGGAGGTCCAGACCCCGGAGTTCCATCTTGAATGGTAGGTAGGCCAGCGGTATTTAAATAGAAAAAGGTGGGAGAGCTGGCGGAAGTTTCGATAATGAAAAATTGCTGGTTTCTATTATAGATATTGGCGGCATTGAAGGAAGGGTTGGTGATGGGAAATATGGCTCCCCCATCAGGCATTTCATTAAAAATACTCCCGTAGAAATTGTCTTCATTAAAGGCAAAGGCTCCAGCGGGGGTACGCGGATAGGACGATCCTTTGGGTGCTTTGCCATCATAGATGGCATAGGCTTTTCCTAATGTAGAGCCAAAAAAACGAACTCCCCCTACAGAGTTCATGCTCCAGTAGATGCGCAGCTGGCCTGCATCTACATAAGGTTTTAAATTTAGATAGGCATTATTGCAGAAGGGGCAGTTAGGGTCTCCAAAGGCATAGAGGGTGCGAGGAGCCTTTTTATCTCCTTGTAAAAAGAAACCGATGTTATGACGTTGGCTCCAAAGATAATTAGCTAGCTCCTGGTACATGAACGTGAGGGAGACTATATAAGACGCATTGGTAACTCCATTATACATCATAGCAGCCTGCCCTGTATTATCGAATAAGGCACCGCCGATAATCGCATACCGATTTTCCATATCGACCCAAGCAACTTGTTTTCCGGTTCCATTTTCTCTTTCGATGAAATAGGGTTGAAGATTTGACAAAGGAGAGACCAAAGGAAGAGGAGGGACCTTTGTTCCGTTATTGACAATGGCACTAATACGCTCACTACTTGTTGTCACCTCAGAGCCAGCTGTATAATATAGTCCCATGATATTATCGACATACATTTTTTGATTGGCAATGAAAGGATTGGAAGATAGCACTTTACATGAGACGAGGGTTCCAATGGGGTGTGAAAAATCAATTTCAAGCTGTACATTGTCAGGAGAAAATGGATAAGCATTGCTAATTACTTGTGTTGCGGGACTTGCGGGGTGTAATGATCTGCTGCTCAGCAGAAATAGAGAGACTAAAATCACCTTGATTGAAAACTTTTTCATACTTCCTCCTAAATTTTTATATATCATCCTTTACTGCAAATTTTTTGTCAAAAAAAACATTGAACATGTTGCGCTGATGCGGATTGAATAAAAAATGACAGGGAGATTTTGTAAAATCTTCGATTCAAAAATTAGGGATTACTAACCCGTCATTCAAATAGACTACAAAGATGCTTGCTGCGGCTTTGCCAAATCAATTCCCCGCATGCTAGACAGTGTTCTCGAACGCGGCAAGCATGCGGGGAATTGATTTGGCTGTGCCTCGCTAAGAGTCTGTCCACAAACTCATAATGCTTATATTTGAGATTATTTTTACGCAGGATGCAATGCTGACTTTTGAGTAATATTGCTGTTAATATTACCCAAAAGTCAGCATTGCATCCTGCGTGAAAAGAACTCTAATCTAAGCTATTAGCAGTTTGTGGACAGACTCTAAGCCCTTTTGTCATCTATTTGAATGACGGATTAGTTATTTTTGATCGGCTCGGCCAATTTCCATTTTTTAGCTAAAGCCGTATATTTTCCGTTTTCTTTCAGGCGGGCAAGTCCGCGGTCGAAGATTCTAATCAGTTCGGGCGTATGATCTTTCATCGCAAGGATGCGGACGCCTTCTTGAGTCAGAGGAGGAGTGGCGATTTTCAACTGGCCTTGGAAGAGATCGCGGGTGAAAGCCTCTGCCGTTAAGATATCGACAATGGCCCCGTCTACAATTCCTTTCGTTGTATCAGTAAGGGCTTGCTGGGTAGATTCATAAGTCCGTTGAATGATGCCGGGATACTTTTCTAAAATAAGGGCGGCATTAGAATCCCGTAGGATCCCAATGATCTCGCCTTTCATTTTGTCCAGCGGTTCAATACGGGTTTTGACAGGCGATACTAAGACAGGCCCTGTCATCAAATACAAGTTAGAAAAATTATAGAGTTTTTCGTAAAAAAGATACGGCTGCATCGTCGAACAGATTGCGTCGCACTGCCCTTCTTGCAAGGCATACATTAAATTGCTCCAGCTCCGCTGATAAACACCGATGGACACCCTTTCGAGTTTGCCGATCTCTAAAATCAGTTCGGTGGTAAAGGCCGTTAGATCGGCTTCCCTGCCTGGCACTTCCAGAGCATACCACTCCGGATCCACAGCGATGACATAGTCATAGCCAGCTTTTTTTCCGCTGCAGCTTAAGAAAAAGATGCAACCGACTAAGACAATGAAGAACCTGCAGGCTCGAAAAAGAACACCCATAATTTTTACGATGCTGATATTATATAAATTATGTCAAGTATCATACTTGTGAATTTCGGGGGTCCTCGCTCTATAGAAGAAATCCCCTCTTTTCTCACATCGCTGCTGACCGATGGCGATGTCATTCGAACTTCTTTTCCTCGCTTTTTTGAAAAATGGTTTTTCAAAAGAGTTGCTCGTCAACGCGCAGAAATTATCGCCCATGATTATAAGTTAATTGGAGGAAAATCTCCGATTTTTGAAGACACCGAGGCTGTTGCACAAAGCATTAGGTCGCGTTTAAATATTCCGGTGATCACTTTCCATCGGTATTTGACAGAGACCCATGCCGAAACCTTGCGTCAAATCCAAGAGAGTTCCTCTGAAGAGCTCATCGTCTTTCCTCTTTTCCCGCAATTTAGTTACGCAACTACGGGGAGCATTGCCCGATTTTTTGAAGAAAGCCTCGATGAGAAAACTCTCTCTAAAATGCGCTGGATCCGGTCTTACCCCACCCATAAAGATTACATCTTGGCAATGCAAACAGTGATTGCCGATTTTCTAAAAAAAGAGAGATTGGAAGAAAAAGACGCGGTTCTATTTTTTTCTGCCCATGGGCTTCCGCAGGAATTTGTAGATGAGGGGGATCCCTACGAACGTGAATGCCACCTATCTTTCGATGCGATCCGCAAAGGTTTTCCCGAGGCCCATTCACTATTAGCCTTCCAATCTAAATTCGGGCCCGGAGAGTGGCTTAGGCCTTATACCAGCGAGCTTTGCGATATTCCCCATACCTGGAACCACGGCAAACGGAATGTCGTCTTAATCCCCCTTTCGTTCACGTCGGATCACATTGAGACGCTGTTTGAGATTGAGCATCTGTACTTGCCGGCTGTCCGCGCTCATGGTTTGGAGGCTTTCCGCTGTCCTGCCCTGAACCTCAGGCAAGATTGGCTAGAGGCTATCGTTGAGATTTTGAAAGAGCCCTTGCATGCGAAGAACGACGAACTTGTCCGGACTTAAGCTGTACTACTTTTCAACTCATTAAGGGAGCCCGCAGGATGATCATGTGCGGCATGTTTAGGGTCCAAATCAATAATCTGAATACGGGGTTTGAAATCTGCTAGAGCTGCTAGATCTCTTTCAGATGCCTGGGCTGAGACATTAGAAGTTCGTTTTTTTAAACTAGATCGAAGGCGCTGAGGAGGGCTTTCTGATGAGCTAGCTTGCTTAAGAGGTTCAACGAGTACAGGAGCTAGCTTTAGCGCCAAAGAAGAACTGGCCGCAACCCCCTCATAGGCGTCCTTTAATAATTGTTCAGCCTGCTCTCTTATATCGTTATCGGGCGGGGCTTGGCTAGATGGCAGCTCTTTTTTGACGAGCCCTTTGATCCTTGCTGATACCACTGCAGCCCTATACTCAATGGCTTCAGCAAAAACAACCGGGATAGGCACGCAACAAACAAGAGTGATGATGCCGCTATGCGGGCAGTGGCAGCATTCTAAAGCAGTATAAACTGCTGCCATGCTTGGACCCAGCAAGCCTAGAACTGTTTCCATACGGCGAGTAAGACTTTTGTGATTAATCTCACCGTCACTATTGACAATATGAGGCCAAAAAAAGTCAAATATCCCCCTCTGCGGCTTCTCTTTGTCCAATGAGCGAGATACTGTTGCAGAAGTTGGCAGTACAGAAGAGCTTCTTGATGCTGCTGCCATTTTGCCTCCTTAAAAAAAATCTGTACAAGATTAACACAATGAAACTACACGGCACTAGTAAAAAAAGTAAGCCAGACAAGATCGCCACGGCTCGGCTTTTTATTTTTTTTCTCTATTTTGAATCCATTTTGCTGGAGTATTTCCGCAAACTTTTCTTGCTGATAGTAAGAAAACCAGCGCCCGGTTCTGTTAAGATCAAAGGAAAATGGATTTTAAAATGTAGAAGCAAAGGATGCTCATGCCTGCGCTGGCAGGGATAGTGACGACCCAGGAGAGGACGATTTCACGCAGCATGCCGAGGTTGAGGGCCGAGAGGCCGCGGGCCAGGCCGACGCCTAGCACTGCACCGACAAGGCAATGGGTCGTCGAAATCGGAAGTCCGAGTTTAGAGGCGACTAAGATTGTTGTCGCTGCCCCGAATTCGGCGCAAAATCCTCGGGTGGGCGTGAGCTCGGTGATTTTTTTGCCGATCGTCTCAATAACGCGCCAGCCCCAGGTGGCAAGGCCGATCACTATTCCAATGCCTCCAAGGGCAAGAAGCCAAGGAGGAACCGTTGTTGTTTCAGAAATAGATCCATTTTTTAAGATGCCGAGGACAGCGGCTACGGGGCCGATCGCATTAGCGACATCATTGGCGCCATGGGCAAATGCAACGTAGCAGGCGCTGATGATTTGGAGGTAGACGAAGACTTTTTCAACAAAATGGTACTCGGAGGCCCTCTCTCCAAAATTCGTCTCTTCCCGGATTTTACGGGAGAGGGACTTAACATCTTGCAGAATCACTGAAATTCTTTCATGCGTCTCATCTGCAGATGAGACCCGCACCCGTTGTAAATGTTTGATTGCTTTATCGAGACTGATGACCGTCTGAGGAGAATGTCGCCCTTCCGGCTGGATATAGCCTACAGGGACGGCAATCCGTTGAACCACAAAGTACGAAATAACGGCGGCGATGCCGCCGACTAAGAACGCGATGCCGAGGGCTCCAGTAAACGAGATCTGCAAGTTGAGGTTTTGAAGGCCGTTGGTCATTAAGCTGAGGGTGAAAGTGAGAAAAACAATGAAGAAAAAAAAGGGAATGGCTCGCCTCGTTGCTTCGATAGGGTCCATCGCATAGAGAATTTTCTTTTGCAAAAGAGAGAAAATAGAATACGAAATAATGGCGCTGATGACAGGAGATACAATCCAGCTGACCGCAATGAAGGTGACTTCTTCCCAGAGGATTGCCTGAAAACCTCCGGCGATAATGCCAAAACCAATGATAGCCCCGACAATCGCATGCGTCGTCGAGACGGGCCATCGGAGATAGGACGCCAATTGCAGCCAGAAACTCGTTCCTAAAAGGGCTCCGCACATGCCAAGCACTAAAATAAGAGGCTGGGTGATAAAGATCTCGGGGTTGACGAGCCCGCGCTCCATCGTTTCGGAGACATTGGCACCCACAAAGTAAGCGCCGCAGAATTCTAAAATCCCGGCCAGGATCACTGCGCGCCGCATGGTGAGTGCTCCAGATCCCACGGAAGTTCCCATGGCATTGGAGACATCGTTGGCCCCGATGTTCCAGGCCATA
>Ga0182024_10009627_pt1 | contig 19926 bp, 16 predicted proteins | sample P32metaG_FD_120480 | JGI IMG/M metagenome (GOLD analysis project Ga0182024, IMG submission 120480) | Permafrost microbial communities from Stordalen Mire, Sweden - P3-2 metaG (Illumina Assembly) | ecosystem: Environmental > Terrestrial > Soil > Wetlands > Permafrost | place: Sweden: Stordalen... | reverse complement strand
TGCACGTTCTGGGAAAACTGGTACGACATGCAGGTCAAGACCGTGCAATACGGCGCCGGCGAGCGCGGCAAGCGCAGCCGCGTGCACGGCGAGCTGGTGTGCGGTCCGCATACGCTGTCGGAACAAGAGCTGGCGAAGAACCGCAGCGACTTGGGCGGTGACATCCTCGCCCATCCGCTCGACGACGACTATCACCGCGCCCGCTCGCCGGTGTGGTCGAGGATCAAGGTGCCCTTGTTGTCGACCGCCAACTGGGGCGGCCAGCCGCTGCATCCGCGCGGCAATTTCGAAGGCTTCGTGCGCGCGGCGTCGAAGCAGAAGTGGCTCGAAGCGCACGGCATCGAGCACTGGACGCATTTCTATACCGACTACGGCCGCAAGCTGCAGCTGCGTTTCTTCGACCATTTCCTGCACGGCAAGAACAACGGCTGGGACCGGCAGCCGCCGGTGCAGTTGCAGGTGCGTCACATCGACCGCTTCCTCGAGCGGGCCGAAGCGGAGTGGCCTCTCAAGCGCGCCAAATGGACGCGTTTTTATCTCGACCCAGCGGGTGGGCTCGACCCGTCGTCTTCCTCCGCCGCAAGCGGGGGAAAAAAGCGACGGGGCGGCAGCAACGCGGCGATCCGCTTCGAGGCGATGGGCGACGGCGTCACCTTCCTGACGGCGCCGCTCGCGCACGAGACCGAGATCACCGGCCCCTCCGCGCTGAAACTGTTCGTTTCCTCCTCGACCGCCGATGCCGATGTTTTTGCCGTACTGCGCGTCTTTTCGCCGGACCTCAAGGAAGTTGTGTTCCAGGGCGCCATCGATCCGCACACGCCGGTCGGCCAGGGCTGGCTGCGCGCCTCGCATCGCGAGCTCGACAGCAAGCTGTCGAAGCCGTACCGGCCCTATCACACGCACGCCCGCAAGCAGCCGCTCAAACGCGGCGAGGTCGTCGAGCTCGACGTCGAGATCTGGCCGACTTCGATCGTCGTGCCCGCGGGCTTTCGCATCGCGCTCACCGTCCGCGGCAAGGACTATGTGTATGGCGGACCGAGCGGCGGCCGGCTGTCGAACTTCAAGAACGAGCTCACCGGCTGCGGTCCGTTCCTGCACGACGATCCGCGCGACCGGCCGCCGAAGATTTTCGGCGGCGTCACCGGCTTGCACTTCGGCGCCGCGGCGCGGCCCTATTTGCTGCTGCCGATCATCCCGCCGAAGAAAAGCGGCAGGAAATGAGGAAAAAACTGCAAGGCCGCGACAATAGCGGACTTTACAGGGCCGAACGGCATGTCGATTATGGCGCCGTCATTGCGGGGTCGAGCGCAGCGAGAACCCGTAATCCGTAGCCGCTATCGGTGAATATGGATTGCGCGCCCGCCGCTGCGGCGCCCGGTTTGACCAACAAAGAGGGAGGACAGCAATGCCGCGCAAATTCATATCCCAGAAGGTCAGTCGCCGCACGGTCTTGGCCGGCACGGCCGCCGCGGCCGCCACGGCGGTCGCCCGTTTCCCGTCGCCCGCGATTGCGCAAGCCGCCCCGTTCAAGCTCGGCCTGCTCACCGTGAAGACCGGCCCGCTCGCCCAGGGCGGCATCCAGATGGAGCAGGGCGTCCTCACCTTTCTCAAGGAGCGCAACTACACGATGGGGGGCCGCAAGGTCGACTTCGTCTCCGCCGATACCGGCGGCAATCCGGCCGGCGCCAAGACCAAGGCCCAGGAACTGGTCGAGCGCGACAAGGTCGACGTCATTCTCGGTCCGCTCGCCGCCTTCGAGCTCTATGCGGTCAACGACTATATCCGCGAGCAGAAGATGCCCACGCTGAGCCTCGCCGCCGCCGACGACCTCACGCAGCGCCATCCCAACCCGTTCCTGCTGCGCGCCTCGGCCACCTCCTCGCAGGCTATGCACCCGATGGGGCATTACGCCGCGACCGAGCTCAAGCTCAAGCGCGTCGTCTCGATCGTCGAGGACTTCGCCTTCGGCTACGAGCAGATGGGCGGCTTCCAGGCCTCGTTCCAGAAGGACGGCGGCTGCGTTCTCAGCAAGCTGTGGCCGCCGATCGTCACGCCCGACTACACGCCCTACATCGCGCAGATCAGCGACTGTGACGGCGTCTGCCAGGGCTTTGCCGGCTCGAACCCGCTGCGCTTCATGAAGCAGTATGCCAGCGCCGGCCTCAAATACCCCGTGGTTACCGGCGAGACCGGCGCCGACGACGCCCTGCTCAAGAGCTTCGGCGAGGAGGCGGTCGGCCTCGTCAGCTGCTGTCCCTACACGCTCGACCTCGCTACCGACGGCAACCAGCGCTTCGTCGACGGCATGCTCAAGAACTATGACAGCATCCCCGGCTTCTACGCCGCCGGTCTCTACACCAACTGCCAGGTGGTCGACGCTGGCCTCAAGGCAACGGGCGGCGACGCCACCGACAAGACGAAGTTCATGACGGTGCTCAATTCGGTCAGCCTCGCCGATACGCCGCGCGGTCCGGTCAAGTTCGATCACCTCAACAACGTGGTCGGCAACATCTATGTCCGGCGCGTCGGCACGGAGGGCGCCAAGTACGGCCTCAAACTCTGGAACAAGACCATCCACACCTACGAGAACGTCAGCCAATTCTGGACCTGGCCCGAGCAGGAATACCTCGCGCACCCGGTCTATTCGCGCGACTATCCGCCGCTGACGAAGTGCTGAACGTCATTCCGGGGCCGCGCGCAGCGTGGAGCCCGGAATCCATAATTACTGTCGCGTCGATAACGGTTCGTTATTGGCGAGAACCTGACCGTCGGTGGCTATGGATTCCGCGCCCGCCGGCTTTGCGTCCCGGAACGACTGCGCATATTCGTCCAAGGCCTTCGAGGTGATTGACCCCGGATTGCGCTTCGCTCCATCCGGGCTGCAGATTTGAAGGGCGGCGGATATGACGTTTTGGCTGCTGCTAACGGTCAACAGCGTGACGTTCGGCGGCCTGTTGTTCCTTCTGTCGGCGGGATTTTCCCTGATCTTCGGGCTGATGCGGATACCCAATCTGACGCACGGCTCGATGTTTATGGTGGGCGCCTATCTGGGCACCACTTTCCTCAGCGGCGCGTTGGGCTTCACGCTGAATTTCTGGCTCGCCGCCGTCCTCGCCGCGCTCGAGGTGGCGATTCTCGGTGCGCTGATGGAGCGGCTGTTGCTGCGCCAGCTCGCGGGCCAGCAATTGGCGCAGGTGCTGGTCACGCTCGGCGTCTCTTTCATGGTGGCCGATCTCTGTCTGATGGGATGGGGCGGCGATCCCGTGTCGGTGGCGACGCCGGCGGGCCTCGGCGGTTTCCTGCGCATCGGTACGGCGGTGTTTCCGCTCTACCGCATGGCGGTCATCGTGATTGCGGTCGTGGTCGCCGTCGTGCTCTGGCTCATGCTCGAACGCACGCGGCTCGGCGCCATGATCCGCGCCGGCGTCGACGATCCGCAGATGGCGCGGGTCGTCGGCATCCGCGTCTCGCAGCTTTTCACCATCGTGTTCGCGCTCGGCGCCGGCCTTGCGGGCTTCGCCGGCGTGATCGGCGGCCCCATCCTGTCGGTGTATCCTGGCCTCGATCAGGACATGCTGCCGCTCGCCTTGGTCGTTGTCATTCTCGGCGGCATCGGAAGCCTGCTCGGCTCGTTCGTCGGCAGCATCATCGTCGGCTTCATCTACAATTTCGGCCAGGCGCTGCTGCCGGAGCTTGCCTATTTCGTGCTGTTCCTGCCGATGGTGCTGGTGCTGCTGCTGCGCCCGCAGGGCCTGTTCGGGGGGCAAATCCTGTGATCGGCCGCTTCATCGCCGTCGCCGTTGCGATCGTCGCGCTCATGGCCGTGCCCTACCTCGTCACGGAAGTCTATTACGTCAACATCGCCAGCCAGATCCTGTTCTATGCGGTGTTTGCGCTCGGCCTCAACGTCCTTGTTGGCTACGCCGGGCTGGTGTCGCTTGGCCATGCCGGATTGTTCGGCGTGGCGAGCTACGCCGTCGCCTATCTGCTCGCCGCCGGGCATGGCCACCTCGTCGCCATCCTTGGCGGGCTGGCCGCCGGCCTTGCCGCCACCGCCGTCTTTGCCGCGCTGTCGCTGCGGGTCGCCGGCATCTCCTTCATCATGATCACGCTGGCGCTCGGTGAAATCATCTGGGGCCTGGCCTACCGCTGGATCAGCATCACCAACGGCGACAACGGCGTCAACGTGTCGGCGCGGCCGGCGCCGTTCGGAATCTCGCTCGCCTCGGCGCGCGGCTTCTACGCTGCGACGCTCGTCGTCTTCCTGATCGCGGTGGCGGCGACGGCGATCTTCGTGCGTTCGCCATTGGGCGCCGCGCTGCGCGGCACGCGCGATCAGCCGCGCCGCATGGCCGCGCTCGGCTACGATGTCTGGATGGTCCGCTTCTGGGCCTTCATGTTCTCAGGGCTGCTGACCGCTATGGCTGGCATCCTGTTCGTCTACTACAACCAGTTCATCAGCCCGCAGGCGGTCGCGCTCACCGCCTCGGCCGAAGCCCTGCTGATGGTCATTTCCGGCGGCGCCGGGACGCTGCTCGGTCCGGTCTTCGGCGCGGCGCTCGTCGTCATCGTCAAGAACGTGGTGAGCGCCTACGTGGAGCGCTGGAATTTCATGCTCGGCGCCATCTTCGTCGCCATCGTGCTGTTCATGCCGGAAGGCCTGGTGCCCGGCACGGTGCGGCTCGCCCGCTCGGCGTGGCGCGCAACCGGCCGGCACCGAGTGGCGACGGCGACGCCCGTTGCTGGACCGAAACCATGACCGCGCTCGCCGTCACCGGGCTTTGCAAGTCGTTCGGCGGCCTGCACGTCACCACCAACGTCAACCTCGCGGTCGAGCCGGGCGAGCGCAGGCTGATCATCGGGCCGAACGGCGCCGGCAAGACCACACTGTTCAATCTCATCACCGGCGAGCTTACGCCCGACAGCGGCTCGGTGCGGCTGTTCGATCGCGACATCACCCGGCTGGCGAGCCGCAAGCGCGCGCATCTCGGCATGGCGCGCACCTATCAGATCATCACGCTGTTCGCCCGCGACACCATCCTGCACAATGTGCGGCTCGCGTTGCTCGGGCTGTCGCCGCTGCGCTGGAATCCACTGATCCGTCTCGACCGCCAGCACCATTTGACGGTGCAGAGCCGCGCCGCGCTCAAGCGCGTCGGCCTCGACGACATCGCGCAGCGCCCCCTGGCGGAGACCTCCTACGGCGAGAAGCGCCGCATCGAGATCGCCATGGCGCTGGCGCAGAATCCGAAAGTGCTGCTGCTCGACGAGCCGTTCGCCGGCCTTTCGATCGACGAGCGCCGCGACGTGCGCGAGCTTCTGACCGCGATCCCGCGCGACGTGACCATCGTGATGATCGAGCATAACATGGACGTCGCCCTCGACCTCGCCGACCGCATCACGCTCCTGCATTTCGGCGAGGTGATCGTCGAAGGCACCCGCGCTGAAGTGGTGGCCGATCCGCGCACCCGCGAGGTGTATCTTGGCGAATAGCGCGCTCAGCCTGAACGCCATCGACGCCTTCTACGGCGACAGCCACGTGCTGCAGAACGTGTCGTTTGAGCTCGGCCAGGGCCGGCTCCTTGGCTTGCTCGGCCGCAACGGCGCCGGCAAGTCGACCTGCATGAATGTCAGCGTCGGCCTGCTGCCGCCGCGCGCCGGCCGCGTCGAGGTGTTCGGCGCCTCGGTGACGCGGCTGCCGCCGGAACTGATCGCCTCGCGCGGCGTCGCGCTGGTGCCGCAGGGCCGCCGCGTGTTCAAGAGCCTCACCGTGCGCGAGAACCTCGTGGTCGCCGCGCGCGGCGTGAGCGCCGGCGCCCGCCATGCGCCGTGGACCGCCGCGACCGTGTTCGCCATGTTCCCGCGGCTCGCCGAGCGCCGTTCCGCGCTCGCCGGGTACCTCTCCGGCGGCGAGCAGCAGATGCTCGCCATCGGCCGCGCGCTGATGGGCAATCCGCGGGTGCTGCTGATGGACGAACCGTCCGAGGGCCTCGCCCCGCAGATCGTCGCCGAAGTCATGGCGACCATCCGCAAGCTCAAGGAGAGCGGGCTTTCGATCGTCCTGGTCGAGCAGAGCCCGAAACTCGTGTTCGATATCGCCGACGACATCGTTATTCTCAACAGCGGCCGCGTCGCCGTGGTCTCGACCGCCGCGAAGCTGATGAGCGACAACATCGATCTGCGCCAGTATCTGGGAGTATTCTGATCGCCGGCGCCCCGGCGCCGCCCGATGCCAGCCGCGGAAGGTCATTCCAATCGAAACCCGCAGATTTTTTTTCAAGGAAGAGACTTTTTTCCAGGGAAGAGACAATGAGTGACACCATCGCAACTCCGACCACTCAGCAGATTTACAAGGTCGCGCTGGCGAGCATCGTCGGCTCGGTGATCGAGCAATACGACTTCCTGATCACCGGCGTGATCGCGGCGACCGTGTGGGGCGACATCTTCTTCAAGCTGCCGGGACTCGCCGCCGTCGCCGCGGCGATCAGCGTCTACGGTCTCGGCATCATCATCCGGCCGGTCGGCGCCTTCATCTTCGGCCATATCGCCGACCGGCGCGGCCGCAAGGACGCGATGGTCTGGGCGCTGGTGCTGATGGGCGTCAGCACGCTGCTGATCGGGCTGACGCCGACCTATGACAGCATCGGCGCCATCGCACCGGTGCTGCTCATCATCTTCCGGCTGCTGCAGGGCATCAGCTTCGGCGCCGAGTTCGGCACCGCCTCGACCTGGGTGGTGGAGCAGGCGGCGCGGTCGAACCACCGCGCCTTCTGGGGCGCCTGGGTCGGCTTCGCGATCCCGATCGGGCTGCTGCTCGGCTTCGGCTCGGTGATCTTCGTCAAGTCTTTGATGACGCCGGCTGAGTTCAATGCCTGGGGTTGGCGCATCTTCTTCGTCGTCGGCTTCCTGGTGGCGATCGTCGGCCTGATCATCCGCACCCGCACCATGGACAGCTTCGTGTTCGAGCAGCACAAGTCGCAGATCGCGATCCTCAAGAATCCCGCGAGCCAGGTCTGGCGCGAGATGCCGCTCACCATCCTGCGCACCTCGCTGGTGAATGCGATGTTCGGCGGCGCGTTCTTTCTCTACTTCGTGTTCGGCACCAGCTACATGAAGGCGATCGGCTACCCGGGCAACGAGCCGGAGGTGATCGGGCTCATTGCCGCGGCCTTCATGCTCGTCTTCATGATCATCGGCTCGCTGTTGGCCGACATCATCAACCGCCGCACCATCCTGCTGATCGCCGCTGTGGTGTTCCTGGTGTTCGCCATTCCGTATTTCTACCTGGTCAATACCGGCAGCTTCCTGTACGCGACCATCGCCGAGATCATCGGCTTCGGCTTCGTGTTCGGCTTCGGCTATGGGGCGATCCCGACCTTCTATACCGAGAACTTCCCGACCCGCTATCGCGCCTCCGGAGCGAGCGCCGGCTATCAGATCGCGCAGGTCTACGGCGGCGGGCTCATCCCGATCGTCGCCGGCTTCATCCTGCGCGCCTACGGCATCCACGACGCCTATATCTATATCGGGGCGCTGGTGATGGTTTATGCGGTGCTGGCGATCATCGCCATCCTGCGCACGCCGGAGACCAAGGGCGCCAACCTCGAAGCGTGATGGGGGCCGCGGCCGGCGCCGCCGTGGAACACGGCTGGCGGCCCGACATTGATATCGGATGCCGCCACGCCGGCCCGCCGGGCAGGAGCCCTCATTGAGCCTGTTTGCCGACGCAGAGAAGGGTCGCGGGCAACCCGCCGAGCGGTTCAAGGCGCTCGCGATCGTCACCGCGCTCGGCATCGTCTATGGCGATATCGGCACCAGCCCGCTCTACGTGTTCCAGGCCATCGCCAAGAGCCGCGGCGGACGCCTCGATGAGGCAAGCGCGCTCGGCAGCCTGTCGCTGATCTTCTGGACGCTCATCATCGTCGTGACGGTGAAATACGCGCTGGTCGTCATGCGCGCCGACAATCACGGCGAGGGCGGCATCCTGGCCTTGATGTCGCTGACGCGGGCAAGCTGGCGCGGCCGCAACCGTTATCTGATTGTCTGCGGCTTGATCGGGGCGGCGTTGCTCTACGGCGACGGCATGATCACGCCGGCCATCTCGGTGCTGAGCGCGGTCGAGGGCCTCAAGATAGCGAGCGACGCCTTTGCGCCCTACACGATGCCGATCGCCGCCGTCATCCTGCTGCTGCTGTTCGCGGTTCAGCGCTTCGGCACCGCCGCCGTCGGCGTCGCGTTCGGGCCGCTGATGGTGCTGTGGTTCATCTTCATCGCCGTGCTCGGCGCGGTCGGCATCAGCCGGGCGCCCCATGTCGTCGTCGCGCTCGATCCGCGCCATGCGGTGTCGTTCCTGATCCACAATGGCCTGTCGAGCCTCGCCATCCTAGGTGCGGTGTTTCTCTGCGTGACCGGTGCCGAGGCCATGTATGCCGACATGGGGCACATCGGCCGCAGACCGATCCGCATCGCCTGGGCGGCGATCGTGCTGCCGGCCCTGGTCCTCAACTATGCCGGCCAGACCGCCGTCGTGTTGCAAAGCGGCGGCGCCGACGCCAATCCGTTCTTCAAGCTGGCGCCGGATTGGGCGCTCTATCCGACCGTCGCCCTGGCCACGGTGGCGACGGTGATCGCCAGCCAGGCCATCATCACCGGGTCGTTCTCGCTCACGCGCCAGGCGATGCAGCTCGGTTGGCTGCCGGGCATGCACATCAATCAGACCTCGTCGGAGGCGTACGGCCAGATCTACGTGCCGTTCGTGAACTGGCTCATGATGCTCGGCACGCTCGCCTTGACGATCGTGTTCGCCAGCTCCGACCGGCTTGCCGGCGCCTATGGCGCAGCGGTGTCCACCACCATGCTGATGACGACGGCGATCCTGCTTCGCGTCATGCGTGTCTCATGGCGCTGGCCGACCTGGGCCGCGCTCGGCGTTTTCTCGCTGTTTCTCTGCGTCGACATCGTGTTCTTCGGCGCCAATCTCATGAAAGTCGCCGAGGGCGGCTGGATACCGCTGGTGGTCGGCGCGCTCATCTTTATCGTCATGACGACCTGGCACGCCGGCACGGATGCGATGCACCGCATGCAGCTGCGCGACGCGATGACCATCGCGCAGTTCGTCCGGCAATTGCGCGACGGCAAGGTGCGGCGCGTTCCCGGCAGGGCGATCTTCCTCACCCGGCTGAGCAGCTCGATTTCGCCGCTGATGGCCGATCACGTCCGCCAGTTCGGCGCGCTCTACGAGGAGGCGATCGCGCTCTCGGTCCATTTTTCCAACCGGCCGCGCGTGCGGCCCGACAGCCGGCTTTCTTCCGAGCGGCTGGCCGAAGGCTTTTGGCACGTGACCGTGCGTTTCGGCTTTGTCGAGATCCCGGACGTCGCCAAGGCGCTGCACAAGGACAAGTCGAAGTGCCCGGTCGATCTCGACAATGCCATCTATTTCAGCGAGCGCGACTTTGTGGTGGCGCGCAAGCAGCAGCCGCGGCTTTCCGCCTGGCGGCGGCGCCTGTTCTCATTCCTCTACCGCAACGCGATCCATCCGTCGGACCGCTTCAACATTCCGGCGCAGAATTTCGTGCAGATCGGCCGGCAATTGGAGGTTTGAGCCTGAAATCTACTTCAGGCCGGCGCGGCGGAAGCCTTCCAGATAATGCTCGCGATCGGAAGGGTGACGGATCGGCATTTGCTCGGCGATCCAGGCGAGCGAAATATTGGGCTGCGCGCGGCGCAGCTCCTGCAATGCCGCCGCGGCGACCTCGCGCTCGCCGGCCATGCCAGCAGCCGCCGTCAGCACGCGATGCGCGCCGACGAAATCGCCTCGCTGGCGGATGCCTTCGCGCGCGAGATGCATCGCCTCGCTGTAGTTGCGCCCGTTGAACTGGGCATAGGAGGCAATGCCGTAATAGACCGCCGACAGCGGATCGCGCGGGCTCAGCCGCAGCGCCCGGCGGGCCGCCACGTCGCCTTCCTGCCAGCGCCCGCAATAGGCGAGCGTCAGGCCGTAATAGCCTTGCGCCATCGAAAAGTTCGGATTGAGCCGCAGCGCCGCGTCGAACTCGGCGAGCGAATCGTCGAACCGCCGCGCGAACAGATAAACGCAGCCGAGCGCAAAGTGCGCCCACGGATCCTCGCCGTCGGCCAAGATCGCCGCCGCTGCCGCGCGCTCGGCGATCGGCGCCAGTCTCGCCATGTCGTCCCAGCCCATGTGGGCGGCGAACGTCTGGCTGGTGGCGAGCACGCCGAGCGCCTGGCCGTAGTTCGGATCGATGGCGGTCGCCTTCTCAAGCAGCGCCTGCGCCACCACGTTGTCCTGCCGCGTCACCCGCCAGTGGTGCGACAGCGCCCGCATCACCAGGTCCCAGGCGTCCATGCTGTCCGGCGGCTTGCGCTTGGCGCGGAAATTCTCCGCGGCGTAGATTTGCGGTTCGATCGCGGCGACGATCGCCTCGGTGATCTCGTCCTGTACCGCGAACACGTCGGCGAGGCTGCGGTCGTAGCGCTCGGCCCAGATGTGGCTGCCGGTGGCGACGTCGTTGAGCTGCGCGGTGATGCGCACGCGCTCGCCGCCGCGGCGGACGCTGCCCTCCACCACATAGCCGACGCCGAGCTCCTCGGCGACCTGCTTCATGTGGACGGCCTTGCCCTTGTAGATGAACGAGGAGTTGCGCGCGATGACGAAGAACCAGCGCAGTTTTGACAGCGCGGTGATGATGTCCTCGGTGATGCCGTCGGAAAAGTACTCCTGCGCCGGATCGCCGGTCATGTTGGTGAAGGGCAGCACCGCGATCGCCGGACGGTCGGGCAGCGGCAAGGCGGCGCGCGGCGCCTCGCGGACCTCATCCGCCGGCGCGCGGGCCGTCTCGGCGCCGTCCGGCTGCGTGCGCACGGCGCCGACAAAGCGCAGCCCCTTGCGCGCGATGGTGCGGATCAGCTTCTGGCTGCCGCCGCTGTCGCCGACCGCCTTGCGCGCGGCATTGATGCGGCTCGTGAGCGTGGAATCCGACACGATCCGGCCGTCCCAGACCGCGGCGATGAGATCGCCCTTGCTGACGACGTGGTCGCGGTTCTCCACCAGAAAGACCAAGAGATCGAACACCTGCGGCTCGACGGGAACCGGGGCGGAACCGCGGCTGAGCTCGCGCCGGTCGGTGTCAAGCGTATGATCGGCAAATAGAAATCGCACGTTGATGCCCTGCGGCGCACTGCGACCGACGCCTCGCATGACGGGGCGCCGCCCTCAGGAAATAATCAAGCCCGTCTCAGGGACAAATCAAGCTCCCGGCAAAGTCTTTGGACCGCCAGGCGGGCATCCTCCGCCGATCTCGATCGCATTCCCCGTGATCGCAACGCAGCGGAGGAGACCATGAGCCAGACCCAAGCGATCGGCCCGGACGTTCGCGGCCATCCGGTCGGCCGCATCATCGCATTTCTCTACGGTGTCGCGTCCTACCTGTTTTTCTTCGTCACCTTCCTCTACGCCATTGGCTTCGTCGAAAACCTGTTGGTGCCCAAGACCATCGACAGCGGACCGGCTTCGACGCCGGCCGAAGCGCTCATCGTCAACCTTGTCCTGATGTCGGTGTTCGCCATCCAGCACAGCGTCATGGCGCGCCGGCAATTCAAGCAATGGTGGACCCGTTACGTGCCGCAATCGGTCGAGCGCACCACCTACGTGCTGTTCGCCACGCTGGCGCTGGCGCTCCTGATCTGGCAGTGGCGGCCGATGCCGGCTGTCATCTGGCACATCGCCGATCCGCGCATCGCCATGGCGCTGACGGGCCTGTCGTTCGTCGGCTGGCTGATCGTGCTGACCTCGACGTTCCTGATCAATCACTTCGAGTTGTTCGGGCTGCACCAGGTCGCCAACAACCTGACAGGCCGCCCGATGCCGGCGCCGCGCTTCCGCTCGCCGTTGCTCTACAAACTGGTGCGCCACCCGATCTATCTCGGCTTCATCATCGCGTTCTGGGCGGCGCCGACAATGACCGCCGGCCACCTGCTGTTCGCGGCGGTGACCACCGCCTACATCTTCGTCGGCATCTGGCTCGAAGAGCGCGACCTAGTGGAAATGTTCGGCGACGAATACCGCCGCTACAAGGGCCGGGTGTCGATGCTGGTGCCCTGGCGCAGATCGGCCTGATCGATCCTTTCGGTCGTGAGCCGATGCGGCACCGGCGTCTCGCCGGTGCCGCATCGCGTTTGGTATTGACGCCGGCAGGTTCTCCTTGAGTATATGCGTCCCCGCCTGCGCCGAGACGCGTCCGCAAAGAATTGCCATGACCGAACAATGGAACAAATACGGCCCGACCGCCGCGCGCCGCCACGGCAAGCCGGGCCGCGAGGTGCGGCCGAGCAGCGTGACCATCGACATCCATGCGCATGTCAGCGTGCCGCAAGCGGCCCAGTTCGTCGCACCGTATCTCGACATCGCGACCGTCCCGCTCGCTCATTTCGCGACGCCGGAATCGAAGGCGCTCACGCAGAAGCAGGAAGCCGACATCCGCGCGCGCATCGGCCACGAGCACCGGCTCGCCGACCTCGACGCCATGGGCATCGACATGCAGATGATCGCGCCGCCGCCGCTGCAATGCTACTACACGGTGCCGCTCGACGTCGCGGTCAAGGCGGCGCAGATCGTCAATGACGGCATCGCCGCGTACTGCGGCAAGCACGCCGACCGCCTCAAGGGGTTCGGCACGGTGCCGATGCCGGACGCCAACGAAGCGGCGAAGGAGCTCGAGCGCTGCGTCACCGAGCTCGGCTTCACCGGCGTGCAGGTCATCACCAACGTCGCCGGCAAGGAATTGTCCGATCCGGCCTTCGCGCCGTTCTGGCAAAAAGCCGAGCAGCTCGGCGTGCTGGTGATGATCCATCCCAACGGCTTCACCGAGGCCTCGCGCCTGTCGCGGTTCTATTTCAACAACGTCATCGGTAATCCGCTGGAGACGGCGATCGCGCTGCACTACCTGATCTTCGACGGCGTGCTCGAGCGCCATCCCAGGCTGAAAATCCTCGCGGTGCACGGCGGCGGCTATCTCGGCGCCTATTCGGGCCGCATCGATCACGCCTGGGGGGCGCGCTCGGACGCGCACGGCAACCTGCCGCAGCCGCCGACCAGCTACCTCAAGCGCATCCATGTCGATACCGTGGTGTTCACGCCGCACCAGCTCGCCAAGCTGGTGCGCGTGTTCGGCGCCGACCATGTCGTCATGGGCACCGACTATCCCTTCGACATGGCCGAATACGACCCGATCGGCCACATCGCCGGGGTCGAGGGCTTCGATGCCGCGACCGTTGCGGCGCTCGCCGGCGGCAACGCCAGGAAATTGTTGGGCCTGTGAAGGAACACACCATGCCGTCCGCCGGCAAGATCGTCGACATCTCGCTCGAGCTCGATGCGAAGAATTTCGGCATGCGCACGCCCGCGGGTTTCACGAAGGACCTGCAGTTCGCCATGGAGGTGCTCAAGGAGCACGACGCGCCGGGCGGGGCGGGCCAGATCGTACGCGGCGTGCACATGCGGCTGCATGCCGGCAGCCACGTCGACGCGCCCGAGCACAACGTGCGCGGCGGCACCCAGATTCATCAGTTGCCGCTCGAACTGTTCATCGGCGAGGCCATCGTCGCCGATCTGCGCGACAAGATGCCCGGCAGGGCGATCACCGAGCATGACCTCGAAAAGGCGATCGGATCGCGCCTCAAGCGCGGCGACCGTGTGCTGCTGCGCACCGACCACAACAATTCCTATGACGGCGGTTCGGACCAATGGATGAAGCTCTCGCCCCATCTCACCATCGGCGCGACCGAATGGCTGATCGGGAAGGGCGTCGTGATCGTCGGCTACGATTTCTATCACGGCAACGACGAGCCGGGCGCGCCGCGCGTGTTTCACAATTCGCGGACCTTGAGTGAGCATGGCATCATCACCATGCCGTATCTGAAGAACCTCGACCGCATCGCAAGCGAGCGCTTCACGCTGGTCGCGCTGCCGCTCAACATCATCGGCGCCGAGGCCTCCCCGGTGCGCGCCGTGGCTCTAACGTGACGCGGAGGAAACCGTGAGGCTCGTCAGGTTCTGCGTCCTTGCGCTCGCGATCGTCGCTTCGGCATGCGGGCCGGCGCGCGCGCAGGAGCATTACCCGTCGCGATTGATCACCATCGTGGTGCCGCTGACCCCCGGGACCGCCATGGACATCCAGGCGCGGCTGTTCGCCGACGCCCTGGCGAGGCGGTTCGGCTATCAGATCATCATCGCCAACCGCGCCGGCGCCGGCACGCTGATCGGCGCCGAGACCGTCGCCAACGCGACGCCCGACGGCTACACGATCCTGTTCACCAATTCGGCGCACGCGATCCTCGGCACCATGAACCGGAATCTGCCGTTCGATCCGCTCGCCGACTTCGCCGGGATTTGCCTGACCGGCGTGGCGCCGACGCTGGTCACCGTCGCGCCCTCGCTCGGCGTTCGCAGCTTGCGCGAATTCGTCGATCTCGCCAGGGCCAAGCCCGGCGCGCTCAACTACGGCTCCGCCGGCATCGGCACCGCCACCCACATTGCCGGAGCCTATTTCGCCCTGCAGACCGGCACGCAGCTCACCCACATTCCCTACACGGTCAGCCAGACCATCCTCACCGACCTTCTCGCCGGGCATATCCAGGCCACCTTCGCGCCGGAGGCCTTTACGCTGCCGCTGCTCGAGGACAAGCGCCTGCTGGCGCTCGCGGTCGGCGACCGCGAGCCGATCCGCGAACCGATCATGGTGCCGACCGCGCTGTCCCAGGGCGTCGATTACCTCAACGCCACCTGGTACGGATTTTTGGCGCCGGCCAAGACGCCGCGCGCCGTCCTCGAGACGCTGCACGGCGCCATCGTCGAAGTCGGCAAGGACCCCGACATCCAGGCCAAGATTCGCCTGCAGGGCATCACGCCGACCGCCATCGGGCTTGCCGACTTCGACGCCTATATCCGCGACGACATGAAGCGGCTCGCGCCGCTGCTCGCGTCCATCGGGCAGTCGCAATAAGGACGCCGCTCACGTCTTCCGAGCGCGAAACCATAGGGCTGCCCGGAGCGGCCGTGCCGTGATCGCGCTGCCCCGGCCCGACCTCCTTCCGGACAGCGAATAAGGCCCGAAATCCGCTGCGTTCTGCGCCTGCCGGCCCCGCCCATTGCCTGCCCTGGGTGAAGCCAGTAAAGGTCGCCGGCCGTCGCAAATTGGTCATCGCGCCATGCGACGGCTTTGTGCGACAAAGCCCGGAGCGGCATATCCTGGGTCGTCATGGCGACTGCTGAAGCGTTTTCGAGCCCGGTTCCGTCCGACGGAGCAGTTCGCTTCCTCGGCCACGAGGCGCCGTATTGGCGGCTGCGCATCAAGGGCGCGGTCTACGTCCTGCTGACGCTCGGCATCTACCGCTTCTGGCTGGCGACGGACGTGCGCCGCTATCTGTGGTCGAACACGGAGATCGCCGGCGAAACGCTGGAATATAACGGGCTCGCCACCGAGCTCCTGGTCGGATTTCTGCTCGCGCTCGCCATCCTGGTTCCGCTCTACATGGTGGTTGCCATCGGGGCGCTGGAACTCGGCGTGGTGGCGGTGACGGCGATCCTGATGGTGCTGCCGCTGGTTGCTTTGCTTGCCGAATTCGCGTTGTACCGGGCGCGGCGCTACCGGCTCACCCGCACGGTGTTCCGCGGCGTGCGTTTCAACCAGCGCGGCTCGGCGTGGCACTATGCGCTGATCGGGTTCGCCTGGTGGATCGTGGTGTTGTTGACGGCCGGGCTCGCCTATCCGTGGGCCAAGGCGAGCCTGCAGCGCTTCAAGCTGCGCAATACCAGCTACGGCGATCTGCCCGGCCGCTTCGAGGCAACGGGCTCGGCACTGTTCCTGCGCGGCGTCGCGCTCTGGGGCCTGGTGTTCGCCCCGCTGGTCATCGGCATCGTGGCATTCGGCGCGATGACCGATTGGATCGCGGTCAACGATATTTTGGCAAAAGGCGACGACAACGCGTTCACGCAGGTTGCGCAAAACAGCGGCTTCCGCCACGCATCGTGGGTGGGCCTCGCCGGTATCGGCGTCAGTGTGTTGGCGGCGGTGCTGCTCTATCCGGTGTTCCAGGCGATCAAGCTGCGCTGGTGGATGTCCGGGCTGCGCTTCGGCGAAGTTGTAGTGACGTCGCAGCTGCGCGCTTCGCAGGTCTATCGCGTGTACCTGCGCTTCATCCTGCACGTCCTGCTGTTCACGCTGGCCGCGAGCGTGGTCGGTGTCGTCGGTTTGGCGGCCGTCGGCATGCTGCTCGGGGCGGCCCACGATTCCAATCCCGCCGAGCTGATGGCGACCGTGATCCTGGTCGTCCTTTATGTCGTGAGCGTGCTCGGCGTCTCGACCATCTACCAGGTCACGGTGACGGCCGCGATGTGGCGGCTCAGCGCGCAGTCGGCCGACCTCAGCGGCGCGCAGGCGCTCGAAACGGTGCGCGCGGCCGGAGCGCCGATTTCGGCGCTGGGCGAGGGCCTTGCCGATGCGCTGCGCGTAGGAGGCATCTAGGCGCCATGACCGCGACAATGCCCCCGCCTCTGTCCGTGCTGCCGAGCGGCGCCGCCATCTACTTCGACGGCATCACGAGCGCGCGGCACGACGTCTTCATCCAGGCCGACGAGAACGAGCTGCGCGTCATCGATGCCGATTGGCGCCTGCTCGAAGAATGGCCCTATGCCGAGTTGCGACGGCAGTCGGCCCCCGACGGCGTGTTGCGGCTCGGCCGTCGCGGCGCGACCGTGCTGGCGCGCCTCGAAGTGCGCGATGAGGCGCTGGCCGCCGCGATCGAGGATCGCGCCGTCTCGCTCGACCGTGGCGGCGCGCGAGCGCGCCAGCTGCGCCGCAAGGTCCTGGTCTGGAGCTTTGCTGCCGCCGCATCGCTGATCGTGACGGGGATTTTCGGCGTGCCGGCGCTGACCAGCCGGCTCATTCCGTTCGTCCCGATCTCCATGGAGCAGAAACTCGGCAAGGCCGTCGACAAGAGGGTGCGCTCCGCGATCGACGCGCGGCGCCGCGGCGCGGCGTTCGAGTGCGGCAACACCGCGGACGAAATGCCGGGCCGCGCTGCGCTCAACAAGCTGATCGGCGAGCTCACGGCGGTCGCGGACTTGCCGCTGCCGCTGCGGGTCGACGTCGTGCGCCGCGCCGAGCCCAACGCCTTCGCACTGCCGGGCGGCCGCATCTATGTGTATGAGGGGCTGATCGCCAAGGCGCAAACGCCCGACGAGCTTGCCGGCGTGCTCGCCCACGAGATCGGCCATGTCGCGCACCGCGACGGCACGCGCACGGTGCTGCAGGCCGCCGGCCTGTCGTTCCTGTTCGGCATGATGCTCGGCGATTTCGTCGGCGGCGGCGCGGTCGTGATCGCCGCCAGGGTGGTGCTGAAATCGTCCTATTCGCGCCACGTCGAGGCGGCGGCGGATACCTACAGCGTCGACCTGATGACCAAGGCGGGCGGCGACCCGCGCGCGCTCAGCGTGATCCTGGCGCGCATCGTCGGCGACAAGAAGCGCGGCATGAAAATCCTGGAGAACCACCCCGACACCAAGGACCGCATCACCGCGATCAACGCCATCGCGATTTCGAGCAAGACAAGCCCGCTGCTCGACGCGGCCGACTGGAGCGCGCTCAAGCGGATCTGCGCGCCGCTGCCTGCTGCCGGCATCGTCAAACCGCCGGCCGCGGCCCAAGCCACGAAAGCAAGCGACGATGGTGCGGCGGCGAATCGCTGACCTGCCGGTGTCCCGGCTCGCCATCTGGGCCCGGCGCATGGGATTCTTTTCGCTCGCCGCGACGCTCGTCGCCGTTATCATCGTGCGCTCCGGGGCGCTCGAAATCGTGCCGGCGCTGTCGACGCTGGCCGGCGCCCTGCTGCTCGCCGTCTTCGCCATCCTGCTCGCCATGGTCGCCGGCATCGTCATCTGGTTCGAAGGCGCCGACGGACTGCGCCAGGCGGTAGCCGGGCTGCTCATCGGCCTCGCGCTGATCGCCTATCCGCTCTATCTCGGCATCAAGGCCTACCGGCTGCCGGCGCTCTACGACATCTCGACCGATTCGATCGATCCGCCGCGGTTCGACGCCATCGCGCGGCTGCGGCCGCGCGATGCCAATCCGACCACCTATGCGGGACTCTACGCGGCCGAGCTGCAGCACAAGGCCTATTCCGACATCGAGCCCGACGACACCACCGCGTCGCCGCAGGAGGCTTTCGACGCCGCCATGAAGGTCATCGCCAAGCGCAAGTGGTTCGTCGTCGATGCGCGGCCGCCGCAGGGCATCCTGCCGCCGCAGCCGCGCGTCGTCAGCGCGCGGACGCAGCCGCTGCCGCCGCCGCGCGATGGCCTGATCGAGGCGGTGGCGCGCACGCCGATACTCGGCTTCCGCGACGACGTGGTGATACGGGTGCGGGCGACGACCGACGGCACGCGCATCGACGTGCGGTCGGCCTCGCGCTACGGCCGCCACGATCTCGGCACCAACGCGGCGCGCGTGCGCTCGCTCGTCAGCGACATCGACGACGTGCTGGCGCTGCCGGTTCCGGAAAAGAAGGCGCCGCCGGCCAAGCCTGCTCAGCCAGCCGGCAAGGGCAGCTCGGCGAGGCGATAGGTGCCGGCGATCGACGGCGGTCCGTCGGTCGCGACCACCCCGCGTGCGACCAGGTCTTCCAGGTGCGCCAGCACCGACAGCGAGGCGGCGCCGACGAGGCGCGCATCGAGCCCGATATAGATCGCCTTGACCATCGAGGGGATGTCGGCCGCGCCCTTGCCGAGCCGGTGCAGGATCGAGGCCTCGCGGCCCTGGCGATGCCTGATGCAGTGCTGCACGAAGCGCGGCGCCTCGCGCACCGGCCCGCCGTGGCCGGGCAGGTAGAGCGGCTCGGTGCGCCGTGCGAGTTTTGCGAGCGAGGCCATGTAATCGCTCATCGCGCCGTCGGGTGGCGCGACGATCGTGGTCGACCACGCCATCACGTGGTCGCCGGAGAACAGCAGGTCGGATTCGCGCAGCGCAAAGGCCATGTGGTTGGCGGTATGGCCGGGCGTGGTCAGCGCCTCCATGGTCCAGCCGTCGCCGCTCACCACTTCGCCGTCGGCGAGCGCCACGTCGGGACGGAAATCCATGTCGGCCGAGGCATCGAGCCGGCGCGTCTCGCCGATGTGCAGCGGCCGCGCCAGGCGATGCGGGCCCTGCGCGAAAACGGTCGCCCCGGTCGCGGCCTTGACCTTCGGCACGGCGGGCGAATGGTCGCGATGGGTGTGGGTGACGAAAATGTGCGTCACGGTCTCGCCGCGCACGGCATCGAGCAGCGCCGCCACATGGGCGTCGTCATCCGGACCCGGATCGAGGATCGCGACCTTGCCGCGGCCGATGATGTAGCTCACCGTGCCCTTGAACGTGAATGGCCCCGGATTGTCGGCGACGACCGCGCGCACGCGCGGCGCCACCTCCTTGGGCCGGTCGGGCACGAGGTCGAAAGTCTTGTCGAACGGGATGTCGTCGGTCATGCGGGAGTTTTGCGCAGCCACAGCTCGAACCCGAGCGGGTCCAATCGAATGTCACCTTGCCCGAATTGCGACTGCGACACCAGTTGCGCAAGGCTGTCCCGAATGTAAGCCCGCTTCTTCAACAGGGTGTTGAACGTGAGCTTGAGGATGGCGGCGCTGAAGGCGTCCCGGCCGCGCAGATAGTCGTTCAGCGCCTGCGGCGAGAAGTCCCCGCGCAGATCGATGATGAGCGCCGTGGCGCCGGCCTTGAGCACGCGGTACATCTCGTCGAGCGCCGCGAGCGGCCGCGTGAAAGTCTTGAATGCGGACCGGCAGACGATGAACTCGAACTCGTCGTCGGCAAACGGCAGGTCGGCGGCGTCGCCGCGCTGCAAGGTGATGTGCACGCCGGC
>Ga0182024_10009626_pt1 | contig 19926 bp, 15 predicted proteins | sample P32metaG_FD_120480 | JGI IMG/M metagenome (GOLD analysis project Ga0182024, IMG submission 120480) | Permafrost microbial communities from Stordalen Mire, Sweden - P3-2 metaG (Illumina Assembly) | ecosystem: Environmental > Terrestrial > Soil > Wetlands > Permafrost | place: Sweden: Stordalen... | reverse complement strand
GCAACTTTTTTCTGCCGCTCCTCGGGGAACTGAGCTAGCGTTTGCGAAAGATACTCCGGAGGACAATAGGGTTTAGCCCCGTTGGTGAGCAGGAGCACGACGCCGTCGAACTTCACAAAGCAAATTGGTGGTCGATTGACGACGTGCTCGTTAAGGTCTTCACGCACATCCCGTCCCCAAGCCCGAGCGATGGCTGTGTGGATCCTTTCGTCAGTTAACGAGGTTGGTTGCTTAAAATTCAGGACCACGGAAATAAGTTCAGACGCTTTGGCTCGGATGCCCACTACCGCTCTGATTGTGTCAATTAGAGACATGCAAATTGCCTCACCATCGAGCGCTGAACGTATTGTATCTACGCGGACTGGCCAGTTTCTTGATCTTTTATTCGCGTACGCCCGCCAGCAGCGCCAATTCTCGCCACTTCCAGTGGCAGTCCACATCCGCGAAGCCAATCTCGCGCAACCATCCGAGCTGGGTTTCGACATCTAACAATTTGTTCGATGGATCTTCGGTTTCGACGGTAAATCCGATGTGCTCCAGAAATTCTTTGTGCAGCTGCGGACTGGGCGATGCCACGTGCTCTAGATTGCAGAAGACCCCGTCCGAATTCAGCACGCTGTAAATCTCGGCGTACAGCGCTTGCTTGCGTGCGTGCACCAGATGATGAATCGCGAAGCTGGAGATGACAACATCGAACTTGCCCAGGGCGGGCAAAGACTCGTCCAGATTGTGGGCAATCACGCGAACGGAAGATTCCCCGGCAAAGCGCTTGCCGGCGGCCTCCAGCATGGTCGGAGAGAAATCGATGGCCACCGCTTCTATATCGGGGTGGTCGCGCCGGACCAGGCTCAGCAGGCGTCCGTCGCCGGTACCCAGGTCGAGGGCTCGGCGCGTCGCCGGAGGAATGAATTCCAGCAGAGCTGATTCCCCCTCATTCCGATGTGAAATCGAGTCGGCGCGTTCGAGATAGTCGCGGGCGTGCTCGTTCGAAGTCCAGAGATTGACGGGCTTGGTGGCTGTCATGAGGGAAAACTATACGGAAACGTATAAACTCAATCTCAATGAATAAGGCTAAAGCGCGCTGCTCAGGGGTTCTGCGGTTGCTTGGGGCGGTTGGTCTGCTCGCCTTGCTGAATGGGGTGGTTTCTTCGCAGGCGCAAGATCAAGCTGCGCAGACTCCGGCTCAGGAACAGCAAGATCAAAAGCAGGCGGACAAGAGTGTCCGCCCTACACAAGACCAGGCGCCGCAAACAAAGCCTTCCCAGTCGAAAGAAGACGATGAAGTCAAGATCACCCCGCGGCAAGCTGAGGAACTTTTCCATTCCGTCGACGAAATTCTGGAATTCGACAGTAAGCAGACCGGCCTGCCCATCAAGAAGGAAGTGAAGCGCAAGCTGACCAGCCGGGACCAGGTCGTCTCCTATCTCACCAAGCACGTGAACGACGAGGATACGAAACGCCTGCGGCGGTCGGAACTGGTGCTAAAAAAGTTCGGACTGCTAACGCGCGACTTCAATCTGGAAACATTCCTGGTTGCCCTGCTGCGGGAGGAAGTGGCGGGCTACTATGATCCAAAGACAAAAACCGTGAATTTGCTCGACTGGGTGCCCATGGAAGAGCAGGAGCCAGTGATGGCTCACGAGTTGATGCACGCGCTTCAGGATCAGTCGATTGGCCTGCAGAAGTGGATGAGGAAAGGCGAGAAAGACCTGGGCGAAATCAGAAAAGATCCGACCCCTACCGACATCGAAAATGACGAGATGGATAATGCTCGCGAAGCCGTCATCGAGGGCCAGGCTCAAGCCATGATGTTTCAATACGCCATGGCGCCGACCGGCCACTCGATCGCCAATTCTCCGGCGCTGGTGGACGCAATGGAAGACGAGACTCTCACTGGCACGCCCAGCACGAAGGTCTTCAATGATGCGCCCATATTCCTGAAAGAGTCGCTCACGTTTCCCTATAGCTATGGCATGGAGTTCGTGGTCAAACTGATGCAGAAAGGCGGCAAGGAGAAGGCGTTTGCCGCCGTTTTGAAAAATCCTCCGCACACCACGCGCCAGATTATGGAGCCTGAGACTTATTTGTCCGGCGAAAAGATCGAGCCCATGCCTGTGCCCGACTTCAAGCACGACTTCAAGAATTATGAGAGGTTCGATATTGGCGCGATGGGTGAGTTCGACGTGGCCGTGCTGATCGAGCAATATGCGGGAAAGCCGTTGTCGAAGCATCTTTATCCGGAGTGGCGCGGCGGATATTACTACGCTGCCAAGCCCAAGCCGGATTACCAGTCGTCTGCGCCCGGCACGGCATCTCTGGGTTTGCTGTACGTGTCGCGCTGGTCCAGCGCCGACAAGGCCGCGGAGTTTGCGGAGATCTATGCGCGGTCGCTAAAGCAACGCTACAAGAAAGTGGATGAAGTAGGAGATCCCGCGCTGGATAATGCCGCACAGAACGTCGAATCCAAAACAGATGTCCTGAAGGGCCGCCACAGCTGGACCACCGAAGACGGCCCGGTGGTGATCGAGGAAAAAGGCGATACCGTGCTCGTGAGTGAAGGCCTGGACGCGGCCACGACCTCAACGCTGGAGCGGGAAGTGTTCGGAGCGCCGTTAGCCCCGAAGTGAGCAATGAGCGACGCCGTCGCTACTTCTTTTTCCTGCTTTCTTTCTCATCCGGCAATTCGCCCAGAAAATGTTGCACCGTCGCCGCGACGGTGAATTGCCTGCCCTCGCGCTCGATGGTTAGTTTGCGCTCCTGGCCTGGAGTTCCTCCGAGCATGTTCCATACCTGTCCCATGGTCGACCCTTGAACCGGAATGCCGTCGACTGCGACGAGATGATCGTCGGGCTGCACGCCGTCCGGGCCAAGCGCCACGGATGGCTTTCCGTCGAAATCCGCGACGCCAAGGATCGTGGAGCGGCCGTCGTCTTCCGGGCGCAAGGTGAGGCCGATGACATCAAAGTCAGGAAAGTTGAACATGCGGCCAAACTCGAAGTAGACCGTCGAGTGGGCATAGTCAAGTCCGACTCGGTAGTTGAGCAATGCGTTCGAGCCGATCAAGCCAGCGGTCGGCGAGCCCGCGCTCTTTGCGAAGAAATCCATGCGGTCTTTCGGGAAGTCGACAACCACGACGTTTGCAAGGAACAGCGGCCCATACTGCACGCGGTCCACGCGCATCACCTTCCATTTGAGTTCGTCGTCGGTTCCCCACATGTTGGCCGGGCCTACCGCCCCGGTCATGTGTGGCCAATCCGCATGGGCCGCGGCGAGTTTGTCGAACAGTTCCTGTGAGAGACGGCTGATGCTGGCGCCTAGGTCGAGCGCGAGATCGTATTTCTTGTTCTCGATCCGGCTGGGGACCTGGATCAGGCCATTCTCAGCGTTGATTTGAACCTTGCCGCTGGGCCCTCTGAAATGAATCGTGCCCGGAGCGCCGATCGAAAGCTTGTGGCCAGGAAAGTCAATCAGGACGTCATAGTTGCGGAGGATGCTCGAGGGCAGGTTGATCTCGACGCTCATGCCGGCGGCCAGCACCGAGGCCGCATTTACGGGCCTCAGCGGAATCTTTGCTTGCTTGACGCCCGCGAGAGAAATCTTCATTCCACCGACTGTGATCTCGGGCGGGGGAGGAGAAGAGCATTCCTGGTCATGGCAAGACACCGCGAGTCCCAGCAGCGTAGCCAGGCGGCGCGAAAGGTAGAGCTCGGGATTGCCGTTATCCACCCAGGCATGAACGCGCTCCGTAGAGCCGTTGGGGAGCGCGATGTCGGCATTGATGACAACGCGATCGTGATCGATGGCGGCCGGGACGGTGACCGAATTCGGCTCGGATTGGGGAGCCGGTTTGTTTTGTGCCGGGATGAAACCGCACAGCAGGAACCACGCGCCAGCTGCGATGCAAAACCTCATGCTACAAATTGTAGCGCCAGTTGCTCTGCCGTTCGCGACGCGCGCAGCAGCAAGAATACTCTGTCGCTGGGGCGCGGGACCGCGCATTCACCTCCTGTATAATCACGAGTTTGACCTGCCACGCGCAAGCGTTCTGGAGGGGGATTGGCACAGGCGGAAATCGGAATTGTCGGCGGCAGCGGGCTGTACTCCATGCCCGGGCTGAGCAAGGTGAAGGAAGTGCGGGTGAAAACGCCGTTTGGCGCGCCGTCCGACGCCTACGTGTGCGGCTCGCTGGAGGGACGCAAGGTGGCGTTTCTTGCGCGCCATGGACGCGGCCATCGCATTCTGCCCAGTGAGCTGAACTTTCGCGCCAACATTCACGGGTTCAAGCAGCTGGGGGTCGAGCGCATCGTTTCCATCTCGGCTGTCGGATCGCTGAAGGAAGAACATAAGCCGCTGGACTTCGTCATCCCCGATCAATTTTTCGATCGAACGCGGCATCGCGTGGATACGTTTTTCGGCGGCGGCGTGGTGGCGCACATCGCCTTCGCCGACCCCATCTGCGCGGAAATGTCAGGAGTGGTCGAGTCTGCGTGCAAAACAGTCGGCGTCATTGGCAAGCGGGGCGGAACGTACCTGTGCATGGAAGGTCCTCAGTTTTCCACCAAGGCCGAGTCGAACGTATATCGCGGCCTGGGCATGGACGTGATTGGCATGACCAACCTGCAGGAGGCCAAGCTGGCGCGCGAGGCGGAGCTCTGTTATGTAACGGTCGCCATGGTGACGGATTATGACTGCTGGCATCCGCATCACGATTCGGTGACGGTCGATCAAATCGTTGCCGTGCTGCTCAAAAATGCGGAGAACGCCACGAAAGTTGTCCGTGAGACGGTGTCCGCAATGCCGCGCCTACGCTCGTGCAAATGTGCATCGGCTCTTGCCCACGCCATCCTGACGGATCACAAAAAGATTCCCGCAGCGACGAAGAAAAAGTTGAAGCTGATTCTCGGGAAGTACGTGAAGTAAGAGGTTTTTTACTAGCCACTGATCAGCACCAATACCCAAGGAGCCAAGAGACAGGATGAGCATTCTTGTAGTCGGTTCGGTTGCGTTTGATGACGTCACGTCGCCCTCGGGTAGCGTGAAGAATATTTTGGGCGGGGCGGCCACTTACTTTTCCCTGGCGGCAAGTTATTTCACACAAGTGCGTGTCGTGGCCGTGGTCGGCGAGGACTTTGGCGCCGCGCAGGAGCAGGTCTTCCGCCAGCACGGCATCGACACCCGCGGCCTGGAGCGTGCCAAAGGCAAGACGTTCCGCTGGGGCGGTTCCTATACCGACAATCTTAACGAAGCCAAGACGAACTTCACCGATCTGAATGTGTTCGAGACTTTTCAGCCTCGCATTCCGAAGGAGTACGCGGATACCGAGTTTCTTTTTCTGGCGAATATTCAGCCGACCCTGCAGGCGGATGTGAGGCGCAAGATGAACAGCGTGCGCCTGACGGGATGCGACACCATGAATTACTGGATTAAAGGCGCGCTTCAGGAACTCAAGGAAACGTTGAAGCTCGTGAATATCCTGCTGATCAATGATACAGAAGCGAAGATGCTCGCGGGCGAAACCAACCTGCCGCGAGCCGCGAACAAAGTGCTGGCCATGGGTCCGCAGGCGCTGGTTATCAAGCACGGGGAATACGGTGCGACCATTTTCTTTCGCGCGGGAACGTTCGGCATCGGACATCATCCGTTTCGCGCTCCGGCGCTGCCCATCGAAGAGGTAAAAGATCCGACGGGCGCGGGCGATTCCTTCGCCGGAGGATTCATGGGCTACCTGGCATCGCAACAAGAATTAAACCGCCAGGTGCTGAAGCGTGCCCTGTTCTACGGCGGGGTCATGGGGTCATTCGCGGTCGAGCGTTTCGGTACGGAGCGCCTGCAGTCGCTGACCCGCGAGGAGATCGACGCGCGCTTTCAAATCTTTCGCGAACTCACGCACCTTGAGTAGTCTGCTGCGAGGGACCGGTCGTTTTTCGGACAATCGTTTGTGCCCAAGAAAATGAAGAACGCGCCGCCCAGTTCCCCCTGGGACTCCGAGGTCCGGCTGCTGATTTGGCTTGCGACCTGCATCTCTGTTTTTTCCTTCCTTTTCTATTTCCAGCACGGCGATGTGTTGCTCTATGGGGACGCCGTTGCCCACATCAACATCGCGCGTCGCGTCTTCGATTCGAAAACCCCCGGCCTGCTGCAATTGGGAACTGTCTGGCTGCCCCTGCCGCACCTGCTGATGATTCCTTTCCTGATCGCCGAGGAAATGTGGCAGCGGGGTGTGGGCGGCTCGATTCCGTCGATGGTGGCGTATGTATTTGGCGTGATCGGAATGTTCCGTCTGGTTCGCGGCGCTCTCTCCCGCGGCATCGACCCGGATCGGGCCGCTCGGGTTGCCGCGTGGACAGCAGCGTTAGTGTATGCGGCGAACCCAAATCTGATCTACATGCAGACCACCGCCATGGGGGAAGCTCTGTATCTGGCGCTCTTTATTTGGTCGGTCGTCTATGTCGGCGAGTGCCTGCGCGGGGATGCGAAGGCCCTCACGAAATGCGGATTGTGTCTGGCTGCGGCTTGTTTGACGCGCTATGACGGATGGTTCCTTGCGACAACAATCGCGGCAACAGTTCTATTGTTCAGCCTGCGCTCGGATAATGTCGCCGCGCCGAGGTTTTCCGCACCGCGGATTTCGCGAGCAACAGTCGTGAAATTCGTCTTGATCACCGCGGCCGCACCATTACTCTGGATCGCTTATAACGGAATCGTTTATCGCAATCCCCTCGAGTTTGCGAATGGGCCCTATTCAGCAAAGGCGATTGAACGCAGGACGGAGAATTCTGGGAGTCAGGGACATCCCGGCAGTGGCAATCCAGTGCTGGCCGGGATGTATTTCCTAAAATCCGCCGAAGTCAACCTGGCAGAAAACAAATGGCTGCAGCGTGCCTGGATCTTGATCGCGGTCACGGGCGTGATGGCCGCGGCGTTGATTCGTCGCCCGCAATCAAGCATGGACGGACAATGTTCTCGTGGCGAGTGGCTGCCGCTCCTATTCTTGCTCGTGCCCTTGCCCTTTTATGCGCTGTCGGTGGCCTATGGAGGCGTTCCGATCTTCGTCCCAACGTGGTGGCCATTTTCTCATTACAACGTGCGTTACGGATTGCAGTTGCTCCCGGGCTTCGCCGCGGCGCTCGCTATCTTCGTGCATCTAGCCGTGCGGTCCACAAGGTGGAACCGGCGGCTGCGCGTGGCGTGTGTGCTCGGCGTATTCGCACTGGTGATTGCAAGCTATGCTTTAATCTGGCGCACGGTGCCGGTTTCATTGAAGGAAGCTCAACTCAACATGCGCACGCGGAATCAACTCGAAACTGAGCTCGCGATCTGGCTCCGAAAGCTGCCGCCTAATTCCACTTTGCTCATGTACTTGGGAGATCACGTGGGCGCAGTGCAGCAGGCCGGGATTCCGCTCAAGCGGGTGATCAATGAAGGCAATCACCGCACGTGGAAACGGCCCGCCGACCCCGATGGTTTGTGGGAGGAAGCTCTGGCGGATCCCGCTCGATACGCCGATTATGTGGTGGCCTTCGAGGGCGACCGTGTGTGGGAGGCAGTACAGGCCCGGCATCTGGAGGCACTAGTGGAAATCCATACCACGGGGCAAGCGCGCGCCATTCTCTACCGCGCCCGGTAATCACGCAGGTAACGCGAGACCGCAGCAGTCCGATGATAGAATCCGGCCATCGGAGGCCTGCCTTTAGCGGGCGTGTGACTCAATGACCTGGCAACATTTTGTCGATTTGCTGCGCTGGGAGATGGCAAGCGGAGCCGTCGGCGGTTCGATCACGCGTCTGGCAGTGGCGGCGATTCTCGGCGGGCTGATCGGCCTGGAGCGCGAGTTCAAACACCGAGCGGCTGGTCTGCGCACCAACATGTTCATTTGTTTTGGGGCGGCGATGTTCACGCTTCTTTCCGAGAGGCTGGCGGGCGTCCCGTCGGATGCGGCTAGAATTGCGGCGCAGATTATCCCTGGCATCGGCTTCATTGGCGCGGGCTCGATTCTGCACACGCGCGGGCTTACCACGGGCCTGACCACGGCGGCCACGCTGTTCGTGGTGGCCTCGGTCGGAATGGCCGCCGGCGGCGGCCTTTACCTGACGGCCATGTTCGCCACCGGATTGGTGCTGCTGGCTCTGTTTGCGCTGGGTCACATGGAAGAAACGTTCAACATCAAGTTGCTGATGATGACCTATGAAGTTTCCGGCGCTAGCGTCGAAGTGATCAGCAACGAGGTCAATCGCATCCTGGAAAGTCATCATCGGCTGATGAAAAACATGTGCAGCGGCAACACGGACCAGCACGTCCGCATGCAGTTCGATGTGGAGGGCTGCAGCCGCGAGCAAAAGGAATTGCTGCAGCAATTGAAAGTGTCGAATGTACTGCTTGCCGCGACTTCCCTCGGCCGGGTGGACCCAGAGTGAACTCGGGTGTCCGCACGATTCCATTCGTGAAGGCGAGCGCTTGCGGCAATGACTTCCTGTTGATCGATGTTTCCCTCGCTCCGCCTGCCGCGCATATTTCTGCATTCACAAAGCGCATTTGCGATCGGCACGAAGGCGTGGGCGCCGATGGGGTCGAGTGGATGTTGCCGCATGGGTCGGCCGACGTCGAAGTCCGCCTGATCAACGCCGACGGTTCCGAGGCGGAAATTTCCGGCAACGGCACTCGCTGCGTCGCCGCATACTTGTGCTCCGAGCAGGGGAAAGAGAAGATTACGATCCAGACTGGGGCAGGTCTGAAGACTTGTACTCTGACTTCGCGCAGCGACTGCGAATATGAGTTCGAAATCGAAATGGGGGAAGCTGCAGTCGAGAGGGAACTCGCATTGAAGACGTCAGATAGGGAAGTGCGTGGGATTCCGGTGTCGATGGGCAATCCCCACTATGTAGTGTTCGTTCCCGAGCTTATGGAAGACTGGCAGGCGCATGCGGCGGAAATCCAGCGCAGTTCGCACTTCACGCAGGGAGTAAACGTTGAACTAGTCGCAGTCGATAGTAAGCATGATGTGAGGGCGCGCTTCTTTGAACGCGGCGTCGGGGAAACGCAATCTTCGGGCACCGGTTCTTGCGCGTCGGCAGCGGCGGCGATGGCGACGGGACGGGCAGAGTCGCCGGTGAAAGTCCACGCTCCCGGCGGAACGCAAACCGTGCGCAGGGAAGGCAATAAACTTTTTTTGCGAGGTCCGGCGCGGCTGGTGTGCCGGGGAGAGTTCTTTCTAAGTTGAATTGCTGATTGTGCCGCTTCATCGGCCGCAACAGTTTTGGAGCCAATGTCTTCATCCGATCCTCAGCCCGTTAAACCACCCGCGCTTCGGCCCGGCGATACCGTGGGTATTGTCGCTCCCGCCAGCAACATCAAGCGTGCGGACTTGGAAGCGGGCTGCGAGGCGCTGCGGTGCGCGGGATACCGCCCATTTTATTTCGACTCGATTCTGGAGCAGGATCTCTATTTTGCCGGATCGGTCGAGCGCAGAGCGCGCGAATTGGAGGAGATGTTCGTGCGTGACGATGTGCGAGCGATCATGAGCGCGCGCGGTGGCTATGGCGCGAACTATTTGCTGAAAGGGCTTGATCTGAAAAAGATCAGAGCGCATCCGAAGATTTTTGTTGGGTACAGCGACCTCACTACGTTGCTAACCTATTTTTACGATGCCGCTGGCTTAGTTACTTTTCACGGACCGATGGCAGCCAAGGATTGGGCACACGCAGATGGTGTTGACCTGGAGTCGTGGCATGCGGCGGTTTCGGGCACGACACCCTGGGACGTCGCTCTGGGCGCGGGAGTCAGTGGATTGGTCGAGGGTGACGCTGAGGGCGTGTTATTCGGTGGATGCCTCTCGATCCTGGTCGCGTCGCTGGGCACGCCCTACGAAATCAAGACTGAAGGCACGATTCTGTTCCTCGAAGATCTCGCCGCCAAGCCCTATCAGATCGACCGCATGCTGATGCAATTGAAGCTGGCGGGGCATCTCGATAAAGTGAACGGCATTGTCTTCGGAGAAATGCTCGACTGCGTGCAGACTACGAATCAGGGCTACACTTTGCAGGATGTGGTCACAAGGATTGTCGGTGACTTGGGAGTGCCCGTGGCCTTCGGAGTCCGGTCGGGCCACGTTACATCGGGGAACATCACGCTTCCGTTCGGAGTGCGGGCGCAACTGATGGTGCGGGATGGACAAGTGACATTGAGCGTATTGGAATCAGCGGTCACTAAATAACCGACGAGATGAACAAAAAAAACCACATTCACTTGATCGGCATCTGCGGCACGGCGATGGCTTCGCTGGCGGGAATGCTGAAGCAGCGCGGATTTCGCGTTACGGGCTCAGACGCTGCAGCCTATCCGCCGATGTCGGACTTTCTGCGCGAGTTGGGCATTCCCGTGGCGCAGCCGTTTGCTGCGCAGAATCTTGACCCCAGGCCGGATCTGGTCGTGGTCGGCAACGCCATGTCCCGCGGCAACGTGGAACTGGAGGAGGTGCTCGACCAGCGTATTCCATTCTGTTCTTTGCCGCAGTTGCTGCACGACGAATTCCTTCGCGGCAAGGAAGTGCTGGTCGTCGCCGGAACTCATGGCAAGACCACGACGACGTCCATGCTGGCATGGATATTTGACTCCACCGGACTGCAACCGTCTTTTCTAATTGGCGGCATTGCCGAAAATTTTGGCTCGAGCTTTCATCTCGGCGCTGGCAAGCACTTCATCGTGGAAGGCGATGAGTACGACACCGCTTTTTTCGACAAGGGACCGAAGTTCCTGCACTACTTTCCCGACTCGGTGATTCTGACTTCCGTCGAGTTCGATCACGCCGACATCTACAAAGATCTCGACGCCGTGGAGACGGCATTCAAGCGCCTGGTGAATCTCATTCCGCGCCGGGGACGAATCGTAGCCTTCGATGGGGCTGCAGGCGATGCGACAGAAAGCCCAAGTCTGGAGCGCTGTTTGGCGAAAGCGTTCTGCCCCGTGGAACGCTACGGCGCCGGGCCGCGTGCGAACTGGAGAGTTACAAACCTGCGACTCGAACCCGAGCGCACTTCTTGGACCGTCCTGCACGACGGCCGGCCGTGGGCCGACCTCGAGTTTCCGCTCGCCGGAGAATACAACGTCTGGAATGCGACGGCCGCGGCTGCGCTGGCGGCTTCCTGTGGCGTTCCGAAAGATGCAATTGCGGCCGCGCTGCGAACTTTCAAGAGCGTGAAGCGTCGTCTCGAAGTGAAGGCGCAGGTGAACGGCATCACCATCATCGACGACTTTGCTCACCATCCCACCGCCATCGCGGGAACGCTGAAAGCACTGCGAGCGCGGTACCCTGACGCGCGACTATGGGCAATTCTGGAGCCGCGTTCCAATACGCTGCGTCGCCGGATTCTGCAGAGCGACTTGGCGCGCAGCCTGGCGCAGGCCGACGAAGTGATTGTGGCGGGCGTATTCCGCTCGGAAGCGGTTCCGGAAAATGAACGTCTGGAGTTGCCCGCCCTCGCGGCAGAGATCAAGGGCAAGGGCCGGCGGGCGCGGCTTCTCGCCGACGCAGACGCCATCGTGCAGACCATTGCTGCTGAAATGCGGAGCGGCGATGTCGTGGCGATTCTTTCCAACGGCGGTTTCGGCGGAATCTATGAAAAGCTGCCGGCACGCCTGCGGGAATTGGCAGGGACTCGATGAATCTCTCTTTCAGACTTAGTCGCACTCTGCGCCTGGCGCTTTGTGTCGCTAGTCTCGCCCTGCCGTCCAAGTCGATTGCGCAGTCCCCGGCTTCGGTCGCTTATGAGGTATCGCTCTCATCCCCCGAGCAACATCTGGTCGAAGTGCAGATCTTCCTGCCTGCCGGTGCCGCGCAGCGCGAACTTCAGCTTCCCGTTTGGAACGCCCTCTATCAGGTTCGCGATTTCTCCCAGTTCGTGAACTGGGTCCGCGCGAAAGATCGCTCCGGCCATCCGCTTTCGGTGCGCGAGCTCGACAAGAGCCGCTGGCAGATTTCAGGCGTCGAGGGCGGCGCGATTGTGGAGTATCAAATTTATGTTGACTCGCCGGGCCCTTTCAACGCGCAACTGAACACTCATCATGCCTTCTTCAACCTGGCACAGATTCTAATGTATCCGGTGGACGCGCGCTCTGCGCCCTTGAACCTGCGTTTCAGCCATATTCCCGAAGGATGGCACATTGCCACTCCTCTAGCATCGTCGTCCGGAGACGAGTTCAGCGCCGCGAATTACGACCGCCTGGTCGACTCGCCCGTGGAGATCGGTAACTTTCAGGAGTCTGATTTCGACGAGTCCGGAGGCCATTTCCGCGTGATCGTCGACGCCGACTCCGCCGACTACGACATGGCAAAGATTGTTGCCGCGCTGCACAAGATTGTCGCCGCAGCCGCCAGTTGGATGAACGACCGCCCCTTCGACACCTACACGTTCATCTATCACTTCCCGCGCGGGCCGGCGGGCGGCGGCATGGAGCACGCCTTCTCGACGGCTATTGATGTGAATGCCGACGCCATGAAGCAGTCTCTACGCGCTCTGACCGGCGTCACCGCGCATGAATTCTTTCATCTGTGGAACGTCAAGCGCATCCGCCCGCAGACGCTCGAACCTATCGACTACACCAAAGAAAATTACACGCGGGCGCTGTGGTTCAGCGAAGGCGTCACCAGCACCGCCGAGGGCGCCATTCAGTTGCGCGCCGGCCTGCTCGATGAAAAGCAATATCTTTACCGGCTCGGCGAACAAATCACGGAACTCGAGCGGCGTCCGGCGCATCTCACGCAGTCGGCCGAAGAGTCGAGCCTCGATGCCTGGCTTGAGGGTGAAGGTTATTACCACCGTCCGGATCGCAGCATTTCCTACTACAACAAAGGCGAACTGCTGGGCGTGATGCTCGACCTCGCGGTGCGCGATGCCAGTCACGGGCAGGAGTCGCTTCGCGAAGTCCTGCAATGGATGAATGCGAACTACGCTAAGAAAGGACGCTTCTTCAACGATTCCGCAGGTGTACGCGCGGCCGCTGAGGCGGTCAGCCACGCCGATTTGGCTTCGTTCTTTAAAAACTATGTGGCCGGAACCGAGGAAATTCCCTGGGATGATTTTTTTCGCTCCGTCGGTCTGCGCGTGGAAGCCGTTCCCAACACCGTGACCGATGCAGGTTTCACTGCATCGCGAAACTTCGACGGGCCGATGTCAGTGGGAGTGGTAACGTCCGGCAGCGCAGCCGAGAATGCTGGCTTGCAAGTGGGGGACACGATTGTTGAACTGCAGGGCAGGGCTGCCGGTCGAGAGTCTCGTGAGGAGTTAGCCGGGCTGAATCCCGGGGACACGGTCACCGTGAAGGTTCAATCCCGGCGCGCAGGTGAGCGCGAACTGAAATGGAAGGTCGGCAGCCGTCAGGAAATTTCGTACGAGTTGAAGGATCTCGACCAAGTCACAGCCCAGCAACAGGCGCGCCGCGTTGCCTGGCTGAAAGGCGAAGCGCAGAGTGCCACCGACCGAACGTCCGGGACGGCAGGAACAGGAACCGCAAAATGATCCGCACGATCCTCATGCTGATCTTCTGGGCGCTGGCCGCTCCCATCGCCGCGATCATTGGCTTCACCGCAAGCTTCATCATGGGCGACGTTCGCGTGCTGTATCGCCTGTTCATGTGGGGCGCATGGGCGGGCGTGTGGATCACCGGCGTGCGCGTCGAAACCGTCGGACTCGATCAGTTCGACCATTCGCGCAGCTACATCTTCATGACGAATCACGTTTCCAACCTCGACCCGCCGATTCAAATTCCGCTGATTCCCAGGCGCACGTCGGTGATGGTGAAGAAAGAACTGTTCAAGGTTCCCATCCTCGGTCGCGCCATGCGCATGGGATCGCTGGTACCTGTGGACCGCGGAAATCGCGACGCCGGCATCGAAGCCGTGCGAGCCGCGAAGTCGGTCGTCGTCGAGCAGGGAGTCAACATGACCATCTACGTGGAAGGCAAGCGCTCCTTCGATGGCAAGCTGCTTCCATTCAAAAAGGGCCCATTCTATCTGGCGATGGAATGCGGGGTTTCGGTTATCCCTATTACTATCGTAGGCACTCACGACGCTATGCCGAAGGCGAGATTTTCCATCAGACCGGGAAGGGTGAAGGTAATTTTTCATCCGTCGATTGACCCGAAGGATTTCGGCAGCCGTGATTGCCTGATGGAAAAAGTGCGCAACGCCATCGAAGGCGGCCTTCCGGAAGAGTATCGCCAACCCGCATCCGCGCCCGCACAGGGCAGAGAGACGCAGGGAGGAACAGCATACGCGTAAGAGAACTCCGATGTACTCCGGTTATTCTTTCGAGTGTTTAGCCCGTACCGCTCGCGCGATGTCAGGAAGTTTCGGCAGGATTGCGGAATATTTCAACCACAACTTGTGATCGACGGCGGGAGCGCCGCTCACCAGGGCGCCCGCCGGGATGTCATGAGCGACGCCGCTCTGGGGCGTAACGATTGCTCCTTCCCCAATTTTGCAGTGTCCGACCACGCCAACTTGCCCGGTCAGAATTACCTTATTGCCAATCTCCGTCGATCCAGCGAGGCCGACCTGCGCGCAAAGAAGTACGTCTTCCCCAACATGCGATCCGTGCCCCACCTGCACCAGGTTGTCGACCTTCACCCCGCGTCCGATGCGCGTTTCGCCGACGCTGGCGCGGTCGAGGCACGAGTTGGCCTGGACTTCCACGTCGTCTTCGATCACGACCGGGGCGGGCTGCGGAATCTTGTGCCAGCGTCCTTCGGCAGTTTTTGCGAATCCAAAGCCGTCCGCGCCAATCACCACTCCGTTTTGTAGAAGCACGTTGTTGCCGATGCGGCAGTTCTCGCGCACCACCGCGTGCGCGTGCGCGAAAAAATTGTCGCCGATCTGCACCCCGCGATAGATGACGACATGCGCCAGCAGCACCGCGTTCGCCCCGATCTGGACATTCTCGTCGATGACCGCGTAGGGCCCGATGTGTGCGTTCGCTCCGATGCGTACACTGGCATGCACGACCGCAGTAGGATGTACGCCGCCCGCATAGCGGAGAGGTTGATGAAAAAGTTCAAGGGCGCGGGCGAACGTCAGATAAGGATCTTTGGCGCGCAACATGGCGGCGGGAATGGCTGGGAAATCCTCCCCGACGATCACGGCGGAAGCCTTGGTACGGCGGGCCGCGGCTGAATATTTTGGATTCGATACGAACGTGAGTTCCCCGGGCCCGGCTTGTTCGATGCCGTTGAGGCCGGTGATTTCGGTGTCAGGAGAACCGTTTTCGAGGCGCACGTCGAGGGCGGAAGCGATCTGAGAAAGTTTCATGGTGATGGAATGAGTGGCGAGTAAATCCTACACCACTCCAACGGTTGCTCCGCGCAGTCATGGCACGGCGCTCGCGACGCGTCCGTAAGGCTATTGCACGGAAAGCGTGAAGCCGGTCTGGCTTACCGCGGAACCACTGGTAGCAGTCACCGTGACATTTGTAACGCCTGCGGACGTACCAGGATTCGGGGGTGGTGTTTTACTGCCACTGCCACTGCCGCCACCGCCTCCTCCGCAACTCGGCGCCACGCTTAACAGCATCAGCATTAGCAATAAGAAAAAGAAGCGTGCATGCTGGTGTCTTCTGCTTACAAGAACTACAGAAAGTAGCAAGCCCACGCCCATGATCGATTGCGCTAGCAAGTAGCGTTGTCGCTGCGGAGTGAGCGTTGCCGTAGCCGCTGTGGTTGTGACTAAGATCGAAACATTTGTCGTGCTCGGCGTTCCGTTTGCGGCGATGGTTGCGGGGGAAAAGGTGCAGGTGGCCTCATACGGAAGGCCTACGCAGGCCAGATTGATCGTCCCGTTAAAACCAGTGGAATTAGATACCGCAACCGACGTCGTCCCCGAGGATCCAGGAGCGGAGATCACTACGCCAGATTGGGACGCACCAATGGCGGCATAAAACCCCGGAGTAATGGTGAATGACTGAGGTCGGGTCGTGCTGCTCGTATTGAAGCTCTGATCACCACTATAACTAGCCGATATAGTGTGCGTCCCGCTGTCGAAATTGAGGATTCCGTTGGGAGTAGCAGTATTGCTTTGGCCGTTCAAGGGTGATGGATAGGGGAACCCGGGAATCGGACCGAAAGAATCGGTGAATGTTACTCTCCCCGAGGGGAACCCTTGCCCGGATTGTCCGACAACATCCGCCCGCAAGTACACGAAGCTGCCGAACGGTCCGCCAGTGAAGGGAACGAGGCTTCCATTCTGGCTCGCAGTCAGAACAGAGACAGTGGTCGTGCTCGCCTCGGGGTAAACGTCAATGTAGGCAGACTGCGCCGATATACTCGGGGCATAAGTACCATCACCGCCATACCGAGCTGAAATCGGGTATGCACCGCCCGGAAGCACAGAGGTACTTGCTGAGACGGAGCCCCCGGACAGTCCCCACGGACCTGCCGACCCTGTTGCGAGCCCCCCTACCTCGCTGTTGTAGATCAGCAGCGAAACATCACCACTGGGGGTTCCCGTTCCGTTGCTTGGGGTCACGCTCACGCTAAAAGGCACCGCGGAACCGTGGGTGATCGTGGAAGTACTTAGTGTCAAAATGGTCGTGGTGGGATTGAAACTGACGGTGCCCCAGTTGTTCACCAGGTTACTGACATTGACTGATCCCAGCCCGGTCGTCATGTCATAGCCCGCAGTGGCCTGATAATCCATACCGGTTTCACCGGGGACCACATTGTTTCCGACGGTTACATCGTTGAAGACGCAGGTGCTCTCAGGAAGCGACGCAGTGTTCGATCCGTCACACTGTGAAGGGTAGGAGTTCTGTGTAGCTGCCAGTCTGTAGAGCACATAATTAGCCAGTCCCTGGCGCGGAAAGAAGCCGTAGCTATTCGTTCCGCCGATTGATTGATCCACCAACGCCATAATCCCCGCAAACGATGGCGCCGACGCTGACGTCCCGCTAACGAGATAAATGTGAATCTCACCCTGAGCGTCCGGTTCGCACGAGGCCTCAAGACAAAGGAGGTAGGGATCATGACTTGCTGCTGTCAACGAGACATCGGGCAAGTCGCGCACTCCGTCCTGAGGGATGCCTTCGACCCCGTATTGCCAATTGGGCTTCGGAACGCCTCCCGTGGTCCCCCCGAACCCGCCTGCGATATTTCCCGCGCTAGCTCCGCCGCTACCGGACCAAAGACCGTTGGCTAAGCTGCTCTCATTCCACACATCCTCTGGGATGTAGGAAACCGCTGTCTCCGCAAATGGTGCGGCCGATGTCCAGTACTTGCTGGTGTCTCCGTTTTCATTGAACATCGTGCCACCAACCGCAATATTGAACGCAGTCGAGGCTAGATAGTTTACTGAAATGGGGTACGTAGCCGGCGCAGTGCTGGGGTCGTCGCAACCCTCGGCTCCATCGTCGCCAGTCGAAACAAAATATGTGATGCCCTGCGCGGCAGCCTGCTCCGCGAGTGCGGAGGCCCCAGCGAGTTGCGCATCCGTCGCGTACAACTCACAAGCGCTGAAACTCTCGGTCATCACATCTGCGCCGTTACCCTCGACGATGGCGGCCTCAGACAGATCAATACCGTCGGTTGTATTCGTCGTGGCAGAAACTACCAAAATCACATTTGCGTCAGGAGCGAGCGCTCTTGACCAGCTCGAATCCAATGTAGCTTCGGCCTCCTCTCCGCCCCCTAAGTCGCCTGGATCAGGGCCGTTTACCGCGGTGGAGAAATTCCCGGAACCGTAGGCGCCGCTGCCGAAGCCTAAGACGTTGGTGAGATCGTAAACATCTTGAGGAATCAGGTCGCTCCGACCAACAACTCCAATGTTGATCCCACTACCGGTGACATTGCTCGTATACACCGGTTTGATGTTGTAGATCGCTGCGTAATCCTGCGGCCCCAGCGTGTTAATCGCAGCTTGCCCATTTTGCGGTGGAAATGTCACCTGTGGCTTCTTCCCCTTTACGAGCTTGGCCGGAACCGCCTGCCCCGTGAAGCGAATGGTCGGCTTCTTAATGAAGTTGTGTAGCGTCAGCACTCCCGCGACTGCCGGCGCCAGCGCGCTTGGAATCTGCGGGTCGGTTGCGTTGGCCCAGTGCTGCTCGCCATTGACGATGTATTTATGAATCGTTGTGTGAAACGCTTCCTGCAGTTGGCTGGCCGAGCCGGAGAACTCCAGCACCGTGCGTCCTTTGGTGGCGCCCACTTCAAATCCGTGGGATTGCAACCACTCGGTAATTGTCTGAATGTCGCTGTCGGTCGGACCAAACTGTTTGCCGAACCGTTCCGGCGTGAGCCACTGGTGATAGTTCAGCGAGGCCTTGTCCTGCTGATCGTCGAGCAACTTCCGGAGCGCGGCCTCCTGGTCGGGGCTGCGTTTCAGCACGAGCAGCATTCGCTTCATGGGGAGGCTGGCTGGAGCTGTGCCTAGATCGAACTCCGGGCGCGCCAGCGGGTGCGTATTTCCTTTCAACGTGGTGAGTTGGGATTCGTCAACGCTCTGTGTGATCAGCGGACGCGCAACCGTAGCCGTTGGCTGCGCCGCTTCCTGCCCTAGGAGCGGCGCGCTCAACATCGAGGTACAGAGGATTGCGCGGACAAGAATCGAAGGCACTGCGGGAAAAAAACAACCGCGACGAGATACCGGAATCGCTGGCATGGGGATACCTACCGAAATGCACACCTATCGAAATGCACGACATCCACCGAAGGTCGAACGGATGGGAGAAGGAGGGACCCCGATCGCCTCTTTGTCAGGCCTGGAGCCTGGTGGAGTTCACACCCTACATCAAACCGGTTCTCGACTTCAACGGATTTCATGGGACTTCGAAGTTCGCAGCGATTCGAAGCAGCGGTAGTGGGTCCGCAGGATTTCCTGCTGACCCACTACCGAAGCATCGTAACCGGTTGGGGAAGATGCGGAGGAAAGGCAAAGCCTCGCTCTGGGCGTTACAGCTCGAACCTTACTCTTCGAACATGGGCACTTGCCGCTGATCCTGCGCTCCGCGCCGCTGGCGCCGAGTTGCGCCGATCACCGCCAGCACGGTTAGCGACTCCAGCGCGGTGCGCGGCACAAAGATGCGTTGCGTGTTCGACCGCTGGTCCGGAGGGTTGACCAGAAATCCTTCCGGCGTGGTCTGCGTCAGGTCGGCGGGCATCAGCCCTTCCAGGATCTCGCTATCTTTAAACCGCAGCCGCACCCACAGTCCCTCCGATCGCGGACGCGAAGTAAATGTCTTGCGCGTCAGCGACTCCGAATCTCCGAACTCTCTTACAAAATACACCCCTTTGATCTCGCGCAGGTCCATGGAAATCACTGTGCCCGAAGTATTCAAAAGCTCCAGTTTGCCCTCGTGGACGAACTGCGCCGGCGCCACATAGCCCGAAACCGTATCCCGGTCCATCTTGCGAACGATCACTTTCTTGTGCGTCGAAGGCATGAGATGAGATTAGGCTTCCGCTTTTCGGCTTCCGCAATAAATTTCGCAACTGCTGTTAGCTCGTGCTCAAACCGGAAGCCGGAAGCCGAGAGCCGGAAGCCGACCTCGATTCTCGCACCTTTTCGCCAAAAGCGACCGGAATCCGCCTTGGCAGTAGCCAAAATGTAAACGTTGTGTTATTTTCTTTAACTTGCCGCAAAGTTTCCACTTTGTATAAGTACTTTGTATTAAGCCACTTGCATTCGGGTGGCTGAGGGGCCAGTGGAGTGTGGTTTCCAAGGTTGTGGAAATCTTGTGGAAAGTTGGCTCGTCCGATCCGTTTCCCGGTCGCGAGTGTGCTGTTGGATTGCACCCGGAATCAGGGCCTGACGAGCGCCTGAAAGCGAATGGCTGACTACATTTACACGATGGAAATCCGGCTGACCCCGGACCAACTCAAGGGCGTCGGCCTGGTGCAAGACGTCGCCCGCGCCGCCGGCATGAATCTCTACCTCACGGGCGGCGCCAT
>Ga0182024_10009625_pt1 | contig 19928 bp, 15 predicted proteins | sample P32metaG_FD_120480 | JGI IMG/M metagenome (GOLD analysis project Ga0182024, IMG submission 120480) | Permafrost microbial communities from Stordalen Mire, Sweden - P3-2 metaG (Illumina Assembly) | ecosystem: Environmental > Terrestrial > Soil > Wetlands > Permafrost | place: Sweden: Stordalen... | reverse complement strand
GCAGAGGATCACCATGCGCGCGCTGATCAGGTTGAGACCGTAGCCCCGCGTCAGCCGCTGGATCGCGCCGAGGGTGATGATGTCGCGCTGCGAGTAGAGGCGGCGATTGGTGGCCGTGCGACTTGGCACGACGAGCCCCAGATGCTCATACATCATGAGCGTGCGCGTGTGCGTGGCGAGGATCTCGGCGGTGATGCCGATCGTGTAGAGGGGCTTGTCAAGGTTCAGCATCTTCGCCGCGCCCGCCGGCGCGGTGACGCGGGTCACGAGCGGCGCAGCCTCGGCGGCGTCATGCAGGCCGACGACCCGCGTGCACCAGCAAACGCACGACCGATCCGGTCTGGCGCGACGAGCGCACCTGCACGAGATCGCAGAGCTGGTTCACGGTCCAGAGCCCGCGAGGGTCCGCCGGATTGGTGCCCGGACGCCGGCGGTCGACGAGCGGATCGCTGATCACGCCGCGATCTGAGACCTCGCAAACGACATCACCACCGTCGATCCAGAGACGTGCGAGTCCACGGCCGCCACCAGTGCGCGCACCTTCCCCAGTGTGCCCAGGTCGAACCCGAGCGCCGCGACGACCCCGTCGGGTGCGGGGAGTGGTGAGGCGAGCGGCGCCGTGGGCACGACGAATTCCTGGCGTGCCGCCTCTGCCGAGCACGAATCAACGACCATGCCGTCGGTGACAAGTGGGTGCGTGTAACGCGCCTCGACGAGAACCTTCGGGTCAAGAGCTTCGACGTCGTAGGGGCAGATCAGCCAGAAGCCCGGCAGCCGGGCGAAGGCCCGGTTGATCAGCGCCTCATGCCAGTGGCACTCCTCCAGCTGAGCCGCCGCTCGGCCGGGCCAGATCGGCTCGCCGACCCCGCGCATATGAAGGGCGCCCCGATGTGCTCCCTCGACTGCGAACTCATTCCACGCCGGGATGATCCGCGCCGGATTCGCGCCCACAAGGCCCATGTCCCGGTAATCGATCAAGCCGTCGCCGTCGATGCCGATGGTCTCGCGCAGTGCGTCGATCTTCCGGCGATTCACCATCACGAGGGTCGGTTCGCCGGTCGCGAGACCGTCCCGTATGAACGGCACGACGCGTTCGAGGAACTGGCTCTCGCCCCGATAGAGGATCGCCTCGTGCCTGAAGTCTGCCACCGCGCGATGGCTCCTCAACTCGCCACCTCGAGATCCCTGCTCGAGGGTGAGGGGGCCGTCATGCTTGCAAGCCCTGTCGCCGCGAGCGCTCGCTGCAGCTGCGGTTGCATCCCGCTCAAGATGATCCGTCCGGCCTGCGCGTGGCGGACGAGCATCCGAAGCGCGGCGACCGAGCAGAAGGTCACCGCGGTGAGGTCGATCGTGACCACATCATCGCCGGCCATTGCGTCGCCCAGCGCCGCATCCATTGCGTCGAGGTTCGTCTGGTCGATGCTGCCGATCAACGTCAACGATGCAGGTTCGCTGAACGCGAAATGGTCAGCCCTCCGGCGACCGCGGTGTCGTCGCTCAACGGCGTTGGCCCCTCCGCTCGCACGGTTGGCGGTTCCTCGCCTCGAGGGAGGTCGAGACGTGCGCTGTTCTGCCACTCCCCGAGCACGATCGCGACCCGCGCGGTGAGATCGCTCGCCGAGAAACCGAGCTCGGCAATTCGACTCGCGTGGGTGCTGACAAATGCGCCGAACTCTTCGACGAACTCGCGGACCACCGCAGCGAGCGCCAGGCGGCTGGTCCGCCGGTCAGGGGGCTCCGCCAATGCCTCGGCCTTGGCTGCGATCAGCTTCCTGAGCGAGTCCGGATAGAGGCGCTCGAACTCGGCTCCGAGGGCCCGCTGCACCTCCAGCCGCGCCGGTCCCATCATCGCAATCCAGCGCAGCCTCTCGACGTCCGAGCCAAGTGCACACCGCGGATAGAACTGATTCTTGCTCAGCTCGCCGACGACGAGGTGGGCACAGGCAACGTGCGTGCCGAGCGGCTTGCCGTAGGACGTCGCGGCGATGAACTGGGTCCGCTGAAACGCGGGGCAGTCAATGCTCGTCCGGTCGAACTCGCGCCCGAAGTGACACCGATCTCGAAGTTCGGCCCCGCCTGTCGCGGACATGGCAGCGGGCTGGCGCTCGGAACGCACGGCTCTCGGGCCGGCTCAGACGACCGCGCGCTCGATCATGATAGCGAGTGTATACCGTGCAGAGCACGTCGAGAACAGTGCGTCACGGGGTTGAGCAGCCACCCCGGCCGGGGGCTGAACCCCGGCGGGGTGGGCCTTTGGGGAGGGAAATTCAGCAGGCCTGGATGCTGTTCGCATCCAGCTGCTGAGGTTAGCATTCTGGTAAGGTGACTGTCAAGCAAACTGATAGCTTTTCTGTATCAATATTGGTATCCAGAGGAAGCCTCATGGACGATGACGTCAAGGTCCTGCTGATCGAGGACGATGCTGCCGCCGCGGAGATGTATCGCCTGCGGCTGGCCGCGGACGGCTATGACGTTGTCATCGGCCGCGACGGCGAGGAAGGCCTCCGAATGGCCTCCGATGAAGCCCCGGACTTCATCTATCTCGACCTTCGCCTGCCCGGCCTGGACGGTTTCGAGGTGCTCGAGCGCCTCCGTGGGGATCCCGCCACCACGCACATCCCCGTGATCATCCTCAGCAACTACGGCGAGCCGGAGCTGCGCGAGCGCGGCTTGAAACTCGGAGCTCTCGAGTTCCTCGTCAAAGCGGACACGACACCCGCGCAACTTTCGACGAAGGTGGAGCAGTCGCGCGGATCCCAGGCCCGCCTGACGCGAGGCCCGATCCTCGGGGTGCCTCCGCGTTGTGCCGGCGGCCGCCCCTGAGGCCGGCCGCCGGACTTCACGACGTGTGCTCAGACGCTCGGTCTGGACTCAACCATATGAGGATATCGCAAGTATCCGCATCAATGATAGTCTGACTATATCGTATGGCGCCGGGAGGATCAAACGCCGTGCGGCACCGGCTCCTGGCCGACGCCTTCCTCCTCCACCGAGCTGACCTCATCTCCGAGCCGCGGAAGGGTTTCGACGGTGACCTCGCCGTCCGAGCGGGTGCTCATCGCCTCCTCGCCGCGGCGAGCGCGGTAGATGGCGCCGAGGAAGATGTTGGCGACGGCTGCGACCGGCACCGCGAAGAGTGCGCCGAGCACTCCCGCCAGCTCGGCGCCGACCAGCAGCGCGGCCATCGCGACCAGCGCATGCAGGCGGGTGACGCGGCCGTAGATGCGCGGACCGAGGAGATACGCATCGATCGCATGACCCATCAATCCGACGGCCAGAGCGAAGATCGCCAGGATCGGGCTCTGCACCAGGGCAACCACGACGGCGAGCGCCATGGCGACCACCGCACCGACGATGGGGATGAATTCCAGGAAGAAGGCGGCGATCCCCAGCAGGATCGCGTACTTGACGCCGACGATTGTCAACGCAACGCCGGTGTAGAGGCCGATCACCATCGACATCACCACCTGGCCGCGAACGTATGCCGCCACCGTCGAGCCAACCGCGACTGCGGCGAAGTCGAACTCGCGTTGGCGGCTCGGGAACAGGTTGCGTGTGGTGGCGACCACGGCGCGGCCTTCGATGAGCAGATAGATGGAGATGACCAGGATCAGCACAACGCTCACGAGGCCTGAGACGAACGCTGCGGCAACGCCCAGCGCCACACCGATCTGTTGCTCGTTGACGGCTTTGATCAACGAGGCGAACGAGAAGGTGATGCCGTGCTGGCGAAGCTGATTCTCGATGGTCTGCAGCAGCATTGGCAATCCTCTCGCCTGCGCGATCACAGTCGGAAGGATGAGCACCATCGCGCCGGCGATGATCGCGATGCCGACCGCGTAGATGACGAGCACCGTGAATGAGCGGTGTCCACGGAATGGCCTGACCCGCTCCATCCTGTCGACGAGCGGTGTGAGGATGAGCGCAATGATCCCCGCGAAGATGAAGAGCAGGAGCACGTTGAAGACGTGGACGAGGATGAAGGCCGCGCCTTCGAAGATCCAGATGAGCGCGAGGATGATGGCAAGCCAGACAAGTGCCTTCACCGACCGCGCGTCCCACAGCTGACGGGTCGCTCGACGGGCGGTGTTCGAGCGCGATTGTCTCGACGCGGTTCGCTCGCTCGGCGAGCGTCCCCGATTCGCCGAGGATGATGCCGTGCGTCTGGAGGAAGAGGTCGCCATAGCCGACCCTCCGCTATCATATAATTTGATACCCAAAGTGTATCCTATGCGCCAACTGGGGCATTGGGCGTGCGATGGTCTCGAGCATGGGTGATATAGTCGCTATCACTAAAATGGCATGCTCGCGCGTCGGCTAACTGTGCCCGAAACGAGACAGAGGGGCTCTGCCTCCGGGATCGCCGACGCTCAGCACAGGCCTCCTCCCAGCGTCGAGGAGACACGCAGCGTCAACGAGGCTATCGGCGGCCTCGTGGGGCGGCTCCTGGACGATGCACCCGGCGATCCTCGCGAACGAGTGCCGCTGGTTGACCTCCTGAGGACAATGGCTTTCGAGGGCACGCGGGTCGTCCCGGACACGGAGTGTGTGATCTCGGTCGTGCCGGCCTCGCGCCCCGACATCTTTCAGGTGGTCGCGGCCTCAGGCCCCTGGGCAGAGCGTCTCGTCGGCGAGAGCTGGCCGCTGAACGACCGGATGCTCCACGGTCGCGCGATGCTGCATCACGCAGCGGTCGAGACCACCAACGCGCCCGATGAGAGCGCAGCCCCAGAGGTGTTCGGGTCGCACATCCGCATCGGCCGGCTGATCCCGATGTCCACCGGGACACCCCTCCCAGATGGGCGTGTCGGCATGGGAGTCGTCGGCTTCTGGCGACCCGAGACCCGGCCCTTCACCGACACCGAGCGAGCCATCATGGACCGATTCACGCGGCTCATCAGCATCATGGTGCTCGGCGACGATGCGAGGGAATCGACGAAGCATCTCGTCGACCGATTGCGTCTCACCGGCGAGGCGACCCGAGAGCTCTCGTCCTCGCTCGACCCCGCGCATGTGGTGCAGGCGATCGTGGAGCGCATCGCGGAACTGGTTGACGTGGACCGCATCACGGTGACCAAGTTCCGAGCGGATTCCGTCGAGGCGATCGCCGGATACGACCGGCATCGGGTGCCCGCGCGAATCGGGGCGACATGGGATCTGACTCCCGAGCTCCGCGCGGCCATCGACAGAGGGGAGGTGAGCTTCGAAGGACTCTCCGACGTTTCAGGGATGCCGCCCGACATGCAGGAACAGCTGTCGGACGTGCGCATGCGGGTGATCCTGCCGCTCCGAACCGGCGGGCGCGTCCTCGGCATCCTCGCAGTCAGCCGCCGGAACGATCAGGCGTTCGGACAGCTGGACCTGGACAACCTCGAACAGATCGCCCTCTCCGCCGCACTCGCGCTCCACAACGCCAGCCTTTTCGCCGAAACGAAAGAGGCGCAGCAGAAAGCGCTCCATGCCCTCCTGAGCATCTCCGATCATCTCGACGCAACCTCATCCGAAGGTGACCTGTATGCGCGCGTTGCTGCAACGGTTGCTGAGCTCGTGGGTGCACGGGTCGTCACGCTCTGGCGGCTCAGCCCCGACCACACCCTGCTGATGCCGGCGGCAGCGCATGGTGTTGCCGCGAATGAGTTCGCTGGACTCCGCACAGTGCCCTGCCACCCCGATGGCACGTCCATTCGCGATGGAGTGATCTTCGGTGATGCGGGGTTCCACGGACAAGCGACCGAACTGGGGGTGAGTCTGGGAGCCGGCCTCGAAGGTTCGGCTGCCGACACGATGGCAGTCGCCTGGCGGGCCGGCTCGGTACGACTGGGCGTGCTCGCCGCCAACGAGCCCATCAAGCCGGACGGCTTCAGCGATGAGGACACATGGACCCTGCAGCTGGCCGCGTTCGCCGCGGGGCTCGTCTGGCAGATCAAGGCGTCCGAGCAGCGCATCCGCACCCTCGGCGACGCCGAAGCGCAGCGGCTGCACGAGCACATCGAGCGCACACGCTCGATGGAGAAGATGCGCTCCGACTTTCTGAAGCTCGCCTCGCACGAGCTGCGCGGCCCGATCGCAGTGGTGCGCGGGTACTTCTCGATGATGGCCGACAGGTCGCTGGACACCGAGGCGCTCGAGCGCGCGATGCCGATCATCGAGCGCCGGCTTGACGATATGAATGCGCTCGTCAATGAGATGCTCGAGACGGCTCGCCTGGATGAGGGCATCACGCGGCTCGAGCGCCGGCCTCAGAGCCTGCGTACCGTCGTGGCCGCTGCAACCTCGGCGATCCAACCGCAGCTCGCCGACGGTCACCGTCTCGACGTGCGCCTGCCGGCAGCGGCGGTCCTCGTCAACGTCGACTCCGGGAGGATCGAGACGATCATGCGGAATCTGCTCGACAACGCTGTCAAGTTCTCGCCTCACGGCGGCGAGATCAGTTGCCGTACGACGGTGAGCAATGGCGTGGCGCGCATCGCCGTCATCGATCATGGGCTGGGGTTTCCACCAGAGCAGATCGACCGTCTCTTCACACGCTTCAGCCGGCTGGTGACCCCTGAGAACAGCCACATCTCCGGTACAGGATTGGGCCTCTACCTCTCTCGCGAGCTGGCTCGCCTCCACGGAGGCGACGTCACTGCGAGCTCGACTCCTGGTGGTGGCGCGTCGTTCGTGCTCACCCTACCGACGTGGACGGCGGAGACGGTCGCCTAGCTCGAGGTCGGCTTCCCGGTGTCGCTCCACACCGCCACCGAGTCGCCGCTGAGTGTCGGGGTGACGTCCATACAGACTCCGTTATCGGATGACAGCAACAACGTGGCACCCATCGCCTCCGGCACACGCACGATGTCTTCGCCGAGGTTGCAGCACACCAGCAGGTCCGCGTGCGTATATGCGAGGAGGCTCCGGGTGCTGTCGTACCACGCGGTGGTCGCCGCAGCTTCCTCTCCGGAGGCGAGCAACCGGAAGCGCCGGAGTTCGATCAGCTGCCGGTACCACTCCAGCACGTGCGCGTGCATCCCTTCGTGCACCTCGTCCCACTTGAGGATCGAGCGCTCGAACGTCGCAAACGCCTGAGGGTCGGGGACTGAATCCGGGGGCCAGCCGAAGGCTCTGAACTCGCGACGGCGTCCGTTGGTGACCGCCTTGCGCAGGTGGGCGTCGCCGAGTTCGGTGAAGTACTGAAATGGTGTGCTCGCCGCCCACTCCTCGCCTTGAAACAGCATCGGGACCATCGGTGAAAGCAGCGTGATCGCAGCAGCCATGTGCACGCGGCCTTCGCTCACCAGATGGCCAAGGCGCTCCCCGGCGGCGCGGTTGCCGACCTGGTCGTGGTTCTGCGAGTAGACGATGAAGCGAGAGCGCGGAAGGTCGCCGGCGTAGCGGCCGACCGTGCGCTTGCGGTGCCGCGAATACTGCCCGGCGTAGACGAACGTCTCGAGCAGTGCGGTGCGCATCTCCTCAGGGGTGCCGAAGTCCTCGTAGTAGCCGTGCTGCTCACCGGTGAGGAGTGCATGGAGTGCGTGATGGAAGTCGTCGTTCCATTGCGCATGCAGGCCGTATCCGCCCCGCTCGCGCTCGCGGACGAGCCGCGGGTCATTGCTGTCGCTCTCGGCGATGACCCAGAGCTCGCGGCCGAGCTCCGCCGCGAGCTCATCGACGCGCACTGCGATCGCTTCGAGGATGTGCAGTGGTGAGGTGTCGATGATGGCGTGCGCGGCGTCGAGCCGAAGACCGTCGAACGAGTAATCCCGCAGCCATAACTCGACGTTATCCAGCACGAAGCGTCGAACCTCGTCCGACTGCTCCCCGTCGTAGTTGAATGCGCTCCCCCAGGGCGTCTCGTACCGGCTGGTGAAATACGGTCCAAACGCGCTCAGGCAATCCCCCTCCGGACCGAGATGGTTGTAGACGACGTCGAGGATCGCCGCGATGCCCCGTGTATGACACGCCTCGATGAGCCGGTGCAGCGCTTCGGGGCCTCCGTACGAATGGTGCGGGGCGTAGAGGTCCACGCCGTCATAGCCCCAGCCGCGTCGCCCCGCAAACTCGGCGACCGGCATGATTTCGATCGCGTTGACACCGAGCTCCGTCAGGTGATCGAGCCGGCCGATGGCCGCGTCGAAGGTGCCTTCCGGTGTGAACGTGCCGATGTGCAGCTCGTAGATGATCGCCTCCCTGAGAGGAAACCCCTGCCACCGTTCTTCGGCTCGGCGACGCGGGTGTTCGACAAGTCGCGACGGTCCGTGCACTCCGGCCGGCTGCCATGTCGATCGCGGATCCGGCATCGGGTTGCCGGCGTCCACGCTGAATGCATAGTCATCACCGGCGCCAAGGTCCGCATTCGCCGCGAACCACCCGCCCCCCGACTCCTCCATCGGAAACGCGCTGTCGCCGGCGACGAGACCGACGGCCTGCGCAGCCGGTGCCCAGACACTGATACGGCGGGCGGTCACGCGCGCTCCAGCAACGCGACCGGCGAGGCACCAAGCACGGTCTCCATGCGCTGCCGGCCGCCCATGACATGGTGTCCGGTCAACGCGTCGCGCCAGCGTCCCTCGGGAAGAAGCACGAGCGTGTCGCCCCATCCGGGGCGGAGCAGCAACGGCCAGCGGAACGCGATCGTCACGGCGACCGGTTCCCCATCGGCGAGCGTCCGAGAGAAGCAGATCGCGTGTTCAGCGAGTGAACCGGTTGCGGCGACGCGCTGGTAGCCAGACCCGCTGCCGAAAGCCTCGGAGTGGCGAGTGCGCACGGCGAGCACGGTGGCGATCAGGCGCATCTTGGGAGCTCCGGACTCGAGCTCGGACATGAAATCACCGCGATTCGGCCGCAGCACATCGCTCAGCAGGGCACGTCGCGTCTCGTAGTCCACCAGGGTCCGGTTGTCGGGATCGACCAGGCGGAGATCCCAGAGCTCCGACCCTTGGTACACGTCGGGAATGCCCGGCGCGGTGAGCTTGATCAGCGCCTGCGAGAGGGAGAGCATCTGCCACTCCGGGGTCATCGAGGTGATCACGGCGTCGATCTCGGCGGCGACGTCCGGGTCGGCGAGCATGCCCCGGACGAACCACTGGAGATCGGCCTCGTAGTGCTGATGCGGCTCGATCCAGTTGGTGTCCACCTTCGCCTCACGAGCCGCCTTGAGCATGTACGCGCACTCTCGGTCAGCATCGATCGGATGCGCTGCGACCAGTGTCTGATAGAAAAGGTATTCGGCCGCTCGCGATGGCGGGTGCACGCCGCGATGGCGTGTGGCGAGGAGGTCAAGGCGGTCGACCGCTTCGCGCCATCGCTGTGGTATCTCGGAAAGCAGCCCGACTCGAAGGCGCGCATCCTCGGAGCGCTTGGTGTCGTGCGTGGTCGTGGCCAGCAACGTCAGCGGACGCTCGCGAGCCGTCTCGACGCACGTTGCGTGAAACTCGTCGAGCGTGCTGGCGCGGTCGGGATCGGACCCGACCTCGTTGAGCGCGACGAGACGGGTGTAGCGATAGAAAGCGGTGTCCTCGACGCCCTTGGCCATGGCCGCTGCGGCGACCTGTTGGAAACGTTCACGCAGCTCGCGATCTGATGCAGACCCGCGGTCTTCGCACCGAAGGACTGCCAGCACCGCAGCAAGCCGCGAGTCGTCGCAGCGACCCGACTGCCGTGCCCGCGCCTCCGCGACGGCAATCGCGCGCTCATCGTCGGGCGACAAAGCCGCATCTGCTCCCGGATAGATTCGATACCGTGGCATGCCCGCGATGAGCTCGACGAGCTCGGCCCGCGCATCGTCAATCCCGGCAGCTTCGGCGACGCGCACGAGCCTGCTGAGCTCAGCGCGCAACAAGGTGTCGAGAACCTCCCTGCGTCCGCCGCGCGAATGGGCCTGAAAGTCGCAGCTGTCACCGGTGAACTGCTGGTAGCAGCCGGTCAGCTCCGCCAGCCCGGGCGGATGGAGCAGCAACGACGTCACCAGCGCTCCGAACTCGTACCCCGTTGTGCCGTCGATCGGCCATTCGTCCGACAGTCGCTCGGCCGTGGCAAGGATCTTCTCGGCGACAAGCCAGGCCGCCGGAGCCCGACCCCGCAGACGCGACGCAAACGTGGAGGGATCACGGAGTCCGTCGATGTGATCGATGCGCAGCCCGTCGACCGTGCCGTCCTCCACGAGCTCGAGCGCGCGGGTGAGATTCCAATCGAAGACGGAATCGTCTTCGACGCGTACGCCGGCGAGTGATGACACGTCGAAGAAGCGGCGGTAGTTCACGCGTTGGGACCCCGACTTGAAGTATTCGAGCACGTAGTGCTGGGCGTCCAGCGTCCGGCGAGAGACCGGTCCGGCGGCCACCGTCGTCTGCGGCGCGAGCGTAAACGCGTTGCCCTCGTAGTGCAACTCGTGAGTGCCATCTGCGCTTTTGACCACTTCGAGCCCATCGGCAGCGAGCACCTCGTCGAGCGGCGCGCCCAGCACGGGGAGGAGCACATGTCCCTCCAGCCCCGGCGCATCCCAGTCGATGTCGAAGAACAGCGCGTACCGGCTGGCCCGTCCGTTGCGCAGGACGTCCCACCACCAGCTGTTCGCGCGTTCCGCGATGGACACGTGGTTGGGCACCACATCGAGGAGCAGGCCCATGTGCGCCTTCTCGAGGGCCGAGTCGAGCCGGCCGAGCCCGGCGTCACCGCCGAGCGCCTCGCTCACGCGGGTCGGGTCCACGACGTCGTACCCGTGCGGGCTGTGCGCGGTCGCCTGCATGAAGGGTGAGCAGTAGAGGTGCGAGATCCCCAGCTCCTCGAGATAGGGCACGATGGCCGCGGCGGCGTCGAAATCGAACTCCTCGCGAAGCTGCACCCGGTAGGTGGCGCGAGGATCGACCCTCATCGCCGCCGGCCGCGTTCGCGGAGTTTCGCTAATATCAGCGCCACTGTAACCATATATGAGGGTCAGTCTATCCATTTTACGAGGTACGCCATCATTGCAGCGCTATGACCGCTCCTAGACGACGGACGGATAACCCGACCACGCCCCGTCAGCAGGCATGGCCCGGAAGCGAGGCGCCACTGGGTGCGACATGGGACGGAGAGGGTACGAATTTCGCCGTCTACTCGGCATCGGCGGAGGGCGTTGACGTCGTCCTCTACGACGAGAGCGGCGCCGAAACGGCGACGTATCAACTCGAGGAGCGGACCGACCTGGTGTGGCACGGATACGTCGACCAGGTGGGTCCCGGTCAGCGGTACGGCCTGCGCGTGCAGGGTCCCTACGACCCACTCCACGGGCTCCGTCACAACCCGCGCAAGCTGCTCCTCGACCCCTACGCACGAGCGATATCGGGTCGTTTCAAGGTCGGGCCCGAGCTCTTCGGCTATTCATTCGACGGCGACGATCTCGATCCCAGCCCGCTCGACTCAGCCGCGTCGATGCCCCGGAGCGTGGTCGTCGACAGGAGCTTCCCCTGGGGCGACGACCGCAGACCGGACACCGCATGGGCCGACACGGTCATCTACGAGCTGCATGTGAAGGGTTTCACGATGCGCAATCCCGGCCTCCCCGAGGAATTGCGCGGCACCTACGCGGGCCTGGCGCATCCGAGCTCGCTCGAGTATCTGCAGCGACTCGGCGTCACCGCCGTCGAGCTCATGCCGGTGCATCACTTCATCGATGCCGGACACCTCGTCGAGCGCGGCCTCGTCAATTACTGGGGCTACGACTCGGTCGGTTACTTCTCGCCGGAAAGCCGCTACTCCGCTGGCGGTGGACACGGTGATCAGGTCCGCGAGTTCAAGGCGATGATCCGTGCACTGCATGGCGCGGGCCTCGAGGTGCTCCTGGATGTCGTCTACAACCACACCGGCGAGGGCAATCATCTCGGCCCCACGGTGAGCTTTCGCGGTATCGACAATCCCTCGTACTACCGGCTCGTCGAGGACGAACCACGCTTCTACTTCGATGTCACCGGGACGGGCAACAGCCTCAACGTCAGCAGCCCGATCACGCTGCAGCTGATCACCGACAGCCTCCGCTACTGGGTGACCGAGATGCACGTCGACGGATTCAGGTTCGACCTTGCAGCGGCGCTCGCGCGCCAGTTCTACGACGTCGACCGGCTCTCGGCCTTCTTCGACATCATTCACCAGGACCCGGTGCTCTCCCGCGTCAAGCTCGTCGCCGAGCCGTGGGATGTCGGCGAGGGCGGCTATCACGTGGGCAACTTCCCGGTTCGGTGGGCGGAGTGGAACGGCGCCTATCGCGACACCGTGCGCGATTTCTGGCGCGGCGCCGCCGGCGGAGTCCGTGATATCGCCAACTGCCTCACCGGGTCGAGCAGCCTCTATCAGTGGGACGGCCGGCAGCCCTGGGCGAGCATCAACTTCGTGACCGCCCACGACGGGTTCACGCTTCGCGACCTGGTCTCCTATAACGAGAAACACAACCAGGCCAACGGCGAGGACAACGAGGACGGCGCCAACGACAATCGCTCGTGGAATTGCGGCGTCGAGGGCGAGACCGATGACCCGGCCATCGACGCGTTGCGTGACCGTCAGCGCCGCAATCTCATCGCAACCGTCCTGCTCTCGCAGGGGTGCCCGATGATCTGCGGCGGCGACGAGATCGGCCGGACCCAGCGCGGCAACAACAATGCGTACTGTCAGGACAATGAGCTGTCGTGGCTCGATTGGACCGGCGCTGACGAGGTGATGCTGCGATTCGTGCAGCGTGTCGTGGCCTTTCGTCGCGAGCAACCGGTCCTGCGGCGCAAGCGGTTCTTCTCGGGTGAGGCAACCCGGCGCTCGGGGAGGAAGGACATCATCTGGCTGCTGCCCAACGGCAGGGAATTCACCGACGCGGACTGGGACAACGATAGCGAGCGCTCTATCGGCATGATCCTGAACGGCGAGGAGATTCCGGACCGGGATCCACGCGGTCACCGCATCGTCGGTGACTCGCTGATGATCCTGCTCCACAGTGGTGATGTGCCGATCACGTGGACGATGCCGTCAGGATGGCGCGGGGGATGGACGATGGTCATCGATACCGACGACCCTGAAGGACATCGCGGGTCGACCGTCCACCACGCTGGAGATGAGATCCCGATGCAGTCGCGCTCACTGATCGTGCTCAATCATCCCGTCGACGCGGCGAGCGCGCACACCACCGGCTCGGCGCGAAGCTGAGGGTCAGTCGCCGAGCGCCACCGGTTGACACGATAGCCCGTGCTGCAGCAGTGCGGCCCGGTGCGTGCCGAGGCACAGTACATCGCAAACGAGACCTGAGCCTGGGTCGGACGGAACCCCGCCGGAGGCTGAATAGTCCGGGTTGAAGCCGGACCCGGGGTCCCGTCCGACCGCAGGTCACTCACACCCCCGATGGGCTTGCGCGGTGACGCGGGTCGGCATCTGAGCCCAGAAATATATGTCATGTATAGTTGACATATGGCCTACTCGCTCTCGACGCCCACGGCGGATGCGGCCGTCGCCACCGTGCTGCGCGTCCTCAATGACCTCCCGACGGCGGACCGGCTGGTCGCGCTGCGATCGGTTGCGGTGCTGCTCGGGTCCCGCCGCGCCGCCACCGTCCTCGCCGCCCGCTCCGAGGGGATGAGCTGGCAGGACATCGCGGAGCGTCTCGGGATGTCCCGGCAGTCGGTCTGGGATCGGTACGCCGCCGAGGATCACAACCCGCCGCCGCCCGCACGCGGCCGGCATCCTCGCGATCGCAGCGCCATGCACACCTTCTCGAATTGCGCCGCCTACAAGGCGGTGACCACACCCCGCCAGTGATCAGGAGAACCCCATGGTCAAGACCGTCGACGACGCCACCTTCGACACGGAAGTCCTTGCATCCGACTCACCCGTGCTCGTCGAGATCGGTGCGGCATGGTGTCCGCCCTGCCGCATGCTCGCACCCATCCTCGATGAGGTTGCCAGCGAGCGATCCGACGTGCGGATCCTCACGGTCGACGTCGACGCCAATCCCGTGACCCAGGGGCGCTTCGGCGTGATGTCGCTGCCAACACTGCTGCTGTTCGTGGGGGGCAAGCCGGTGCGCCAAGTGGTCGGCCTCATGTCCAAAGGACGGCTGCTCGCCTTCATCGACGAGGCGCTGGAGGTCGCGGCTTAGGCCCGCCACCTTCCGGGCGGCTGCGCCTGGACGATCCCGTACTCGAGGTGGGTCAAGCCCGCTCCGATTCGGCTGTATGCGTACAGTCTGGTGGTGGGGACCGCCTCGGGGACGCCGGCTGACGACGCGGTTGATGCGGATCCGGCGCGCCACGGTGGCCTCGGGCGCGCCCTCGACCTCCTCGAGGACGGCCCCCATCCGAGGAGGGCGCCGCAGGTCATCGGGAACCTGATCCTGACGTCGCATGCCGGACTGATCGTCCTCTTCGCGTTGGTGCTCCTCTACCTCAGCGGACTTGCCTTCACGCCGCTGCGACCGGTCCATTTCGCGCTTGGGTTCGCCTTGATCCCAATCCTGGTGGTGAAGCTCGCGAGCACGGCGTGGCGCGCGATCGGCTACTTCTTTCACCGCGACGCGTACCGAGCCGCGGGGCCGCCCTGGTTGCTGCCGCGGGTGATCGCGCTGCCGCTGGCGCTCGCGGCGGTGCTGGCCACCGTCAGCGGCGTGGTGCTCTGGAGCGAGGGCACCGACCACGGCACCTGGGCGGCGATCCACACCGACTCGGTCATCGCGCTCGCCGTGATCGTCCTCGTGCACGTGGCCGTGTATCTGCGCAAGGCGCTCCGAGCGTCAGCCAAGAGCTTGGCTGCGACCGCGATCAACCGGCCGGAACGGGTGATCGTCTGGGCGCTTCTGGCAGCGCTGGTCGCCGGCGCGATCGCCACAGGGCTGGAGCCCACCTGGAACCCGTCGCACGCACCTCCGGCGGCGAGCCAGCCGTAGAGCTACGCGTTGCGTCGGGCTCAGGACGACAATGGGCCGCCCGATGAAACGAGCGGAGGACGAACACCATGGCCACGCCGGACCGCCGCAGCATCCTCATCGATGCCTACGAGAACGCGGCGGTGATCGTCTCTGGGATAAGCCCTGACCAATTGCGCAAGTCCACACCTTGCCGCGGTTACGACGCAGCGGGGCTGATCGACCACGTCGTCGAAGCCGGGCGCCGAGCTGCCGCCCTCGGCCGCGGGCAAGCGCCCCCGTCAGGCGATGCATCCCCGCACGTGGAGCTGACTGAGGCGCCCGACCGCCTGCGGAGCGCGGCCCAGGAGGCCGTGGCGGCGTGGGCGGACGATACCCGCCTGGTGACAACGGCAACCATGCCCTGGGGTGAGCAGTACACGGGAACCGCCCTCATCGACATGTATCTCCTCGAGTTAGCCGCCCACGCGTGGGACCTGGCCCGGGCCACTGGACAGCTGGATCGACTTGCCTCCACCCTCGCCGCGCCGGCACTGAGTGGGGCGCACGCCTTCATCAAGCAGGAGTTCCGGGACATGGTGGGTCCCGGCGCCCCCTTCGGCGCCGAGGTACCGCCACCACCCGGCGCCAACGACTGGGAGCGCTTCGTGGCGTTTACGGGACGCGACCCGCGAGCGCGGGTCACGCCGAGCAGCCAGCTCTAGAAGGCCGGGTGTCCTATGCCTGCCCGCGTCCGTGCGCCTGTGCCGAGCCCCAGCCTCAACCGGCCTAGCTCAGCGGTCTTCCAGGGCTACCCCGGGCGCGTGACTATCGCTGACGTGCCCACGGCGTCGAAGACCTCCCACATCGCGGCGTAACGACCATGGGCCGCGACCAGCTCGTCGTGGGTTCCGGTCTCGACCACCTGCCCGCCGTGCAGCACCACGATGCGGTCCGCAGCCCTGGCGGTCTGCAGCCGGTGCGCGATCACCACCGTGGTCCGGCCGTGGGATACCTCCTGCATAGCGGCGGCGACGTGCGCCTCGGTCACGAGGTCGAGGTTCGAGGTTGCCTCGTCGAGCAGGAGCAGAACCGGGTCGACAAGCTCGGCACGAGCCAGCGCGATGAGCTGGCGCTGACCGGACGAGAGCGACCGGCCGCGCTCGGTCAGCTCGTGGTGGTACCCGCCCGAGAGGCGGGCGATGAACTCATGCGCGCCGACCGCTCGGGCAGCCGCCTCCACCTCGGCGTCACCGGCCTCGGGGCGCCCGTACGCGATGTTGTCCCGGATGGTGCCCGAGAAGAGGAATGCCTCCTGCGGAACGTAGCCGAGCTGATGGCGGAAGTCGTGCAGATCGACGGTGCGCAGGTCGTGCCGGTCGACCTCAACGCTCCCCTCATCGGGGTCGTAGAAACGTGCCAGCAGCTTCATGACTGTGGATTTCCCGGCACCCGTTTCGCCGACGAGGGCGATGGTCTCCCCTGCCGCGACCTGCAGATCGATGCCGCGCAACGCCTCCGGTGGTTTGCGCCAGCCGGCGTCTCGGGATTGCAGCAACCGTGGATCCTGCGGCCCGCGCCGAGCAACCGGGCGCCCTCCTTCGAATCCGGGGCGCTCGGCGGGCACGGGGTATGAGAAACGCACGTGGTTGAGGCTGACGTCGCCGCGCAGGCGGCCGATCTCCTCGGGATCCGCTGGATCGGGCGTCAGCGACTCGAGTTGCATCAGCTCGGCGATTCGACCCACCGACACGCGCGTCTGCTGCCACGCATCGAACACCTGCGAGAGCTGCTGGATGGGTGAGAAGAATAGGTCGATGTAGAGCAGGAACGCGATGAGCGCTCCCGAGGTGAGATGGCCGGTCTGGATCAGCCGCGCACCGACGCCGAGCACGATCGCGTCGGCAACCGCCGCCATGAACTGCACGAACGGGAAGTAGGTTGCGACCAGACGCTGTGCGGCAACACGCGTGTCGAGGTACGCGCGCCCCAGCCGGTGAAACTGCGCTATCGCAGCGTCTTCATGGACGAAGGCCTGCGACTCGCGAACCCCGGAGAGGCTCTCCTGAAAATCCGCATTGACGATGGCAATCCGCTCGCGCGACATGCTGTACAGGCGAGCCGCCTTCTGACGGAACACGACGGTTGCCACGGCAAGCGGGATCGCCACCGAGAGCGTCCAGAGGCCGAGCTCGGCATTGATGATGACCAGCGCGACGCCGACACCGACGAACGTGACGATCGATACCAGAGCAGAGAGCAGACCGTTCTCGATCAACGATTCGAACTGGTCGACGTCGGTCGTCATCCGGGTCATGATTCGACCGGCCATCTCGCGCTCGTAGTAGTCCAGGGAAAGGCGTTGCAGCTGTGCCCAGATGCGGATGCGAAGCGACAGCATGATTCGCTGCGCGGTGCGTCCGGTGACGAAGGTTTCACCAATCTCGTCGACGAGATCGACGAACGTGACCACGAGAAAGACGCCCGCCGCGGCGAAGAGGACCACGGACGATCCCTTCGCCACGCCATCGTCGAGACCGGTCTTCACCAGCACCGGTCCGAGCAGCGTCATCAACCCGTCGACGATCACGAACACCAGGCCGAGGAGCAGCGGCCGGTGGAACTCACGCAGCAGCCGCAGCAGGCTGAAGTGCTTGTCCGGTCGCGACTCGCGCTCGAGGTCGACGTCAGCGGCATCCCGAACGGGTCGGAGACGCGCGACACGGGCGAGCAGCTCGGGTGTCGGGGCCAGGTTGAGACGCCAGCCGGAGCCACCGCCCCCGAGCCCCGGGCCGAGCGACGGAGCGCCGATCGTGCGACCCGCCATGCGATTGCCGGATCGCTCCCGGTCGCCGGCCCACGCCGAAGCGGTGATGCCATCCAGTCCGGCGGTGGATGCGATGCCGGCGAGCGCTTCGATGGAATCGCCTATGGCGGTGGCGTCGACCTCTTCGAGCCCCGACACGAGCGTTCTGTACAGCGCGCTGCGGGCGATGAGCTCGTCGTGGGTACCGGTTTCGACCACGACCCCGCCATCCAGAACGATGATCCGGTCGGCAAGGTGCAGCGTTGACTGGCGGTGCGCGATCAACAATGTGGTGCGTCCGGCCATGACTCCACGCAGCGCGTCGTGCACCTCCGCCTCGATGCGCGCGTCGATTGCGCTGGTGGCATCGTCGAGGATGAGGATTCGCGGGTCGTAGAGAATCGCCCGCGCGAGCGCGATCCTCTGGCGCTGTCCGCCCGATAGGCTCAGCCCGCGCTCGCCGATCGCGGTGTCGTATCCCCGTGGCAGCTCAAGGATGAAATCGTGCGCCTGGGCAGCGCGGGCGGCTGCCTCGATCTGCTCGTCGGTCGCGTCCGGCCGTCCGTACGCGATGTTCGCCCGCACCGAGTCGGAGAACAGGAAGCTGTCCTCGAAGACGACGCCCACCTGGCGGCGCAGCGAGCGCAACTCGACCGTGCGCACGTCGTGCCCATCGATGCAAACCGCTCCCTCGGTGGGGTCATAGAAGCGTGGAACGAGCATCGCGAGCGTGGTCTTGCCGCTGCCGCTCGGCCCGACGATCGCGACGCGCTCTCCCGGAGCAATGTGCAGGTCGACTCCTCTGAGCACCGGCTGACGGTCGCCGTAGCTGAAGTGCACGTTCGAGAACCGGATGTCACCGCGCAGCTCGGGGAGATCGACCGCATCGGGTGCGTCGGAGATTGCTGCGGGCAAATCGAGGAGCTGGAAGATGCGCTCCAGGCCTGCCCGGGCCTGCTGGCCGATGGTCAGGACCCCGGCGAGCTGGCGGGCCGGCGCCATCAGCTGCGTGGCGTAGGTCGAAAAGGCGAGAAACGTGCCGAGGGTGATGTTGTGGTGGAGGGCGAGCCACCCGCCCAGCGCGAGGATCGCCACCTGCGCGAACAGCGGGATCGCCTCGAGGAGTGGCTGATACCGCGACTGCAGGCGCACCGCGCGCATCTGTGACCCGTACACGGCCTTCGACGCATCGGCCACGCGTTCGACCTCACGCTGCTCCTGCCCGAACGCCTTGACCACGCGGACCCCGTTGAGATCCTCGTCGACGATCTGCACCAGCTCGCCCTCTCGTTGCTGCCCGTCCCAGGTCGCCGGGAAGACGCGCCACCGCATGCGATACGAGACGATCAGCAGGCTCGGCGCGACCACCACGCTCACCAGCGCCAGCAGCGGCGAGAGATAGAGCATCACGCCGAGCGAGAGCAGCAGCAGCAGGATGTTGCTGCTCATGATCGGGAAGAAGCTCAGCAGTCCCTGCACCAGCGTGGAATCGGAGTTGGCGCGTGCGACCAGCTGCCCGGTCGGCATGCGGCCGAGGTTGTCGAAGTCCAGGGACTGCAAATGGTCGTGCATGTCGTTGCGGAGGTCGTACTGGACCTCGAGCGCGACGCGGCCACCCCGGTAGCGGCGAACATAGGCAAAGCCGAAGCTGGCGGCGGCGAGCCCGACGAGCAGGAGGAGCCAGGGCCACAGCGGCGAGGTCCTGGTGAGGATGACCGCGTCGACGATCTGGCGTGCGACCAGCGGGACGGCCGTCTGACAGACGCTGCCGAGCACCGCGGCACCCACCGACAGCACGACGTCCCGGCGGTGCCGGAGCATGTAACCCCAGAGACGCCGGATCCACCCGGGCTTGACGCGAGCTTCGCTCAACCGCGTTCGTTGATCGTTCGGAGATCCTCAGCGAGACAGACGGACGGCGTCAGCGTAGCGCGAGTTGGCTCGGGAGCCGCTCGCTACCAGGCGGCGGTCGAAACCGACGGGCTGACCCGCCGACGGATCGCCTCGAGGATCCGGACGGCAAGCTCGGGGCTGTCCTTGAAGGTCACCCGGTACATCCCGGTTTCATTCACGCGGGGCTCGATGCGAATCACCCGGAGGCCGGCGTCCTGCAGCGCGGCCAGCATGCGCGCGACGCCACCCTGGCGGTGCTGCGTTGTCTCCATAATGTCGCTGTCCCTGACGTCGATCGCGAGCATTGCTCATCCCCTATCGCGGTTGGATCACGGTGGCATCATGGGCGCGGCATCCTGTCGACTCCGTGAGCAACCTGTCTCGGAGGGATTCCAT
>Ga0182024_10009624_pt1 | contig 19931 bp, 13 predicted proteins | sample P32metaG_FD_120480 | JGI IMG/M metagenome (GOLD analysis project Ga0182024, IMG submission 120480) | Permafrost microbial communities from Stordalen Mire, Sweden - P3-2 metaG (Illumina Assembly) | ecosystem: Environmental > Terrestrial > Soil > Wetlands > Permafrost | place: Sweden: Stordalen... | reverse complement strand
GCGACTATGTGGTCGGCTGCGACGGCGGCCATTCCGTCGTTCGGGAACAGGCCGGCATCAAGCGCGAGGGCGCCGATTTCGAGCAGGTCATGATGCTCGCCGTGTTCCGCTCCCGCGAGCTGAGCCAGGGCCTCCTCGAGCGGTTCCCGATGCAATCGACCTACCGGGTGCTGCATCCGGACCTGAACGGCTATTGGCAATTCTTCGGCCGCATCGATCCGGAAGAAGGCTGGTTCTTCCATGCGCCCGTGCCCAACGACACGACCCGGGAGAATTTCGACTTCGCCGGCCTGCTCCACAAGGTCGCGGGCTTCGAGTTCGCCTGCGAATTCGATCACGTCGGCTTCTGGGATCTGCGCGTGGCGGTGGCGGAGCGATATCGCGCGGATCGGGTTTTCATCGCCGGCGACGCCGCCCATTCGCATCCGCCCTATGGCGGCTTTGGGCTGAACAACGGCCTGGAGGACGTCGCCGATCTGGGCTGGAAGCTGACCGCGCATCTGCAGGGCTGGGGCGGCGAGAACCTGCTCGACTCTTATGACGCGGAGCGCCGCCCGGTCTTCAAGCAGATCGGCGACGAGTTCATCGCCGCCCGCATGGCATGGGAGGGCGAGCTCATCAATCGCCACGACCCGGATCGCGAGCCGGAGGCCTTCCGGCAAGCGTGGGCCGAGCTCAAGACCGGCAGCGGCCCCATCATCGCCAATTACGAGCCGAACTATGAGGGCTCGCCGGTGCTGTTTGGTCCGGCGGGCGGCGTGAGCCGGGCGCGCGGCGACTACATGTTCCGCGCCCGCGCCGGCCATCATCTGGCGCCCCGCATGCTGACCTCCGGCCGCAATGTCTTCGAGGAATTGGGCGATGGATTTGCGCTGCTGGCCTTCGGGGTGGAGGACAGCGCGGTGGCGCCGTTCGCGGCCGCGGCCCAGCGGCGTCATATTCCGCTGAAAGTCATCCGCGACACTTACGCGGGCGGCCGCGAGGACTACGAAGCGCGGCTGGTGCTGGTTCGTCCCGACCAATATGTCGCCTGGACCGGCAACACCGCGCCCGCCGACGCGGACGCCGTGATGCGCAAGTTGGCCGGGCAGGCGAACTGAACGCCGCGCGCGGCAGCGCGAAGCACATTGCACGCGTTCGCGCGCCGTTTTGGCCAGAACCGCTGCGCCTTTTGACTGCCAGCGCGCGGCCCCATAAGATGCGGTCATGGACGTAACCATTCATATTCCCGATGATCTCGCGACCCGCCTTGGGACTTCGGGTGACTTGCCGCGCCGCGTGCTGGAGGCGCTCGCGATCGAAGAGTTCCGACTGGGGCGCCTCACGCAGGCGGAATTGCGTCGTTTGCTCGGCTTCGGGACACGACAGGCGTTGGACGCGTTCCTCAAGACTCATGGCCTCTTCGCCCCCTACACGCTCGACGACCTGGATTACGACACGTCTTGGGCTCTGAAGACCAATGCGGCTCGTCGTCGCCGACACCAGTCCGCTGAATTACCTTGTATTGATTGAGCAAGTCGAAATTCTACCTACCCTATTTGAGAAGGTATTCGTGCCGCAAATCGTGCGGGACGAGTTGCGGCACAATGAGGCTCCAGAGAGTGTGCGCCGATGGATCGTATTACGGTAACACTGCGTATTACGGTGACACTGCATTTAATTCTCGCCCTGTCATCGCAATTCGCTGCTTGATGGGTTGCGTCGGGAAATTGGTGCGCTGGGAGAGATACGAACCCAGCCCAATCCGGTGATCCACCGAGCGGGTCACAGTCGGCGCCTTCGCAACACATATGTCGCGGCCCCGCCGCATCGCCGCCTTACTGCAGCGAAACCCCGGCGATCTTCACCGCGTCGGCCCACAGCGCCATGTCGGCGGCAATGAACTTGGCGGTCTCGGCCGGGCTCGATCCCAGCGGTTCCACGCCTTCCTGGTCGAGCCGCTCGGCGAATTTCGGCTCCTTGGCGGCGCGGGCGAACTCGGCCGCGATCCGGTCGACGATGCCGTCGGGCGTGGCGGCGGGCGCCAGCAGGCCATTCCAGCTCTCGGCGTGGAAGCCGGGGAATCCGGATTCGGCGATGGTCGGCACTTGCGCGGCCTGGCGGGCGCGCTTCGCGCTCGACACGCCGAGCATGCGGATATTGCCGGCCTGCGCCTGTGGCAGCGCTTCGGAGAGCGGCACGAACATGGTCGGGATATGCCCGGCCACCAGATCGGTCATGGCCGGAGCGGTACCCCGGTAGCTCACGCTGGTCATCTCGAGGCCGGCGCGCTTGAGGAACAGCGCCATCAGGAGATTGCTCAGGCTGCCCGGTCCGCCGCCGCCCGCATAGGGAAGCCGTTGCGGCTGCATCTTCACGTAAGCGATGAAGGCGGCGACGTCGGCGACCGGCAGCTTCCCATTCACCACCAGGACTTGAGGATTGACGCCGATCACGCTGATCGGCTTGAAGTCCTTGACCGGATCGTAGGCCGCCTTGGTGATCGCCGGGAAGATCGACACCACCGCCGGCCCGGCCCAGAACAGGGTGTAGCCGTCAGGCAGCGCATGGGCGACCGATTCGGCCGCGATCGTGCCGTTGCCGCCGACCCGGTTCTCGACCACGAATTGCTGGCCGAACGTCTCGCTCATGCGCTGGCAGGTCAGGCGCGCCACCACGTCGATGTTGCCGCCGGCCGCGAACGGAACCATGACCCTGACCGGCCGCTGCGGCCAGTCCTGGGCCGGAACCTGAGCTTCCCCGGTCGTTTGAAGGCAGCATGCCGCCGCGAGCACGACACCGACGGGGGCCAGATTGCGGGCACGGCGGCGGGCCCAACCGGCCAGTGCCGCCACAATCGCCGCCATTGGCGCGCTCGCGCCGCTCACTTCACAGTTTGAGCGGCGCGCCAAGACCGCCTCAGTCGTCGCGATACACGCGCTCGCGCCGCTCGTGTCGCTCCTGTGCTTCGATCGAAAGCGTCGCGATGGGCCGTGCTTCGAGCCGGCGGAGCGAGATCGGCTCCCCGGTCTCCTCGCAATACCCATAGGTGCCGTCCTCGAGCCGCTGCAGGGCGGCGTCGATCTTGGCGATCAGCTTGCGCTGGCGGTCGCGGGCGCGCAACTCGATCGCCCGGTCGGTTTCCGAGGAGGCGCGGTCGGCGAGATCGGGATGATTTTGGTTCTCATCCTGAAGATGCTGCAGCGTCTCCTTCGCCTCCTTGAGTATTTCGTCCTTCCACGACAGGAGCTTCTCGCGAAAGTACTCGCGCTGACGCTCGCTCATGAATGGCTCTTTGTCGGAAGGTCGGTAGTTCTTGTTCTTGTCCAGCTGCGCTACGGTGCCGTTCTTGTCCAACAGCGCCAACGCACCGTTCTTATTCTTCTCCGAACGCATGGGAACCCCGTGCTTGGGCGAGCCCTCCTGCTCGCGCGCGACCTTATATAGGTCCGGCTGCCTAGGGACAATCACCGAATGCACGACCGGACCCACCGCCCGCGGAACCATGCCGCAGTGCGGGATCAGCGCCGCAAGACCGCCCTCCCCCTGCGTTTCGCGGGCTAGCGCGGGGCCATCTTGGCGATCTCGACCTCGACCCGCAGCTCGATCTCGGCCAGCACGGCATCCAGCTCCGTTTGGCCTCAGCCCAGCTTGAGATGGGCGGCGGCCGCTTGCAGCTTGGCCAGCGTGCCGGTCGTAAGCGCCGCCCCCCCGAGCAGCGCCATCTTGAGCTCGTCGAGCGCATCGAGCGCGACCCGGCCGCGCTTGACCGCACGCTTGCGGCGCTCGAGCGGGTCCTCGACGCCCTGCAGGGCGATCAGGGCGTCGATGCCGCCGATCGAGCGCGGCCCGCCGGCGGCCCCGGTCGAGCGCGGCGCGGTTTCTTCGGTAACGGCAAAACCGGAGCCCGTGGCGCGCCGCGCGGACGGCGTGGCCGCCGCCAGCGAGGTTGCGTTGGAAGCTAGAATTCGCATGGGCGAGGCCCCTCATCCGAGGCCCCTCCCTCCCCCGCTCGCGCGGGAGGGCAAGGGAGGGGGCTCCCGGTGAGACAACCAATCGGACCGCCATGGTTAATGAGCGGTTAAACAGCCCGGCAAAATCTGCCCGATCGGCAAGGAACGGCGTCCGCGGGTTCGGCCCGCGGCCGGGCGCGCAGAGAATCGCAAATTATTTCAATGGCTTATTGGAGCGGCCGGGATGGCACGCGATTCGCAAAGACTTTAGATCAGGTCCGAGCTCATCATTGGGGAGCAATATGACGAGGACGTTTGCGACCGCGCTCGCCGCGCCGGCGATTTTGTTTTGGGCTTTGATTTGTGCCGGAGCGCCTGCGAGCGCGACGTCGCGCATCAAGGACCTCGCCAATATCGAGGGCGTGCGCCAGAATCAGCTGATCGGCTACGGCCTGGTCGTCGGCCTCAACGGCACCGGCGATACGCTGAACAATATTCCGTTCACCAAGCAATCGCTCCAAGCCATGCTGGAGCGGCTCGGCGTCAACATCCGCGGCGCGACCATCCGCACCGGAAACGTGGCGGCCGTCATGGTGACGAGCAACCTGCCGCCGTTCGGCACCCAGGGCACCCGCATCGACGTGACGGTATCGGCACTCGGCGATTCCAAGAGCCTGCAGGGGGGCACCCTGCTGGTCACCCCGCTCCTGGGCGCCGACGGCAACGTCTATGCGGTGGCGCAGGGCTCGGTCGCCATCAGCGGCTTCCAGGCCGAAGGCGAAGCCGCCAAGATCGTGCGCGGCGTCCCGACCGTGGGCCGGATCTCCAACGGCGCCATCATCGAGCGCGAGATCGAGTTCGCGCTCAACAAGCTCAACCAGGTGCGCCTGGCCTTGCGCAACGCCGACTTCACGACCGCCAAGCGGATCGCCGCCGCCATCAACGACTATATCGGCGCCCCGATCGCCGAGCCGCTCGACCCCTCGACGGTGCAGATCACGCTACCGCAGAAACCCGCCAACAACGTGGTCGCGCTGTTGACGGAGATCGAGCAGCTGCAGGTCGATCCCGATCTCGCCGCCAAGGTGGTCATCGACGAGCGCTCCGGGATCATCGTCATGGGGCGGGACGTACGCGTGTCGACGGTGGCGGTGGCGCAGGGCAATCTCACCGTCACCATTTCGGAAACCCCACAGGTCAGTCAGGCGCAGCCGTTTGCGGGCGGCCAGACCGTCGTGGTGCCGCGCACCCGCGTCGGCATCTCCGAGGACGGCAAGAGGCTCGCCGTGGTCAAGGAGGGCGTATCGCTGCAGCAACTGGTCGACGGGCTCAATTCGCTCGGCATCGGTCCGCGCGATCTCATCGCCATCCTGCAGGCGATCAAGACCTCCGGCGCCATCCAGGCCGATATCGAGGTGATGTGATGGCAGTCGCCCACACCCTCCTCGCCCCCCCCACCCTGGCCGCGCCGGCCGCCGCTTCGCTCGCCCGCAGCATCAAGCTCGATCCCGGCACCGCCGCCGGAGCCAAGCCCGCCACCGACCTCAAGACCAAGGCACACGCCGCCGCGGTCAACTTCGAGGCGCAGTTTCTCAACTCCATGTTCGGCCAGATGCTCGCCGGCGTGCAAGGCGACGGGCCGTTCGGCGGCGGACCGGCCGTCGGGGTGTGGCGCTCGTTCCTGAGCGAGCAGTACGCCAAATCGTTCGCCAAGGCCGGCGGCATCGGAATTGCCGACAAGGTCTATCACACTCTGCTGGCGCAGCAGGAAGCGCATGCCCACTGACGCCGCGACTCTATTCCGCCACGGCAGCCTGCAAGGCGCGAAATGAACTGGTTGTTAACTACGAGCCGCATAATCTTCGTTGGATTTCAGCCCGGTTCACCAAATTCCAACCGTTCTTGCTTGCGAGCGCCGCAATTCGGCGGAAAGCGCCGACGAAACGTCAACCAAAACACGATCGCCCCACAGCGATAGGACGCCAGCCATGCACGACAATGCCTCGCAAACCGCGCATCCCGGAACGCCGCGCCCGATCGAGACCGCGGCCGATGCTCGCAGCGCGATCGGCGAGCTCACCACGGTCATGGACGGACTCGAGGCCATCGTGTCGGAGGAGACCAAGCTGGTTCGCGCCGGCCTGCTGCGCAAGGCCAGCGGCCTGGGTTTGGAGAAGTCCGAGCTTTCCGCGCGCTACTTTCGGGCGGTGGAGCGGCTGAAGGCCAGCAGCAAGCTTCTTTCACGCCTGGTGCCGCAGGATGTCGGCGCACTGGCCCGCCGGCACGAGCTGCTGCAGGCGGAGCTGAAGACCAATCTGGTGGTGCTGGCGACCGCCCACGCGGTTTCGGAGGGCATCATCCGCCGGCTCTCGGGCGACCTCGTCCGCAAGGCGTGCCCGCAAATCTACGGCGCCTCGGGACGCGCCACGGCTCCCGATCCGAAGCGCGGGCAACCGCTCGCATTCAGCCGGACGACGTGAGATCGATTTTCATGATGCGAATGCGTCAGCCATCGCATCGCCGAGGCGGCACGCCGCTTCGTCATCCGGCCGATCCGAAGAGGAGCATTTGCAAATGAAACGAATCCTGGTCACCGGCGGCGCCGGCTTCTTGGGCTCGCACCTTTGCGAACGCCTGCTGGCGAACGGCGACGATGTGCTGTGCGTCGACAATTTCTTCACCGGCAGCAAGGACAACATCGCCCACCTCGTCGACCATCCCCGCTTCGAGCTTATGCGGCACGACGTCACTTTTCCGCTCTATGTCGAGGTCGACCAAATCTACAACCTCGCCTGCCCGGCCTCGCCCATCCACTACCAGTACGATCCGGTGCAGACCACAAAGACCAGCGTCCACGGCGCCATCAACATGCTCGGCCTCGCCAAGCGCACCGGCGCCAAGATCCTGCAGGCCTCGACCTCCGAAGTTTATGGCGACCCGGAAATTCATCCGCAGCCAGAGCACTATTGGGGACGCGTCAATCCGGTCGGCATCCGGTCCTGCTACGACGAGGGCAAGCGCTGCGCCGAAACGCTGTTCTTCGATTACTGGCGCCAGCATGGCGTGCGCATCAAGGTGGCGCGCATCTTCAACACCTACGGTCCGCGCATGCACCCCAACGACGGCCGGGTCGTCTCCAACTTCATCGTGCAGGCGCTGCTCGGCGACGACATCACGATCTATGGGGACGGCCTGCAGACGCGCAGCTTCTGCTACGTCGACGATCTGATCGAAGCCATGATGCGGCTGATGGCGACCGACGACGACGTCACCGGGCCGATCAACATCGGCAATCCGGGCGAGTTCTCCATCCACGATCTCGCCGTGGGCGTCCTGCAGCTGACCGGCGCGCACGGCCAGGTGGTCTTCAAGCCGCTGCCGATGGACGATCCCAAGCAACGCCAGCCCGACATCGGCATCGCCCGGCAAGTGCTGGGCTGGGAGCCGCGGATACAGCTGGCGGAAGGTCTCGAAAGGACGATCGAGTATTTTCGCGAGCGGCTGCTGGCGCAACAGATCGCCGACCTGGCCGCGCTCGCACGATTGGGAAAGCCGCTGCAACCGGCGGCGCCGCAGGCGATGCCGGAGGCGCCGGCCGAAATCGCCATGGAACAACCCACGGGACCGTTGGCGCAAACGGCCTGAACCCGTCCTCAGCCTGGAGACAGCAATGACACAGCCCATCATTATTCAGTGGTCGATATCGAGCTTTTTCGGTTGGGGGGTCTATGGCCTCAATCTGGCGCTGCACTGGGCCGGCGATCCCGCGATCGAGCCCGTCTGCGTGTCGCCCATCGACGCCGGACAGATCGACATCGACCCGCTCCGGCAACGCGCGATCCTGCCGTTCCTGATCCGATCCCTGCAATTCCAGGCGCAGATTTCACGACACACCAACGGCACCGCGACCGCCAATGCGCCGTTGCTGCTCGCGCTCGGAAACGGATTTTGCGGCTCGCCCGCCGTCCATAATGTCGTGCTCGAGGGCCAGCCGACGATCGGCGTCGTTTTCTTCGAGGAGGCGCTCGACGCCGAGGCCGTGCGGCGCGGCAAGCAGCTCTCGCTGATCATCACCGGGTCGACCTGGAACGAGCGGGTCCTGCGGGCCTACGGGTTCGAGCGCGTGCAAACCATCCTGCAGGGTATCGATCCGACGCACTTTCATCCGGCCCCCAAGCTCGGGGTGATGCGCGACCGCTTTCTCATCTTTTCCGGCGGCAAGGCGGAACTGCGCAAGGGTCAGGACATCGTGATGGCGGCGTTCAAGATCTTCGCCAAGCGTCATCCGGAGGCGACCCTGGTCACCGCCTGGCACAGCCCGTGGCCGCACCTCGCCCGCAGCCTGGACCAGACCGGATTAGCGGCGCCGGTCGTCTTCGACAAGGATGGCAAGCTCGACGTCGCCGCCTGGGCCGGAGCCAATGATATCGCGCCCGAGCAAGTCATCGATCTCGGCAACGTCCCCAATGTCTCGATGCCGCCGATTCTGCGCGAGATGGACGCGGCCGTGTTCACCAACCGGTCGGAAGGCGGCACCAATCTGGTCGCCATGGAATGCATGGCGTGCGGAACTCCGGTCATTCTGTCGCGCAATACCGGACATCTCGATCTGATCAAGGACGACAACTGCTATCCGCTCGACGACCAGAGGGCGGTCGAGAACCGCTGGAACAGCGTCGGCGACGTCGCCTGCTGGGGCGAGAGCCAGGTCGAGGAGGTGGTGGAGCGCTTCGAGCAGATCTTCGCGGATCGCGAAGCCGCCCGGAAGCGCGGGCTGCGCGCAGCCCGCATGATGCAGGCAATGACCTGGGCCGAGACCGCGCGCCAAATGAAGGACGCGGTGCTGACCGCCACGAAGGACGCCGTGCGCGAAGCGGCCTAGCCCCGGACGTGGCGAACGGCCCGGCCGCGACGATGGCCGGGCCCGGTCGGTTGATAACCTCCGGTGCTACCGCGTCTGCACAACGAGTACCTCTGCGCCGAGATTTCCAACCTTTCAGCCCTCATGATGAGGAGCACGTCTCGAACCATGGCCGCGCCTTCGGTCGCATTGTTCGAGGCGTCCGGCAGTAGTAGCCGGGGGTGGCGACCGGGGGAAATCGGGCACATATAGCGAATATGGCCGACAAGCACTCCCAAAAGGTCACTTATGAGGTCCACAGGATTTGGGATCGGGGGATTTGCACGTCATCGCGGGGTTGGCACGTCATGGAGAAGCGCCCGGAACGGAAATCCCGATAGAAATTTGGGTACCAAGACGCATCACGACCAATAAGCACCCCAAGCGGCCCCAACCAGCTCGCCAAGCTGATCGTGGACATCACCACCAGCCAGATCAATGAAGGCGAGCCAACGCGGGTCATGACATGGGCCGCATTCCGCGAGATCGCCGGCGCGGACGGTCAACACCGTATCTATACAAGCACCGGGTTCCTGCGATCAGGTTGGTCGCAGGAAGCGCTCCACGGGTGGCGAGGCTGGTCGACGATCGACGCCCGCGTCAACGGGCCCAGCACACCAGCCAATTCATCGTCATCGGGCGATTTTCGTTGACGGCCAGCCACCGATCCGTCGACTGCCAACGCTGCAACGAGGGAAACTGGTTCGGGTCCCGCGGCCCCTCCGATATGAGCTCGACGTCGTGGGTCGCGGCGAAGCGCTGCCGCAAGGTGGGCGTGATCGACGAGTTGAGGAAGTCGTGGCATTCGACGATCACGTCACAGGCTTGAATTCCCGGCACCTGCGCGGGATCGAGCAGCTGGAGCTCGCCGCCCTCGCAATCCACGAACAACAAAGTCCGGTCGTCCTTGGAGATGACGTCGCGCAAAGTGTCGAAGGTGCAGGTTCCTCCCACTTGGGCCCGGGCGCCGACCTGATTTGCGGTCGCGGCGCGACCGCATATGGCCTGCGCGGTTTCGTTGGTGTCGAAGGCGAATATCCGTGATTGCGGCAATGCGCGCGCCATGCCGATCGCGTAATAGCCTTCGGCGCAGCCGACATTGACGATGTTCCTCGGCTGCCGGCTGATGGCCTTTGCGATCGCGGGGTGCAGCTCGGCCTCGTAACAGCCGAGCAGCTTCGGCGCGAGGTCGCCGTCGCCCCATGAGACGTCCGGCAGCATGGCCATGCCGGCGAACGGTCCGCTCAGCACGTTGCCCCCTTGGGTGTTGAAAAGCACATTGGTGATCTCGGCGCGCCGGCGCGCCTGCTGCGGCTTTTGCAGCTCCTTCTCGAGCAGCGCGACCCGCCCCTGGGTGGCTTCGAGCAGCTTGTGAAAGTGAAGCAGCCGCGCGCTGTATTCGTTGAGCAAAGCGGCTTCGTCGAAAGCATGGCTGCGCCGTCGCTGTCTCGCCTGCGGCGGCCGGTTTCGCAACAGCGCACGGATCGCGGTACCGTCCTTCGCGAGCGGAATGTCGTAATCCTCCGGCGCCGTAAATCCGCTGTCGATGAAGACATCGACCTCGCGATTGCAGGTGCGGATCTCGACCAGGTCGAAACAGCCGTGCACGTCGACGAATTGCGCAAACGACTCCTTGGTGAAGTAGGACAAGTGACCTTTCGCCTGGAAGCCGCGCTGCAGCATCAGCACTTCATTGGGAATGTCGACCAGGAGCAAGCCGCCCGGCTTGAGCACGGACGTGAAGACGTCCATCGCCGCGTAGGGATCCGTGAGGTGCTCGAGCACATGGGAGATGCAGACCAGATCGAAGAAGCCCTGGAAGGTTCCCGACTCCAAGTCCTTGTGCTCGACCAGGGTAAGCAGCGGGTCCGCCTTGAGCAGCGCGACGAATTGCGGGTCCATCTCGGTGACCCAGACCTTGTCGGCGATGGCGCGCAGCTCATGGCCGAGCGAGCCCTCCGCGGTGCCGTAATCCAGCGCCGCCGAAATCTTGAGACCCGGCTGCTGCTCGAGCAGATAGGCAACCTGCCCCTTGGCCTGCGCGAGGCCTTTTTGCCGGTGTGCGTTTATTCCATTCTCGTCCAGCTGCGCCCGGTAGAAATGCCGGTAGTAGGATTCGAGCGCGCGGTCGGAGACAAATTCGCTCTGCACGAAATTACATGCGTTGCACTGAAAGATATTGATGCCGAAATTGCGGTTGGTCGTGAGGTCGCGCCGATCGGTGGCCGCGCAAATCAGGCAGGAATTGAAAGGACCTTCATTCGGCATTTTGTGCGTCCCGGAAGTGGGCTCTCCCGCGTTCATCAAGGCCTGCCGTACCGGCTATGCCGAGGCATCCGAGCGCGTCTCGAGCCGGTGCTGATTCATTGGGCCGCGGTACGGAGTCGGCACAAAGATGAGCTTTCCGCGGAGGTGTTCACTACTGGGACAGTATGGTTAACGCCCGCTTAACGCGCCGCCGCGGGCTAGCGGCGTGCTCGCCGCAAGCGACTCCAGCTCGTCCTTCACGCGCGCCAGCACGCTCTCCCAATCGCCGAACCGCGGTTGGCGGAACAGGCGCGCGGTCGGGTACCAAGGGCTGTCCTCGCGCCCGAGCAGCCAGCGGAAGTCGGGCAAGTACGGCAACAGTACCCAGACCGGCCGACCGAGCGCACCGGCCAGATGCACGATGGCGGTATCCGCCGAGACCACGAGATCCAGGAGCGAGACCACCGCCGCGGTGTCGGCAAAATCGCGCAACTCGCCGCCGAGCGGGATCACATTGGCATGGCGACGCAGCGTCGCGGCCTCCGCCGCGCCGGGCTCGCTTTGCAGGCTCACGAACTCGATGCTCGATGCGGACAGAAGCGAACGGAAGCGCTCGAGCGCGATCGAGCGGTTATGATTGTTCTTGTGCACCGCGCTGCCGGCCCAGACGATGCCGACGCGCAACGATCGGGGCGCCCCGAGCCGGGCGTGCCATTGCGCCGCGCGGTCCGCGGGCGCCCGGATATAAGGGACCTCCGCCGGAATGGTGTCGAGCGCGGTCCCCAAGGCGAGCGGCAGGCTCATGAGCGGGCAATGCAAGTCGAACCGCGGCAGCGGCTCGCCGCGCGCGAAGATTTGCGCGATCCCCGCGATGCCGGACAACAGAGGCTTGAGCGAGGCTTGGACCTCGAGCAATACCGTCGCCCCGCGAGCGGCCACCAGCCCGGCATAGCGCACAAACTGCAGCGTATCGCCGAATCCCTGCTCGGCGTGCAGCAGGATCGTGCGTCCGGCGAGCGGCTCTTTGCCGAGCCAGAGCGGCGCGCCAAAATCGCGGCGCTGCGGCGCCCAGTGCGCCTGCTGCCACCGCCACTCGTAGTCGCGCCAGCCCTGCGCGAATTGCCCGAGCCGGAGCCGAACCAGGCTGGCGCAGAATTCGGCCTCCGGGCGCAGCGTCGGGAGGCCGGCCGCGGCCGCATAACACGACAGCGCCGCATCGAATTGGTATCGATCGGCGCAAACATGGCCCTTGTTGATCAATATCTCCGGCACGCCCGGATCGATGGCGATCGCCCGGTCGTAACTTTCGAATGCCGCGTCGAGGCGGCCGAGCTCCTCCAGCGCGGCGCCACGATTGTTGAGCACATCGAGATTGTTCGGCCGCAGCGCCAGCACGCGCTCATAATCGGCGAGCGCCGCCTCGAGCCGTTTGAGCCGGTACAATGCATTGCCGCGGCCGTGCAGCGCTTCCACGTAATCCGGATCGACCGCCAGGGCCGCGCCCCAGCTGGCCAGCGCCTCCGCGCTGCGGCCGAGCGCCGCCAGGGTCAATGCGCGGTTGTTGAGCGCCTGCACGTGGTCGCCCTTGAGCGCGAGCGCCCGCTCGAAGCTGTCGAGCGCTTGCTGATGCAGCTTGCTGGAGTCGAGCGCCAGCCCGTAGTTCGAATGGATGTCGGGGGAACGCGGATCCGCTCGCAACGCAGCCGCCATCAGACGCAGCGCTTCGGACAGCCGTCCCTGCTGATAGTTCGCAACGCCCAGGAGATGCAAGGCATCGGAGCGAGCCGGATCGACGGCGAGAATCGCCGCATAGATGCGTTCCGCCTCGCTCAAGCGTCCCTGCCGATGCAGCGCGATCGCCGGCTGGATCTCCGGCGCGATGCGCGGCCGCGCACTTGCCCTGGAAGCCTTGCTCATGCGCGCGGCTGTGCCGCCAGGCGTTCGAGCTCCCCGCGCACGCGTGCGAACACGCTCTCCCAATCATTGATCCAGGGCTGCCGGAACAAACGGGCGGTCGGGTACCAGGGGCTGTCCTCGCGCTCGAGCAGCCAGCGGAAGTCGGGCGCGAACGGCACCAGCAACCAGAACGGCCGGCCGATGGCACCTGTCAGATGGACCACGGACGTGTCGACGGACACCACCAGATCGAGGAGCGAGATCAGCGCCGCGGTGTCGGCGAAGTCGGTGAGCTCCTGCCCCACCACGGTCACGTTGGAATGGAGCCGCAGGGCAGCGGCCTCGCCGGGACCGAGCTCCTTCTGCAGGGTCACGAACTCGACATTCGAGGCCGAGAACAATGCCGCAAACCGGCTCAAGGCAACGGAACGATTGCGATTGTTGATATGCGCGGCACTGCCCGCCCAGGCGATCCCGACCCGCAGGGGCCGGCTCTCGCCGGGAGCCCGGCTCTCGCAGCGAGCCCGGCTCTCGCCGAGACGCGCGCGCCATTTCGGGATGCGATCCGCCGGCACCGGGATATACGGAATCTCGGCCGGGATGGTCGCGAGCTCGGTGCCGAAGGCGAGCGGCAGGCTCATCATGGGACAATGCAAATCGAAATCCGGCAGCTCCTCTCCGACGCTGAAGATACCGGCCAATCCTTCGACCTGCGCCAGCACGGACTTTTGCGAAGGCTGCACCTCCAGAATCACCTTGGCGCCGCGGCGCGCCAGCAACGGGGCGTAGCGGACGAACTGGAACGTATCGCCGAGCCCCTGCTCCGGGTGCAGCAGGATGGTCCGCCCGGCGACGTCCTCCTCGCCCAGCCACAGCGGCTGCTTGAAATCGCGCTGATGCGGCTTGGTCTCCTCCTTGCGCCAGCGCACTTCGTAGTTCTTCCAGCCCTCCCGGAAATTGCCCAGGGTCAGCTGCGCCAGGCTGGCATTCCACACGGCTTCGACGCGATCCGGCCGGATCTCGAGCGCCTTCAAGTAATCGGTGAGCCCCCGCTCGGTGTGCCCCAGCGAGCCGAACACGTTGCCGCGGTTGACGTAGGCCTCGACAAAATTCGGATCGATCTCCAACGCCTTGTCGTAGCTGGCGAAGGCTTCGTCATGACGGCCCAGCATGGCGAGCGCGAGCCCGCGATTGTTGTAACCCTGCACCAGATCGGGCGCGATGGCGATGGCCTTCTCGTAGCTGTCGAGCGCTTCGGGATAGCGCTTGAGCCGGAACAGGGCGCTGCCGCGACAGGTGTGCCCGACGTAGTGCTTCGGGTCGATGGTCAATGCGTTGTGGAAGGTGATCAGCGCCTCGTCGAATTTCTTGAGCGCGACCAGGCTGTTGCCGCGATTGATCATGATGTCGGCGCAATCCGGCTTGATCGCCAGCGCCAGGTCGTAGCTGCGCAGCGATTCCTCGTGACGCGCAAGCTTGGCCAGCATCAGCCCGCGATTGCTGAGCGCCTCGACGCGACGCGGATCCTTTTCGATGACCTGGTCATAGGCCGCGAGCGATTCCTCGTAGCGTTCCAGGCTCATGAAGATGCGGGCGCGATTGTACATAGCCTCGATGTGGCCGGAATCGATCGCGATCGCCTCTTCCCAGCTCGCCAACGCTTCCTCGCGACGACCGCAGGCGGCCAGCGCCAAGCCGCGATTGTTGAGGGCGTCGAGCCGGTTGGGCTCGAGTTTCAATGCCGTATCGTAGTTCTCGATCGCCTCTTGCTGCCGCCCGAGCGCGCCGAGAGCGTTGCCGCGATTGTAGCGGGCATCGACATAGTCGGGGCGTAGCGCCAGCGCCCGATCGCAGCTGCCAAGCGCTTCCTCCGGCCGCTTGAGCTCGAGCAGCGTCACCGCGCGGTTGTTCAAGACCTCCGCATGGTCGGGCGCAATCGCCAGCGCCGCGTCATAATCCGCGAGCGCCTCGTCGTGACGCTTGAGCGCGCCGAGCAGGTTGCCGCGACGGTTGCGCACGTCCACATGCCGGGGCTGCAGCGCCAGCGCCCGGTCATGGCTTTCCAGCGCGGCTTCGCCGCGGCCGAGCGCCGCCAGGGCGTCGCCGCGACCGGATAACGCGTCCACATGGTTGCCTTGGCGCGACAGCGCGTCGTCAAAGCTGGTGACGGCTTCCTCGTGGCGGCCGAGCGCCTTGAGCGCCATGCCGCGATTGTAGAGCGCGCTGACGTCGCCGGCCTGGATCGCCAGCGCCTGCTGGAAGCTGACCAGCGCTTCCTCATGCCGTTTGAGCGCGTTGAGGATCACGCCGTAATTCGACAGCGCGGGCGCGGATTTGGGATCGGCCTTCAGCGCCGCTGCGACCAGCCGCAAGGCCGCGACCGAATCGCCGCGCTGATGCTTGAGCACGCCGCCCAGGTGCAGCGCATCGAATTGGCGGGGATCGGACCGCAGAACCGCTTCGTAGATGCGCTCCGCCTCGGCCAACTTGCCCTGCTGATGCAACGCCACCGCCTGCTGGATCGAGATCGCCGCGCCGCGCGCGTGCGGTCGCGCCGCGTGACGCGCCTTGAAGCCTTGCATGTCTGCCACCTTGTCCATGAGCGCCTGTCGAACGCGACCGAGAACGCTGTCCCAATCGCCGAGCCGCGGCTGGCGGAACAGCCGCGCGCTCGGATACCAAGGCGTATCCTCGCGCTCGAGCAGCCAGCGAAAATCGGGCGAGAACGGCAGCAGCGCCCAAACCGGCTTGCCCAAGGCGCCGGCGAGATGCACCACCGAAGTGTCCACCGCCACGACCAGATCGAGCAGCTCGACCACCGCCGCCGTATCGGCAAAATCGACGAGCTCATCGCCGATCATCGTCACGTTGCCATGGGCGCGCAGCGCGGCGCCTTCGGCGGCATTCAAATTCTTTTGGAGAATCACGAACTCCACGTCTGGCACCGACAGCAGTGCGGCGAAGCGCTCCAGAGCGATCGACCGGTTGCGGTTGTTCCGGTGCGCCGCGCTCCCCTCCCAGGCAATGCCGACCCGCAGGCGCTCCGGCTCGCCCAAGCGCGCCTGCCACTTGGCCCGCCGGTGCGAGGGAACATGCAGATAGGGAATATCGGCCGGGATCGTATCGAGCGCGGTGCCGAATGCGAGCGGCAGGCTCATCAACGGGCAATGCAGATCGAAATCGGGCAACGGCTCGCCCTGGCCCAGGACGGCGGTCATTCCCTCGATGCCGGCCAAAAGTGGTTTGAGCGGCGGTTGCACCTCGAGGACCACGCGCGCGCCGCGACCCGCAACCAGCGCAGCGTAGCGCACGAATTGCAGCGTATCGCCAAAGCCCTGCTCGGCGTGCAGCAGGATGGTCTTGCCGGCGAGCGGGCCTTCGCCGAGCCACAGCGGCTGCGGAAAATTGCGGCACCGCTCGGCCCAGCTCGCCTGCTTCCAGCGCCATTCGTATTCCCGCCAGCCCTCGCGAACCGCTCCGGCCGTCATCAAGAGCAGGCTGCGGTTGAAATGCACCTCCGCATGATTGGGCTGCAGCCCCAGCGCCTGGTCGAATTTCGCCAGCGCCTCCTCGCAACGGTTGAGCCCGTTGAAGGTCACGCCGAGATTGTTGAGGGCAACGACGCTGTCGGGCCGGATCGCGAGCGCCTGCTCGTAATCCGCCATGGCCTCGTCATGGCGGTTGAGCGCCCGCAGCACGTTGCCGCGATTGCTCAGCCCCTCGGGAAAGCCCGGCCGCAGCGTAAGGGCGCGGTTAAGGCTCGCCAGCGCCTCGTCCATGCGCCCGAGCCCGGCCAGCGCATGGCCGCGATTGGTCAGCGCTTCCACGTGTTCGGGATCGCGTGCGAGCACCGCGTCGTAGCTCGCCAGCGCCTGGTCGAGCTTGCCGAGCTCTTGCAGAGCACGCCCCACGCTCGCGATGATGTTGAGGTCGTCGGGGCTGAGGCTCTGCGCCCGCTCGAAAATCGCCAAGGCCTCGATTGGACGCTTGAGCTCGATCAGCGCATGGCCGCGGTTGTTGAGCGCGACCGGATGGTCCGGGCTGATCGCCAGCGCCTTGTCGCAGCTCGCCAGCGCTTCCTCGAAACGACGGAGCTTCAACAGGACGTGGCCGCGGTTGATCAAGGCATCGACGTGGTCGGGATCGAGCGTCAGCGCCCGGTCGTAGCTCTCGAGCGCTTCGTCCCAGCGATCGAGGGTCTTGAGCGTCACGCCGCGGTTCGACCAGGCATCGGCCGAGCCCGGCACAACCTCGAGCGCCGACGCGATCAGGCCGAGCGCCTCGGCGCTGCGGCCCTGCTGCTCGCGCAGCACCCCCAGCAGGTGCAAGGCGTCGAAATGGCGTGGCCGCACCTTGAGAATGCGCCCGTAGAGCGTTTCGGCCTCGAGCCAGCGGCCCTGGCCCTGGCAGCCGACCGCATGCGCGATCGCCTCCGCCAGAACGTCGCCTTCCCGTGCCGCCGCTGTCGGCTTCTCCGTCTTCGCTGTCGAGCGCCCCATCAAAGCCATTCCGCCGACGAGGCTCTGCGCCCGATCTGCCGCTCAGATGCGAAGCCAGGGTCTGCGTCGGCGGACCATCCCCCGCCCATGGTTAACGACCGGTAAAGGCGCCCGCGCTCTTCACCGGCAACTAACCGATGCGGGCTGGGGTCAGGGCCGGAGTCTCATGTCGTGAGCATATCAAGACCGTCGTTCTGGCGGCAGAACAAGAACTGGCAAATCGAGCAGCAGCAGTGGACCAACCAGCTCACCTCCAACGGCATGGTGGGCGCGGTCTCGAGCAATGTGGTGACCCGCCCTTCGGGGTGCCTTCGAGGTGCCTTCGGCCCGCTTTCCGCTCGATCGGCGCACTGTCGATCCGCCGAAAACCCATGCGCAAATATACTGGTATGCGGCCACATTTACGCGATCTTAAACCGAGTAAGGCAAACGTTGGGCAGCCGATCAATTCGATCGGACCGCTCACTCGCCGGTACGAGAACGGTACAGCAAGTGGAAGCGTTTACGAAACGTAACCAGAAAGGTACGCCCAAATGTCCGGAATTACCCTTACCGCCGGTGTGCGACAGAACCTGCTGTCGCTGCAAAGCACCGCCGCCTTGCTGACCACCACGCAGAATGCCTTGGCCACCGGCAAGAAGGTGAACAGCGCGTTCGACAATCCGACGTCCTTCTTCACCTCGCAGTCCCTGACCAACCGCGCCAACTCGCTCTCCTCGCTCCTCGACCAGGTCGGTCAGGCGCAGCAGACCCTGCAGGCCGCCAACCAGGGCCTCACCTCGATCACCAGCCTTCTGCAGCAGGCGCTGTCCATCGGCCAGCAAGCCCTGCAAGCAGCCGGCCCGAGCACGCTGGGCTACAACGCCATCACCACCAACGGCTCGCTCGCCAACGCCGAGACCTTCGGCAAGATCAACTCCGGCGCCACCACGCTTGCCAGCGGCGGCAGCATCGGCGCGGCCGATTCGTTGAGCATCGTCGATGCCGGCACGACCGTCGGCGTCACCCTCGCGGCGACCGACACCGTCGCGGCGGTCATCAGCGCGATCAACTCCACCGCCGGTCTCGGCTCCGGTGGATCGGCCACTGCCTCCACCGACAGCAGCGGCAACCTGCAGATCACCTCGAACGTCTCGACGTCGAACATCTCGGTCACCGACACGACCGGCGGCACCAAGCTGTCGGCCGCCAATACGGCTGCCACTGCGGCTTCGACCGACTTGTTCCAGCTTCTGAGCGGCAACGGCGGCTTCACCGCCGGCGATTCGCTGACTGTCTCGGTCAGCGGCGGCGCCGCCCAGAATATCAACTTCGGCACCGCCACCGGCCAAGTCCAGTCGCTGGCGCAGCTGAACACCACGCTCCAGGGTCTGTCCGGGCTCTCCAATTCGAGCGCATCCGGCAGCTCGGTCAGTTTCGGCGTCGGTTCCTCGACCGCCGCCAACAGCCTGACCCTCGGCTCGGCCGGATCGACCGGCTCGACCGAAATCCTGCACGAGCTCGGCCTCACCGCCGGCACGGCGAACGGCACTCCGGTCTCCAGCGGCAACAGCTCGACCCGCGCGACGCTGCAGACCAACTTCAACAGCCTGTTGACGCAGATCGATCAGCTGGCCGGCGACGCCTCGTATAGCGGCGTCAACCTGCTGAAAGGCGACAACCTGACGGTGAACTTCAACGAGAACAACACCAGCTCGTTGCAGATCCAAGGCGTGACGTTCAATTCGGCTGGACTGGGGCTCAATGCCATCAGCGGCACCGGCTTCCAGGCGAATTCGAACATCAACACCACAATCGCGGCCCTCAATACCGCGCTGACCACCGTGCAAGCCCAGACCGAAACGTTCGGCACCAACGCCTCGACGATCTCGGTTCGCCAGAGCTTCACCACCAACCTGATCAACACCCTGCAATCCGGCTCCGACAATCTCGTCCTTGCCGACCAGAACGAGGAAAGCGCCAACTTGCTCACCCTGCAGACTCGCCAGCAGCTGTCAATTTCAGCCCTGTCGATCTCGAACCAGGCCCAGCAGGCGGTGCTCAAGCTGTTCCCGTAATCCTTGCGATCACGGTTTCGACGGGAACGGCGGGGCGCGAGCCCCGCCGTTTTCTTTTTAACCATCGGTTAACTCCGATCCGCAAGCATCCGTCCGGACGACATGAAGGAGGCCGCAGTGGGTCTGAAGATCGAGCTCAAGCCGGGCGAGCGCGTCATGCTGGGCGACTGCGTCATCACCAACTCGGACCAGCGCACGCGTCTGTTGGTGGAGGGCACCGCCCCGATCCTGCGCGAGAAGGACATCATGACGGAGAGCCGCGCCGACACCCCGGCCAAGCGCATCTATCTCGCGGTCCAGCTGATGTACACGGCCAGGAACCCGACGACCTACCACGAGCTGTACTTTCGGCTGGTGCGCGAGATCACGCTGGCGGCGCCCAGCATGTGGCCTCTGATTG
>Ga0182024_10009623_pt1 | contig 19933 bp, 22 predicted proteins | sample P32metaG_FD_120480 | JGI IMG/M metagenome (GOLD analysis project Ga0182024, IMG submission 120480) | Permafrost microbial communities from Stordalen Mire, Sweden - P3-2 metaG (Illumina Assembly) | ecosystem: Environmental > Terrestrial > Soil > Wetlands > Permafrost | place: Sweden: Stordalen... | reverse complement strand
CGTTCCGCTGTTGACCTGGGGAACGCTTCCGGACACGGGCGTATCGAGCATCTGCGCCCCTCGCCCCTCCTCGCGCACGCGCGCCGCCAGATCGCGGCTCGCGCGCGGGCTGATCGTCCCACAGCTTGCCCTCGCTCAGCCCGGCTAGGATGCCGTCGGGTCCTGACGCGACAGCGTTGACGATCTCGTCGTTTGGAAGGGACGTCATGACGATGTCGACAGCCTCGGCGATGCCGCGCGGGGCGTCGACCCACTGGAGGCCCTGCTCAACGAGCGACTGCACGCCTTCACGGTTGCGATCCTCGCCGTACACCGTGTAGCCCGCGGCGAGGTAGCGGGCCGCCATGTTGCCGCCCATAGTTCCAAGGCCGATGAATCCGATGGTCTGCATGGCTAGCCTTCTCCTTCAATCGTGGCGATGTCGTAGATGCTGAGGTCGAGGTTCGCTGCGGTCACGAGCGGACCGACCTGATCGGGCCGGCGAAAACCGACGATCGCTCCGTCGACGGACGGGTTGCGCAGCGTCCAGGCAATCGCGGCCGCGCCCGGCGTGGTGTCGTATCGGTTGGCGACCGCTGTCAAGCGTTCGACGAGTTCGAGGTTCCGCGAGAGCTGCGGCTCGTTGAAACGTTCGTCGTGCTTGCGCCAGTCGTCGTCCGGCATGCGTTCGACCCGCTCACGGGTCATCGCGCCGGTGAGGATCCCCGAGCCCATCGGGGAGTAGACGATCACGCCGACTCCATCGCGCTCGGCAAAGGGAAGGATCCCATGTTCGGCGTCGCGCTCGATCAGGGAATACTGCGGCTGGAGCGTCTCGACCGGCGCGATTTGCTGGATTCGGCGCAACTGCTCGCCGTCAAAGTTCGACACGCCGATGTGGCGAACGAGCCCCTGGTCTTTGAGCTCGGCCAGCGCGCCCCAGCCCTCCTCGATGTCCTCCTCCGGGACCGGCCAGTGGATCTGGTAAAGGTCGATGGCGTCGATCCGCAGCCGCTCGAGGCTCGCTTCGGCCTCGCGCAAAATCGAGTCTCGTTTTAGGCTGTGGACGACCCGGCGGCCGGCACCTTCCAGGAGCGAGCATTTGGTGAATACGTATGGGCGCTCGTCGTCGGCGAGACCTTCCAGAGCACGCCCGACAACCTGCTCCGAATGACCGAATCCGTAGGCGGCGGCGGTGTCGATCCAGTTGACGCCCAGTTCCAGCGCGCGATGGATCGCGGCGATCGACTGGTCGTCGGCCTGCGGGCCCCAGCCGAATTCCCAGCCTCCACCGCCGACGGCCCAGGCGCCGAAGCCCACGCGCGTGATCTCGAGATCCGTACGGCCGAGCTGTGTCGTGTGCAGTGCTGTGTCGTACATCGTGTCTCCTTTACCTATGAGCGGTCTCTCGTCCTGTCATCTTCATCACGCTCCGATCGGGTTCGTCCGGGGTTGAGTTGAGACCCTGGCGGTCGCCCAGCACGAGCGCTCGGTTGCACCGAGCGTGCCGAGCGTGGCACGATGCGCCGGGCGTGACACTCATGACGTCCGGCTCTTGGGCGGGGATCCTCACCGGAGCATCGTCACGACGCGGTGCCGCGACGCCCCGACATGCGATTCCGCTGCCCCCACGATCGTGAGTACGAGAACCAGCACAGCAAGCCAGCAGATGACGGTGAAGGTCGTCGCGATCGAACGCCAGTTGGCGAGCAAGAGGGGGTTCATCTGATCCACGCTCCGATCCTCATACCGTAGCTCCAGTCCTTCGTGTGCATTGCATACCTGTAAGGATCACGTCACGCCGGGTGAGGCCGCCTCACCCGCGCCGGGTGATTTGCTCGACGCGCCGCCGCCGGGGCGAGCGGGCTGGACCTGACGGCTTACAACAGAGCCTCTACGCGTGCTACGGCAACGGCATAGCTCCGGGCGGACCACTCCTCCTGGTCGAGTGCGCCCAAGTACGCGGAAAAACGCCCGGCCTCCTCCCCATCGGGCGCGCCGAACCATCGTCGGTACGCCTCTCCGACGGCATGAGCGTCCTCGCGCCAATCAACGTAGCAACCCAGCATGTCGTCGACCGCGTGGCCGACCGGCCAGGTCAATGGCGCGTTGCCTTTATCTTTCAATCGGGTCTGTGGAATCTCCATGCGCCCAATGGTCGGTCGCTGGCGGGGGAGCTGTCATCACCTTCGTCGGGTGATCTCGGGCCGACCACCGCAGAATCGACCGCCGGCCCGTGAAGGCTCGCGCTGGGGTCTGCGATCAGCTCGCCCGCGCCCTCGGCGGCCTGCGGGGTCGACCGAATGCGTCGGCGAGGTGATGATTCCTCGGCGCCCAGCAGCGAATACAGCCCGAACGCCAGGAGGATGAACAAAGGTCCGGCGTTGGGGTCGGTACCAGATCCGGTGAGAATTCCGCCGAACCCCTGCCCGATGACCCAGTAGGCCAGGTTGAGGACGACGCTGACGACCAGAAACGGCTTCGGATGCCAGTCCAGCGCGACCGTCACAGCGATCGCGGCGGACATCCCGGCCGCCACGAGCGCTATAGGGAGCCCATGACCCGCTGCTGCACTGGCCACGCTGTGGTGAAGGCTGGTGAGCCATCCCGCACCCGACGGAGCATTGCTGATCGCGCCGGATGTGGCGTTGGCGGTGCTGTTCGGCGCCAGAAGCCACAGCCAAGCCATCACCAGCCACAGGGACGCCCATGTGATCCGCGGGCCACGGGCCCCGAGGAGGCCGCCGGGACGCTTGGTCGGCCACACCAGCAGGCCGATGATCGCGTACAGCAGAACCGCGCCAGGCGCGCCCGTGAGCGGGCTTGCGCTGTTGTTGAACAGAAACCCGAACGCCTCCGCGCTCCACCACACACCCAGCGACCACGCGAAGGACACCGCGAGCGCCCCCTTCACGGCGGGGCGGTAGAGCAGGCCCAGCCCGATCACAACCTGCGTCAACGCGAACAGCGTGTTCAGGACCGGCAAGTCGAACTGGAGGATATGGACGGCCCACTTGATGCTGCTTGCGAGCCAGTACGGCTGGTCCTCGCCACCGGCCGCAATCACTTGACTGAACCCCTTGGAGTACAAGAACCCCTGAAACTGCAGGGCTCCGTCGAGCAGCCAGATCAGACCTAGCACGGTCTGAATGGCTCGGCGCGCGTCCGAGGCGAAGTAAGCGCGAGTGCCAGCCCAGATCGATGCGGCAGAAGCCGCCCGCGTGGTGCTGACGACAAAGGCATGTGAGTCGCTATGTTGCAAACCGGTGTCAGCTCTTGTCATGGGGCTCGGAAGTTCTCGTTTCGGGCCGACGTTGCTCGGTGCGGCAGGCAGCCGTTCCCGGGCCGGCGAGCGACGCCGCCAGCCCGGGATGGCCGTTAGTTAGTTAGCCGCCGCTGGGCTGGGTGTCGTCGTAGCTACTGCCGGTGGTGGTGTTCCACAAGCGTCGGTTGTTCATCTCCGAGATGTAGTCAACGTGGGCCTGGACACCCCAGGTGATCTGGCTCCAGCTGCCGATCACGTACGTCATGTTGTACGGGCCGTCGGCCGGCGTGTTCGCGTACGTCGGGGCGACGGACGAGAAGTACGCGTCGAGCTGGGGCGGGAGCTGATTCGCGTTGCTGGTCATCAGCAGGGGGGCGTGGAACCCGAGGTGCGAGAGCGGGGCGGATGCCACAGCGGCCTGCCAGTTGTTCTCGTTGATCAGGGTGAACCCGTGGCCGGGGCCGGTGATCTTCCACCCGACCATGCCGCCCGGGTCCCACATCTTCGCGAACGCGATCGCCGTGTCGATCGGGGTATCGACCGGGTTGGCGTTGAACGCGACGTTGTCATTGTTCGAGATGCGAACCACGTTGCCGTACTGGGACAGCGTCTTGGCGACCGCCGGCGAGATCTGCTGTGGACCACCGAACAGGTAGATGTTCGCCTTGCCGCCCCGCCGCTGGAGGCCCGTGATGGTGGCCGACGGGACCGAGTTCCGGTGCACCCAGAACAGACCCGAGGCCATGTGAGAGACCCAATGCGTCGCGGGCAGGAGGTACTGGTAGTCGTTGCCATCCATGGACCCGATCATCACGTTCTCCGGGCCGCCGCCCATCGTCGTGCCGCCGCCCATCCCGGGCACGCCGGTGTCCGGGTTCTGGATCGACCCGTAGAGCTGGTCCACGGTGTTCGCCAGGGCGGGGATGGTCGGGGCGGTGACCGTGACGTACTTGAGGCCCATCGCGGTGAGCGCGTGCTCGACACCGGGGTTGGCCGCTGCGCCGACCAGGAATGCGTCGACGCTGTGGTACCTCGAGATCCCGGTATCGCCTAGCCGCTTGATCTCGTCCGCGGTGACCTTCGGGATCCCGTTACGGGTCACATACAGGACCGGAGCATCATCCGGGAAGTGAATCAACGGCGTCGCCGTGATCGCCGTGAGGGGATCATTCGGCGTCAGCAGGGTCAGTCCCCACGGACGGTCGGGGACGTTGTTGTTCTCGTTCGGCGCGTTCTCGGGCAGGGCGGCCGGCCAGATGTGCTGCGTAACCGACACGGCCTCCTCGTATGGGTTCGCCCCGTAGATCCGCTGGGTCGTCTTCGTTCCGACCGTCGTGACCAGTGAGGACTCGCCGGGCGGAGGCGGCACGCTGTAGTCCGGAGTGCTGCTCGGCACACCGAACGGATACTGCTCCGCGTTCGACGTCCCGCCGGCGGGGGTGGTGGCGGCGGTCAAGTGGAGCTGGACCTGGCCGCTCGTGCTGGACGAGCCGTTGAATGCGCCGGCAATTGCCAGCACGATCACGGCAACGACCACCGTAGCGAAAGCGACGGTGCCCGCCAGGAATCCGGTTCTGGACCGCGGCGGGGCCTCGGTGGGTATGAGACCAAATAGCAACGTTACCTCTCCTTTGAGTGGCATGGATTGAGTGATGGGTGCTCGTCGGCGCTCGCCGAATGAGCCTTTGGCAAGATCCGTCGCCAGGTGCAACCGCCGACTCGCGGTGGCAGGCCGGCTGTCCGTGCGCGGCCGGGATCTGCAGACTGGAGAAGGGTCACACGCCGCCGGGTTAGGTCGCGTCACCCAGCGGGGGTGATTCTTTCAAAGAGCATGTGTCATGGCCGACACAGAAACGACATCAGGCGATGTCGATTGGCGAACGGTCACGGTCACGTCTGCGGTCACGGGCCCAACGACCCCGCCGTCGCCTCACCGGACGGCCGGCCACGCGGTCACGTCATCGGTCACTGATGAGCTTGGTGACCGGCCGATCGTGCTGAGCCTGGTGACCTGCTGATCGTCGGGCTTGCGTCAGGATCGCGGGGTCGCCAGGCTTGGCCGCGGCGCCACGATGGCTCCGCCTTGCGCGAGTCGTTCGTCAGCGGTTGCGCGCCCAGTGGGGCAGTAGCCCGAGCTCGCGGGCGCGCCGCACGGCCTCGCGCCGGCTGTGCGCGTTGAGCTTGGCGTAGAGGTGCTTGGTGTGCGTCTTGATCGTGTCCACCGACACGTAGAGCTCGTGGCCGATCTCTCTTTTGGAGAGGTTGGTGGGTAGGTAGCGCAGAACGCGGGCCTCGGTCTCCGTGAGCGGCTCGGGCAGAGGCTCCGGCGCCGCCGGCGGCGGCGGCGGCGGCGAAGTAGCCTGCTCTCCGACGAGCAGGCCGAAGATCTCCACGATCAGGTTCGCGTGTTCCGTGTGGCGTCGACGGTGGCGCTGGAGCAGCACCGGGACGGGATGAACGAGGAACGGCAGCAGGAGGCGGTCGTGCTCCGCGATATCGAGCGCGCGATCAAGTGCGTCCTCCGCGGCCGAGGCATCGCCGGTGCCGTCGCGGGTGATCGCCTCGAGCAGAAGGGATTGAACGAGCCAACCACGGAGGATCGCTGCGGAGGCAGCATCGTCGAGGACCGGCGATAGCGCGCCGGCGCCCCCCTGTGGATCGCGACGACCCGTCTCGATCGCCGCAACGGCGGACGGCACTCCGTGGCCCTCGCGCCCCTGCGGGGCCGCTTCGGCTACCGGCAAGACGAGCGTCAGAACCGGGGCATCGCGTGTGTGCGCCGCCCGAGGAAGGCTCGGGTACTCGGGCCGACGACGCTCCGGAGGCCCCGGCGATCTGTCGGCTCCGCCGGGGTTTGCCGCCGCGACCACTCCGAGTCGACTAGAGGGTTCCGCTCCCTTCATTGCTGCGCCTCCTCGTTCAGCGCTGCGTCTCGAGCAGCTGCGGTAGGGCTCGGATCTCGGCGAGCTGGATGGCCATCGCCTCCACCCAGTCGATGTTCCCGATGAAGGTCTCACGGTCGCGTTGACGCATCTGTGTGATCCGCCGGCGCCGGTCCCGATCCCAGCGCCGCTCGCGGACTGCGATGTACACCGAGCGGATCACCGGCCTCTCCCGGCTCGGGAGGCTTCGGCCAACGCGAATGTCGTCGTCATCTCGATCTCCAGTTGCTGGGCGGTGACGACTGGACTATCCCTGGGGCAGAAGACCGCCTCAATACCCCCCTGCCGGAGGTTGCGATGGGCAGAGCCCGAAATGCGGGTAGGGAAATCCCGAAGTCGTGCGTTCGATCTCTGGTTGTCCCGCCTCGGTTGCTCGGTCCGGGATAGCGCGGTGGCTCCGCGCGTAGTACGGTGGCGGCGTGGCGGATCCCGCGCGCGTTGTGCTTGGTGAGGACGACGTCTTGCTGCGAGAGGGAATCGCACGCTTGCTGGCTGAGGCCGGGTTCGAAGTGGTCGCCCAGGCCGGCGATGCCGAGGGATTCCTGCGTAAGGCGCTCGCCCACCGGCCTGATGTCGCGGTCGTCGACATCCAGATGCCTCCCGGGCGTGGCGATGACGGACTTCGCGCCGCGTTGGAGCTCCGGCGCCGCCTCCCGGACACGGGCGTACTCGTGCTCTCGCAGTACTACGAGGAACGCTATGCCTTGGATCTCATCGGTGAGAGCGCCGAGGGCGTCGGTTACCTGCTCAAGGAGCGAGTCGGCGACGTCGAAGCCTTCACCGAAGCGGTGGCGCGGGTTGCCGCCGGCGGTAGCGCGCTCGATCCGGAAGTCGTGGGTCGGATGCTGGGCCGGCGCCGCAGGACAGGACCGCTCGACGACCTCAGCCCGCGGGAACGCGAAGTACTCGCCTGCATCGCCGAAGGGAAGTCAAATCGCGGGATCGCCGAGGAGCTCGTCGTCAGCGACGCGGCGGTGGAGAAACATGTCACGAGCATCTTCCAAAAGCTGAAACTGGACGTCAGTCGGACCGAGCACAGGCGCGTCCTCGCTGCCGTGACGTATCTACACGACTCGACTCGCTAGCCATCGCGAGTAGTAGCAGCGACGGGACCGCTGCCATCACGTCGCACGATCACCCGAGGCGGGCGATGGCCACTCACCCCGGCGTGCGTAAGCCTTGGTTCTCCGATGACCAGGAACAGGAGGCTCTGAGAAGCATGGAATATCAACAGCTCGGTCAAGCTGGGTTGCGCGTTTCGCGCCTGACCCTCGGGACGATGACGTTCGGGGGCCGCGGGCAGTTCCGCGCCGTCGGGCAGACGGACCTCGAGGGCGCACGGGGCCAGATCGACATGGCGCTCGACGCGGGCGTGAACCTGATCGACACCGCCGACGTGTACTCCGACGGCGCCGCAGAGGAGATCGTCGGGCAGGCGTTGGAGGGGCGGCGCGATCGGGTGCTGCTTGCCACCAAGGCGCGCTTTCCGATGGGCCCGGGACCGAATGACGCGGGACTTTCCAGGCACCATCTGATCGAGGCGTGCGAGGCAAGTCTGCGCCGGCTGCGGGCAGACCACATCGATCTCTACCAGATGCACGAGTGGGACGGGCAGACACCGCTCGAGGAGACGCTGGCCGCGCTGGAGCACCTTGTGCAGAGCGGCAAGGTCCGCTACGTGGGCTGCTCGAACTTCGCCTGCTGGCAGGTGATGAAGGCGCTCGGCACCGCCGACCGCCTCGGTCTGCCTCGGTTCGTCAGCCAGCAGATCTATCTGTCTCTGCAGGAGCGCTCGGCCGAGTACGAGATCGTGCCCTCGGCGCTCGATCAAGGTCTCGGGCTGCTCATCTGGAGCCCGCTGGCAGGTGGCCTGTTGTCCGGGAAGTACCGGCGCGATCAGCCGCCGCCAGAAGGCTCGCGTCACGCGAGTGAATGGGATGAGCCCCCGGTCTACGACGAGGACAAGCTCTACGACACGATCGAGCTGCTGGTCGAGATCGCCGACGAGCACGGGGTGTCGCCGGCGCGGGTGGCGCTGGCCTGGCTGCTTGTCCGCCCGGGGATCACGAGCGTGATTGTCGGCGCCCGGACCGATGAGCAGCTCGCGGACAATCTGGCCGCCGCCGAGCTCAAGCTCTGCGACGAGGAGATTGCCCGCCTGGAGGAGGTGAGCCGACCCCCGCTCCTCTACCCATACTGGCATCAGCGCAAGACCGCCGCCGATCGGCTGTCCGGGGCTGATTTATCGCTGATCGGGCCATACCTGGCGCCGCCCCCAACGAAGTTGCCGGTAGGAGCGTCATAGGCCGGACGAAGGCGGGTGGACCGGACCGGTGATGCCAATCGGGGTACCCCGGTTGGCTTCCGCCGGGCGGCGATGCGGCCGGGCAACGCTGATGGCGTGACGTTCGTGCTGCTGGGGCGTTGGAGAACGACATGTGGGACTTGCTCACCAATCGCGACACGGGGATGCCCTTCCTCGACGCGCAGGCGGACTTTCGGCGGGCGCGCCGCCGGCACGCGCTAGCGCGGCTCGGGCGCTGGGTCGTGCGACGGAGGAACGGGAGTCGTCCCTCCACACTCGCTGCTGTCACGGTGCCGCTCGGAGGACCAGCGCGTCTCGAAGTGGTTCCCCTGCGGCGGATCGTCGGAGCACTCGAGCCCACCAGGAACTTCGATGCCGACTTCCGGCCGGCATCGGAGCTTGTCCGGAACCGGTGGGAGCGGATCGCCCTCGCCCGGCGCGTTGGCATCGCGCTGCCTCCGATCGCGGTGCGACGGCAATCTGACGGCTTCTACGTCATCGACGGCCGCCACCGGGTATCCGTCGCACGGGCATTCGGCGATTCGGACATCGAAGCATGGGTTGTGGGCGCGCAAACCACGTCCGGCGGCTCGGTCCAACGCGGCTCGCTCGGTCCGAGCGTAGTGAGTGCTCGCGCCGGTGAACCGGATCTCTGAGCCTGAATCACCCGGTCTGGGCGACGCCGAATCACCCGTCCGATGGCCAGGCTGTCGGTTGTCTGATGCAGAGGAACCGCAACAAACGTGCCGACGCTGCGCCTCCCTCTCCGGCGTCGGCCGCCGCCGCGCACGCGCCTCTCCCGCGATCGGCGGCAGCTGGGCAGGCCGCGGGCGTTCGCGGCGACGCCCCATCGTCGAAGCCCGCGCCTGCCCGGCCCACCGTCCGCCGTCATCGCTCGAAGGGCGCAGAGCGAGTCTACGTACTGCCGGCCGTAGCCAGAACAGCCCTCGGGGAGACTCCGGACGCCGAACCGACCGCGGCATGAGTCGTCAAGGTCAACGACCGGACGATCGCCTGGATCGAGGAATCATCGTGGTCTCGGCGGTGGTCGTGATCGGGGCCTTCATGTCGATCCTCGACACGACCATTGTCAACGTGGCACTGGCCACGCTCAGCCGCGAGCTGCGGAGTCCGCTGCACACGATCCAGTGGGTGGCCACGGGTTACCTGGTCGCGTTGGCAGTGGTGATTCCGATGACCGGGTGGGCGTCAGAGCGCTTCGGCGCCAAGCAGCTGTGGATGGTGGTGGTTGCGCTGTTCGTCGCCGGGTCGGCGCTGGCCGGACTTGCCTGGTCAGCCGGCGCATTGATCTTCTTTCGCATCCTGCAGGGGCTTGGGGGCGGCATGATCATGCCTGCCGGGATGACGATCCTGGCGGAGGCCGCGGGTCCACAACGGGTCGGTCGGGTCATGAGCATCGTCGGTGTCCCGATGCTGCTCGGTCCCGTGTTCGGCCCGGTGCTCGGCGGGCTGATCCTTCAGAACTTGAGCTGGCACTGGATCTTCTTTGTCAACGTTCCAATTGGAGCGCTGGCGCTTGTGCTCGCCTCCAGGCTGCTACCGCGCTCTGAGCCGCAGCCGTGCGACCGCCTTGACCTCCGGGGATTGGCCTTGCTCTCGCCCGGTCTGGCGGCGATCGTCTTCGGGCTGTCTGAGACCTCCAGCCAGGGAGGCATCGCCTATATCGGCGCATGGGCTCCGATCGTGGCCGGGGTCGCCTTGGTGGCAGCCTTCATCTGGCACGCGCTTCACCTCGGACGGCGCCGGCCATTGCTTGACCTGCAACTGTTTCGCGTTCCCGCCTTCGCCGCTGCGTCCGCCGCCGTGCTGCTCATCGGAGCAGGCGTGTTCGGAGCGCTGCTCGTGCTGCCGCTCTACTTCCAGGTCGTCCGCGGCGCCTCGACCCTCGCCACCGGCCTGTTGCTCGCGCCGCAGGGCATCGGTGCCGCGCTGGTGATGCCGATCAGTGGCCGGCTGACCGACCGGATCGGCGGCGGCATCGTGTCGGCGTTCGGACTGGTCGTGATGACGGCGGCGACCATCGGCCTGACTCAGCTGACCGCGGACAGTCCGTACGGCGTGACCTCGGCGATTCTGCTGGTGCGCGGAGTTGGCCTGGGGTGCAGCATGATGCCTGCCACCGCAGCCGCATACGCGACCATCTCCCGGGCGGCGGTGCCGCGGGCAACAACCCTCATCAACGTGTTCCAGCGCGTGGGAGGATCAATCGGCACTGCGCTTCTGGCCGTCGTGCTCGAAGATCAAATCAGGGCCAGCGTTCCCAGCACTCCCGGCGTCAGCGGCGGCTCGATCGAGCCGCTGCCGGCCGCGGTGCGCGAACGCGTCGCCACGCCGCTCGCGCATGCATTCAGCCACACGTTCTGGTGGGCGGTCGGGCTTAGCGCACTGGCCATCGTGCCCGCGATCGTCCTTGCGCTCAAGACGCCCAAACGCGGGGTATCGGCATCGCGAGTCGAGCCCGCTGGGGAGCCCGAGGACAGCTCGTCACGACTGCTCGCCGCATGAGGCACCGCCTCGGAGCACCAGCATCAGTCCATATCCCCCTGGGTGGGTGACGACGACTCACCCAGCGCCTCGAACTCGCCGCTCTGAGGCAGCTCCCGCGACAGCGTGTCAAGCCAGATCGAGACACCTGCATCGTGAAGGGCCTTCAGATTCAGATTTGGCGTCATCGGCGGTCTGTCACCCGGTCAGCTCGCCAGCCAACGACTCGAGCGGAACGTCGGGATCGCGCAGCGCCCCAGGCTCGACCGGCCGGCGGGAGCGGATCAGCGCTTGAACGTGCTCGTTGACATCCCACACGTTGACATTCATGCCCGCGAGCACGCGGCGCTCGTGCAGCCAGAAGGCGATGAACTCGCCGCTGCCGGGGTCGCCGCGGAACACGACCTGATCCCAGCTTGTCGCGTACCCCGAGTACTCCATGCCGACGTCGTACTGGTCGGAGTAGAAGTACGGAATCCGGTCATAGCTGACTGGCTCGCCGAGCATGGCCCTGGCCGCTGCCGGCCCCTGGTTCAGCGCGTTTGCCCAGTGCTCGACACGGATGTTCCGCTTCAACAACGGGTGCCAGGCATTCGCGACGTCGCCGGCCGCGAAAACGTCGGGAAGGGTGGATTGCAGCTGGTGATCGACGACGATTCCGTTCTCGATCTTCGCACCCACGTCAGCGGCCAGGTTTACTCGAGGGGATACGCCGATGCCGATCACCGCGAAGTCGCAGTCGATTACCCGCCCGGTGGTCGTGCGAACCCGCTCGACGTCACGGTCGCCCTCGAGCGCTTCGACGCCTTCGCCGAGCACCAACTCGACACCATGCTTCATGTGCACGTCCCGGTAGAAGCCGCCGATCTCCGGGCCGAAGATCCGCTCGTTGGGGAGCGCCAACGGGTCGATCAGTGTCACCTCGAGTCCGCGCTGGCGGGCCGATGCCGCGAACTCGCTCCCGATCCAGCCCGCGCCAACCACGGCCACGCGCCCACCGGCGTCCAGGCGTTCGCGAAGCACGTCGCAGTCGGCCAGGGTCCGCAGGTAATGCACGCCCTCGAGCTCGGCGCCGGGCACGGAGATGCGCCGCGGTTCAGCTCCGGTGCTCAGCAGCAGCCGGTCATACTTCAGCTCACGACCGTCGTCGAGCGCGATCGTCGAGCCGGCGGAATCGATCGCCGTCACCGTTGGGCCGGTCAGAAGCTCGATCTCGTGCTGCTCGTAGAAGTCGCTCGAATGGACATACGCCTTCTCGCGCTCGGATTCGCCACGGAGGTAGTCCTTGGTCAATGGCGGTCGCTCATACGGCCGCTCACCCTCCGCGCCGATCAGGATCACGCGACCGTCAAAGCCACGTTCGCGGAGCTCCTCGGCTGCTTTCGCGCCGGCGAGGCTGGCGCCGACGATCACGAATGTCTGCTGGCTCATCTGCGGCCTCCGGTCAGCTGAGAAATTCCTGGCGGCTGCGCGGGTCGTCGCGCACCAGCCCGTGCAACGCCTAGGGTACCGTTCTCGCGCCGGCCTTTTGGACCCCCCGCCATCCGTGATTGGTCATCGCCTGACGGTTGATGCGCGTCAGTTGGTGGCGGCAACCGTGTGCTGCAGCTCTGTACCTTTGCCGTGATCCACAGCCTGTGAGGGCCCTGTTCGGCGCACGATCGCGAAGATCGCCGCGGGTGCGAATAGCGCGATCGCGCCCAGCACCCAGAACGTCCGATGGAAACCGCCCGTCAGTGCCGTGGATAGGTTGTTGCCGGCCCGCAGCAGTGCGTTGGTCTGGCTCGCCGCCACGCTCGAGGCGATGGCCGTCCCGATCGCGGCGCCAAACTGTGTGGAGGTATTCAGCAGCCCGGAGGCAAGTCCAGACTGGTGCTCGGTCACGCCCTGCAGCGCGGCCACCGAGATCGGGATGAACGAGAACGCCGTCCCCACACCGGCGACGACGAACGGTCCAACGAGGTTGGCCAGGAACTCCCCGTGGACCGGCACCTGTGTCGCCCAGACGATTCCCACGCCGATCAGAGTCATCCCCATCGTCATGACGATCCTCGGACCGATCCGCGTGACGAGCAGCTGCGAGACACCGGCGAGCGCCATTGAGGTCACCGACGCGACCAGCCAGGCGAGTCCGGTCTGTAGGGCGCTGTAGTGCAGCACCTCCTGCATGTAAAGGGTGCCGGAGAACACGAACGAGAAGAAGCTTGCGCCCCGAAATCCAACGGCGACCGGCGTGGCACGCCTCGTCGATCGCCAGCGCGAGAATCGCGGTGATCGGTCGCTCGCATCACTGAAAGCGACACGCCAGCGTCGCGGCGTGACGTCTTCCACGCTGCCCGGATGCTCGTGAGTCGGGGTAGCTCAGGTGAGCGTCTGGAGCCCGGCGCTCGTCAGCAGGTACGCGGGTTCGAGGGTGTGGGCGTCTGCCGTGATGAAACGCTGGGTCGCCTTGGCGCCGGGGTACCCGCCGCTGAGCGGCGACCCGGCCACGGCGGCCCCGCTGCTGAGCACGACCACCCGGCTACGGGGCTGCAGCGGCTGGAGCAGCGCCTCACGCAGCCAGTGGAACGCGACCCGGACATCGGTGTGCCAGTTGACCGAGAACGACTCCCACGTCTGCTCCTGAAGCGGGGCGATGACGGGGTGCGCGCCGGCAACGAGAACCACGGCCCGCGGCTGGTAGCGGCGGATGAGGCTGCCGGCCACGGTTGCGTCGGTGGCATCGGCGACCCCGGTCCGGATGTTCGCGCTCGTGCCAGCCAGCTCGCTGAGCGCTGCGGCGGACCGTCACGGCATTCTCGAGATCATCAGCCGCGCGATCCCGTGCGATCGGGTGGGCTACAACGAGATCACGCCGGATGGGGCATTCGATATCACGGTTCCTGACTTCGACCCGATCCTGAGACCAAAATTCGCGGCACTGATCTACGAAAACCCGCTCCTCCAGCGGCACGCGCAAACCGGCGATGGTCGCCCGTATCGGATCTCGGACCTGATCGACCAGCCGACGTTTCACGGGCTCGCGCTCTATCGGGAGTTTTACCGCCACATCGGCATTGAGTGGCAGGTCGCCTTCACGCTGCCCGCTCGCGCGCCGCTGATCATCGGGATCGCGCTCACCCGGACACGCGCGGATTTCACCGACCGCGAGGTACAGCTGCTCGCGCTCGCCCGCCCGCACCTGATGCAGGCCTACCGTAACGCGGAGCTGCGGAGCGCGCGCAAGGCGATGCTCGTCGCACTCGAGCAGGGCCTCGACACCCTCGGCCAGCACGTCGTCGTGCTCGATCCCGGAGGGCGGGTCGAGTTCGTCACCGATGGCGCCCGCCGGCTGTTCGGCGACACCGTGGCGAGCAGTCGCGGACTCCCGGAAGCAGTTCGTTCTTGGATCTCACACCACCGCAACCCACGTGCGGCGGCTCAACCGCTTCTCCTGCACACCGCTGAAGGCACATTGCTCGTGCGCCTGCTGCCGAACAAGCGCACAGACCGCCGCGAGGCGCTGGCCTCGTGGACGCCGGCGAACCACTTCCTTCGCTCACCGCGGAGGTTCAATGATCGATCCACTCGGGCGCCGGCCGCTGATGGTTGGTGCCAAGCAGCGTCTTAGCATCCAAGTGATGGTCGATCCTACGTTGCCATCGGAGGGAGTCCTCGAGGAGGTGCGCCGGTTGGCCGGGCCATCGGCCACGATCGAGCGTATGGTCAGCCTTAAGGGTGGCCAGCATGCCGCCACGTGGAAGGTGGATACCTCGGGCCCCGCGCGGACGGTGGTGGTTCGCCAGTTTCCGGCCGGCGACGCCGCCGCGGTGCGCGAGACGCACGCGTTGCACGTGCTTGTCGGGCTCGGCGGCCTGGCACCGACGTTGCTGGGCAGCGATCTGGCACGCCGACGTTCAGAGTGTCCAACCACGCTCATCAGCTGGTTGGATGGCGAGCCGGACATCACGCCTGCAGATCCCAACGCGTGGGCGGCGCAGCTCGGTCGCTCGCTCGCCAGGGTGCACGCCACGCCCAGCGACCGCCTTTCTGCCCTGCCGAGCGTATATGACCGCACCGGCGGGTCCCGCGAGACATTGGCGGGGCCAGCGGCGGAGTGGATCCGATCGAGCTGGCCGCAGATCACGGCCTCCCCGGACGTGCTCACGCACTCCGACTACTGGTCTGGCAACGTCGTCTGGCGCGACGGCGTACTGACGGGCATCGTCGACTGGTCCGGCGCGGCCCGCGGTCCCCTCGGCTTTGACGTCGGTTGGTGTCGACTCGATCTCTACCTGCTGTTCGGCCAGCGGATTGCCGACGCTTTCCTCGCGGCCTACGAGGACGCGATCGGTCACCCGCTGGCCGACATCGCCCTTTGGGACGGTTGGGCGCTCGCGCGCTCATATGACGGGGTTACGAGTTGGGCGCCCAACTATCAGCCGCTCGGGCGCGCTGACCTCGACGAGCGAGAGCTCCGTCGGCGTCACTCCCAATGGACCACCCGCCTCTTGAAACAGAAGTAGGCGAGCCGCTCGGGCGCCGCGGACGAGATCTGGCGCATCCGCTTCTCCACCTCGCACCACCGGCGTCAAGCCAAGCTGTGCGGCCGGCGACCTGACCTCTGCGGGCTTGTACACTCGGAAAGCGTTATAACGAAGTCCGAGTCATTTACGCGTCGCCTGCGATCACTGGTAGAGCTGATGGTCACCGTCGCCGTGGCGGTCGGTCTTGCGCTGCTGATCCAGGCGTTCCTCGTCAAGCCGTACCGGATCCCAACGGGGTCGATGCTGCCGACCCTGGCGATCGACCAGCGGATCCTGGTCTACCGGATGGACACGCACCCCGGGATCGGAGACGTGGTCGTGTTCCATCCACCGCACGGTGCAGACCTCGGGTCAGGGCAGTGTGCCGACGCCCAGCAGGGGTTCACGGCGGATGGAGATGCGCTCGCTCAACCGTGTGACCGGCCGCTGGCCAAGGAGTCAACACAGACCTTTGTCAAACGCGTCGTCGGGCTACCCGGTGATGCCCTGAGGATCGTGGACGGGCATGTGATCCGCAACGGCAAGCGGGAGCCGGACGCCTACACCACCGCCTGCGGCGGGGCGGCCGAATGCACCTTCTCCCAGGCGATCCGGGTCCCAGCCGGCGACTACTACATGATGGGCGACAACCGCGGGGACTCCGACGACAGCCGCTATTGGGGTCCGGTTCCGCAGCGCTACATCGTCGGCGTCGCGTTCTTCACCTACTGGCCGCTGGACAGGATTGGCGTACTCTGAGTCGCATGCGGTTGGCTGAACGCAGCGTCCTCGTGCTGACCAGCCTTGCTGGCGGTGACCGCCACGGGTATGCGCTGATCAAGGACATCGAGAGCTTTTCCGGTGTCGCGCTGTCACCGGGGACGTTGTATGGGGCGCTGGCCAAGCTTGAGGCCGACGGGTTCGTGCAGCGCCTGCCGGCCGATGACCGGCGCTATCCGTACCGGCTGACCCCGGCGGGCCGGGCTGTGCTGGCCGAGCGTCTCGCCGAATCGGCCCGGATCGCGAGCCTTGGGCTTGAGCGGATCGCTCTGGGTGGACCATGAGCAACCGCCTCACGGGCGCGATCCTCCTGCTCTACCCGCGCCGGGTCCGCGAAGCTCACGGCCCGGAGATCGTGTCGCTGATCGACGACCTCATCGCGCATGAGGGACGCTCGCGGACCGGGCTGTTCATTCGTCTGGCGGTGGACGGACTGGTCCAGCGCATAGCCTCGACCGCCACCGTCTGGACCGTGGTGGCAGTCCTGGCGGCAACCAGCTTCGGTGATCTGGCGATCTCTGACTTCGCTGCCGCCAGTGCGCACCAGGGTGTGCCGCGAACCGCGCACACGATCGCGCCGGCACGGCACGCGCACCGGACCCCCACCACCTGCCCGGATGGCATCGCACTTAACGCTGGTCGGCTGGGATCATCGCCCCGTGACTCACCTCGGTGCGATTCTCACCGTGATAGTGACCCCGTTCTACGCGGACGGGGCCGTTGACGAGGCGGCAACGGCCAAGCTGGTCCCTCACCAGGCGACGGTCTGGCCCAGGTAGTCGAGGTATTGGAGGCCGGTGCGGCCGCGTTGGGCGTCGATGGTCGTGACGAGGTTGGGGATGCTCTCGCTGATGGTGAGGCGAGCGTTGGGGCCGCCGAGTTCGGTCTTGACCCAGCCAGGCGCCATCAGAAGCAACGTTCGGTTGTCGTCGTGGTGACGGGCGGCGTAGCTGCGCATGAGTTGGTTGAGGGCGGATTTGCTGGCTCGGTAGATCTCAAAGCCGCCGCGTTCGTTGTTGGCGATGCTGCCCTGGCCGGAGGACATGATCGCGATCGTGCCGTTCGGGTCGATGAGCTCGCCGAGCGTTTCGATGACCCGCATCGGGCTCAGCGCGTTGGTGACCATCAGGCGGGTGAACTCCTCGGTCGTGACGTCCGCGGTGGTCTCGTCTCGGTCGTTGGTGACGCCCGCGTTGACGAAGAGGAGATCGAACCTGCGGGCGCCGAGCCGGTCGCGGAGGGCGTGGACCTGCTCCGTCGCGTTAATGTCGACGTGCTCGATCTCCAGCCGCCCGCCGACGGTGTCCTGCAGCTCGTGCAGCGCGGTGCGGCCAGGACCGCGGACAGTCGCCACCACGCGAGATCCCCGGTCGATGTACTCCGCGGCGATTGCGTAGCCCAGGCCGCGAGACGCACCGATCAGAAGAACAGTCGCGTTCTCTGAGACCGGGCTCATGACTGCTCCTGAGGTCGCGGCGCCGCCTGGACGTCTGCTTCGGAGGGAGGCCGTTCAAAGCCGTAGAGCGACTCCGCGCTGGCGTGAGCGATCTTCTGTTGATCTTCGCGGTCGGGAAGCGTTTGTAGGAAGTCGGTGATAGGGATAGTCCCCTGAGAGGACGATGCGATTGACGCTTGTGTAGTCCAGCGCGTGTCGGAGCAGACGCGGAGCCAGCCTGCCGCTGGTCGCGACGTGAATGTTGGTTGCGAAGTACTCGGCGACTCGACGCTCGAGGTGGGTTGCGATGTTGGAGAGGCTGTCGATCCGGTCGAGCGCGAACAGGAGCATCTCGCCCCAGTGACCCAGGACGATCTGCAGGTCCGGGTGCGCCCATAGGACATGATCCCGACATGAGCGGGCGCGTTCGCGGTCCGCTGAAGCTCGGCCACCGCTGCGTCCGGGTCTGGGTCGTCATTGCCCTCAGACGGGTCGGATAGCAATCAACGGCGTCGCTGGCACGGTCGTTCGCGTCGCGGCTCAGCGCAACCGCCTCGCGGGCCGGGAGCCCTTGGGTCCCCGGGGGGCGATCGAGAGGATCTGAACGTCGACGCCCGCTGCGTCCATCGCCTCAACGCGTTGCTCACCGATCTCGAACAGACGCGCAGGGATATCAGCCCTGTCGTTCAACGCCACGCTCTCGTCTCTCACCTCCGTCGGCTGTGCTCGCAGCGCCCCGTCGATTCCCTCGGTGGTCCAGTGCTCCTCGATGGCGATGACTCTCATCCCGCTCCTTTGACTCCTGTTCTGTTGAGCGAACCTAGCAGGCTCGCTCAACGCCTGTAGAGTCAGTTGGGTGGATGAACCGAGGACACGCGCGGCTAAGCGCGCCGCCACCACGCAGCGAATTCTCAAGGCCGCTCAGATCGAGTTCGGCGAACACGGGCTCGAGGGGACGACCGTGCGCGCGATCGCGCAACGGGCCCAGGTGGACCCCTCCCTTGTCATTCAGCACTACGGCTCAAAGAACGACCTCTTCGCTATCGCGACCCAGCTTCACCGCGAAAGCACCGACAACGATGTCGCCGAACACCTCTTCGACGTCCTCGACGTCCGCCTGAACGAGCTCCCGCCCGAAACCCGTGCCCTCTTGCGGTCAATGCTCACCGCGCCGGAAGCGACGAAAGCAATGCGGGACTTCCTCAACGAACGCGTCACCAATCTCGCACGCGCGAGCGGCGGCGGCGACGCCGACCTACGAGCGGCGCTGACCGTAAGCAGCATCCTCGGTCTCACGATCGCGCGGCACTTCCTCAAACTCGACGCACTTACCGAAATCTCTGAGCCGCAGATCCAAACAACGCTCCGACCATGGCTCACCGCCGCCCTCGGCGACGACATCACCCCGCCGCCCTCCCCTGATCCAGGAAACCTCGAGCAGCCCCCAACCCCCTAAAGCCCTCATGGTGCGGATAACCCCCCGCCCGGTCCGGGGGAGCCCTGCGTTCCGGTGGCGACTACGCGGACGACGGGCCGGCCACAGCGCGCAGCTGGACGGCGCCGTCGCCGGTTCGGGCAGCCTCCGGCTCGGCGACCTCATCGCCCGGCGCGCACGCGTCGCGATCGCCGGCTCCGGTGACGCGACCGTCCACGTCCAGCAGACACTCAACGCCACAGTCGACGGAGCGGCAGGATCCGCTACCAGGGTCGGCCCGACGCCGCCAAGAGAGTGTCCGGATCAGGCGACATCACCGGCGACTGACCCCACACGCCCAAGGGCCACAGCGTCGCCGACACCGCTAGGAAAGCCCACCGCAGTCCAGCCGATCAGGGGATCTGCACCCCGGAGATCGACGTGGTGCGTTCGCGCCCGCCGGTCGGGGTGTAGGTGATCCAGAGCCGCAGTTTGATCTCGTGATCGTGGCGCCTGATGAGGCGCTCCGCGCGCCGGTTAGGCCGCGTCGTCAGGTGGATGGCGCCTGCCTGGGTGATGGTGCAGTGCTCTCGGGCGAACACGAAGCGTCCGGGGGCGGCTTGGAGCAGGGCGTCGGTCCGCATCAGTCCGGACCACGACATGGCGGTGGGTATCCAAGCGGTCTCGAGGATATCGAGCGTGCCGGGCCCGGGGGCAGTGAATTTCAGGGTGACGTGGCCATGCGGGCTGGTGGTGGGAGTCCAGGTAGCCAAGTGGTTGCTCGGCATGATCACGGCGAAGCT
>Ga0182024_10009622_pt1 | contig 19934 bp, 15 predicted proteins | sample P32metaG_FD_120480 | JGI IMG/M metagenome (GOLD analysis project Ga0182024, IMG submission 120480) | Permafrost microbial communities from Stordalen Mire, Sweden - P3-2 metaG (Illumina Assembly) | ecosystem: Environmental > Terrestrial > Soil > Wetlands > Permafrost | place: Sweden: Stordalen... | reverse complement strand
GTCCGGCCCCGCCGGTCCGTCGATCTCCAAGGCTCTGACAGGCATTCGTTCCATTCATCACACCCTCCCCGCCCTCACTAATCTCAACAGGGAGGTTGTCTCGCTCATTATTGGCACAGGGGGCACTACGTCAACTTCGTGTTCCTGGTGCTTCTCATCCGCAGCGGCTTGCAGATCCTCATGGATCACCCCCGGTTGTACTGGAACGTCCACTGCACGCCGGGCACCGAGTGGCTTCGGCTTACGCCGGTTGAGGTGCCCACCGATCGGGTCTGGACGGCCAAACAGGACTCCCGCCACCTGTCCCCGTGGATCGGGCTGCCTGGCTACCGACACACCATCGGCATGGCCCGGCACTGGCACTTCCTCAGCGTCTTGTTCTGGGTGGGGAACGGCTTAGTCTTCGTCGTGCTCTTGTTCGCGACGGATCAGTGGCGGCGCCTGGTCCCCCACTCCTGGTCAATCGTTCCAGAGGCGTGGGCCGTGTTCGTCCACTACGCCACCCTCCACTTGCCGCCGGAGCCTAACGGTTTCTACCGCTATAACGCGCTCCAGCAACTGGCGTACTTCGGTGTCGTGTTCATCCTGGCGCCCCTGGCGATCCTGACCGGCCCGTCGATGTCGCCGGCCTTCACGGCGCGATTCCGGTGGTACCCGAACCTGCCCGGCAACCGCCAGGTGGGGCGCTCGCTCCACTTTCTCGTCATGGGCGCCTTCGTGGTCTTCATCCTTGGGCACGTCACGATGGTGGTGCTCACAGGATTCGCCCGCAACATGAACCACATCGTGATGGGGACGGACAGTGTCAACGCGATTGGCCTGTACGTCGGCTTGGCGGCGCTTGGCGTGGTCGTCGTGCTGAATGTCTTGGCCAACGGGATGGCGTGGAGACACCCTCGTGCCGTCCAGCACGCCGCCGAGGCGACCGTCAGCCCGGTCATGGGCTTTCTGCTCGACCGCCGCGCGCCGGTGGCCCAGTTCAGCCGCGAAGATATTTCGCCCTTCTTCTGGGTCAACGGCGCGATGCCGACCTGCGACGAGTGGAAGGCGCTCGCCGCCAGCGATTTCACGGGCTACCGGCTCAAGGTCCACGGCCTTGTGGAACATCCGGTTGAGTTGTCGCTGGACGACCTCCGCGCCCTGGGCCAAAGGAGTCAGGTCACGCTGCACCACTGCATCCAGGGGTGGTCGGGCATTGCCGAGTGGGGTGGACTGCCGCTGACGGTACTCATCGACGCGGTTCGGCCCAAACCCAACGCCAAGACGGTCGTCTTCTATTCGTTCGGTGACGGCGTGGACTTCACGACAGGCATCGCGAACGGCCAATACTACGATAGCCTCTCGATGAGGACGGCGCTGCACCCTCAAACCATGCTGGCGTACGAGATGAATGGCCAGCCGCTGGGCCATCTCCATGGCGCGCCGCTGCGGCTGCGCGTCGAGAACCAACTGGGCTTCAAGATGGTCAAGTGGATCCAGGCGATCGAGTTTGTCGAGGACGTCCAGTCAATCCACAAGGGCGAAGGGGGTTACGCCGAGGACCACGAATACTTCGGGGAACTCGCCAATATCTGAACGCCGCCGTTTCTTCTCTGCGAACGTCATCAGGGCAGCGTTCGGCGCCGACCGCGCGAACCCCGTCACGGTGTTGAGGGAGCGCTCCCCTGCGAGCGCGGCGAGAGGGGCCTGCTCGACACTCACCCTCGCAGAATGACCATCCGCCCGCCCGCGCTCTGGGCCCCGCGCTCCAGACGCGCCCAGACCGCTTGCAGGTCGTCCACCAATCCGGATTCGAGCAGCGGGCCATAAAACACGGGAGGGCACTCTCGCTCGTCGTGCAACGGACAACCCTCGTGCAGCATGCGCTGCGAGATGCCAATGGACTTGAGCGGCAGGCGATAAACGCTGCCGCACTGAGGGCAAGGCAGCTCCAAGCCGACATCTTCCAGAATATTCACGGTGGTGCTCATGGCACAGCCTCCAGATGGCGGAGCCGCCGCTCAGCCCTCGAGCAGCAGCACGCCCGGATCCTCGACCAGCTCCCTGATCCTCACGAGAAACTTGACGGCTTCCGCTCCGTCGACGATGCGGTGATCGTAGGTGAGGGCGGTATACATCATTGGCCGGAGCACGACCTGGCCGCCCACGCCAATGGGGCGGTCCTTGATCGCGTGCAAACCGAGGATGCCGACCTGCGGGGGGTTGAGAATCGGCGTGCTCATCAGTGAGCCAAAGATGCCGCCGTTCGTGATCGTGAACGTGCCGCCGCGGATGTCGTCGAGGGTGAGCGCCCCCTCCTGCGCCTTGTGAGCCATCGCGCGGATCCCCAGCTCGATCTCGGCGAACGTCATCCGATCGGCTCCTCGCAACACCGGTACGACGAGACCTTCGGCCGCGTCGACCGCGATGCCGATGTCGTAGTAGTGCTTGAGCACCATCTCGTCGCCCTGGATCTCGGCATTGAGGTGCGGAAACTCGCGCAGGGCCGTGACCGCGGCCTTGACAAAGAACGACGCGATGCCGAGCCCGACGCCGTGTGCGTCCTTGAACGCCTGCTTCTCGCGCTCGCGCAGTGCCATCACGGCGCTCATCTCCACCTCGTTGAAGGTCGTCAGCATCGCGGCCGTGTGCTGCGCTTCGACGAGCCGCTTCGCAATCGTGGCGCGGCGCCTGGAGAGGCGGATCCGTTCAACCGGGTGACCCGGCGTTACAGCTCCGTTGGGTTCACGAGGTCTTACCGGCCCAACCGGTGTCTCACGTTCGGTGGGTCGAGGGACCTCTGGGCGGTCCGAGTTCTCGGGTGTCACCCTCTTGGCGACATCGTCCCTGGTCGCCCGCGGACCCGGCGACGTCATGGACGCCAACGCGGCAGTCTCTTCGGCTCCCAGACGGCGGCCGGACGGAGCGGCAGGGACGCCCGATCCCGCCTCAATGGTCCCGAGCACTTCACCAATCTTGACGTCGTCCCCCTCGGTGTGCGCGATCGTGGCAAGAACGCCCGTCTCCGGCGCGGGGACTTCGAGATCGACCTTGTCGGTTTCGAGCTCGACGAGCGGCTCTCCCACCGTGACGGCGTCGCCCTCATGCTTGAGCCACTTGCCGATTCTGGCGTCCACGACCGATTCGCCCAGGGCCGGAACGACGATGTTCACCGACATCTCAGCTTCGACCTGACACCGTGGCACTCAGCACCTCGAGCGCCTGGCGAATCAGCCGCTCTTGATGCTGGGTGTGGCTGGCGACCGAGCCTTCCGCCGAACTAGCGCTCCGCGGCCGCGCGACGAGGCCGACGGGCCGCGTGCCCACCAGCTCGGTCAGCTGCGGCCGCACGAACTCCCAGGCGCCCATGTTCTCCGGCTCTTCCTGCACCCAGAGCAGCTCGTCGAGATCGGGATAGCCGCCGAGGACGGTCCCGATGTCGGGGACGGGAAACGGCACGAGCTGCTCGACGCGGCAGACGGCCACGGCGGTGGCATCGGCCCGGCGCGGACTTGACAGGAGATCGATCGCGATCTTGCCGCTACAGAGAATCAATCGGCGGATCTCGCGCGGCCGCCGGCGGGCCGCCGCATCGTCCATGACCGGCTGCCAGCTGCCTTCCGCCAACTCGCGCGGCGCAGCAGAGACGAGCGGATGTCTCAGCAAGCTCTTCGGCGTGAGGATGACGAGCGGGAGCGGGTCGGCCCGGAGGAGCGCCGCCTGGCGCCTCAAGAGATGAAAGTACTGCGCCGCCGTCGTGCAGTTGGCGACGCGCAGGTTGGTGTCAGCCGCCAACTGCAAAAACCGCTCCGGTCGGGCGCTCGCATGATCGGGGCCCTGCCCCTCGTGACCGTGTGGCAAGAGCAGCACGAGCGACGTGCGCTGTCCCCATTTCACGCGCGCCGAGACGACGAACTCGTCGAGCATGACTTGGGCGCCATTCATAAAATCGCCGTACTGCGCCTCCCAGAGGACGAGACGGTCGGTCGCCTGAACGTTGTAGCCGTACTCGAAGCCGACGACGGCGTTTTCGGTGAGCGGGCTGTTGTGAATCTCGAATGACGCCCGCGCCTGCGGCAGGTGTTGCAGCGGCGTGTACGGATGGCCGTCCGTCGCGTCGTGAAACACGGCGTGGCGCTGGCTGAACGTGCCGCGCTCGACGTCCTGGCCCGTCAGGCGGATGGGGACGCCCTCCTCGAGAATCGACGCGAACGCCAGCTCTTCGGCCGCCGCCCAGTCAATGGTCCGTTCGTCCATCGACTCGAACATGGCTCGCCGTTTCGCGCGCGGGCGCGCCAGCTTGCGATGCGCCGTGAACCCGTCCGGCAGGACCAGCAGCGATTCGTTCATGGCGCCCAGCCGGTCCAGCGAGACACCGGTCGGTACCCGCACCGCGGTCGCTGACGCCGCGACGACCGGCGCCGCCTCGAGGCGATCCTGCTCGGGCTTCCCGGCGTCCAGGATCTGTCGCAGCCGGTCGAGATGACCCTGCAGCATCGCGTCCGCGCGGCCGGGTTCGATGAGCCCGCGCGATTCGAGCGTGGCCGCCCACTGCTGCCGTACCGTCGGCTGCGCGCCGATCCTCGCGTACATCGCCGGCTGGGTGAACGACGGCTCGTCACCTTCGTTGTGGCCGAAGCGCCGGTAGCCGACCAGATCGATCAACACGTCGTGCTTGAACGCCTGACGATAGGCAAACGCCAAGCGCGCGACCTCCACGCAGGCGGCCGGGTCGTCGGCGTTGACGTGGAAGATCGGAATCTTAAAGCCGCGCGCGAGGCCGCTCGCATAGAGCGTGCTGTAGGAATCCGCCGGTTCGGCCGTAAAGCCGATCTGGTTGTTCGCGATGATGTGCAGCGTTCCGCCCGTGGAATACCCCTCGAGACGGTGAAGATTGAGCGTCTCGGCGACCACGCCCTGGCCGGAAAAGGCCGTGTCGCCGTGAATGACAATGGGCAGGACGGCGTCCGGGCGGAACACGGGTGCGCCCGGCTTCGACGCGTCGGTGCCGGCGGCCCGCGCCATGCCCTCAACGACCGGATCGATCGCCTCGAGGTGGCTGGGGTTCGGCGGCATGGACACGACGAACGCGATTTCGGGGCCGTCGCGCAGGGCCCGCGACGCCCCGAGATGATACGTCACGTCGCCGCGCCACTCGAGGGCGCCGATCTCGCCCGCGCGGCGGCCGGCGTCCTTGAACTCGGCGAGCAGGTGCCGGTACGGCGTGCCCAGCACGTGCGCCATGACGTTCAGCCGGCCGCGATGGGCCATCCCGATAACGCCGCGCTGGAGGCCCGCTTCGGCCGCTTCCGCGATCACCTCGTCGAGGATCGGGACGAGTGTGTCGAGACCCTCGATGGAAAAGCGCGTCTGGCCGGGAAACGTCCGCTGTAGGAACGTCTCAAACGCCTCAACCTCCGTGAGCCGCTGCAGGATCGCGACCGGGTCGATCGGGTCGGCCGGCGAGCGGAAGCGACCGGATTCAATCGCCGCGCGCAGCCAGCGACGCTGCTCGGGCACGAAGATGTGCGCGACGTCATAGCCGATCGTCGAGCAGTAAATTGTGCGCAGCCGCTCGACGACGTCCCACATCGAGGCCGCGCCGGCGACCGCGGGACTGGCGATCATCACCGGCGGCAGAGCCCGGAGGCTCGCCTCGGTGACGCCATGGGTTTCGGGGCGTAACGCCGGGTCGCCTAACGGCCGGCCGCCGAGGGGATCGATGTGAGCGGCCAAATGGCCGTAGCGTCGAATCGATTGAGCGAGGTTGACGGCGCCGACGATGACGGAGGGATCGGGCCCGGCGTGTCGCGCCGGTCCCTCCGCAGCGCCGTCTAGCCCATTCCGGCCAGCGGGTGGCGAACGGCGAAACAACTCGCGAGTCGCCCCATCGACCGAATCCGGATCGCGCAGGAAGCGCTCGTACAGCTCCAGAACGTAGCCCTGGTTGACGCCCTGAAACTCTTCCCACACGGAGGACATGAGGATCTGAGACGAACTTGAACTCCCAATCGTAGCATCGGGCTCCGCAGCCCGCTGGCGCACGGTGTATCGTGGGTCTAGAGGTCCGTTCATACGGCTTGCCGAGGCGTTCCGTCCGATGGATCCACGAGGTGTCTGAGCATTTGATTCCAAGGAGGTGAAGGCGATGAGCCAGAACAAGACAGCAGCCACACCCACGTCCGCACGAAGCGGGCACGAGGGGCTGGCAAAGAGCCTCACGGCCGCGATCATTGACTTCGACTTGCCAACCGAACTGACGCAGCTACAAAAGGAAGAGGCGTGGTCGAAGTCAGGACGCAACTCGAAGACGCTGGCCAAGTACCCTGACTTCAGAATCGTACTCGTCGCGTTGAAAGCTGGCTTGGCGCTGGAACGCCACAAGGCTGGCGCCCGAGTCTCCATTCAGGCGCTCAGCGGGCGCTTGAGGGTGAAGCTGTCCGACAGGACGGTGGACCTGCCGGCCGGTCATCTCCTCGCCTTGGATCGCGCACTGGAACACGATGTGGAAGCCCTTGAGGACGGCGCGTTCCTGCTCACCGTTTCGTGGCCAGAGGCTTCTGGTACGTGATCGCGGGATAGGTCACGTGCGTTCCTTTCACCCGTGCCCACGGCGTCAGCGTATGACGTCGCGTGCGGATACCGCTCGTAATTTCACGCGCCTCGATGCCTCTCGCCAGCAACGCGTCCGCAATGAGCGATCGGTGACACTGCCACGGCCTCGACTCTGCGCACATCAGGACCACGCGCTCCTGTTTCGCCAGATCAAGACAACGCGCGAGGCTGTCCTCGAACGCCGAGGTCTGCATGTAGTCCGCATACCCACGGAAGCTGGCGTTGCGCCACCCGGTGTTCGTGGAGTCGGGCCGCGCATGGCGCAAGCCCCCAAGACCCGGCATGTGCCGGTAGTGAATCCTCGCGCGGTGTAGAGCGGGCGACAACTGATCGCGGTTGAACTGCGGATTGTGTCGGGACCGGGGAATCGTGCGCACGTCGACTACGCGTTCGACGCCGTGTGCCCTGAGTAGACGGACGAATGCATCGATGGAGCGCGTGGAGTGCCCGATCGTGAAGATGATCAGTGGTGTCACCTCACGCGGCATCGCTCGTCACCTCGTCGGTTCAGGTGTGCGGCCGGCCCGGCCACGCGATCATGGCGGAATGCACAGGTTGGCGAAGCTCTTGCCGACTCGCCATCCGGAACCCCGTCGCGGCGTGCGTATGAAGGCGAAACACACCCGAGGCATACGCGGCCAGTTAGCACGATCGCTCGAGGACGTTGCACGGGTGCACTCGGGCGGCGGCCTGACCGGCCCGCAGCCGACACGCGCGGTCGCCGACGTGCAGAAGAAGCAGGAGCAGGCGCCGAAGCGCTGATTCTAGTTGGATCGTACGCTCGCAAGGGGATCGATTCGAGTTGCCGCGAACGCCGGTGCCGAGCTCGCGACGATCGTGACCACGAGGAGCCCGACGGCGACGGGCCAAAACGCCAGCGGATCGAGTGGCGAGAGCCCGAAGAGCGCGGCCCGCATCAACGTCGCGACGCCCATTCCAATCGCGAGACCGACGCCCGCACCCGTACCGTAGACCCACATCGCGTCGCGACAGACGAGCCGGAGAATCGCCGGCCGGCTCGCGCCGATCGCCATCCGAATGCCGAGCTCCCTGGTCCGCCGCTGCACTGAATACGCCATCAGAGAATAGATGCCGGCCGCCGCCATCAGGCCGCGAGGCTGACTACGCTACTCACCGAGACGATCCGATCAAGACCGCCGCTTTCACGTTCGAGCACCGAAGCCAGTGTGTCGATCCGATCGACAGGCACGAGTGGATCCACCGCGCCGACCGCCTGTCTGAGGGCCGCGCGCGCCATCGAGATGCTTTCACCTCGCGCGACGATCGAGATCGACGCCGGCGGCGTCTCGGGCATGGGCAGGAACATCATCGGCGCGTCGGGCGGAAACCCAGGGGTATCGACGACGCCGACCACCGACACGCGCATCGGAATCCCGCCGGACGTCGCCGTCACGAGCAGGTCCGTCTGGCCGGCGGCGAGGTGCGCGGCCAGCTGACGGTTCACCAACGCGACGTCGAGGCCTCCCACATCGCGTAACCCGCGTCCAGACAGTAACGGCAGCCCCGTGGCGGCCGACCAGTTCGGACTGACGAAGCCGCCCAGCGCTCGTCGAGGCGGTGACGCCTCGCCGGGAGAGGCGTACGAGACATAGTGCGCCTGCGCGGAGAAGTCCGCGAACCCGGCCGCTTCGATGCCGGGCTCGCTCGTGAGGCGACTGAGAACGCCCATGGTAAACAACCCGCTCCTCGGCTGCCCCGGATGGATCTCGTCCAGGTGAACCTCGAGGACCGCCGTCCGATTAGCGGCGGGCCCCACGGTCGGCGCGAGCCGAGCCAGGGTTCGGACGCCCTCCGCGCTGACGAAGAGGAGGGCCGTGCACACGCTCACCTGCACGATCACCAGGCCCAATCGGAGGCGCTGATGACGCACACCCTCGATCGTCACCGACCGCGCGCCAGGCATCCCGATGTCGCGAGTCGCCATCCAGGCCGGAACGACGCCGGCCAGGACCGTGATCGCGGCGGCGAGGACCGCCGCAAACACGTACGCGGAGACATGCATGGCGAGGGGCAGCTCCAGCGCGCCCTCGGACCCCGTCACGATGGCGCGCGTCGCGACGACCGCCGCGAACGCCGACAGGACGGCGACCACGACAGTATCGAGCGCCATCATCCGTACGAGTCTGGCCCGCGAGCTTCCGAGCGCGACGCGGATGGCCAGTTCGCCCGAGCGTTCGTGGGCGCGGGCGAGCTGCAGGTTGATCGTGTTCGCGCACCCGACGCCGAGGATGCAGAGCGGTAGCGCGAGAAACAGCCCGACCACCAGACTGGCGCGGAAGAGGTCCTCTGACCAGTCGATGCCGGATGAGTACACGTAAAGGATCGGATCGCGACGTGGATGCGACGCCGCCGCCATCGGCGGCGCAGCGCTGGTCGCCTCGGCTCGGACACTCGTGAGTGAGTGACCACGTGCCGGCCGTCCGGCCAACATCAGCCACGGTGAATCCCGTGCCGGGGCGATGCCCCACGCACTCGCGGCGGCAAGGGGCAGCCAGACCTCGATGGGACCCGCGCCCCCCGGCACGACATCCTGAGTCGCCAAGCCCGGAAAGCCAGGCGGTGCGACGCCGATGACCGTGACCGCCTGCCCCACGATTCGCAGAGTCTGTGTGCCGTTGATCGGCCGCCGCCCGAACGCGGTCTGCCAGAGGGAATCGCTGACCACGACCGGTGGCGCGCTCGGCGAGCCGATGTTTGCCGGCGACAGCAGTTGGCCGGCGAGCGGCGTCGTGCCGAGCGTCTCGAAATACGCATCCGACACGAACGCCAGCCCCAACGTGGCCGCGCCCACCGGCGTCTCAGCGGCTTTGGTGAGATTGCCCTCGACCGCGAGTGGACCCAGCGCGTCCTCGAGGCGAGCGCGGCCGGCGGACAGCTCGCGCGCGCTCAGCAGGGGCTGACCGCTCGCCCAGCGAACGCGGACGAGCCCGGCGCGATCGTGGATCCCAGGAACTGGCGAGAAGGACAGCACGTCCACGGTCGACCAGGCCGTGAGGCACACCGCCAATCCGATGCCGAGCGACAGCACCTGCACGAGCACCTGGATCGGATGACGGAACGCCTGGCGCAGCATGGCGACATGCTACGCCCGGTGCCGTTCCAGCGTCAGGACTGAGCGGGATTCTGATATCGCGCCTTCTGTAGCCCGGCCCCTCATGCCAAGACAGTTGCTCTCAAGGAATGAGCCCTCCGACAAACCCGGTACGATTCAATTTGGTCAGGCGTGGCCTTCGTGCGTGTGTTTGGGGCGGTGTTCTTCGGCTTGGGTGCGGTGCTCTGGGCCAGTCACACTCGGACCTTGGGGCCGAGAGCGACTCAGAAAGCGCTGTTCGTCAGCTCTGCCTTCGCGACGTTGGTTGTGCTTGCTCAGCAGGTCGCGATTTGGTCGAATGCCGTGGGCGTCGCGTTGGTCGGGTTGCTGTGCGCGCTCATGATCGTGAGTGGTGTCAACCTGCTGAGGTCAAGTGAACTGATCACGTCTTGACACGCCGCCTAAGACGATGCTCATTCCGTGCGGAGTGCCACGAGCGGATCGATGTGCGCGGCCCGTCGGGCTGGCAGCCAGGACGCACTGAGGGAGACGAGGAACACCAACGCGCAGAGGACTCCTGAACCAGCCCAGTCGACGGGCCCGACACCGTGCACCTGAGCAGTCACAATCCTCCACAGACCGATGGAAGACGCCAGGCCGATGGCGATGCCAGCCACCGCGTGAAGCGCTCCGCTGCCCATGACCTGGCGCCGTACCAGGGCGGCAGGGGCGCCGATGGCGATGCGAATCCCGATCTCGCGAGTGCGGAGCCTGACCAGGTAGCTGATCACGCCGTACAGCCCAAGCGCGGCGAGGCCGAACGCCACGCTGCCGAACGACACCATCGTCGTCATCGCGAAACGGCGAGGCGCCAAGTACTCGGACCGGATCTCACCGAAGGCTCGAACATTGTACAGAGGCAGATTCGGGTCTATCCGGCCGATGACGGATCGAACCGACGGGAGGAGACCCTGGGCGAGCCTCGCCTTCACCACGACGAAGCCGGTCGCGTCGATCGGCGCTTGGGCGAACGGCACGTAGACGGCCGGTTGAAGATCGGTTTCGGGTCCCCGCATCCTGACATCGGAGACGACGCCGATGACCTCGGCCCAGCGTGGGCTCATGGTCAGAGCCACGTTGACCCGACGACCGAGCACCTCGCGAACCGTGAGTCCAAAGGCTCGCGCGAAGCCCTCGCTGACGACGGTCGTCAGGGTTGAGCCTGCGCGATCGCGGTCGTCGAATGGTCGACCGGCCAGGACGTCGATGCCGAGCGCCGAAAAGTATCCTGGGGTGGCCAAGAGGTGCAGCGCGTAGGGAGGTGCGCTCGAACTCGACACGGCTTCGCCCTCGAGCATCATCGGCTTCGATTGAACCAGCGAAGCACCGGTCAATCCCATCGTGCCCGGAAGAGCACTGGTGGCGCCGACGGCCTCGACGCCTGGCACGGCGAGCAGCTCGCCGCGAACCTGCTCGTAGAACTGCCGAATACGATCGGTCGACGCGTACGTCGCCCTCGGAAGTGTGACCTCCATCACGAGCGCCCGGTCGTTGCGTGCGCCGAGGTCGACGGTCATCAGATCTCCCACGGTCCGGACCATCGTGGTCGCGCCGATGAGGATCGCGACAGCCACCGCAATCTGCCCGGTCACGAGACAGCTCCGGAACCTTCGCCAGAGCGTATCCTCGGTGGCCGAGGCGGTCGCCCGAAGCGTCGTCGCCGCGCGCCCTTGAGCGGAGATCGCCGGCGCCAGTCCGAACAGGCCCGCCGCGAGGAGGCAGAGCCCGGTGAGACCCGCAAACGTCCGCTGGTCGATCCCGATCATTCCTGCGCCATGCAGTGTGGTCGGAATGAACGGGCGAACTGCGTCGAGCGTCCCGAACGCGATGGGGATGGCGACGACGCCAGCGAGGGCCGAGATGAGCAGACTCTCGCACGCGACCTGCCGTACGAGTTCCCACGTTGATGCGCCCATCGCACGCCGCACCGCGAACTCCCGTTCGCGCGCGCTCACGCGGGCGAGCAGGAGGTTCGTGGTGTTCAGACAGGCGACGATCAGGACGAGTAGCGCCGCGGCCCCGACGAGGGCCAGGATGGGACGGACATCCGCGGTGAGCGCGTCCCGAAGGGGCGTCACGGTGGGCGGGAGGGAATGCGCGTCGGGTCTGGTCCACGGCTGATCCTGGATCGCGCGGAGGACCTCAGCTCTGGCGGAAGACGCCGTGACATTCGGCGCGAGTCGAGCGATGAACGCCGGCACCCTGACTTCCGTCGACACCTGCGCATCGGACCGCTGGGGAATCCAGATGTCGCACGCGTCAGGGACGTCGACGTCGGCCGGCATGACGCCGACCACTGAGAAGAGGTGGCCGTTCAAGTCGACGGTTCGACCCACCACGAGGGGGTCTGCCAGAAACCGTTGGCTCCACATCCGAAAGCTGATCACCGCGACGCGGTCGGTCTGCGTCAGGTCATCATCGGTAAATGTCCGGCCGATCGCCGGCCTCACCGCGAGGGCCGCAAAGAACCCTGGTGTCACGGCGGCCGCGCGCAGTCGCGCGGGCCCCTCGTTCCCGAGGTTCACACCGCTCACGGAGTACAGGCCGATGCTCGCGAATGATCGTGCCTGGAGCAGTTCAGGCGCGGTGAGGGGCTGGATGACCTCGACGCCAGTCTCGGTCACGCGTAGGCCCAGGCGCGCAAAGACGCCGTCGATCCGCACGAGACGCTCCGCCTGCGGGTAGGGCAGCGGGCGAAGTAGCACCGCATCCACGATGCTGAACATGGCCGTATTGACGCCGATTCCGAGACCCACGGAGAGCACCGCGGCCGCGGCAAATGCGGGCGACCGCCTAAGCTGTCGGCCGGCGAACCAAAGATCGCGCCGGATGTGCTCCATGAACCTGAGGCTAGGCGCCTCTGGAGCCGCGCGGCGTCGGAAGGTGTCCCATGCCCGGATGTCGTATTGGACACCGGTTGCTGGATTCCGGGTTCAGTCAGGCTTCAACTGCTCCGAGAATCGGCGCGCAGGTCACGGCGGCCTCCTACTCGCCGCGCAGCGCCTGCACCGGATCGACGCGACTGTGATTCCCCTTGACCTTCGAGAGGTCTGGGCCTATCCTCCTCTCGTAGGACGAGAGGAACGACCTTGCCCAAGACCGACCTGCTGCAAGGCACGCTGGACGTGCTCATCCTCAAGATCCTGGCCCTCGGCCCGAACCACGGCTGGGGTATCTCCTCGCGGATCCGTCAGATTTCGCGCGACGGTCTCAACACCAGCCAGGGATCGCTCTATCCGGCGCTGCATCGCCTCGAGCTGCGGGGAGACGTCACATCGCAGATGACGGCCTCCGAAAACAACCGCCGCGCACGGGTCTACACCCTGACGGCCGCCGGACGGCGACGGCTGGCCGCCGAGACCGAGAGTTGGGATCAGTTTGCCGCCTCCATGCGGCGCGTGCTGCGGGCCACCTGACCCTCCACGAATCCTGAGGACCACGACGTGCTCAACCGCCTGATCGCCTACTTCCGAGGGTTGATGCGTCGTGGTCAGGTCGACGCGGAGGCCGCCGATGAACTGGCCTTTCATGTCGCCAGAGAAACGGAGGCGAACCGCGCGCGAGGCTTGTCACCGGCGGACGCCCGACGGGCCGCCCTTCGCGATCTGGGCGGCCTCAGCCAGACCCTCGAGGCGGTGCGGCAGGTACGGACCCTTGGGTTCGACGCCCTTTGGCGGACGTGCGCTACAGCCTGCGCATGCTCCGTAGAAGTCCCGCATTTGCCTCGGTCGCTATCCTCGTGCTGGCCCTTGGCGTGGGGGTCAACACCGCGGTCTTCAGCATCGTCAACGCCGTCTTCTTTCGGCCGCTGCCGCTGCCAGCGCCGCAGGAGCTGGTCTATCTGTATCAGGTGAACCAGTACAACGAGGTGCTTCCCACGCACGTCGCCGACGTGGATTTCTTTGAGACGCACCGCGATGCGTTCGTCGGCGTCACCGGACACGCGAACATCGCACGGGCGAGGTTTACGGCGGACGGCGAGACGGACCTGATTAGTGGGGAAGCGGTCGAATCGAACTACTTCGACGTGCTGGGGGTCAGAGCCATCCAGGGCCGCACGTTTGGGCCGGACGACGGTCTTCTCAAGACGTCCGAGTGGGCCGTCGTCATCAGCTATGACTGGTGGACGCGCCGGTTCCGGCAAGATCCGGCCATTGTCGGACGGCAGGTGCAGCTAGAGGGCGTGATCTTCACGATCGTCGGAGTCACCACGCCTGGCTTCGTCGGCGTGTCGGACCCCTGGAATCCCACCGAGTACTGGGTCCCTTACCGGAGCCCGGTCCCGTTTAGTGTCAGAACGGATTACGTCATCGGGCGCCTCCGGCCAGGCGTGTCGGTGAGCGACGTGCGAGCCATCGCCGCCGCCCAAACGCCGGACCGCCAGCAGGCATGGGCGGCGCAGATGAATCGCATGGATGCCCATCAGTTCCTCCCGTATCTGGTCGTGCCGGCCTCCGACGTGCGGACGCCGTTCGACCCGCGCGCGACGTTGGTGCCGGTCCGCCTCGCGTCCGCCGTGGCGGTCGTCGTCGTGATCGTCCTGCTCATTGCCTCCTCGAACATTGCAGGCATCTTGATGGCCCGGGGCGTTGCCCGCTCGAGTGAGCTCGCCGTGCGACAGGCCCTGGGCGCGGCGGCGTCACGCCTGGTCCGGCAGTTGCTAACCGAGAGCGTGCTGTTAGCGACCTCAGGCGGCCTCGTCGGCCTGTTCGTGGCGTGGCTTCTCGTCGCCATCTACCGCCTGTACACCCCGAGTGGGTACGTCGTCGACGTGCCGCTCGACTTGCGCGTGCTGCTGTTCACCGCCCTCGTGTGCATGGGCTCCGGTCTTCTGGTGGGACTGGCGCCGGCGCTACAGGCGCTGAAAGTCGACATCCTGGCGGCCCTCGGCGCCGGCGTGGGCGCCACCAAACGCGTGCGTCGCCGCCTCCGACATGGGATCGTCATGCCGCAGATTGCGCTCGCCGTGGTCCTCCTCATGGTGGCCGGCGTGCACGTGCATGCCCTCATGCAGGTTGAGCAGGCCGATCTGGGGTACGACCTGGAGAATCGAGTCGTGCTGAACGTCAACTATGAGGAGCCACAGGACAGGCTGGTGCGGGCCGGTTCAACGGGCGCCAAGGATGCCAAGGATCAGCAAGAAAAGGAGGCAGAGCGAAACCGTAACTTCTACGCTCAGGCCTTCGAGCGACTTCAGGCCCTCCCTGGCATCACGGGTGTGGCCCTGACGAGTGAGCTGCCGGTCTCCGCTGCACAAGTGGCCGTCCCTTACATCAGCCAGGATGCGTTCCGCTCGGGCGGGACGGACACCGCCAGCGTGTCAGGCTCTCAGGTTTCATCAGGTTACTTTCGGACGATGGGGATGTCCGTGCTGGAGGGTCGCGACTTTGACTCGCGTGAGACGCTCACCTCACCGCCCGTCGTGATCATCAGCGCGGGGCTGGCGAAGCGGTTGTGGCCGCATGAGGATGCACTCGGCAAGTTCGCCGCAGTCTATCCACCGAATCCCCTGGCGCCCGCGCATCAGAAACCGCGATGGCGCATGGTGGTTGGCGTCGTCAACGATGTCGATCCCATCCTGCACGGCCGCCAGGAGCATCCAGAGATTTACCTCCCGCTAACTCAGGCCAACGGGCTCTTTTTCACCGTGCGCGTCGTCGCGTGGGGACGCGGCGATCCGGCGACGGTCCTCGCGCGGCTGACGCACGTCGTCACCGGTGTCGGCCCGTTCGCACAGGTCTCCGGCGCGCAGACGATGACGCAGGTGGTCAGCGAGATTCTCTACCCCCGGCGCACGGCGGCCGGGATTCTCGTGGCATCCGGACTGGTTGGCCTGCTCTTGGCGAGCATCGGCCTGTACGGCGTGATTTCCTATTCGGTCGCCTTACGGCTGCGGGAGATCGGCATTCGATCGACACTCGGTGCCGATCGTGGAGACGTCATCGCGCTCGTGCTCCGTGAAGGCGGCACGGTGGCCGCGCTGGCTGCCGGACCAGGCGTCGCCCTGAGTCTCCTCGCACTGCGACTGACATCCAGTCTGGTGGGCGCCGTGCCGACCGCGGACGTCGCCGCCTTCCTCTGTGTCCTGGTGTTAATCACGGCGGTCATCGCATTGGCGTGCTATCTTCCGGCCCGCCGCGCCGCACGCGTGGATCCCATGCTCGTGCTCCGAGGACTCTGACAAGCCGACTGCGCCGCATCGGTAGCGCCAGGTACGAATCGTCCGCAGGTCCAGAAACCTTCGGATTTCGAGCGTCTTCTCGGACTCAGGTTGCGGATCGCTGGCAGATCGCGGCAACGCGACGCAACCCAGGCGCAACCTGATTCTCAACCTGGATCGCTTATCGACGTCGAGGGCCCCCACCGGCGATTCTCAAGTCCTGCGTTTTCTTCTCGCCGTCAGCAAGCGTCACTCTCACCGCGCTCGGCGCGACTTGGGCCAGGAACGCGGCGTCAGCCAGGTCGTCGGGCGTCACGTCCGTGAGCGCGGCAATGTAGTACTCGCCGCCGGGTAGATCACCGACGACAAACCGGCCGTCGCTGGCCGGCCGCGTGGATCGGACGCGTCGCGCGCCGGGTCGCCAGACCGACGGGTCGGTCGAGAACACCACCACGAAGTACTCGTTCGCGGATGCGCCCGCCGCGGTCTGCAGGGTCCCCGACACCTCCGCCGAACGATCCGATAACGTCACGGTCGCGTCGGTGACGTCGGTGCCGTTCGCGAACTCAATCGGCACATCGACCGCGTCGCGGCCGTTGACCATCGCCGATCGGATCACCCATCGCCCCAGCCCCTGACCCGAGACCGTGTACGAACCCGGGAGAATGCCCGCGACCGCGAACGTGCCGTCCGCTCGCGGCGATCCGGTCGCAGACACTGTGATGGCGAGTGTCAACGCGGTGAGCCGGATCGGCCCTCGCGTCGCGGTGAGCACCAGCCGCAGCGTCGTCAGGTCGAGCGGGGGAGCCGCGGCGCCGCCATCGACCACCACCGTGCCAGAGAGGCGCATGCCCGGTCGCAGCGTGAGTGTGATTCCGGTCAGGTCGTCGCCCGTGCACGTGAGATCCGCGAGCGCCCACCGTGCAGAAGCACCGCTTCCCGCGTTGGCGCTGAGGAGATACTTGCCTGGCGCCACGCCGGTGAATCTGAAGCGGCCCTCCGGTCCGGGTCGCATGGCCAGCGTCGGCTGCGCGCTGAACATGGGCAACGAGAGAGAGCCCTGCAAGACGAGATTCGGAATGACCGGTGGCAGTGGTGTGCCGTCCTGGGTCTGGATGATGCCTTCGACCGTGCCCGTTGGCACCGGGCCGACCGCGAAATCCGCTCGGCGTTCCTCGCCGGCGACGACGGTGACCGATGCCGCGTCGACGGCGCTCACCACACCAGGGAAGAACGTCGGGGCATAGCCGAAGACTCGCGGTGGTGGCGCGGCGTCGGCGGGTCGAGCGCTCGCCGCCGGGGGGACGCCGCCAGGGGGCATCGGCCGCTCCAGCGCCGCGAATAGCCGGTCCACCTCCTCAGTCGACGGAATCGCGAGATCGCCCACGCCCGCGGTCCGAAACGTTGCCGCAACAAAATAGTCACCGGCCGGCAGTCCGTAGATCCGATAGACACCGCGATCATCGGTCTTCGCCGATGGAATCGTGGACAGTGGGACCGCCGCCATCGCCGCCGTCGATGTCAGGGCCCACACCTCGACGTCTGGCGCCGCTTGGCCCTCCGGGTCGCGCAACATCCCTGTAATGACGCCGCCGCGCGGCAGGCGGATCGTGACATCGTCGATCGCTTGGCCGGCCGCCAGAACGATCGCCGTGCCCTGGCGACCCGGACGAGTCGCGCCGAATGCCATTGGCACGAACGGCGCCTTGGAGGCGGACAGCGTAAACCGTCCGGCCGGAAGGCCCGCGACCACGAACGATCCGGCGTCATCGGTGAGGACGCTCCGGGCGCGACTGAGCGCGGCGCCGCTGACCGTGACGATCGCACCGCGCACGGGCGTCCCCGAGGTGCCGTCAATCACGACGACGCCAGACAGGCGGCCTGTACGCACAACCGGGCCTTGGCGGAGGGCCAGCGCGGCGCCCAGACAGATCAGCAGCCAGGCGACCGAGACCCCACGCGATCGCCCCCAACTCATCGCCCCGGATCCCAGGCGATCGCCTTGAGCGTCAGGTCCTGCACGACGTCTTTTCCATTCTTGTCCCAGGCGAGGTGCACCCGCGTCGCCTCTGGCGCCGCGACCTCGAGGAACTTGGGATCTTGCCAAGCGCTCAGCAGGTCCACGGGCACCGCGATGACGTAGTAGTCGCCTTCCGGCAAGGGATTCAACCGATAGCCGCCGGCCGTACTGACCTGCTGGCTGGCCACCCGGGCCGGTTGGGGGCCCCAGACATTCCACTGGGCTCGCTCGATCGGAAACACGATCACCGCGTTTTCGCGCGCCGCCGCGCCATGCGCGTCCCGCACCGTGCCGCTGACCCGAACGGTCCGGTCCGTAAAGGTAATGGTGCAGTCCGTGAAGTCGGATCCCGCCGAGGCATCAAACGGCAGGTAGGTGCGGTCACGGCCACCGCAGACCATCGACTTGATCGTCTGACTGGCGCCGATGGCGTACTCGCCCGGCATCAGACCGTCGAGCACGAACGTATTGGGAGGCGAGTCCTCGAATCGGGCGCGGATCACGCCGAGTGCCGCCGAGTTGCGTGCGGGCGCCGCGTAGACGGTGTCTGGCGCCTGCCCAGCAGGGACCGCCGGCCGACCGTCCTCCCAGGCGCCGTGCAGCACCAGCGTGACGCTCTTGTGCATCGTGACCGCGAGATTGGCGAGGTCGCGATCCGCGACGACGACGGTCTGGCGCGCCCAGTAGCCACCGGTGCCGGACGCCGAGAGAGTGGGAAGCGTAAGGGGTTCCGGTGCCGAGAAGACGAGGCCACCGCCCAGCGATCCCAGGACGCCTGGCGTCGAGGGCAGAAACCTCCTCGCATCGGTCCCGATGCCGCCGACCTGCAGCTCCGAGACCACCGGTCGCGCATCCAGCACGTAGGTGCCAGCCGGCACGTTGACGAACGTAAACCGGCCGCCGGCCCCCACGAGCGCGGTCGCAACCTCGCTACCCTGACCGAGTTCTTCGATGCCCGGTAACATCAACCGGAGCGTGAGATTGCCAAATGATTCGGGTGGCCCGTTAATCAGCCCCGAGAGGCGCACGGTAGGCACTGGCGATATCCGCAGGTCGATCCCACTGCGCTCCTCGCCGGCGCCGAGCACCACCGGCGTGGCGCTGGCGAACGTCTGGGTGCCAGGGAAAAAGGTCACGGGATAGGCCGTGACCCGTCCGTCAGACGACCGGGGCGGCGTCGGATATCGGCCGATGACGAGTTGATTCTGGGCGTCGGCATCGAGGATCGGATCGCCGAAGTCCACCGCGCGCCCCTGGGCCCCCTCCTCCGCGGCGCGTTGCGGGTCCACCCCGGCGAGCGTCGCGGTGGTTGTGGACACCGGCACGGCATTCTGGACCGACGGCATGACGACGAAGTACTGACCGGCGGCCAGGTGGGAGATGCGGTACTCGCCGCGATCGTCGGTCATGCCGATTGGACCGGCGGCGATCTGCGGCTGACCGCCCGCGTGGATCTGACGCAACACGCGGATGAACGCGTTGACCAGGGGTTCCCCGTGGTCATCGACCACCGTGCCGGTGATCGTGCCACCGCGAGTCATCGGGATCCTGAGGTCTCGTACCCACTGGCCTTCGGCGACGACAATCAACGCGCCCGTCTGGCCGGTGCTCGAACGTCCATAGTGGCCGTCGAGGTACCCGAACTTGCTGGCGTTGATGAAGTACCCAGGCGAAGCCGGCAAGTGGCCGAACGCGAAGCGGCCCTTGGCGTCGGTCGTCTGGCGATTCGGTTGAACGGCGGGGCCACGGCCGGCCAGGCCGAGGTAGATGATGACGCCCGGAATGGGCTGGTTTGTGCTGGCGTCCACCGCCACGCCGCTGATGGCGCCGGTGTCTGTGGTCACTGGCGCCGTGCGCTGTTTGGCCGGCGCGGTCATCAAGACCCGTGCCCGGCTGTCCGTCGTGGCGATCCCCGCGAGTGCCGCGACGACGAACGCAAGAGAGGGGTGGCGCACTTCGGCGGTCTCCTACTCGACGCGACGCGCCAATTCGCGAGCGATTGTCGTTTGACCGGTTGCAGGCCGTCCGCTGAGGATGATGAGCATGGC
>Ga0182024_10009621_pt1 | contig 19935 bp, 13 predicted proteins | sample P32metaG_FD_120480 | JGI IMG/M metagenome (GOLD analysis project Ga0182024, IMG submission 120480) | Permafrost microbial communities from Stordalen Mire, Sweden - P3-2 metaG (Illumina Assembly) | ecosystem: Environmental > Terrestrial > Soil > Wetlands > Permafrost | place: Sweden: Stordalen... | reverse complement strand
TCTGCTCTTCTTGCGATAGGCCAAACCGTTTTCAAAAAGCTTCAGGAAGAACCATTGATTCCACCGGTAGTAATCAGGCAAGCAGGTAGTGACTTCGCGCGCCCAATCGTAGGCGAAGCCAAGACGCTTCATCTGCGCTTTCATGTTTTCGATATTGCGGAGCGTCCACTGGCGCGGCGGCGTGTTATTCGAAATCGCAGCATTTTCCGCGGGAAGACCGAACGAATCCCAGCCCATGGGATGAAGCACGTTGTAACCGTTCATCCACATGAAACGGGCAAGGGCGTCACCAATGGCATAGTTGCGAACGTGCCCCATGTGCAGCGCGCCCGAAGGGTACGGCAACATTTCCAGCACGTAATACTTCGGCTTGGTGGAGTTGGGCTCAGCGGCGTAGAGAGATGCGTCCTGCTTCCAGCGCTCGGACCATTTGGTTTCGATGCGCTGCGCGTCGTAGCGGTCTTCGCGGACCATGGTTGTTGGTTCGTCCTGCGGCATAGAGGAAAATTGCGTTTCCGGGCAAATGTTGATTTTACAATAGCGGCGGCGCGGGGCAGCAACGCAGGCGCGATATCACCGAGAGACATCATTTCGATGCGCGACTTCCAGGACCAAGACCGTAATTCTTTCGTCCTGAATATTGCAAATTAGGCGGTAATCGCCAACCCGATATCGCCAAAGTCCGCTTACGGAAATGTCTTGGTCACCAGACGTTTCAGTGCAGCGACATTTCTTCGATCATCTCCAGGCTGGTCGATCAGCGTTTCTGCTATGAACGCCGCGTGGGCTAGGCGCGGATTATTCAACAGGCGCCGAAATGGCTCACCGCCGATGGTTCCCTTCCCGATGTGCTGATGCCGATCCAGCTTCGACCCGCGAGCCGCCTTGGCATCATTGCAATGCCATACCCAAACATTCTTTAGCCCCACAGTCTTGTCGAGTTTAGCTAGCGTCTGGCGCATTCCGGCCTCGCTTACGATGTCGTATCCCGCGACGTGAGTGTGACACGTATCAATGCAAGCGGCGATGGGAACTAAATTGCGAAGCCGTTCCAGCACTTCAGCCACTTGTTCAAAACTTCCGCCCAGCGAGTATTCCGCCCCGGCAGTGTTCTCGATCAGGATGGTAAGCTTGCCCTTGACTAGGTCAAGTCCTTGAGTGGCGGCCGCAATGGCCGTCGAAGTTTGGATCAGTCCCGCTTCTCGATCGGCTCCCCGAAACGAACCAGGATGAAGCACCAAATAATCGGCGCACAGCGCCAGGGCGCGTTCCACTTCGCCGCGAAACGCCTCAATAGATTTCTGCAAGAACAGCGGCGTGGTGCTGGCGAGATTCACCAGATAATTCACATGGATCGCCATTGGCTTGAGGTCGTACTTCTCTCGCAGGCGCATCATTTCGCTGCACTGCGGACGGCTCAGGTCATATGGCGCCCATTGACGCGGGCTGGATGAGAATATCTGGAAAGTATTGCAGCCCAGGCGATAGGCACGCTCGGAGGCGTTCTGGACACCACCGGCGCTCGACGTATGGATGCCAATACGGCGAAAGGTCAAGCGGGGCGGGCGTCTTGGCGCGGGCAGCTTGAGAACATCCTGCTCGCGAGCTATGGAACGGGGCATGAATAAAGTATAACCAGCGTTCGGCGCGAACCGGGGCGCTGGTTTAGGGCGGCGATACGTGGTTTGCGATAGATGCGCCTTCAACGATAGACTTGAAGCTCTTCGAGGTGGTCCATGTTAGTGGTCATGCAGGCGCACGCTACTGAAACGCAGGTACGCGCCGTCTGCCAGAAAATCGAGTCGCTGGGTTACCGCGCTCACTCCATTCCTGGAGCGGAGCGAACCGCGATTGGTATCACCGGGAATCAGGGCGAAGTCGAGCCCGGCACGCTGGAAGAAATGTCGGGCGTGCAGGAAGTAATCCGCGTTACCAAGCCTTACAAACTGGTCAGCCGCGATATCAAGGAAGAGAACACTATCGTCCGTTTTGCCGGAAGCGATGCCACGATTGGCGGGCCCACGCTCGCGATCATTGCGGGGCCATGTGCCATTGAGAGCCGCGAGCAGGCGTTTGCGATTGCAGAGCGCGTCCAACGCGCGGGAGCGCAATTTTTCAGAGGAGGAGCGTACAAGCCGCGTACTTCTCCATATTCATTTCAGGGTCTGGGCGAAGAAGGCTTGCGGATTATGGCAGAAGTTCGTGAGCAATTTGGCATGCGAATTGTGACTGAGGCCATCGACAACGAATCTTTGGAGCTTGTGGAAGATTACGCGGACGTCATCCAGATTGGCGCGCGCAACATGCAGAATTTTTCCCTCTTGAAGCATGCGGGGAAGACTCGCAAGCCAGTGCTGCTGAAGCGCGGCATGTCGGCAACGCTGGAAGAATTCCTGATGGCGGCCGAGTACGTGATGAGTGAAGGAAATTACAATGTGATTCTATGCGAGCGCGGCGTGCGCACTTTTGCCGATCACACGCGCAATACGCTCGACCTGAGCCTGATTCCGGCAGTGCAACGGCTTAGCCATTTGCCAATTGTTGTCGATCCCAGCCACGGCACGGGCAAGCGCAATAAAGTCACGCCGCTTTCGCGCGCCTCAGTCGCCGTCGGCGCGGATGGCTTAATCATCGAAGTACACCATCAGCCTGACAAGGCGCTATCAGATGGGATGCAGTCCCTCTATCCCGACCAGTTTGACGAGTTGATGGCGCAGGTCCGACAGATTGCGCCAGTGGTGGGCAGGACAGTCGCTGCACGTGCAGACGCTCCTGCCACGCCCCCATCCGTATCCGCGAAATCTGTGCGCGAATCCTCTGTTGCTCCACTAACTTGAGAAAGCTTCTTTTCATCGTAGTCCTCTCTCCTATTGTTGCCGCTATCGCGTGGTTGTATTTTCACGAGCGGCAACTCACGGATTACGGCCCGGCATACCACGAGTACGCCTACGTCACCAATGGCAAGAGCAACACGGTAAGCGTCATCGATTTGCGCACATTTCAATTTGCGAAAACTATCAGAGTGGGCAGCGAGCCGACCGGGATTGCGGCGAATGGCAGAAAAAACGAGATATACGTAGTGAATGCGGGATCAAACAATATCAGCGTCATTGACGCCGAACGTAACGCGGTGGTCGCAACCCTGGGCGTACATGGCAGGCCATATTTCATTGATGTTTCTGCAGATGGCAAACGTGGGTATGTGGCGAACTCTGGCTCGGCGAATGTCTCGGTGATCGATCTTGAGAAACGAGCTGTGATTAAGAACATTCGCGTGGGCGCTTCGCCAGGGCTGGCCAGAGTTTCACCAGATGGTGCGACGGTTGTGGTCAGCAATCGCGGTGACAATACGGTCTCGCTCATTGATGCTCAGCATCTTGCTGTACGCAGCACAGTTTCGGCTTGCCAGCAGCCTGAAGACATTGCGATTCTGCCGGAGAGCAACCAGGCCTTTGTCGCCTGCGCGGCGTCGGGACAGATCGCGTCGATTGATCTGAAAAATGACAAACTGCTGGCCCTGCTGGATGTGGGCAAGACTCCCGTGCATCTGGCGCTTAAGCCCGACGGCGGCGAACTCATGGTGAGCAACTTCGATTCGGATAACATCTCGATCGTCGAGACTGCGAACAACGAAGTCGGCGGCAGCTATCTTATAGGGACGCATCCCGCGCGTGGGTTAGTGTCTGCGGATAACTCGCGTCTATACGTAAGCAATTTTGGGTCGAACACCGTCGCCGTTTACGACATTGACATTGGGAAACTGATCGCGACTTTGCCGGTCGGCAGCCATCCGGATGGTTTGGCGCTCTCGCAAAGCCAGAATTACTTGCTGGTACTGAATTCAGCGTCGGGGGATGTCACGGTCATTCAGAAACGCACTCCGAAAAAGAAATTCGAGCCGGGAGAATATTCTCTGTTGACCATGATTCCGGTGGGGGTTCAGCCCAACAACATTGTGGTGAAATCCTTCGTGCTCGGAAAACCGATCCCTAAGTGAGTTGTCATCCATTGATCCTTCGACTTCGCATCTACTTCGCTTCGCGAAGCAGATACTGCGCTCAGGATGACAACCGATAAGGGTGGACTACGCTTTTGCGCCGCAGCACTTCTTGTATTTGTTCCCGGAACCGCAGGGGCAGGGATCGTTTCGTCCGATCTTGGCCGCGCCGCGTACCACCTGCTGCACCTTCTGCAGGTCGCCGGAACCCGCCATGCGCGCCTGCTCCAGCTCCCGACGCTTCTTGCGTTGAAAGGCTTCTTCGATTTCATCGACGGATGTCGCGACCTGCCGCGGCTTTCGTCCGTTGCCATCCCCTCCCATATTCGGAACTGGCACGCCAGCTTCGGGACCAGTTCCGCTCCCGGGTCTCGGAGGTCCGCCTTCGCTTGGCCGCTCCAAAATTTGCATCAGATAGAGATAGCGGACCGTGTCTTCCTGCGAGCGCCGCATCATGGCTTCGAACATGTCGAACGATTCGCGCTTGTATTCCACCAGCGGATCGTGCTGCCCGTAGCCGCGCAGACCAATACCCTCTTTCAAATGGTCCATGTCGCGGAGATGATCTTTCCACTGCGCGTCCAGCACGCTCAACATGATCATGCGCTCGTGATAGCGCATGGCATCGGGGCCAATCAGTTTTTCCTTGGCGTCATAGCGGGCTCTGAGCTTATCGAAAATCGCATCGCCGAGTTCCTGGCGGTTCAGTGTCTCGGGTTTGATGCCTTCCGCGAGAATATCCACTCCAAAGCGAGTGAAAATGGCATCTTTCAGGCCTTTAAGATCCCAATCCGCAAGGTGAACTTTGACCGCACAGAATTCATCCATCAAATCGCTGAGGATGCCAGAGACGTAATCTTCGAGGATCAACTCTTTCTGATCCACACCTTCGAGCAACTGATGGCGCAAGCCGTACACGGCCTCGCGCTGCTTATTCATTACGTCGTCGTATTCCAGAAGATGTTTGCGAGCCTCGAAGTTCTGCGCTTCGACCGCCTTCTGCGCCGCCTCGATCCGGCGTGAAATGAGCCGCGATTCGATGGGCACGCCTTCTTCCATGCCCAGACGCTGAAGCAGATTCGAAACCCACTCCTTGGCGAAGATGCGCATCAAATCGTCTTCGAGCGAAAGATAGAAGCGAGACGAACCGGGATCGCCTTGGCGTCCGGCGCGTCCGCGAAGCTGATTATCGATACGCCGAGCTTCGTGGCGCTCCGTACCGAATATGTGCAAACCTCCAGCGGCGATCACGTCATCGTGTTCCTTGTCGGTTTGCGCTTTGTGGCGATTGAAAATCTGCGTCCACTGGTCGGTAGGAACGACGTACTCGTTGCCAGCGTAATACCAGACGGTGTTTTTGGTATCGTCAACGACGGCTTGAACCTTGCCCTGCGCAGCTCGCATCGGCTGCGCGATTCCTTTTTTCACGCATTCCTGCTTGGCCATGAATTCAGGGTTGCCGCCGAGAAGAATGTCGGTGCCACGGCCAGCCATATTCGTGGCGATCGTTACCATGCCTTTGCTGCCAGCCTGAGCAACGATTTCAGCTTCCTTTTCGTGCTGCTTGGCATTCAGGACCCAGTGCTTCACACCTTTCTTTTTCAAGAGGTCGGACAGACGTTCTGATTTTTCAATCGATGTTGTGCCGACCAGCACTGGCTGGGCGGTCGCGTGCAATCTCTGGATTTCGTCGGCTGCCGCGAAGTACTTTTCCTTCTCGGTGCGGTAAACAACGTCCGGATTTTCCAGCCGCCGCATGGGTTTATTGGTGGGGATCACCATCACTTCCAGTTTGTAAATGTTGTCGAACTCGGAAGCCTCGGTTTCCGCCGTACCGGTCATGCCAGCCAGCTTCTTGTACATGCGGAAATAATTCTGAAAAGTAATAGTGGCGAGAGTCTGGTTCTCGCGTTCGATTTTGACGTTTTCCTTAGCTTCAACCGATTGATGCAGGCCATCGGACCAGCGGCGGCCCGGCATCAGGCGGCCAGTGAACTCGTCCACGATGATGACTTCGCCGTCTTTCACCACATACTCAACGTCGCGGTGATATAGAGAATGTGCCTTGACCGCGGTCTCGACGTGGTGTTTGAGGTCCCAGTTTTCCGGGTCAGCAATGTTGCCGATGCCCAGCAACTGCTCGACTTTTTCCCACCCTTCGTCGGTGACCGTTATGTTGCGATGTTTTTCATCCACGACATAATCGCCGGTGTATTGCTTGGGCTCGCCGGGAGCAACGTCAATCTCTTCACCCTTCTCAAGCTTCGGGATGATGCGGTTGACCTTGGCATACTTGTCAGTGGACTCCTCACTCGCACCTGAAATGATCAGCGGGGTGCGGGCTTCGTCGATCAGGATGGAGTCGACTTCATCGACGATGGAGAAGTTGTGGCCGCGCTGCACGCAATCATGTAGATCGAACTTCATGTTGTCGCGCAGGTAGTCGAAACCAAATTCATTGTTGGTGCCGTAAGTGACATCAGCGGCGTAGGCCTCACGACGCTGCTGGTCATCAAGGTCATGAACGATAACGCCAACACTGAGGCCGAGAAAACTGTATAGTTTGCCCATCCACTCGGAGTCGCGCTTGGCGAGGTAGTCGTTAACCGTGACCACGTGAACGCCGCGTCCGCTCAGGGCGTTCAGATAGACTGGCAGGGTTGCGACCAGGGTTTTTCCTTCGCCGGTCTTCATTTCTGCAATCTTGCCTTGATGAAGGACCATGCCGCCAATCAATTGCACATCAAAGTGCCGCATGTTCAGCACGCGGCGGCCACCTTCGCGCACGACTGCGAAAGCTTCCTCCAGAAGCTCGTCGAGAACTTCGTTGATAACCTTGAAGCGCTCGGCGTCGAGCTCTTTCCGTCGATCCTGGTCCGCATCCGGTTCATCCGGAATAGTGTTCACGCGTTCCTGCATCCGGCGGCGGAATTCGTCCGTCTTGGCGCGCAGTTGCTCATCACTGAGCTTTTGCATCTCGGGTTCAAGCGCGTTAATGGCCTCAACTCGGGGCATCAAACGCTTAACCTCGCGCTCGTTCTTGGTCCCGAAGACCTTAGCTATCACGGCATTTATCAAAATGGAATCCTCGGCGGGCCACTATACCCCTAGACGCTTAGTATATTAGATGCGCACGCAGCGCGTAAGTCACGGGCGACCGCAGCGGAGAGGGACGTTGCACGGACACCCAGTGAGAAGTAGACGATATATGAAAGTAAAAGCTGTCGCACGGACGTCGAGGGAGAGTTGAGTTATTGCGGAGGCGCGGCTTTGTGCGGCAACCAGACCAGGATCAGCCACACGGATGAGCCAAAAACAAAGAGCATAAGCACACTCCAACACATGGAGAGCACAGAAAATAGGGCGCGCGTTCCGTTTCCTCCAGAGAACGATCTACCCAGTAAGACAATCGCTGCCACTAAGGAGATGAACGTGAGGATTAGGCCGAACGTTAAATAGACCTCGGACAAACCTGCAGCTACCGCGCCGAGGCCCGTAGCCTTCTGCTCGGAAATTCCTCGGAAGGAAAAAAGAACTCCGATAATGAAGGGAAGGCAGGGAATCCAGGCGAGAATCATCCCCCAGATAAACCGTTTTCTCTTGGAGTCATTGTCCATTCACGGGAAAGGCTGTCACAGGGCCAGAAGAAAATCAAGTGCTAACCGCATCGACCATCGGATCGCTTGTGGGCGGAGCAACCCCATAATTTCGCTGGCTCGAGGTATTTCCCCAGTCTCGCTGTACGAGCAGCGTCAGGACGAAGCTTTCATGTAAGATTTCCCGCTGGCCTATGCCGACCTTCTACGAACTGTTCTGCGAATGCGCTGAGCACCGGCCTGGCAACCTGGCGCTGGAGATTCAGCGGCGGGACAAGATCGAGAGTATCACTTACGCTGAGGCGCGGCGAATGGCGGAGAGCATCGGCCGTTGGCTGACTGAGAGCGGGTTTCACTCGGGCGCCCGGATTGCGATCCTGGCCGATAACCATCCGCGTTGGAACACGGCGTACCTCGGAATTATTGCAGCCGGATGCACGGCCGTTCCTTTGGACACGGCCTTTCGCGCCGACCAGGTTGCCAATCTTCTGAAGGACAGTGGCAGTGCATTGCTGTTTTGCGATGGAAAGCATCTGGCGACCGCTGAGCAAGCCATCGGTAAATTAGAAATCGCCATCGTTCTCCTTGATTCGCCGGAAGCGGACAGCAGTGTCCGCGAGACATCCGCTGCCCCCGCGCGAGCAAAGCTAGACAGTATTTTTGCCGCAGGAGTGGGAGATTTTGTTCCAACCGCTTGCAGCGACGACAGCATTGCTTCGCTGCTGTACACCTCTGGCACCACGGCTGACCCGAAAGGCGTGATGCTCACTCATGCCAATCTCATGGGCGAGGTGAGAGCGGTTTTTAGTTGGGCGCACATCGGTCCCGAAGACGCTCTGCTCGGTGTACTGCCGCTGTTTCACGTGTTGTCGCAAATGGCCAATCTGCTCCTGCCTTTGGTCAAGGGATCGCGGGTTGTTTATCTCGAAACCTTGAACACAAAGGAACTGCTGCGAGCGTTGGCTGAGCGACAGATCACCGCATTCGCGGTGGTACCGCAGTTTTTCTACTTGATTCACGAGCGCATTTTTAAGGAAGTGTCTCAACGTGGAACAGTGGCAGCTTGGGCCTTTCGCATGATGATGGCCATCACGCGATGCTGCCGAAAACTCGGCTGGAACCCCGGTCGGATTCTCTTTCCGAGAGTTCACACTATCTTTGGCAGCAAGATGCGCTATCTCGTGACTGGTGGATCGCGGTTCGATCCGCAGATTGGCCGCGATTTTCATGCGCTGGGCATTGACGTCTTGCAGGCATACGGCCTCACCGAAACCAGCGCCGCCGCGTTCGCCACCTCCCCAGACGACAACGTCATTGGCTCGGTAGGCAAAGCGCTCGAAGGAGTTGAAGGGAAAATTATTGATCCGCAACTGCAGGAAGATGGTGGTCAAGCAGTGGGAGAAATCGCGATTCGCGGCGCGATTGTGATGAAGGGTTACTGGAATCGTCCCGACGCCACGGCAACAGCTATCAGGGACGGTTGGCTCTATACCGGGGACTTGGGTTACTTCGATGCCGATAACAACTTGTTTATTACTGGCCGGAAGAAAGAAGTGATCATCCTCAGCAACGGGAAAAATATTTATCCGGAAGAAGTCGAGGCTCTCTACCTGAAGTCGCCTTACATCGGAGAAATCGCGGTTATGGGGGTGGAACTTCGCGCCGGGGAAGACCGGTTGCATGCGGTCGTGGTTCCGAATTTCGAGGTCCTCAAACAACGGAAAATCGTCAATGCGAAAGAGGTCATCCGCTATGACATTGAAGGACTCTCGCTCCAATTGCCCTCGACCAAGCGAATTGGGAGTTATGAAATCTGGCAAGACCCTTTGCCACGAACAACGACGCGAAAGTTAAAGCGATTTGAGATTGAGAAGCGTGTGCGGGCGAATCAAGCCGAAGGCCGCGAGAATAATGCGGAAGTTAGTTTAGATAAGCCGTTAAGCGCGGAAGATACTGCGTGGATGGAGCAGCCGGACGTGCAGCGAGCACTCAAGATCGTGCAGGAAGCGTCGCGGATGAAGACTCAATCGATCAGTTCCGCGGACAATCTTGAACTCGATCTGGGTTTGGACTCGATGCAGCGGATCGAACTCCTGGTCGCAATCGAACGCGAAATTGGCGGAGATGTCGAGGAGTCGCGGCTATCAGAAATCTATACCGTGCGCGAATTGGTTGATGCAGTGCGGGAGAGCGCAGCGAACCGCAACGGTGGTCCACCTTTAACCCAGGTCGCGGGTTGGAAAACCATTTTGCAGGAAGATCCCTTGGAACTCGAGTCCCGCGCTTTGTTCTGGTCAGCACCGTTCATGGAAACATTCTGGTATGTCGTAAGCCGTTTGATTCAGATTGTTGCCGACGACCAATTTCGCCTGCGCGTCATCGGCCTGGAAAAACTTCCCAGTGTAGGCCCTTTTATCATTTGCTCCAACCATCAGAGTTACATTGATCCCATTGTTCTAGGCAGCGTTCTGCCTTGGCAGATTTTCCGCGACAGCTTTGCCGTGGGCACCAGTGAAATTTTCGGAAAAGGATTTCTGCGGACGCTGGCGCGATGGCTGCGTGTAGTGGTGGTGGATCCTGATGCAAACCTGATTCCGGCTATGCGCGCCGGAAGTTACGGCTTGCGGCACGGCGGCGTGCTGATTCTCTACCCTGAGGGCGAACGCTCGATTGATGGCGAGCCGAAAAAATTCAAGAAAGGCGCTGCGATTTTATCGATTCACTTGCAGGCCCCGATTGTTCCGGTGGCGATTGAAGGTTTCCATGAAGCTTGGCCACGTGGGAAGCGATTTCAGAAATTTGCGCCGCTGCAGATAAAGTTTGGCGATGTGATTTATCCTCCAGGCGAAGCCAAAGCATCGGAAGCGGCGTACGACGAACTCACGGCGAACTTAAAAAGAACCGTGGTGGCGATGTGGGAGCAATTGCGTGAGCGTCCTCAGTAGGGATCTAGACGCGGACGTCTCAGGCCGCCGTCAACGGTCTTCCGTCATTCCGAGGAGCAACGCGACGAAGAATCTGGGTTTCCCTAGCCGAGCGAAGAACCCAGATCCGTCGCTCCGCTCGAGATGACAACTAATTGATTACGGCACTTGAATGGTTGATCACTTCGCTCGCGGATGTGTCTGGTCATAGACCTCCAGCACGTGCTTCATCGAAAGTTGCGTATAGCGCTGGGTTGTAGAAAGCCGCTCGTGGCCGAGCATTTCCTGGATGGAGCGGAGGTCGGCGCCCTCCTCGAGCATGTGTGTGCCGAAGGCGTGACGCAGCGTGTGCGGATGCACATCCGGCGAGAGGCCTTTGGCTACGGCGATTTTCTTGATGATTCGTCCCACGCTCCGTGTCGTAAGCCGCCCGCCTCGCTGATTGATTAGCAACGACACCGTGTTCTTCCGGCATTCGGTCAACATCTGCTGGCGCACCGGCAGATAGCTAGTCAGAGCAACCTTCACCGAATCGCCGAAGGGTACGTAGCGTTCTTTTTTGCCTTTGCCGCGAATGAGAATGGCTTCAGAACTCAAGCGGATATCGTCGAGATTAATTCCTACCAGTTCCGAGTTGCGAATGCCGCACCCATAAAGCAATTCGAACATGATGCGGTCGCGTTCTGGAAAAGATGCGATCTCAGGCATCTGTCCATCGAGAACGGTGTTCATTTCTTCGATCGTCGGCACGCGGGGCAGTTTCTTCGGCAACTTCGGCGTTGAAACCAGGGCTGCCGGATTCTGTTCGATCAATCCTTCCTGCGCCAACCAGCGATAAAACGAACGGACTGCAGCTAAGGCGCGGGCGACTGACGTTTTGTCGAGATCTTTTTCGTATAGAACAGAGAGGAATCCCCGGATGGTCAGGTGATCGACATCTCGCCAGCTGCGTGAACCGAGATAAGCGGCAAACCTGCTCAAATCCTGAGTGTAGGCTTTGATGGTATGCACAGAAGCATTGCGTTGGCGGAGCGCGCAGAGGAACTGGTCGATTGATTTTTCTACTGAAGCGTGTTTCATCCTTATACCTATCGGAATCAAGAACCGATCTCAACACAGGGTCACAGAGACACAGAGAACCAATTTTGCTTTTGCTTTCTCTGAGTCTCTGTGACTCTGTGGTAAAGAAATCATCTATTTTGCCTTCGCCCTCGGATGATGTCTCTGGTAAACGGTTTTCAGTCGATCGAGCGCCAGATGCGTGTACACCTGCGTAGTCGAAATATCAGAGTGGCCAAGGATCGTCTGCACCGTGCGCAGGTCCGCGCCGTTTTCTACCATGTGAGTTGCGCAACTGTGGCGCAACATGTGCGGGCTGGCCTTGCGTCCCAGGTTCGATGACGCGGCTCGAACCATCTGCCACACGCGCTGGCGAGTGAGTCTGCGGCCTCCGCGTCCGAGGAACAGAAGCGGCGAGACGCGCTCTCCGGCAAGCAATGGCCGCGCCAGCTTCATGTACGCGGCGAGTATCTCCTGAGCCGACTTTCCCAAAGGCACGATTCGCTCCTTGTCACCTTTGCCCCGCACCAGCACATAGCCGAGATCGAGCTTCAGGTCTTCAAGTTTGACCGCGACTATTTCCGATACGCGGAGCGCTCCGGCGTAAAACACTTCCAGCATGGCGCGGTCGCGCAATGCGAGGGCGTCGCCGTGTTTTCCTTTTGAGGCCGGCTTCGCGCGTAGCATGATTTCCATCTCGTCTCGAGCAAGCGATTTGGGCAAGACCTTCCACTGTTTCGGCGAGTCGATGTTTAGCGTGGGATCGTGCTGAATAAGTTTGTCGAGCAAGAGATAACGATACAGATGGCGCAATGCCGAAAGCTTTCGACCTACCGAGCGTCCATCCACTGAATTCGCAAATAGTTGCTGAATAAAATCGCGCACGTCGTTGCGTTGCGCATTCAGCAGCGAGCCCTTGCGCTTATTCAGAAATCCAGTGAACTGAGCAATGTCACTCGCATACGCAGAGACGGTGAGCGGCGCCAGTCCTTTCTCAACTTTCAGGTAATCGAGAAAGCCAGAGACCACGCGCGAGTTTGCTTCAGAAGACACAAGAAAGTATGCGCATTATCAGACACCGCGGGAAGTGTCGCCCTCGATGCTCGCGGGCCCGTTTACTTCTTTCAGCACTTCGACTGCGTAAATCGCGCCCTGCGGCGTTTCCTCATGCTTGAAATATGCAAACACGTTCCGGCCTTGGCCGAGGTGCTCATGGATGCGATCTACCATGGCGCGCCGTTCTTCGGGGGTGTACGTGGGTTTGCGAAAGCGGTAGTAGCAGAAGTCGGCGGTGACGACATCGGGCGTGGTGCGCTCTTCGGCTTCGGCGACGCAAAGCGCACGATTGCAATTCTTGAGCAGATTGAAAATATCGTCGGCAAACCACGACGCATGCCGAAACTCAAATGCGGAAGGAACTGCTCGTGGTAGAACCGCTAGAAACTCCTGCAACAGCGTGGCATCAACCTTCATATTTGGCGGCAATTGGAAAAGCAACGGTCCTAACTTGTTAGCGCGCTCCAGCGGTTCAATTGTGCTCAGAAAGCGCGGAATAAAGTCTTCAGTTTTCTTCAGCCGCTTTATGTGCGTGATTACCTGGTGCGCTTTAATGCTGAGACGAAATCCGGAGGGGGTGGCGTCGATCCATTTCTGCGCCGTCGTTTCCTTCAGCAATTGGCGAAACGTGAAGTTCACTTCAACCGCATTCAGTTGCGTGGCATAGTACTGCAGGAATTTTGCCTGGGCGAGCTTCGCAGGATAGAAGTCGGGTTTCCAGCTTGGATAAGCCCACCCCGATGTGCCCGCATAAAGTTGCGCCATATTTCGTTCAGCCAAGACGAACAATAATCTCGGATTATACCTTTCGCGACTTTTTCTTCGACGAGGCGCGACGGACTGGCGGCTTGGCCTTCTTAGCCGTTTTCTTGATGCCCCTGTCTTCCGCTTGCGCTGCGATGTCCAATCCTTTTTCGGCGACCGAGATTTCCGTAATCCCTGATAGTTTTGGCAGTTTCTGCTTCAGCGAATACACGGGCTCGAACAGGTCTCCCATTTTTTGCACGCGGTCGAGAACCTGATTTGCTTCGAACACCAGCAGATTTGCGTCTTTCTTACTAAGCGCTTTCGCCACTTCATCCCATGTCACCGGCGTAGAGACGGTCGGGCGCTCGCGCGCTCGCAGCGAATACACACTGATCGTGGTTTTGTGCTCATCGTTCTGGCTCCAATCCACGAATATTTTTCCCACTCGCAGTTGCTTCTTCATGTCCGAGACGACCAGATCCCGATGCTCGTCTTCCAGCAGACGCGCCAGCGCGTGCGCGAATGGTTTCGTGACGTCGTAACTCGTGGGCGAATTTATAGGGACATAAATCTGCAGCCCTTTCGAGCCAGAAGTCTTCGGAAAACTTTGCAATCCGAAATGTTCGAAAATGGCGCGCAGCCACATGCCCACCTGGCAGCAGTGCACGATATTCGCCGGCGCTCCCGGATCGAGATCGAACACCATGCTGCGCGGCGAAGTAATATCTTTCCCCAGCGAAAGCGACGGGTGTAGCTCGATCGCCGCGAGATTCGCAATCCACACCAACGTAGGCAGGTCATTTGCCAGAATGTAATTTACGTTGCGCTGATTGCCCTCACTCCAAATGGGCACCGTCTTCACCCAATCGGGCCGGTGCTTGGTTGCATTCTTTTCAAAAAAGAATTCTTCGTTCACGCCTCCGGGATATCGCTTGAGCGTCAAAGGATGATCCTTAAGATGCGGCAACAACACGGGCGCGATGCGCGCATAATAGTCGATCACCTGTCCTTTGGTGAACCCGGTGGCGGGATACAGGACTTTTTCCAGGTTGGTCAAACTCAGGTGCTTGCCTTCGATCTCAACTACCGATGCTTTGCTAGCCATGCTTAATCTTTCTCTCCTAAGCAACGTACCGTGCTTTGATGCCGAATTGTAATCTCTGGGGCGGCTTCGAGGTTTGACAACTTCCCCTCTTGCCACGTAATTTCAAACTTCTACCCTTCAATTACGTCCAACCTCCTGGAGGTCCGATGAACTACCGCTCGCTCAAATGCTTCGCCATTATCCTCACACTCGCAACCGTGGCGGCCGCGCAAGATATTGCTTCGTTCGAGAAGCGCACCACCGTTAAGAAACTGGACAATGGTTTGACCGTCGTGATCTGCGAGCGGCCCGAGGCGCCGGTATTTTCGTTCTTCACCCATTTCGATGCCGGCTCAGTCCAGGACCCGCATGGCCAGACCGGCCTCGCCCACATGTTTGAGCACATGGCTTTCAAAGGGACCGACAAGATCGGCACCACGAATTATGCCGCCGAAAAGGCGGCTTTGGAGAAAGTGGAGCAAGCCTACGCTGCTTACATTCGCGAACGCGATAAGCCCGTGGGCCGTGATGAGCAAAAGACGAAGGAACTGCAAAAGGCCTGGCAAGACTCGGTCACCGAAGCGAATAAATATGTGAAGCCCAATGAATTTCCTCAGATCGTCGAGATCAACGGCGGCGAGGACCTGAACGCCAATACCAGTGACGACGAAACCAATTATTTCTACTCGTTCCCGGAAAACCGGCTGGAGCTTTGGGCATATCTCGAGTCGGAGCGGTTTCTGCATCCCGTAATGCGCGAGTTTTACAAGGAGCGAAATGTCGTCATCGAAGAACGCCGCATGCGGGTCGACAGTAATCCCATCGGGCGATTGCTGGAACAGTTCACGACTGCCGCCTTTCAGGCGCACCCGTACCATCGTCCGACCATTGGATGGATTTCCGATCTAAATACGTTTTCCGCCACCGACGCAAAGAACTTTTTCGACAGATACTACATTCCGTCAAACATGGTCGTGGCTGTGGTGGGCGATGTGAAAGCATCGGAAGCGATGCCAGTCGTCGAAAAGTATTTTGGCCGCATCCCTTCGCACCCTAAGCCGGATGAGTACGCCACCGTCGAACCCCCTCAGAACGCCGAGCGACGCGTAGTGCTCGAGGAAGCGTCGCAACCGTTATATCTCGAAGGCTACCATCGGCCCAGTTACCTCAGCCCGGATGATGCGGTCTATGACGCCATTGCCGACCTGATGTCGGAGGGACGGACTTCGCGCCTCTACCGTGCGCTGGTCCGCGACAAAAAAATCGCTGCCGATTCGGAAGGATTTTCCGGGCTGCCGGGGAACAAGTATCCGCATCTTTTTGCTTTCTACGCGTTCCCGCTGCCGGGTCATAAACCGGAGGAAATGGCCGAGGCAATTCACGTCGAGATTGAAAAGCTGAAGAAAGAAGACATCAGCGACGAGGAGTTAAAGATGATCAAAACCCGCGCCAAGGCAAACCTCATCCGTAGCCTTGGGAGCAACGAAGGATTGGCTTCGAGTCTGGCGTTGTATCAGACTCGGTACGATGATTGGCGCGAGCTCTTTCGGTCGGTCGACCGCATCGACAAAGTCAGCAAAGCGGACATTCGCCGCGTAGCCAGTCAAACTTTCGTTCCTACGAACCGCACTGTCGGAATTATCGAAACCAAGAATCCGGCAGCCGGACAGGGAGGAGCGCAATGAAAATTCATCGCTCGTGCATTCTCTTATTGATGGTTCTCGCATCGCTCCTTCCGCATGCCGCAGGCCAAGCCGCTGACTGGCGACAGATCCCAATTCCGTCTTTGCCCGCGTTTCACCCGCAGGAACCCAAGCGGTTTGAGCTGCCAAATGGCATGGTGATCTTCCTGCAAGAAGATCACGAACTGCCGATCATCGATGGCGTAGCGCGTATCCGTGGCGGCTCTCGGTCGGAACCTGCGAACAAAATCGGACTGGTGGATGTTTACGGTGAAGTCTGGCGCACGGGTGGAACCAAAAACCAGACGGGCGATCAACTCGATGACTACCTCGAAATTCGTGCCGCTAAAGTTGAAACCAACGGCGGCGTCGATTCGACCACGGTTTCCTGGTCCTGCCTGAAGGGCGATTTCGATGATGTCTTCAAGGCGTTCGATGCTATCTTGCGCGAACCCGAATTCCGCGCCGACAAACTCGATCTGGCACAAAAAGAGATGTACGATTCCATCTCTCGCCGCAATGACGAGGTCAGTCAAATTGCGCAACGTGAGTCCACGAAACTGGCCTACGGCGCGGACAATCCTTACGCTCGCGAGCCAGAGTACGTGACTGTAGCCGCCGTCACCCGGCAGGACTTGGTCGATTGGCATCACAGCCATGTGCATCCTAACAACATTATTCTGGGCATCGTCGGCGACTTTGATTCCGCCGCGATGGAAGCCAAACTTCGCCAGGCGTTCGGCGATTGGCCCAAAGGACCGCCGGTTAAAGAGCCGGTGATCGAATTTCACCCGGCGAAACCCGGCTATTATCTGGTTCCCAAAGAAGATGTGAACCAAACTTCGATTCGCATGACCGATCTTGGTATTCGGCGTGACAATCCTGACTATTACGCGGCTCAAGTTTTCAACGAAGCATTTGGTGGCGGCTTTTCTTCAAGGCTGTTCAAGAGCATTCGTACAGCGCAAGGACTGGCGTATGGCGTCGGGGCGGGGATCGGGTCTTCGTTCGACCATGCTGGAATTGTGCGCGTTTCCATGAGCACAAAAAGCGCAACCACCATCGAATCCATTCAGGCTTTGTACAAAGAGATTGACGGTCTGCAGACCAATCCAATTTCGGACGACGAGATCAAGCGGGCCAAGGATGCCATCCTGAATTCGTTCGTGTTCAATTTCGATTCACCGGAGAAAGTTCTCCGCGAACGCATGGCCTACGAGTTTTACGGATACCCGCCCGATTTTCTGGAACGCTATCGCGCGGGAATCGAAAAAGTTGGAAAAGAAGATGTAGCTCGCACCGCGACGAAATATCTTCACAAAGACAAACTCGCGGTGATGGTAATAGGAAACACAGCCGACTTCGATAAACCACTGTCTTCTCTCGGTACGGTAACGCCGTTGGACATCAGCATCCCGCCACCACCAGGCGAGAGTGCGGGCAAGCCCTCGCCGTCGAATCCCTAAAAAAGGCTGAATTGATGGAGAACGGGCGTCTCGCCCGTTTTTATAAGACGGGCAAGACGCCCGTCCTCCATCGATCAAAATAACTGTTGACTTCGCCTGTTCGCAAATTTACCCTAGTGGCGAATAAAAAGCGAATATGCCCATGGCTTCCCTGCCCATCTTTCCAGATCCGAAACCCAAACTCGTCGGCATCGCTCGCATGGCTTCGGAAGGCGAAACACTGCGCCTGGGGCACGACGTCGAATACTTCACCCTTCCAGTCCGTTCCCTGCTCAATCGCTGCACTGGCTCGCGCATGCCATTTACCTGGACAATCAACCCTTATCGGGGGTGCGAATTCGCTTGCAAGTACTGCTATGCCCGCTACACCCACGAATTTATGGAACTGAGAGATGGCGTCGACTTCGAACAGAAAATCTTCGTCAAGCAACATGCCGCAGACCTGCTGCGACAGGAACTCCGCCACGTCAAACCCGGCGAAGACATCGCGCTAGGAACAGCGACCGATCCCTACCAGCCAGCAGAGCGGCGCTTCGAAGTGACGCGGGCAATCCTCGAAGAGTTGGCTCGGCATAGCGGGCTTGAAATCGGCATCGTCACTAAATCCAATCTCGTTCTGCGGGACGTCGAATTACTTCAGCAGGTCGCGAAAAACAATCGCCTGTTCGTGAATATAACCATAACCACTATGAACGTCGATCTGGCGCGGATTCTGGAACCCCGCGCACCCCGGCCAGATCTGCGTCTGGAGGCGATGCAGAAATTAAATCAGGCGGGCATAGCGGCCGGCGTGATCTGCGCGCCAGTGCTTCCTGGCATCACCGATTCCCCACGGGACTTGGAGGCCCTGGTCCGAGCTACTGCTCAGGCGGGCGGAAAATATATTTATGCCAACTCGCTTTTTCTCAAGCCTTGCTCATCGGCCGTATTTATGCCGTTTCTCGAAAAGGAATTTCCTCAACTGGTGAAAACCTACCAGCAACGTTATAAAGATCGCGCTTTCCTGCCGGCATCGTACCGCAAGCGTCTCTCCCAACTGATGAAGCGCTTGCGCGAGAAACATGGGATTCCGACCGATTACGACCGCTATAGCCGAAGTTCGCATCCCGCCCCGGAAACCCAGCCTGGTGAACAAATGAAATTATTTTGAAGGAGTAAAAGCGAGTCGCCCGTGAACAAGTTCGCTCGTGAGCCTGATAAAGGCTGGTCAACATTCTGACTGAACGACTGGCTTGCGCCCTTTACGCCGAAATTCAGAACAAAATACCGAAATGTTGACGAAATTTGTCAGGTTCAGGGGTCGATTTCCTGGGCTGCACTTGCCTTAGTCCGCGGAGACCTTGTAGGCGTAGCATGGGTAAGACTTAATCGGAAGTAACTACGCGCTGCTATCGCTGCAGCAATGGCCAGTGGATTGCCACAAGTTTAGTGTCGGAGATTCACGAGACTCACCCTGTTGCGGAGACATTATGAAGAAGAGAACCCGGAAGCAAAAAGGCTTCTCTCTCATTGAGCTGCTAATTGTCGTGGCCATCATTCTGATTATCGCGGCCATTGCTATTCCGAACCTGTTGCGGGCCCATATTTCTGCCAACGAGGCGTCCGCAGCCGAGTCGATTCGGACGATCACCACGGCGCAAATGACATTTAATTCTACTTACCCAGTAACTGGCTTTTCAGCGACTGTCGCGGCTCTCGGTCCCCCAGCCGCGAGCGGTTGTCCGGCGACCGGGCCGGTGGTCGGCGCGGCGTGCTTGATTGACTGGAACCTTTCGCAAGCCACTGCGGCAGTTACGGCGAAGAGCGGCTACTATTTCGGGATGGGCACTCCGGGGGGTCTTCCCGTAATGAGTTTCACCGTCGGCGGTTCGCCGGGTGGATTTAACACCAGCGGGGTGCGCGGCTTCTGCTCGAGCGAAGATGCCGTAATCCACTTCAACCCAGCACAGAATGGGGCTCCGACGACGGTAAGCGCGACCTGCGACGGGTACGCAATATTGCAGTAGATTGAGTTGGGCAAAGCACCTGGCGAATTGCGGGAGCAACTGAAAATCGTTGCTCCCTTTTGATTTGCCGTGAAAGCCCTCCGGGTCGTTTCAAACGCGCTACTTGGATCTGGTTTGCGGTATCAAAATGACGAAACTTGTCATCGCGCCGACAAAATCTGGTAAAAACCGCCGTTCAGCGCCAATGCACTGCAGGGTCAAATGGTTACGGAAGATAGCGGAACCCTTGAAAACAAACCACGCTCAGCAATCTGAGCCCACCCTATAGTAACTTCTGCTTCTGGCCGCTAAAATGCGAACATAATCGGCGATTGGGTC
>Ga0182024_10009620_pt1 | contig 19935 bp, 13 predicted proteins | sample P32metaG_FD_120480 | JGI IMG/M metagenome (GOLD analysis project Ga0182024, IMG submission 120480) | Permafrost microbial communities from Stordalen Mire, Sweden - P3-2 metaG (Illumina Assembly) | ecosystem: Environmental > Terrestrial > Soil > Wetlands > Permafrost | place: Sweden: Stordalen... | reverse complement strand
TCCCGACGAGCTCGACACCCTGGAGCGGCTCGGACTCGAGAACCTCGACGCCATCGAGTCAACCGTGCGAGAACACGACATCGATTGCAGCTTCGAGCGCACCGGCATGGTCGACGTCGCAACGGCCTCGTGGCAACACGACGAGCTCGTCGAGGTTGCCGCGGCGATGCGGTCGCACGGCTACTTCCTTGACGTGCTCGACCCCGATGCCATGCGCGCCGAGGTGGCATCGCCCACGTACTGCGGCGGACTGTGGATCCACAACCGCACTGCGATCGTCAACCCCGCGAAGCTTGCGTGGGGCCTGCGCCGTCTGTGCATCGACGCCGGTGTGCGTTTCCACGAGGACACCGCCGTGGCGCGCCTCAGCGCCGAGGCGGAGCGGATTCGCCTCACCACCGCGCACGGCAGTGTCTCGGCCCGGCGCGTGGCTCTTGCAACCAACGCCGATCGTCCGCTCCTCGCGCGCCTGCGCCCCTTCATCCTGCCGGTGTACGACTACGTGCTCGTCACCGAGCCGCTCACCGCCGCACAGCTAGCTTCCATCGGCTGGGCGAATCGCCAGGGCATCGGCGACAGCGGTAACCAATTCCATTACTACCGACTGACGGCTGACTCCCGAATTCTCTGGGGCGGCTACGACGCGATCTATCACTTCGGCAATCGCGTCGACGTCGAGTTGGAACAGCGCGCGGAGACGTTCGACAAGCTTGCCGAGCATTTCTTCACGACGTTCCCGCAACTCTCGGACGTGCGCTTCACGCATCGCTGGGGCGGGGCGATCGACACCTGCAGCCGCTTCTGCGCCTTCTGGGGGACCAGCCACGGCGGGCGCGTCGCCTTTTCGCTGGGGTACACGGGGCTTGGCGTCGGGGCTTCGCGCTTCGGCGCGCAGGTCATGCTCGATCTGCTCGAGGGCAGGCGAACCGAGCGGAGGGCGCTACGCATGGTCCGGACACGGCCCCTGCCCTTCCCTCCGGAACCGCTTCGCTACGGCGTCGTGCAATTGACCCGCTGGTCGCTCGATCGCGCCGACCGCAACGGCGGGCATCGCAACCCGTGGCTCAGAGCGCTTGATCTCGTGGGGCTCGGCTTCGACTCCTGATTTCGTCACCGAAACGAGTCCTCCAAAACTTCATAGCGTGTACTATCCGGGGCATGAAGGAACGCGAGACACCCTCCGGCCGCCGTCTGCCATCCGTCGCTCCAAGTGACCCGCCGCGCCGCAGCGACAGTTCAGTACACGCGTGACCAGCCGCCTTTTCGCCTCCATCGGGAACTTCTCGGTCCGCTTCCGCTGGCCGATCGTGATCGGGTGGGTGCTCATCACGATCGTCTCCGTCAAGGCTTTCCCGGGACTGTCCGACGTGGCCAAGGATTCGCAGAGCAGCTTTCTGCCGGCCAGCTCGCCGTCGGTGCAGGCGGAGGACCTGGCCCAGCCGTTCCAGGACTCGCAGCATGGCGTCGCAACGCTGGTCGCCGCGCGCGAGAACGGTGTGCTCACGCCGGCGGATCTCCAGCAGATCAGCGCCGTCGAGACGAAGGTCCGCGGTCTCTCCGGCGTCCTGCGCATCCAGAACTTCGGACTCTCGCCCGACAAGCACGCCGAGCAGGCGCAGATCGTGACCGACCTTCCGCCCTTCAGCGCAGGGACCAACGCCGTGTCGCTCGTCGCTGCCATCCGCGGCAGCTTCCCGGGTGACGCGTCAGGTGTCCAGTTCCACCTGACAGGAACCATCCCGGGGTTCGTGGATCAGCAGAGTCAATCGAAGAGCTCGCAGGGCGACGTGCAGCGATTCTCGTTGCTCTTCATCATCGTGCTGCTGCTGATCGCGTTTCGAGCACTGCTCGCTCCACTCGTGACGCTCCTCCCCGCGGCCCTGGTGCTCACGCTCGCCAGCCCCGTCATCGCCGGTGCGACGCATCTCGGTGTCCAGGTGTCGGCGATCACGCAGTTCATCCTGATCGTCCTCGTGCTCGGTGCCGGAACCGACTACGGCCTGTTCCTCGTGTTCCGAACACGTGAAGAGCTGCGCCGCGGCCTCGAACCGAAGGACGCCGTACGGCGCGCCGTGGCCACCGTCGGCGAGTCGATCACGTTCAGCGCGCTGATCGTAATGGCCGCGCTGATGTCGCTCATCATCGCGCAGTTCGATTTCTACCAGGCCCTCGGGCCCGCCCTGGCCATCGGCATCGCGCTGATGCTCATGGCAGGGCTCACGTTGCTCCCCGCGCTGCTCGCGATCTTCGGTCGTGCCGCGTTCTGGCCGTCACGAGCTCGCCTCGAGGAGAATCCGCGTCCGAACATCTACGGGCGCATCGCTGCGGTCGTGGTTCGCCGTCCGATGCCCGTCGCCATCGCCGGCGCGATCGTCTTCGGCGCCATCGCATTGGGACAGATCGGCACAACCACCGCCGGTTTCGCAGATCAGTCCGCGCCGACAGGAACCGACTCAGCAGCGGGCGACACGCTGATCTCCGAGCACTACGGGAGCGCCAACCTGAATGCGACCGAGTTCCTCTTCAAGTTCGCAACGCCGATCTGGTCGCATGCGGACGACCTCCAGACGCTGCAGACCACCGTGCAGTCGCGGGGCGGTTTCGCCACCGTTGAGGGCCCGCTCACCTTCTCCGGCCAGCCGTTGACTCCGGCACAGTTGATCGCCGTGCACGATGGCGGCAATGCACTCGCCGCAGAGGCGCTGGGTCGATTCGTGAGCGCGGACGGACGCACCGTGCAGTACATCGGCGTGGAGCAAGGCGGTGCGGCGACCCCGATCAGCGAGGTGCCTGCCCTGCGGACTCTCGCGGAGCAGGCCGGCGCGGAGGTCCACGCTGCAGCACAGGGTGTCTTCGGCATTCAGCCGTTCGCCTACGACGTGAACCAGCTGTCCTCCTCCGACCTCTGGCACATCATCCCGGTGGTCGCCGTGCTCATCGCGATCCTCCTCGCGATCGTCATGCGCAGCCTGGTCGCGCCGCTGTATCTCGTCACCAGCGTTCTGCTCTCATACCTTGCAGCGTTGGGGCTGACGGCATTGATCTTCGTCCACTTCGGCGGTCAGAGCGGCATCAATTTCGTGCTGCCGTTCCTGATGTTCGTGTTCCTCATGGCCTTGGGATCCGATTACAACGTGCTCGTCATGACACGCATTCGCGAGGAGTCGCATCACCTTCGAACGCGAGACGCCGTGCGCAAGGCGATCGGTGCAACCGGCACCACGGTGACCACCGCGGGCCTGATTCTCGGAGGAACCTTCGCCGTGCTCGCCTTCGCCGGCGGCGGCGCGTCGGGTGGCTCGCAGATCCAGCAGATCGGATATGGCGTCGCCTTTGGCGTGGTCATGGACACCTTTGTCGTGCGCACCATCCTCGTCCCGGCAATCGTGGTGCTGCTCGGACGCAGAAACTGGTGGCCGTCGTCACTGTGGCGTCAGGGCGAGCCGGTCGTAGCGGCTCCCACGAGTCCACCCGCTCCTGCTCCACCGCTGCAGACAACCGCAGCCCGCTGAGAGGGTCGTGGTGGGAGCGCCAACATGGCGCTCCTACGGCTGATCGTCGTCGAGCTCGCGGTCACGTCCGCGGGACATCAGTGCGACGGCGATGACGATGAGCACGGTCAGACCGAGGCTGACGGTCCCGGAACCCCAGTTCAGGCCGCCGCGCGCGTGTGAGACACCGAGCCAGTCCGCGTAGGAGGCCCCGAGCGGCCGGGTGACGATGTACGCGAACCAGAAGGCGAAGATCGCGTTCAACCCGAACCAGCGGTGGGCGACCGCGGGTACCGCGATCAGGATTGTGAAGGCGACGCCTGAGACGAAGTACCCGAGGTGGAAGGTCGACGCGGTCATATCCCCCGTCGCGGTCCCGAGCGCGAAGGTGGCCAGCACCGTCAGCCAGTAGAAGGTCTCTCGACGACGCGTGTTGATGGTGTGGATGGACAGCGTGTGCTCGGTGGAGTACCAGACGACGAAGACCCCGGCGAGCACCACCGCGAAGAAGACGCTGGACACCGCGTAGGGAATCCCGAACTGGATGTGCAGGACGTCGGCGGCCATCGTGCCGAAGACGGCGACCATGACCACGGCGAGCCAGTAGATCCACGGGACATATCGCGGCGCCGCGAACTGCAGCCCCAGTGCGACGACCAATCCGACAAAGCCCAGCGCGACTGCGACAACCGGGGGAAGCTGATGGACCAGCGTGTCCGAGGTCGCCTCGCCCATGGCGGTGGTCAGCACCTTGGTGATCCAGAAGGCGGCGGCGACCTCTGGAACCTTGCGAAGCATGACGGGACCGTCAATCGCGGGGAATCGGCGAAGATGCGTCACCGTGCTCGAGCTTAATAACCTCTCCAAGCGTTACGGCTCGCTCGAGGCCCTCCACGATCTCAGCTTCACAGTCAACCCGGGCGAGATCTTCGGCTTTGTCGGCGCGAATGGCGCCGGCAAAACCACCACGATGCGGGTGGTGCTCGGTGTTCTCGAAGCCGATTCCGGAAGCGTGATCTGGGACGGCTCGCCGATCACGTTCGCGGTCAGACGGCGTATCGGCTACATCCCCGAGGATCGCGGGCTCTATCCGAAGATGACCGTGATCGCACAACTCGAGTACTTCGGGCAGCTGCACGGCCTCACTCGAGGAGCTGCGCGCGGGGCGTCGACCGCATTGCTCGAGCGGCTCGGACTCGCTGATCGCGCAAAGAGCCAGCTCCAGAGCCTGAGCCACGGCAACCAGCAACGCGTTCAGCTCGCCGCGGCGCTGGTGTTCTCGCCCGAGCTGCTCGTCCTCGACGAGCCCTTCGCGGGTCTCGACCCAGTGGCTGTCGATGCGATGACCGAGGTTCTGCGAGCGGAGGCCGGCGCGGGAAAGCCGGTCGTGCTCTCGAGCCACCAGCTCGACATCGTCGAACGGATCTGCGACCGCGTGGGGATCATCAACCACGGACAGATGGTCACCACCGGGACCGTCAGGGAGCTGACCGAGCGCGGACCGGTGCGCTTCTGGGTGGACGCCCCCAGCGCCGGTGCCGGCTGGTATGACAGCGTCACCGGCACGACGCTGGTCGAGCAGGATGGCTCGCGCTGGTTGCTCCAATTTGAGGACGGCGCAGACGAGCAGGCGGTGCTCCGCACGGCGCTCGCCACGGGCCCGGTGCACGAGTTCCGGCGTGATCGACCGGCGTTGACCCAATTGTTCCGTGACGTCATGAGTGGCGAGGCGATCGATGAATAGTAGGGCCGTGATTCGGGTGATCGCAGCGCGTGAGTTCATGGCCCGCATTCGAACGCGGGTCTTTGCGATCACCACCGTGCTGACGGTCATCGCGATTGCCGCCTACATCCTGCTGCAGGCATATGTGTTCAACAAATCGGCCCCGTCACTCGACGTTGGGTTCGTGGGTGCGGCGCAGTCGATCGCGGCGCCCGTTCGCGCCGAGGCGGCTGCACTCGGAGAGACCATCACCATCCACCCGTACGCGTCGGCTGCGGCCGGACAGGCGGATCTTCAGAGTGGCACGCTTGACGCCTTGGTCAGCGGATCCGGCGCCAGTACCACCGTGACTGTTCGGTCGGCGGTCGATCCGACATTGCAGACGGCGCTCAACGACCAAGCACGCCAGCAGGTACTGACCGAAAATCTGACACAGCACGGTCTTTCCCCGAGCGGCGTCGAAGGCCAGCTCGCTTTCTCGGTGAGCGTCAATGAGCTCTCGCCCGTGAACGCAGCGCGCATTGAGCAGATCGTCATCGGCCTGCTCGTCGCGGGAACGCTCTACGTCACCCTGATCATCTACGGGCAGCTCGTCGCGGCCGGAGTGATCGAAGAGAAGTCGAACCGTATCGTCGAGATCCTGCTCGCGACGGTGCGGCCATGGCAGCTCATGTTGGGCAAGATCACGGGCATCGGCCTGGTCGCCCTGGTGCAGGTCGTGCTCGTCGCCGGTGTCGCCCTGGTGCTCGCCAGTGCCACCAAGCTGGTGTCGATCCCGACACTCGGTGTCGACGTGGTCATCAGCGGCGTGGTGTGGTTCGTGCTCGGCTACCTGATATATGCACTGCTCTTTGCGGCTGCGGGATCGATGGTGTCGCGCCAGGAGGACGTGTCCAGCGTGGCGCTGCCGGTGATCCTCGTGCTGGTCGCCGGTTGGATCATCGCGCTCACCGTCGCTGCACCCGATCCCGGGAGCACGGCGACCACCGTCTTCTCATTCATCCCCTTCATGTCGCCGGTGATCATGCCGGTGCGCATCGCCGCTGGGGTGGCACCCTTCTGGCAGGTCGCGATCAGCGTGGTCCTCGCGATCGCAACCATCTACATCCTGGCGGCAGTCGCGGGGCGCATCTACCGAAACTCAGTGCTTCGCGTGGGTGGCCGGGTCAAGTTCAGCGACGCCCTCGGCCTTGCTCCCTCACGCGATCGCGTCGTCTGACGAGTCGGCGCCGGCGAGCTCGCGAAGCGATATCGGGGCGACGGCGATCCGATCTCGCCCCTCTCGCTTGGCCACGTACATCGCGTGATCGGCCGCCGCGACGACGTCGTCCAGCTCGTCGCCGTGATCGGGGAACACGGCAACGCCGATCGATGCCGTGACGCGCTCGATCTCAGACGTCGGTGCCCGCAACTCCGCAATGGCCGCTTGCAGCGCCTGCGCAACTCGCATCGCGCCTTCGACGGTCGAATTGGTCAGCACGATGAGGAACTCCTCGCCGCCGTAGCGGACCGCGTAGTCGCTGTCTCGAACCACCCGACGGATCGCGCGTGCGACTGCGCGCAACACTGAGTCCCCAGCCGCGTGTCCGGCGCTGTCGTTGATGTGCTTGAAATGGTCGAGGTCCATGAGCAGGATGCCGACACCTGTGCCGGTGCGCAGGCTCTGTGCCATGACGCGAGGGCCCATGTCCCGCCACCATCGGATGTTGAACAGCCCGGTCAGCGCGTCGGTCAGGGCGCGGCGCTCCAACTCGCCGTACATCTGGGCATTGCTCCACGCCGCCGCGGTGACGAATCCGAGCAGCGCGCAACGCTCCAGGTCCTCCTCGGTGAATGCGTCGAGGCCGTCGCGCCAGATGTCGATCACGCCCAGACGCCGGTCTCCGGCGACCAGCGGGATCGCGAGCAGCGACTCGGGCTCCCGCGCCGTGCCGGGGATCGTCGAGGCGGCGGGATGCGAGTCGGTGTCCGCGCACCGGTATGGCTGTCCGCGCCCAAAGACCCATCCAGTGATGCCCTCGTTCAAGGACACGTCCATCTCCAGGAAGCCTTCCATGCCTCGACCGGAGAGGACTCGCGGGCGAAATCGGTGACGCTCCCAATCGGCCTCGAAGATCGCAAGGCGGTCGGCCATCATCAGGCTGCTGAGCCGCTCAGCGGCAATCTCGAGAATTCGCTCGGGATCGTGCTCCGCCTGCAGGGTGCGGGCAGTGTCCACGAGGAATCGCGCAAAGCTGCGATCGTCGAGTGTCGCGGCGCCTGCTACCGGCAACGGCGTCATCTCGATGGGTGCCCGCAGCGTATCGCCGAGCTCCCGGAAGACACGGACTTCGCGGCGTTGAAACCAGGCGACCGGGACGACCTCATCGAGCGGTTCGGCCAGCTCTGCGTCCACCACGAGCGGGTGCGCGAGGTGGGGTCCAACACCGTACTGGACGCCCACCTCGGCCACTGCCGAAGCGGTCACCTTGCTGTCGATGCCTCGAGCAACGATGCGGCCACCGAGCCGGGCGACGTACACCACAGCCGCCGCAAGGTGCGCCTTGGCCACCTCATTCTCGTGGAGCCGTGCCGGCACGGACGGGTCGAGAAAGACGAAATCCGGTCGAAGGTCGGCGATGAGCCGGCGATCGAGTGCGGGTGACAGGACCCCGTCGACCGCAAGCAGGAAACCGCTGTCGCGAAGCTTCAGAAGGCGCTGCAGCCCGGCATCGTCGAGATCGGTGTCAACATCGCTGTGAATGATCCACGCGATCTCAGCAGGGTTCACGTTGTGGCGGTGAGCCAGGGCCGCGAGATCGAGCGTGCCCGCCGTCAGCACGTCCCGGTGCAGCGGCACGAGCAGGACTGCCGGACCAGTGTGCTGGGCGAGCATCAGCGCAGCGCTGATGACGGAGCTGCTCGGAACATCGGATGGGCGTGGCAGCGCCTCATACCCCAGGTCGACGCGGTCGATGAGGTCGATCACCGGCTGCAACGCAACGCCCGGTCCTGCCGCCTTCACGGCACGATCGGTCGAAACGCCGCCCATCACTGCGGATTTCACGCTGTCCCCCACATTGGTTCTCCGATCAGCACCGTTCCCCCACAGTCCACGTCACACCTTCGCACCGAGCGTTCGACGAATCTGTGTCGCTCGTCTGCAGGTATCACGGGTCTTCTCTCGACTGCCCTCGCGGACAGCCCCAACGCACAGCACAGTCCGCCCCCCAGGGAGGAGCGGGAAGCCGCCGCGCGACGTGTCGACGGCGTCCACACTCACTCCGGTCTCACCAGGGGCGCTCGCGGTTCAAGCGGCGACACCCGTCCGGTTTGAACTTCTGCTAGTGCACGTGCACCAGCGCTTGCGGCGTGTCGTTCGACGTCGACGCCGATGCTGCGACGGTCGCTGTCCCCAACGCGAGACTCGCGACCATGATGACAATCCCCAGCCTGACCCACCTGTTCAGCCTACCCATGACAATCCTCCTCGGGACGGTGCCCCCTTTGACGGTAGCGACATTGTCTTAAGACCACTGCGACGCAGCGCCATCCCAAGCGGTGACGGGGTGGTAACGCGGGCAGCGCAAACCGTCCCCGAGTTCGCGGGCTCGCGAGTCCCACATCTCAGGCCGCTATTGATGTCGCCCTGCGACAGGGTCGTCATCGGCTCCGCTGATGGCGCATCCGATCCTGCGACGAAATGCACCAGGAGAAGGGCCATGCCTACTCGTCGCGGCGCGCGCTGCGCACGCTCTCGCAGCTGAGCCGCAGCATTGCACGCGCCGAGTCGCGGGACGAGTTGCTCGAGCTGACCGGCGGGTGCCTCCGTGACATCGGATTCCGAAGCTACCTCGCGGAGCTCGAGGGCGATCACATCAGGCTGCTCGCCGATCCGATCGAAACCGAGTCGCTCGCCCGGGTCGAGACGATCCTTGGTCAGCCGCTGAGCAGCCTTCACCTGCGTACGAGCGCGATCCCCTGCGTGCACGCGGCTGCCACCCGGCGCTCGCCGGCAACGATGACGGATCTCGCATCGTCGTTGATGAGCCTGGTGCCGCACCTGTCCGGAAGCGAGCGAACGGCATTGCGGCGCGAGATCGGCGCGGGACCGTTCACGGCTGTCCCGGTCGAGCGCGGCGACGATCTGCTTGCGGTGCTCGTCACCTGGTGCACCGGTGGCGAGTCGCTGGACGCGCTGCCCTTCCTGCAGGTCGTCGCGGCACAGATCGGTCCGGCCTGGCGGCGCCTCGGTGCCACGCTGCCTCCACAGCCGGTGCGCGAGGACGAGCCCGGAACGACACCGGACCTCATCCGCGCACTGATCGAATCAGGGGGCATTCGCCCGGCGATGCAGCCGATCGTTCGCCTGCTCGACGGGGTGACCCTGGGATACGAGTCGCTCTGCCGCATCAATCCGGGCGCCGGCCCGCAGGTGCCCAGCGCACTCTTCGACGCGGCGGGTGACTCCATGGAAAAGGACCTCGACGAGGCGTGCATCCGCGTCGGGCTTGCCGGGAGCATCCACACGATGCCCGCAACCCTCTTCCTCAACGTGATGCTGCCGACACTGGCGCAGCCCAACGCCGCGCTGCGGCTGGCCCAGTTCGCCGAGGATGCAGGCGTCCGCCCGGAGCATGTCGTCCTCGAGGTGAGCGAACGCGTCCCCGTGCCCAACGTGGCACGTCTGCGTCGCGTCGTGGCCGACCTTCGCTCTCGCGGGTTCCGCATCGCAATCGACGACGCCGGCGCCGGGCACGCGAGCATGCTCGTGATCGCCGAGGTCCGTCCAGACTTCATCAAGATCGATCGCGACCTGATCCGCGGGGTGCATTCGAGCGACTCGCGACGCGCGCTCGTCGTGTCGATGCTCTCGTTCGGCACCCACATCAACGCACGCATCATCGCCGAGGGCATCGAGACCGAGGCGGACCTCAAAACGTTGATGGATCTTGGCGTGCAGTTCGGGCAGGGCAACGTGCTCAGCGAGCCGGTCATCCTCGGCGAGCCGGCGGTGGAGGGCGCCACGCTCGTCCAGCCCGCGTGGTTTGCGACGCGACGGGTCGAGTGCTTCCCCGCGTCGGTCGAGCCTGCCGCGCCGAGCCACGAGGCGCCGCGGCGGCGGCCACACCCGGCGCTGCCGACACCGGAGAGCCTCCCCCACGCGCTCAGCCGCGCTGCGCTCGCACTGCAGGCCGAGCACGATCCCCAGCGCATCCTCGCCGCGATCGCCGAGCAGTTGCAGCGCGTGGTCCCAGTCGACGATCTCTCGATCTACGAGGCGGATCACAACCATCACCGCTTCGTCGCAGCGTTCGCCACCGGGCGGCAGGCCGCGGAGATCATGGCCGACGTGTTCTCGCTCTCCGTCGGTGTCAACGGGTGGGCGTTTGCGCTTGGCACGCCGCAGAATCTGGGCAACGCGGGCGCGCACCCGGCCGCCGCCGCGGTGCCGAATACGCCGTTCGAGCATGAATCGCTGCTCCTCATCCCGCTCATGGCCGGTGACCACAAACTCGGCATGCTCAACTGCAGGCGCATGGGGCTCAATCGGTTCACCGATGAAGACCTCGAGACAGCCACGCTGTTCGGGCATACCGCGGCGATGGCGTGGCACAACGCGCAGCTCTATCAGGAGCTTGCGCGGCGCGCGACCACCGACGGCCTCACCGGCTTGTACAACAGCCGCTGGTTGCGCGAGGCCGGCGAGCTGGAGATCGCCGACTGCCGGCGTCGCGGAATGCCGCTGAGTGTGGTGCTCGTCGACCTGGATCACTTCAAGACGATCAACGACAGCGGCGGCCATGCGGCAGGCGACGCGGTGCTGCAGCGCGTTGCGACGGAGTTGCGCCGCATCACCCGCGCGGGTGATGCCGCGGTGCGTCTTGGCGGTGAGGAGTTCATCCTCGTGCTCCGTGACGCGGAGGCGTCAGGCGCCGCCCGCGTCGCGTCCGACCTCCGCCGAGCGCTGCGCAGCGTACCGATCCCGGCTGCGTGCGCGGGAATCGACAACGTCACCGCGTCGATCGGGATCGCAAGCTTCCCGGAGCAGGGATCGCGGCTCGATGACCTGATCCGCGCAGCCGATATCGCCATGTACCAGGCCAAGCGGGAAGGTCGCGACCGGGTGCGACTGTCCCTGGTGAGCACGGCGAGAGGATCGTTGTCGGAGAACGCGATCGCCTGAGGCTACTCGGATACCGTGACCCGGCCATGGGTCTTCCTCTTTCCCCGCTGACAGCAATGGCCTCGGCGGTGACGCTCGGCATCGCCGACTTCACGGGGGGGGTCGCGGGCAGGAGAAGCAGCGCCCCGAGCGTGGCGATCGCAGTCGAGTCGATGGGCCTGGTCGCGGTGCCGCTCGCGTTCGTGCTGCTGCCACACGGGTGGGATCTGCAGGCTGCGATCCAGGCATTCGCCGGCGGCGCCGTGGGTGGCCTCGGGCTGGTCGCGTTCTACCGCGCGATGTCGCTCAACCTCATCGGCGTCGTCGCGCCGATCACTGGGTTCATAGCCGCCGCGCTCCCGGTTGCGGTAGGACTTATCGGCGGCGACCATCTCGAGGTCTGGCAGGTGGGCGGTATCGCCGTCGGGCTCGCCTCGCTCGTGCTCATCAACGGCCCGAGCCGTGAGATCGCCGGCAACGCCCGCCTTGGGGTGACCCTCGCGCTCCTCGCCGGCGCCGCCTTCGGTCTGTTCTTCATCCTCTTTCACGACGCGAGCCATGCAGGCTTGACAGCGTTCGTCACCGGCCGGCTCGGCTCGGCGACCGCCGCGCTGGGCACCGGCCTGGTGACCGGGACGTCCCTCGTCATCCGGCGGAGCGCGCTTCGCATCCTCACCGTCGGAGCCGTCTTCGACGGCACCGGGGTGGTGCTGTACCTGTACGCCACCCACACGGGGCTGCTCTCCGTGACCGCGTTGCTCACCTCGTTCTACCCGGCATTCACCGTGCTTTGCGCGCGCCTCTTCACGCACGAGCGCATGACGCCGTTGCAGGCACTCGGTGCGGCGCTCGCGGTCGTCGCCATCGCCATGATCGCGATCCCCTGATCCTTTCGCATCACCCGAGCGCGTCACGGATGAACTTGAGCTCGAGCAGCAACAGGTTCTCGGCAATTGCCTCGTCGTTCGCCATATGCGTCGCACCGGTGAGCGGGAGCACAGTGTGCTCGCGTCCTGCGGCGAGGAGCGCCGCGGAGAGGCGCAGCGTGTGTGCGACGACGACGTTGTCATCACTGAGACCGTGGATGAGCATGAGCGGGCGGGTCAGACGCGCCGCGTCATCGACCACGGAAACGGCAGCGTAGTTGGCGGGCTCCTCGTCAGGATGGCCGAGATAGCGCTCGGTGTAATGCGTGTCGTAGAGATGATCGTCAGTGACCGGCGCGCCCGCCACGGCCACGTGGAAGACGTCCGGGCGTCGCACCACCGCGAGCGCGGCAAGAAAGCCGCCGAACGACCAGCCGCGAATCGCCACTCGCGACAGATCGAAGTCCGGCCACGCGGCAGCCGCCGCGACGAGCCCATCGACCTGGTCCTCGAGCACCGGTGCGGCGTAGTCGCCTCGAATCGACCGAGCCCACTCGTAGCCGCGGCCGGGCGTGCCCCGGCCATCGATCACGAGGACGGCAAACCCCTGGTCCGCGAACCACTGCGACTCGAGATACCCGCTTGCCGATGCGGTCACCTTCTGCGCACCCGGACCGCCGTACGGGTCGAGCAGGACGGGGAGCGTGCCGCCGCCGGGCTCGTGCCCGTTCGGCAACACGATCGCGGCGTGGAGTCCGCGATCGCCGAGAGTCACGAGGCGCACGTTGAGTGCGATCGCGGGGATGTCTGCAACGGATTTGATCTCCCTCACCTGACGGCCATCACGGTGCACGGTGACGCGAACGCCGGGCCGATCGAGGTCGCGCGATGACAGCACGGTCGTGCCCCCGGCTCGATGCGCTCGCCAGATTCCGGGGGGGATGCCATCGGGGCGCATCTGCAGGGCGCCACCGGTCTGCGACCACGTGTACACGCCCACCTCGGTCGGCGTGGTCGAAGCCCTGAAGATGACGACATCGCCGTCGACGTCGAGCACATCGCGCACCTCGAGGTCCGGACCGGTGACCGGCGCGTCGCCGATGACGAGGCGTTTCGAGCCATCGCGGTCGGCTGCCCAGACCAGCGTCCCGTCCGGCAACCTCCCCGGCACGCCGGCAACGATGTCGACCCACGCATTGTCGGTGTCCTCACGGAGCAGCGACGTCGCGCCGCTCGACGTGTCCACGTCGAGAATCCGCATGGTGCGCTGGTCACGGCTCTGCACCACGGCAAGGAGCCCATGGTCCGACCAGTCGACCGTGGTCACGTATTCGAAGGCGACTCGATCCCACTGCACCTCCACCGAATGGGAGCCGTCGACATCGACGATGTGCAGCGTGACGTCGGCGTTGTCGGTTCCGGCCGCCGGGTAGGCGACCGAGACCGGGCGACGGTCGGGGTTGGACGGATCGGCGATGTACCAGCGCCGGACACGAGAGACGTCCACACGGGCGATGAGCAGCCGCGATCCGTCGGGCGACCACCAGTACCCGCTCTGACGGCCCATCTCCTCGGCGGCGACGAACTCCGCAAGTCCGTACGTGATGTGCTCGTTCTCCGGACTCTTCAGCACGCGCACCCGCTCGCCGTCGGTCGGCACCACGTGCAGCGCTCCGCCTTCGACGTAGGCGACATAGGTGCCCGTGGGGTCGATCCGCGGATCGATCGCCCGCCCGCTCGCCGGGAGCTCGCTTGCACGTCCCGAGATGAGGTCCACGACGTAGACCTTTCCGGCGAGGTCGAACGCTGCCCGGGTGACGTCGTGGTTTGTGGAAAACCGCACGATCCCGCCGGAGGACTCGCGTGCACGCTCGCGGCGCATCCGCTCCTCGGCGGGGACATCCCCGCCGGCATCCTGGTCCAGGGTTGCCGGATCCACGAGAAGACGTTCCGAGACGCTTTCGACATCAAAGCTCCAGAGACACGTGGACGGATCCGTCCCGCTCTGGGTGCGGAGGAACACGACGCGGCTGCCGTCTGGCGCGATGACGAAGTTTCGCGGCACGCCGAGACTGAAGCGACGCGTTCGGGCCTGCTGTCGGGGGAAACTCGTTTCGCTCACCCCGAAATGGTCGCGCAGGAGCGCACCCCCCTGTCAGGCGCGTTCCTGCGTCGGGGGCCGTGCGCCTCTTCCCATTCGCTGGGTGGTGGTCCGACAGCCGAGGCCTCGGCCCCGAACCGCAGGAAGTACCGGATCCAGGCTGGACCCGCCTCTCAGCTGAGGGTGAGCACGAGGGCACCCTGGACCTTGCCTTCGCGCAGACGAGTGAGCGCTGTGTTCGCCTCGTCGAGAGGAAGGGTCTCGACCTCGGCGCGCACCGGGACCCGATGCGCGAGCGCGAGGAATTCGGTGCCGTCCTGGCGGGTCAGATTGGCGACCGAGCGGACCATCCGCTCCCCCCAGAGCAGGTCGTATGAAAACGACGGAATGTCGCTCATATGGATGCCGGCGCAGACGACGACTCCGCCCTTTCGAACCGCACCGAGCGCGAGTGGGATCAGTGCGCCGACTGGCGCGAAGATGATCGCCGCATCGAGCTCCTCGGGCAGCGCCTGATCGGTGTCGCCGGCCCATGCAGCGCCAATGTGCATCGCAAATTCCTGGCTCGCGGTATCGCCGGGTCGAGTGATCGCGAAGACACGCCGCCCCTGGTAGCGCGCCACCTGGGCAACGATGTGCGCAGACGCGCCAAATCCATACAGGCCAAGGCGTACGCCGTCTCCGGCCGCGTTGAGCGATCGGTATCCGATCAGTCCTGCGCAGAGCAGCGGTGCGGCCTCGACATCACTATACGAGCGGTCGATTGGGAAGCAGAATCGCGCGTCCGCAACCGTGTACTCCGCGTACCCGCCGTCGATGTCGTAGCCGGTGAAACGAGCGCTATCGCACAGATTCTCATGCCCAGTCGCGCAGTACTCACATACTCCGCACGTCCATCCGAGCCAGGGGATGCCAACACGATCGCCCACACGCACCGTCTCCACGGACCCACCCGTTTGGACGACTTCTCCCACGATTTGATGACCGGGAATGAGCGGCAGCTTGGGATGGGTCAGCTCGCCGTCGATGATGTGCAGGTCGGTCCGGCAGAGGGCGCAGGCACCCACCTTGACGAGGACCTGACCCTCGCCGGGCGATGGATCGGTCACGGTGGCATTGCGCAGCGTCCGTCCCGGCGCATCGAGAATCATCGCCCGCATGCGAGACATCCTAGTGCTGGAAAGGGGTTTGGCGTTACGTGGCTGTGACGCGCGCGACGCGTGCGGCTTCTGTGTGGTGGGAAATACTGTCGGCGTGGAACCGCAGGCGGCGATGGTTGCGGAGAGTCCGAGTGCGGTCACGCAGGTCGATCCCCAGCACGACGCAGAAACCGCGGACGCGCAGGCGCGTCGAACGCGCCTGCGCTGCTACGGCTGGGCAGGCGCGATCGCGGTCGTGGCGCTGCTCGTCGTGGTCCGCAACCTTGTCGACCTCTCGGGGTCGCCGCCAGGCATGTACGTCGACGAAAGCTCGATCGCCTACAACGCTTGGACCATCGCCCACTTCGGCGTGGACGAGCACGGCATCCACTTCCCGCTCTTCTTTGAAGCGTTTGGCGAGTACAAGAACCCCATCTACGTCTACAGCGTCGCGGCGCTGGCGCGATTCCTGCCCCTGACCGCGACCGTGGAGCGCCTTCCCGCGGCCTTCTTCGGTCTGGCCGTTGTGGCATTCCTCACCGCCGCTGCATGGCGCCTCACCGGATCGCGAGCGTTCACCCTTGGAACCCTCGTGCTCACGGCGCTGACCCCATGGGTGGTGATCGAGAGCCGGGTGGGCTTCGAGACCATCTCCTGGGTGGCGCTGCTCTCCGGGGCACTCTGGTGCCTCTCGAGCCGGACGCCGACCCCGCGCCAGTTCGGGCTGGCCGGCGTGTTCCTCGCGTTCGCCATCTTCGGGTACACCACCGCCCGGCTCGAGGTCGGCCTCATCGCGATCGCGATCGGCCTTGCCTGGGGTCTGCGCCGAACGCCCGGATGGTGGCGCGCGTGGATCCCGATTGCCGTCGGATACGCGGTTCTCGGCACATACGCGCTCCTCAACCCCGGCGCGCTGACGGCCCGCTTCGACTACCTCAACATATGGGCCGACGGCGCCTCGCCTCCCGTGGTCGTCGGCCGGTTCGTGACCAACTACTTCACGTCGATCGGACCGAGGTTCCTGTTTCTCTCAGGCGATGCGAATCCCCGGCAGAACACGCAGATCGGCGGAATGCTGCTCTGGGTCATGGCGCCACTGCTCGTTGCCGGAATACTCGTGTGCTGGGAGCGGCGGCACGAGCCGTTAATCCGTTTCCTTGTTCTCGGCATCGTGTTCGCCCCGGTCGCCGCGGCACTGACCTTCATCGAGAGCGGCCACGCGCTGCGGGCGTCGGGCATGCTCCCCTTCCTCGTTCTCCTCGCCGTGCTCGGCGCCGACGGCATCCGCCGCGCGCTGTCAGTGCGGGCCGTGCTCCGCCGAGCGGTCACCGGGGTGCTTGCCGCGGGACTGCTCGTCCAGGGCGTCTACTTCAGCGTGGACCTCTACACCGCATACCCGAATATCGCCGGCTCCGCGTTCGACACCGGGGAGATCGCGGCGATCACCACGGCGCACGACGATGCGGCAGGTCACCAGGTCTATCTCTCCTCGACCCTAGACCCGGCATACATCGACGCCTTCTTCGCGTTCCTGCCCGCACCCCCGACGCACGAGGTCACCGACGACGCTACCCCCGGGCTCGCCGCTCTGGGCATGCAGATAACGGCGCCGGAGCTTGCAGAACACGAGGCATCAGCCGGTGCGATGCTCGTGCTCGCTCAGACCGATCCGGTCCCGCCGCAGGGTTGGGTGCTCGTCGCGACCGAGCGCGACCCCGCCAATCCGCTCGACGGGGCCGCGCCCAGGCCGGTGCTGGAATCCGTCTATCGCATGGGCTGATGGGGCGCGGGAGCCAGCTCGTTCGGCGAGTGTTGCGCCTTCGACTGCAGGTCGATCCAGTGGTCCAAACCGGCCACGGTGACGACGGCGATCGGGAGCGCGAGGATGGGCAATCCCAACTGCGTCACGAAGCCGATGAAGAAGCCGGCGGCTGACCCGACGGCAGCGATCGTGAACTTCCTGCGCACACCCGCCAGCTCTGCGAGCGACAGCGCGAGGCCGCCGCATGCGATGGCGGCTGCCAGCTCGGCAAACAACGTGAGTCCGACCATGTCTGTCCCCGCGCGAACTCGTTCGTGCGGAATGGTCCCATTTGCCCACGGCGGAGTGCAACCGCTAGCTGCTGATTACCCCCGGACCTCGGTTGAGCCGCGCGCTCCCAGCGCGACCGGCCGGCAACGCGGCAGGCATCGCGGGACGCACCGACAGGATGGTCGACGCGGCGATGACCACGAGGACCAGGGGCTGCAGATGTTGTGCGCCGGCCGGCAGCTGGAGCTGGACGATCTCGACGACGCTGATCGCCACGGCTTCACCCAGCGCGAGCAACGGCCATCGACGCGCAATGAGCGCAATCGGCATCACGATCAACATGAAGTCCTCGGTGGTCACGTGTGGCGCGCACAGCAGCGACAGGACCACCCCGACCGCCACCGCGGCGACAGGCTGACCGCGTAGCAGATCCCGACGCCACAGAAGCAGGCCGGCGGCGCAGGCACCGAAGCACGCTGCGGCGACGAATCCGACCTCGCCACTGCCGGTCACGGCTGACACGAGCGATGGGAGACCGATGCTGCTGTCGGACTGGCCAGGGTAGTTTCCAGCCACGAGCTTCACCAGCGCGATGAACGCCTGAGGCCCGGTGATCAGGAGGCTCGCCGCGATCAATCCCACGGAGCCCACGAGCAACCCGGCGAGATATCGCCACGACCGCGCGGCGACGAGCGCGGGCACAACGAGCCACACGACCTGCGGCTTGATGACGAGAGTGGCAAGAACCAAGCCGGCCCATCCGTACCGGCGTCGGTCGGCGAGCAGCACCGATCCGAGGAGCGCGACGGTCATCAGAGAATCCCACTGGAAGATCGCCTCGACCGCCGGAATGCACAACACGGTCGCGATGGCGATCGCGAGGCGTACCTGTCGCGACCGCACGGGTGCGAGGACGCGGAGCGCCAGCAGGAATGCGAGTGCAAAGAGCAGCGTCGAGGTCAGCACGGCGATCTCGGTGGCCGTCTGCAGATCAACGCGCGCGAGCGGGCTGAGAAGCAGCGCGCCGACGGCAAGATTCGGATACGGGTTGAGGAAGCGATCCGCCGGGGAAATGTTGAGCAGTGTCGCTTCCACGCGTTCCTGGGCCTGCGCCGAGTACAGGTGCTGCGGATCCGAGATGACAAGGTGGGCTCCGGTCACGAACGCGATCGCGTCGCTGTCGCCGGGATCGGTCATCTCCCGGTGCGCCTCCAGGATCAGCGCGGTGCCAAGCACCGCCAGGAGGAGAAGCACGGCGATCCACTGGGCCGCGCGACGAGGTGCAAGGCGAAGCACTGGCAGCCCGCTCTCGCTGATCGACGTCTGGTCCACGCTCATTTCCGATGCTCAATCAGTGGTCGGGTGCGACTGCCGGCGCAACTCGAGCACAAGTACGACAAAGAGCGCTGCAATCGCGAACGCGGGAGCGGAGATGAGTTGCAGCGCCGGCCACCACATCCAAGTGTGGCTCAGCGCGATCAGGCCTGGCATGGAAACCGATGCGATGACGATCGGTGCAAGGACTCCGGTGATCAGCAGCACCGCCAGCCCCGCGATCACGACCGCACGCGGCCGCCTGACCGTGCCTGACGCAACCAGTGCTGCAACAGCGGCGAGAATGATGAGCAGCGTCCCGAGGTGCCAGAACCACGTCACGCTGCCGGCCAGAAGCATCGCGAGGATCCCCACGGCAAACTGGCCGCCGCGGACATCTCGGGACGCCTCGGCCGGCCGCACGATCCACGCCGCCGCACCAACGGCGACCGCCGCCATCGCGACGGTCACGAGCGTGATCACCATCGACGACGGCTGAAACGCGAGCACCGAGTGTCCGATGAGACGGTTCACTGCGCCCGCGACGGACTGGTTGTAGATCCATCCGTTCTGCTGCCCGAGCACGGGCAGAACACGTGTGACGTATTCGCGCAGTGTGCCGAATCCGAGTGCGATCAGTCCGCCGCCGACGCCCACCACGAGGGTCGCGGTGAGCGACACACAGGCCGCCCACCAGCGTCGACGCAGCAGGAGCACGATCAGCAACACGGGGGCGATCTTGATGAGCGCGGCGATGCCGATATATATGCCGAGCGAGGTCTGCTTGCCACGCAACCACGAACGCAGTGCCAGCGCGAGGAACAGGTACACAACGGCGCTCATCTGCCCGTGCCACAGGTTGTATGTGACCGGGGCGTAGAGCAACGAGAAAACAGCGGTGAGCTCCAGCCTCGGCCATGTCTCCGGGAGCAACTCGAAGGCGATGATCGCCGTGCCGGCAACGGTGCAGGCAAGCAGCACCAGGAGCCAGGCGGTGGCGGCGGTCGTGGACGGCAGCCCGGCGAGCGGCTGGAGCAGCCACGCGACCACCGGTGGATAGTCGAATCCCTGCACGGGAATCGGCTGGACGTGGTTGAGAAACGAGCCGTAGATGTCGCTGTGGT
>Ga0182024_10009619_pt1 | contig 19937 bp, 16 predicted proteins | sample P32metaG_FD_120480 | JGI IMG/M metagenome (GOLD analysis project Ga0182024, IMG submission 120480) | Permafrost microbial communities from Stordalen Mire, Sweden - P3-2 metaG (Illumina Assembly) | ecosystem: Environmental > Terrestrial > Soil > Wetlands > Permafrost | place: Sweden: Stordalen... | reverse complement strand
TCGGGGTGCGCAACCGCGTCCAGGATGTAGCTCACCCGGTAGTCATTCGTGATGAGGTTCGATGCGCCGAAGCCGAGTGCAAAGATTGGATTCTTAGGCACGGCGAGCGCCGCATCGAGCGTGGGGTTACCGGTGACGGGAGTCGTGCTGCTGAAGAGCGCGGTTTCCGGCAGCTTGCCGTCCTCGAACAGGGTGTCGATCGGCGTGGTGCTGGGAAGCAGCGTGTCGATGCCGGCTGCGTAAGTCGGCTCGTAAATGTCGGTGGTCGCCGAATAGATATTTCCGTAGGCCTTCTGATAACTCGTCGTAATGAGCGGCGTGAACTCCGTCGAGCCGAGGTTCACATCCCCATAGAACACCGCATCGAAAAAGGCGGCCAGCGCGTAGGGTCCAGACATCGGGGCGGACGCCGTCACCGTCTGGTTCGCAGCCTGCAGCGCCTTATGCGTCGCCATGGCCACGTAACCGCCTTCCGAGTAACCGGTGATGAAGAGCTTACCGCTGTCCGTCGTCGCAGCTGAAAGCGTCTGCGGTAGCGCGGTACGGGCGGCGCTCAGCGCATCGATCATGTCCTTTGACTGCTGTGCGCCGTTCAAGAACGGGTGATAGCTGAGGGAGGAGGCGTCGTAGCCTGCATAGTTTGGCGCGACGACGATGTAGCCCTGCGCTGCGAACATCGCCGCGACCAGCGCTCCTTCGGTATTGCTGGGATTTGTAATGTCCGCAATGTTGTAGGTCTTGAGGGTCGTAGTGCCGTGCGCATACAGAACGATGGGTCGCGGACCGGAGCACTGTGCTGCCGTTCCTGTGGGCACCATCAAAGCTCCCGTGGCCGTTGCGGTCTCATTGGCGCCGCCAACTGTCCAGTACTGTAAGTAATAGAAATCCACGCCGCAGGTCGGCGCTTGCGCAAGCTCGAGGAGCTGCTGGCCGGACGCCGAGGCGTTCAATTGCGCGGTCAGGGCGGCCGCATCGAGCGACGCGATCCGCAGTGGCGGATTTTGAATCAGCGTGCCGCGCGCAGTACTCGTGGCGACTTCGGACGTCGTGCTGTTGGAACCACAGGCCGTCAGCAAGACGACAGCGATTGCGAAGTAGAACGGCCCCCTAATACTCATTCTAGCCCCCTGCAGATCCCCTGCGCAGCGACGCGACGCGGCGCTCTCCTGCGTCAAATCGTTTTCTGCCAGACTTCGCTACGGTATCACGCCTTAACGCGCTTCTCACGCGTGTGCGACCGATATATGCTGCGTTGCATTTCTGCGCGAGAGCTGCTGACGATCCGGCGTCGTATTTAAACGTTGTGCAAGTTTGTGTGCTTCTTCTGCGGCGTGGTGCTACGCGCCACTGCGTCACAGGAGCTCATCACGGAGGCGCTCATGAACGCACCGGCGCCAGAGCGCGGATCGACGTTGGGGCCGCGAGCGTGCTGCAAGGTCTCTGCAGCTCTAGAGAAATGATTCCCTCATCGGCGACTGGGTGAGGGCTCGGTTGTCGAAGTTCTGCGCGGACTCGGCTTTCGATCCTCGCATGCCGCTCGTGAGGAGCCTAGCAAACCCCTGCGGGGGTGTCGGCTGCCCGAAGTAAAATCCTTGCGCCGCATCGCAATAGTGGGCGCGCAGGAATTCAACTTCTTGTTGCGTTTCTACGCCTTCTGCAACAACGAGCAGATCGAGGTCGCGTGCCATGCTGATCACGGCGGTGACGATGGCCGCGTCGCGGCCGCCGGCAGAGATCTGGCGCACGAAGGACTGATCGATCTTAAGGGCATCGACGGCGAATCTGCGCAGATAACTCAAACTCGAGTACCCGGTGCCAAAGTCATCGATGGCGACCTTGACGCCCCATTCGCGCAGAAATTGCAAAACGCGTGTCGTCGCCTCGGTGCGCTTCATGAGCACGCTCTCGGTCAATTCGAGCTGCAATGATCGAGGCTCGATGCCGGTTGCACTCAGGACGGAGAAGAGGCTATTCAGAAAGTTCTCATCGGAGAACTCCATGGCGGAGACGTTGACCGCCGTAATGATTTCAGGCAAGCCGGCCTGCGCCCAGAGGCGCGACTGTTCGCACGCCTGACGCAGGACCCATTTGCCGATGGGCACGATGAGCCCGCACTCTTCTGCGATCCCAATGAATTGCGCAGGCAAGAGGAGTCCACGGGTCGGATGCGTCCAGCGCAGCAGGGCTTCTGCGCCCGTGATCTCGCCGTCGCTCAGGTCGATGATCGGCTGATAGTGCAGCGCAAACTCGTGCCGCTCCAGGGCGCGTCGCAATCCCTCTTCGATGGATTGGCGCTCGACAGCGCGGGTATACATGGCCGGCTTAAAGAATTGAAACTTGTGCCGGCCGTTCTCCTTTGCCTGGTACATGGCGGTGTCAGCATTCTTGATCAGTTCGTCTGCGTCCTGGCCGTCATCGGGGTAGACGCTCACGCCAATGCTCGTCGTGACATGCAGCTCGCGCTGATCGACGGACTGCGCTTCCGCGACCACATGCAGAATCCTATTCGCCATCACTGCGGCATCTTCGGGTTGGCGCACCTCTGATAGCAGGATGATGAATTCATCGCCTCCCTGACGACTTACCGTATCGGTGCCACGCACGCAATCCACGAGCCGTTTGGCGACACACTGCAGGAGCTGATCGCCGATCCGATGACCTAGCGAATCGTTGATATGTTTGAAGCCGTCCAAGTCCAAGTAAAGAACCGCGACTTGCTTCATGTCACGGCGCGCCAAGGCGATCGACTGGTTGATGCGGTCATGCAGGAGCCTGCGATTCGGCAAGCCAGTCAGAAGGTCGTGTTCCGCTGAGTGCGTCATCTTCAGTGTCATCGCCTGGGCAGCACTCACATCGCGAAAGGCGAATACCGCACCGACGGTTTGCCCGTTGCGGTCGTGAATCGGAGCGACGGCATCTTCGATCGGAACCTCCGAGCCATCGCGCCGGACGAGAATGCAGCGCGTTGGCAAGGTCGCCTCCTCACTCAGCGCCACTTCCGATGCCGTAGGGCTCACAATAGTTTCGCGGCTCGTCACGTCGAGGAGGCGGAATAACTCGGATAGCGGTCGGCCGGCTGCCTCCTGCCACGTCCAGCCGGTCATCTTGTCGGCGGCGAGATTGAGGCTCGTGACGTTTCCCGAAACGTCCGTGCATACCACCGCGTCGCCGATGCAGTTGAGCGTCACCGCCGCGCGTTCCTTCTCGATGAATAATGCATCCTCCAAAGCCTTGCGTTCGATTGCATGCTGCAACACGCGCGCGAGCCCATGCGTCTCAGTCTCGCCCTTGATGAGGTAATCCTGTGCGCCTTCCAGCAATGCCTGTTCTGCGAGCGATGCGTCATTCAAACCTGTCAGTACGACCAGCGGCACGCGCGGCGCAACTGTGCGCGCCCGCCGCAACGCTCCCAGGCCGTGGCCGTCGGGCAACAGCAGATCGAGCAGAATGACGTCGACTTCACGTTCTGTAAGATGCTGCTCGGCCTCGCTCAGCGACTCGACGTGTGTCAACGCGGTCGTGTGCAGGCCCTGATCGTTGACCATCTCCCGCAGCAAGCGGGCATCGCCGGCGTTGTCTTCCACCAGCAGGATCTCTTTGATCGCGGCCCTATTCATCTGTTAGGCCTTGCGGCAGCTTCGCTTTGACGGGCCAGAAGTCATTTATCCTCGTCACGAGCTTTTCGAAATCATAGAGCAGCACTGGTTTGGTGAGAAAGCAGTTCGCACGCAGCTGATAGCTCTTGAGGATGTCGATTTGTGCCTCTGAAGTTGACAGCACAACGGTGGGAATTGTCTTCAGAACCGTCCTCCTTGATGAGGGCAAGCACTTCGCGGCCGTCCAGTTTGGGCAGATTCAGGTCCAGCAAAATGAGATCAGGCCGGGGAGCATCAACGTGTTCGCCCGCATGCCGCAGGAAGGCCATGGCCTCCAGGCCGTATGAGACCACGTGCAGCTCCACAGCCGAATTTGCGTCATGAAAGGCTTCCTGCGTCAGCCGCACATCGCCGGGACTGTCTTCAACCAGAAGAAAGTGCACGGCGCTGTATTTGTGTGGCATTGCGAGGTCCGGCGCGTCTATTGCCGACTACCCAGGACAGGCTGTGCGCGCCGATTGCCAGTGCTGCTGTCTGTCGCGAATGCAGCACGACCAAGCGGGGGTCCGGGACGGGGAGTCATCAAGGCACACGGCCTCCTGCCGAATGTTGGACTTCTATCGAGCGAAGCGCGCCACAATTTTGGTCGCGAGAAGTAGGAGACGCAGCCTCTACTCCTTTACCTGGCCGCGCCCCCTATCGGAAGTGTTCACTTCTGCAGCAGCGGCTGTATGTACGATAGGTAACATATGTTTCGATTATGTCGGTGCGACGCCGCTGCGATTTTCCATAATATTGACGGCCTTCAACTATTGAGACCCAGTTCTCGTTCTGTTGCAGGCGGGAATGGGCAGTCCGGTACGGATTCAATGGAGCGACGCGCCGCGCATCGGAGGAGAAGGGTCTGAAGTGCGCAGGGTGGCGTCCGGTTACGCGGGCTCGCAGTGCTGCGGGCCGAGCCGACCGTCTTAGACTAGTGTCATCGAGTTTGAAAGCTGGGCTCGCCGCCGGGCAAAAACAGTCTTGCTGTAGTTGTAGGTCAATTAAACCCAGGACAGTGAGGCTGGTTGAGGTTCGCTAGGCGCAGACCCATGTGCCATCCGGATTCTGGTGCGCTTCAGAGTGGGCTCCGCCGACGACCCAAGTTCCATTGGGATCCTGGTGCGCACCTCCGTAGGCACCCCCGCAGACCCACGTCCCGTTCGGATTCTGATGCGCGCCATCGTGTGCGCCGCCGCAGACCCATGTGCCATTTGGGTTCTGATGCGCGCCTGTATAGGCGCCCCCGCAAACCCATTTGCCATTGGGGTTCTGGTGCGCACCGTTATAGTTCCCCCCACAAACCCAAGTGCCGTTCGGGTTTTGATTTGCGGCTGCATTACCTTGCGGATTCCTGATTCGCATGCTTCCTGCCCCTCATTTGTGATCGTTAGTAGTCGGTGACAGATCCATCCCCGTTTATATGAGTGCCGTTTGTCGAGAAAAAGGTTTCGGCGCCGCAGGGGCGTGACGGATCTGCACCGCCGCCGGTGAACTTGAGCTCGAAAGCGCTCTAGGCCGCAGGCGCGCCGCACCCTTTCGCATCCTCTGAAGCTCACCGTCTTCCCACAGAATTGATATCTGCCGGCGCGCGCAGCGCCGCTGCAACGAACACATCCAATTGTCGCTTTGAAAAGTCCCTGTAAGGTCCGCTCCGAAATCCAAGGCCCCCGATTTTATCTAACTCATTGATTTTATTGGTGGGCGGTACAGGGATCGAACCTGTGGCCCCTGCCGTGTGAAAGCAGTGCTCTACCGCTGAGCTAACCGCCCAACCGATCGCGCGAAGTGTACGGGGCGCAAGCAGGGCGAATCAATCAATACCGAGGCAGGGAGCGCTCTGACTTGGGACTCCGATTGATACGGGAATTCGTGCACTGGCTGGCGGTAACCCATCCGCACCGCGCTTCCTTGTCGAGGTGGCACTGCTGCGCTTCGTGCCCTTGCCGTGGGAATATTACGTATGACAGTCGTAACCCGCTTCGCCCCCAGCCCCACAGGCCTTCTGCACTTGGGAGGCGTGCGCACGGCCCTTTTTAGTTGGCTCTATGCGCGGCGCCATGGGGGCAAGTTCATTCTGCGTATCGAGGACACCGATCGGGAGCGATCGACCGATGAGGCCGTGCGCGTCATTCTCGATGGAATGCAATGGCTCGGTCTTGATGCGGACGCCGGTCCATATTTCCAGACACAGCGCTTTCCGCGCTACCGGGAGGTGATCACCCAGATGCTCGCCGCCGGCAGCGCCTACCGCTGTTACTGCACGAAACAGGAACTCGAGGAGGAGCGCGCGCAGCAGCTCGCTCGCAAGGAGAAGCCGCGCTATTCGGGACTGTGTCGCAACCGTGTCGAAGGCCCCGCTGGCGCGGAATTCGTCGTGCGCTTCAAGAATCCCTTGGAGGGTACGGTGGTCGTCGCGGACCTGGTTCACGGCGCCGTGACGTTCGAAAACCGCGAGCTCGACGATCTTGTCATGGCGCGCTCGGATGGGACCCCGACCTACAATTTCTGCGTGGTGGTCGATGATATGGACATGGGCATCACCCACGTGATTCGCGGCGATGATCACCTGAACAACACGCCGCGGCAGATGAACATGCTACGTGCGCTCGGCGCCGTGCCGCCCGCCTATGCACACGTGCCCATGATTCTAGGGGCGGACGGCGCCAAGCTCTCGAAGCGCCATGGCGCGGTGAGCGTGCTGCAATACGACGAGGAGGGTTATCTGCCCTGGGCACTCCTCAATTATCTGGTGCGTCTCGGCTGGTCGCACGGTGACCAGGAAGTGTTCACGCGGGAGGAGCTGATCGCGGCATTCGACATCACGGACGTCAACAAGGCGGCCTCGGCTTTTAATCCCGAGAAACTCCTGTGGCTCAATCAGCAGCACATGATGCGCGCGCAGCCGGCGCAGCTGGTGCCGTATCTGCGTGCCCAGCTGCGACGCCTGGGGCTCGACAGCGACGATGAGGCACTGCTCGAAGGGGTGGTACGAGCGCAGCGTGAACGCGCGAAGACCCTGAAAGAAATGGCGCAGAACAGCCGTTATTTCTTCACAGCCGAAATCGAGTTCGATCCCAAGGCAGCGCGCAAACATCTCACTGCCGCTGAGGCGCCTGCGCTGCAAGAGGCCCGCAAGCGATTCGCAGGCCTTCAAGAATGGTCGGCCGCGGCGCTCAATGACGCCCTGAACACGCTCGCTGCCGAGCTCGGCGTGGGGCTCGGGAAGATCGCGCAGCCGTTGCGAGTGGCTGTGACCGGATCCGCAGTTTCCCCGCCCATCGATGCGACGCTCGCCTTACTGGGGCGCGAGCGTACGTTGGCGCGTCTCGATGCCGGAATTGAACGCTGTCTGGGCGGATAACGCGGCGCGAGTCGCACACCGAGATGCCGTACTCCGCTATGCTAGATTCCACCGATCGCGAGGAATTGTTTCGTGCCCAAAGTCCCGACGCTGCTACGCGCGGCTCAGTTCTTATTCTGGTCGGCTGCCATTTTCACCCTAGTCTGCGCCGTACTCCCCTACGAGCATACGATTCACATCTTCAAGTGGGACAAGGCTGAGCACTTTCTCGCCTTTTACGTGCTGACCGGACTTGCCGTCGCTGCCTTTCCACGCGCCAATCTATTCATCATCGCCGCCGCGCTCTCGGGGTTCGGCGCATTCATCGAGTTCGTCCAGGGGCTTTCATGGGTCGGGCGGGATCGGGATTTTCAGGACTGGGTGACGGACACGATCGCAATCGGCACGGCGATGCTGCCTATGCTCGCCGTGTGGTGGCGCAAGCAGTTCGACGGCCCAAACACACCGCCGTCCTAGAGGATTTCAGTGTGCAGCGCTGAGCGCGCGCACGAGCTCGAGGATGTCATCGGAGGTTGCCTCACCGTGGGTCAGGCAAATACGGATGATGTCACGGCCCTCGAACTTCGCCGCTGCGACCCAGGCACGCCCTGAGGCGATTACTTTTGCAACGAACGGGCGGATGTCCCCGTACCCGGGCGGTGGGGCAACACACAGGACCGCAAGCTTCGAGTCGTTCGCGATGGTCCATCCCTTGGCGGCAAGCTCATCTTTAAGCAGCGCCATCAACGCGATGGAGCGTTCCACATGTTCGCCGTAGCCCTGCCACCCGGCGGCGGCCAGCGATAGAAACAGGCGCAGGCCGAGAAATCGCCGTGACCACTGCGCCGTTGTCACGTACGGGTCGAGGTTCACGATGTTCGAGGGCATGAAGGTCGTCGAGACATGGAACACGGAGGACAGGATGGTCGCGTGGCGTGTCATGAACATGCCGCAACCCATTGTCGTTGCGAACCATTTATGCGCATCGACTGTGATCGAATCGGAGTGTTCCATGCCGGCGAGAGCGGCGCGTAGCCGCTCGGAGGCCATGAGCGCGCCCCCCCAGGCCGCATCGACGTGGTACCAGAGGGAGGCGTCGCGCGCGATTTCCGCGCAGCATTCCAAAGGATCGATCATCCCGGCGTTGGTGGTCCCGGCCGTGGCGACGATCATGACCGGCACCCTGCCGTGATCTCGGTCTTCACGCAGAGCCTTGATGAGCGCCTCTGGATCCAGACGGCCGCGGCCGTCGGTCGGCACGAGGCGCGCCGCCGCGCGTCCGACCCCCGTCTGATGGGCAATCTTGAGCCAGGCGAGATGGCTGTCTTGCGAGATGTAGAAGGTCGGCGTGCCGGCGAAAGCTCGCGTTCCGTCGGTTGCGAAGTTGGGATTGGCCCGTGTCAATGCGCACAGCAGCGCCGTGCAGTTCGCCTCTGAGCCGCCCGAAGTGCAGTGCCCCACGGCATCGCTGGGCAGACCCGCACGCAGCGCCAGCGCCTTGACGACATGCGCCTCGATTTCAACCGCCGCGGGCGCCGTGGTCCAGGTCGCAAGTTGCGGATTGAATGCCCCGACAATGCGATCCGCACACTCGGCCGCAAAAGTGGGAGCGGGGTTGAAGAGCCCGAAGTAGCGCGGGTGGGTCATGTGCACGATGCCGTGCTCGAGTTGCGCAATGCTCCACGCTAGCAATTCGTCGAGCGGCCGTGGCGAGCGAAAATCGAAGCCCGCAAGGTCCTTCTTGAAAGTATTGAGATCGAACGTCGGGACGACGGATCCCTGCACGATGCGCTCGTTGGCACGTGGCAGCTCGTGCGTCAGGAAGTCATCCAGCCGCGCTCGCTCGGCGCGGGTCGGGAAAAGTGCCGCTGGCGGGCGTGGCGCGCTTTTCATAGAGCGCGGGCGCGCGCCTGCTGTCGGCTCTGGCGGAGCAGGTTCAACCAATTGGCGTACAGCAGCCGTGCCTGGGCGCGCCACGTGGGTGCTGATGCTCCCTGCACGTCGACGGCGGGGAAACTCTCGAGAAGATCCGCATGACGCTCGACGAGCGCCCGCTCGCGAAATGCGCTCAGCGCGGCGGTGGCGCTGACATCAAAATAGCCACGCGGCATCTGCGGGTAGGCCTCGTGCTCGCTCTTCAGAAATCTGCCGACGTCGCGATGAAACTCGCGCAGCAGCGAATCCGGATCGTATTCCGGATGACCTTGCAGGAACACAAATAGGCTGCGTCTTTGCTTGATGAACATGTCGGCGCCGGCAACGGGCGAGGTCGACAGGATTTGATAGCCTGCCGCCGTCAGGGCTCTTGCAGGCAGGTCGTTCGACCTGGAATGCGGAATGCGCCAGGTATCCGGTGCATCGGCAAGCATGCGATGAACGCCCGCGCGCGCGCACTCGAATACTCCGGAGAGCTTTTGCGGAAACCTCTGGCGCTCGATGCCATTCAGGTGATACACGGCGGCGTGCGCGGCGAGACAGGACCAGACCGTCGAGGTGGTATTGTCCTGCGCCCAATCGACGAGCTTCGTCAGCGAATGCCAGTACGGCTCGTCGGCGAGCACCGAGGTGCGCGGCTCGGTGCCGGTCACGATCAATCCGTCGAGGCGCGCCGTCCACAGATTGCTGAATTTCTCATAGTTGTCGGTGATGTAGGCGCGGGTCGCCTCGGTGCGCACGGCCTCGGGCAGGGAAAAGAGCCTGAGGCGTATGGGAGTGTCGCCTCTTGCGAAGGTCAGGAGTTCCCGGAATTGCCGCTCGGTGGTCTTGAGCGCCCCGTCCGGCATGTTGTTGACGAGGCCGATGACCAGCACGTCGCCCTCGTCGTGCGCGGACATTAGGGCGCGCGCTTGCCTGCCGCCGCCGACAGCGCTTGTTCAAGATCGGCGATGATATCGTCGACGTGTTCGATGCCGATGCTCAAGCGGATCATCTCCGGAGTGACGCCGGCCTGGCGCTGCTCATCCGGGGACATTTGCCGATGAGTCGTGGAGGCTGGATGGCAGGCGAGGGACTTGGAGTCGCCGAGATTCACCAGTCTGCGAAACAGCTGCAACGCATCGTAGAAGCGTGTTCCGGCCTCGAAGCCGCCGCGGATCCCAAAGGTCATGAGCGAACAGGCGCGGCCACCTAAGTACTTCTGGGCAAGCGCATGATAGGGATTATCCGCAAATCCCGCATAGTTGACCCATTCCACCCGCGAGTCGGCGCGCAGGAATTCGGCGGTGCGGCGCGCATTCTCGACGTGCCGATCGATGCGCACGGCTACGCTCTCGATGCCCTGCAGCAGCAGGAACGCGCTCAACGGCGCGAGCACCGAGCCCATGGCCCTTTGATAGACACTGCGGCAGCGTGCGATGTACGCCGCTTTGCCAAAATGATCCGTATAGACGAGATCGTGGTAGGAAGTGTCCGGCTCGCTGAACATGGGGAAGCGTGCGGCATGTTTCTCCCAGGGGAAATTGCCGCTGTCGACAATAATGCCGCCCATCGTCGTGCCGTGTCCGCCCATGAACTTCGTGAGTGAATGCAGGACGATGTCGGCGCCGTATTCGATCGGGCGCAGCAGAATGGGCGTCGCCACCGTGTTGTCGACGATCAGCGGTACGCCATGTTTGTGGGCCACGTCCGCGAGCGCCTCGACATCGCAGATGTTTCCGGCCGGATTGCCGACGCTTTCGCAGAATACCGCACGCGTCTCCCCATCGATGAGCTTTTCGATGGCCTGCGCTTGATCGCTCACGGCAAAGCGCACGTTGATGCCGAGTTTGGGCAGAATGTGGGCGAACAGCGTATGCGTCGTGCCGTAGAGCTGCGGCACGGAGACGAGGTTCGTGCCCGGCGAGGTGACATTGAGCGCTGCAAAATGCAATGCGGCCTGCCCGGTGCTGACGCTCAGAGCTTCCAGGCCGCCTTCAAGCGCCGTCACGCGCCGCTCGAGTACGACGTTAGTCGGATTGCTGATGCGTGTGTAACGGTAGCCCTCTACCTCGAGATTGAAGAGCGCTGCGCCGTGCTCAGCGCTGTCGAATTCATACGCCACGGTCTGATAGATCGGTACTGCGGCGGACTTAGTCGTGGGATCGACGTCGTAGCCGCCCTGAACCGCAATCGTTTCGTTGCGCATGGATCAGACCGATAGCGTCTCGCGGGCACTCGCCGGCCACTTCTGCAGGTCGAGACCGTGTGTCGCGAAAAGCGCAAGGCCCAGGCGGTCAAGGCCAAAGGCGACGCAGGCCGTGTGCGCGACTTCCTTCGCATCCGTGCGCAAGCCCCAAGTCGTGCCGAAATGGTCCTGGTGATAATTGAAGCTCATGCACGCCGTAGGCTCTTCCTCCGAGTTCACCGGGATCAGCAACTCGAATTTTAGCTCCTGCTCGACTTGACTCATAGCCATCATTTTGCCGGCGCGACCGAAGAACGGATCGCTGGCAGCGGCAAGCCTATAGGGTAGGGCGAGCCGCTGCGCCAGCTCAGAAGCGCGCTCGATCCAGCGCTTGCGAAAAGCGAGGGCGCTCTCGGGTGTTCCAACGCTGACATACTCACGCATGCGAAAGGACTGCAGCCTGCCAGGCTCATGCGAGGTCTCACGACGAAAGCAATACGAGGCGACATCGAAAGCGACACCCTTCGCGGGCACGGCACCGCGCGCCGCGACCAGGGGATAGAGGGGATAACAGGCTGCGGGCGTGAGTACCAAATCCGTGGCCGCGAGGCCCTTGACCCAGTCCGGACCCTGACTGTCGACGAGCGCGCGAATCGCCTTCTCCCCGCCGTGCAGACAGCTGACACAACCTAAGAGGTGCGGAAAGCTTTTGAGATATCCGGATTTCTCCACCAGCGCACGACTCATCACCGGTGGAAATCGCAGGATCTCGGTGCCGGCTTCGCGGCGCGCCGTGATGGCAGTCGTCAACCCGTCGATGACCTGCTCAAAGAGCCCGGTACGGGCGTGTACTCCGTTTGCGCTCGTCGGCCATAGCAATGCCTCCGTAATCGACTCAAGCCGACTCGGGGAGAATTGATTCATGCGCAGAGGACTAGTCACGGAGCAACGCCGGAATGTCGACCAGCAGCAGAGCGCTTGCAGCATTGGCAAGGATGCGGTCGTTATTGATCATGATCGAGGAGGACAGTACATCGCGCAGACTGCGACAGATACTGAACTCTCCTGAATTGCGGTAGCCCGAGAGTCCGCAGGCCTGCAAGGCGCTCATGACGGTCGCGATTGCCGCTTCGGACGAGTTGACCTTGAGGAGATTCATCGCCGTCTGAAATTCAAGCGCCGCGAGCCCATCCTCGCTCATCGCGGCGATCTCGTAGTGTTGCAAAGCTGCCGCCACGCTGCCGCGCAGCGCGCGCAGCGACATGACGGCGCGGGTGAGATGCGCAGCCCCCGGTGGGAGCTGGCCGCTGCCGTGGCGGGCGGCGCCGCGCACGAAGCGGCGGGCGCGGCCGACGGCGCCGGCCGCGATGCCTGTCCACACGCCACTCCAGGTGAGGTGCGCCACCGGCACCATGCTTTGAGTGTGAATTTTTTCGTAGGCATCCGGCAGAATCTGTTCCACGCCGCCTTGGCCGCGCAGGGTGAAGCCGGTGCTGCAGGTACCGCGCATCCCCAGTACGTCCCAATCGACGATGCGCTCGAGCTCGTAATCCTTCTTCAGGAACGCCACCAGCACTTGGTCGGATGCCGCACCATCGGCACTGCGGCGCGCGGTGGTGAGAATCCCATCGGCCTGCGCACCGTAGGACATGACCGTGGCGTTCTTGACGAGCGCCATGCGCGAGCCGGTTCTCTCCACCACGCAGGCGCTCGCGCGAACGTCGCCGCCGGTCTGATTTTCAGTCGTGGACGAGGCGAACAACAGCTGCTCCGCGATGAGCCGCCGCAGCAGTTCTTGATGCCATGCGCTGTGGCGCGCATGTCGCACCAGGATCGCTACCATGATCTGATGCATGGCGAAAATCATGGCCGAAGAGGCGCAGGCCTTGCCGAGCATGTAACACACATCGACTACGTCGGAGACGCTTGCTCCTTCGCCGCCGAGCTCACCCGGGACCATGACTCCGAGCAGTCGCTGCGCACGTGCGGCCGCGAAGGTTTCCGTCGGAAAGCGTGCGTCGCGATCCACGGCATCGCCATGCTCTGCCGCGGCCGCTGCGACGACCTCGGCACGACCCTTCAGGTTCTGTGCGGCGGTCACGCCTAGCGTGGGTATTGTGTCCGGAGTGTCCATGAGGGCGCTTTTCATTTGGGGTCTCTATTCACGATGCGCGCTATTTTAATGACAGCGCACAGCGCCGGTGGAGCGGACCGCTGCCGCAAAATTACGCGATTGTGAAGTCCGATTGCAAACTATAGGATGCCGGCCTTCAGACTCCTTTTCTATGACACCGATCACAGCTGCCGGTGCCCTTGCTGCAAGGTTGATCTCGAGGTTTAAGATAGCGGCACCATGGCGGAACGCAGCAGTCAGTCAGCCGTAGAGCGGGTCATTTCTGTCGTACAGAGGTTGCTCACACAGCGCTCCATCAGCCGTACAGTCGAGCCGGCCGATGACCTGCGTGACGCCGGTCTCACATCCATGGACATGGTGAACCTCGTTCTCGCCGTAGAGACCGAGTTTGACGTGATGATACCGGAAAGCCGGATTACGCCCGCGAACTTCCGTTGCGTCGCTGCGATCAGCAACTTGATCGAAGCTCTGCAGCAGCCAGCCTGAGCGGTGCGCTCAAGCCGGACTTGTGTCACAGATCGATCTCTGCGCATGCCGCTCGACCGCCAGGCAAAACGAATTTTAGGTCTCATGGCCGCAGGTGGCATGCCACCGCGCAGCGTTGATTTCACCCCCGCCAAGCTTCGTGAGGCGATGCAGCACCTGGCGCAGGCTTTCGACGCGCACGGCGTTGCAATCGGTCCCATCGAGAATCGCGACCTGCCGCGCACGGCCGGCCCTCTGGCTGTGCGCATTTATACGCCGGCACAAGTAAGTCCGGTCGAGCGATGCGCGGCGCTCATCTACTTTCACGGCGGCGCGGGAGTGTTCTGCAGCATCGACACGCACGAGGGGTTGTGCCGTATGCTGGCCAACGCCAGCGGCTGCCGCATTTTTTCGGTGGATTATCGCCTCGCGCCGGAGCATCGGTTCCCCGCGGCCGTCGAGGACGCCTACTTTGCTACCGAGTGGCTCTGCGAGCATGCTCGCGAAGTGCACATCGATCCGGCGCGCGTCGCCGTCGGCGGCGACTCTTTCGGCGGTACGCTCGCCGCGGTCGTGTGCCAGCGCGCCAAAGAGACTTCCGGCCCGGCGCTGGCGCTGCAGGTGCTCATCTGTCCGGTGACGGACTTGAGCGGCCAATCGGCTTCCTGGGAGGCGTACGGACAAGGCTACTTCATGGAGCGTGTGACTCTGGACTGGGCCGTGGAAAACTACGCTCCCACCATGGATCGCACGGATTGGCGCATCTCGCCCTTGCGGGCGCGCGACTTCGCGGGCTTGCCGCCGGCGCACATCCATACGGCGGAATTTGATCCGTTCCGCGACGAGGGTAGGGCGTACGCCAATGCTCTCGAGCGCGCCGGCGTAGCGGTGCGCTACGTGTGCCACGCGGGCATGATCCATCACTTCTATTGTATGGGCGGCGCAATCAGCTATGCACAGCGAGCCATCGGCGCGGCGGGCGCGGCGATTGCAGAGGCGCTGGCGCTCAAATGAACGCGTTGCAAGACTCAGCGCGGAACAAAGAACTCCGTGTAGGCGGCAATGCGTCCTTCCCTGACCTCGACGACATCAATGAGCTCAGTCAGTACCGTAGTCCCGGTGATCCGCGAATTGATCTTGGCTCGCCAGTGCACGGCTGCCCGCGCACCGTCAATCAGCATGGCGAGAATGCTCTGCTCGCTCAGCTTGAAGCTCTTAATCATGATCGCGAGCAGCGGACGAAATTCGCCCACACCGACGGCCTTCATCGCGATCGGGGTCGCATTGCTGCTGGCGCCGGCGACCTGAAAACTGGCGTCGTTCGTGAATGTGGCGCACACCCCCGCAAGATCGCCGCGCACTCGCGCGGCGTAGAGCTCGAGCAGCAGACGTTCGATCTCAACACGCTCAGTCATGGCCTCGTCCTCCCAGTACACGACAATTAGACCATGCCAGCCCCGCGCGACGACAGCAGTAATTCTCCTCTCAAGGCTTGGGTGCGCGCTCTGGAGATGACTGCGCCCATCGTGCGCAATCCCACTGTCACGCTGCCCACCTGTATTGAGGCCCTCGCTGAGAAGTTTGGAACGGCGACGGCGTTATTGAGCGCCGCGGAGTCCTTGACTTATCGCGCTCTGGCGCAACGATGCAACCGCTATGCCCGCTGGGCGCTCGAGCAAAGAATAGCTCCCGGTGATGTGGTTGGCCTGATGATGGCGAATGAACTGGATTACTTGGCGATCTGGGTCGGAATCACCCGCACGGGCGGCATTGTTGCGCTCATCAACACCCACCTCATCGGCGACTCGTTAGCCCACGCCATAAACGTTGTCGCTCCCAAGCAGGTGATTGTCGGTGCCGGGTTTGCGGCCGCTGTCATAGCCGTGCGGCACCGCATCGAGCCTGGGATTCAGTGCTGGGCACATGGTGCAGGACCTCATGGTTTGCCGCGCATTGACGACGACATCGCAAGCGTGTCGGCAACGGCGCTTGCGGATACTCAATGTCCGCTGCCGTCAATCACGGACCGGGCACTTTATATATATACGTCCGGCACCACGGGATTACCTAAGGCAGCGAACGTCAGTCACTACCGTGTCATGCAGTGGATGCATTGGTTCGCAGGGCTTCTCGACACTCGTGTAACGGACCGTATGTATAACTGTTTGCCCATGTATCACAGTGTGGGCGGCGTCGTCGCGGTCGGCGCGACGCTGGTCAACGGCGGTTCGGTGTTTCTGCGTCAGGGATTCTCGGCGCGGCGCTTCTGGGATGACATCGTCACGCAGGAGTGCACACTCTTTCAATACATCGGTGAGCTGTGCCGCTTCTTGATGCATGCTGCGCCGCAGCCACGGCCGGTTGAGCATCGCATCAGGCTTTGTTGTGGCAACGGCTTGCGCGGCGACATCTGGGAGCCCTTCAAGCAGCGTTTTCGCATTCCGCAGATTCTCGAGTTCTACGCGGCGACCGAGGCAAACTTTTCGCTCTACAACTGCGAGGGCAAGCCCGGCGCAATCGGCCGAATTCCGTCGTTCCTCGCGCACCGTTTTCCGATCGCACTAGTGAAGTTCGACGTCGAGGCGGCCAAGCCCGTGCGCAACGCCGCAGGATTATGCGAGCGCTGCGCGACTGACGAGGTGGGCGAGGCGATCAGCAAAATCTCCTCGAGCGGCGCGGGTGCGGCGGGCTCCTTCGAAGGTTATTCCGACGAGAGCGCATCCGAGCTTAAGATTTTGCGCAACGTCTTCGTCGCCGGCGATGCGTGGTTCCGATCAGGCGATCTCATGCGCAGGGACAGTGCCGGGTTCTTCTATTTCGTGGACCGTATCGGCGATACCTTTCGCTGGAAGGGCGAAAACGTATCGACATCGGAGGTTGCCGAAGTCATCTCCGCGTTTCCAGGCGTCATCGATGCGCTTGTTTACGGCGTCGCAATCCCTGCAAGCGAGGGTCGAGCGGGAATGGCGGCGATCGTAAGCAGCGCGGCGTTCGCTGTCGGCGCGTTTGAACAGCACCTCGCCGAGCGCCTGCCGGACTACGCACGCCCCGTGTTCCTGCGCATCCTCGGCGAGATTGATGTGACATCGACATTCAAGCCGAAAAAACAGGATCTGGTGCGCGACGGCTATGATCCTGCGGCGGTGAGCGACCTACTCTACTTTTACGACCGCTCTCGCCCGGGCTTCGTGCGCCTAGACGAGGCGCTCTTCGAGCGCATTCGAGGCGGGCAAGTGCGCCTGTGAGGTAAATCCTGCGCCGCCTAGGCGGTGCTGCCGGCATCGACGGTAAGAACCGTCCCGGTGATATTTGCGGCTTTGTCGCTCAAGAGGAATTCCACGGCGTTTGCGACATCCTCGACCGACACCATCCGCCCGAGAGCGCTCCGGCGCATGATCTTCGCGCGTTGTTCGCCTTCCAGGCTTTCGGTCATCTCGGTATCGACAAATCCAGGCGCCACGGCGTTCACGGTAATGCCCACCTTGCCCACTTCTCTTGCCAGCGAGCGAGTGAAGCCGACCAGCGACGACTTCGTCGCGCTGTAAACGGACAGGCCATTGAAGCCGGTGAAACTCACGATCGATGAGACGTTGACGATCCGGCCGCCACCGTCCGCCATCATGGATCGCACGATGTACTTGGTTAGGATGAGCGGCGCCAGCGTATTGAGCCGCACGAGCTTTTCGATTTGCGCATCGGGCATGCTGGCGAGAAGTCCGCCCGTGCCTAGGCCTGCGTTGTTGACGAGCCCATGGAACGAGCCAAAGTCGCGGCGCAGGGCTTTAGCGAAGGCGGCGATACCGGCGGTTTCAGATAAATCGCAAGCCCGGAAATGCACGCCGCCGGGGCTTGCCTCTTTGATGGCGGCCGCGAGATCTGCGCTTTCCTGACGGGCAATGGCGACCACGTTGTACCCGGCCGAACTCAGCACGCGCACCATCCCGAGGCCCAATCCGCGGCTGCCGCCAGTCACGATGACGTTACGCATTGGGCCGCGCCACCTTGCCCGAGGGCGTGACTTCCAAAGAAGGCACGATACGAATCGCGGCAGGAACCTTGTGTGCGGCGAGCGCGCGATGACAGCTTTCCAGGATCTCGGCTTTGAGAGTCGAGTTCTCGCTCGCGGCGGCGGTTGCCGCCAACTCCGGCTTGAGCACGATTTCCGCGACGACGATGGCGCCGGTCACCGGGCTTTTTCTGGATCTCACCAGCGACATCTGTACGCGCGGATGGCGATTGATGACCGCTTCGACCTCCTCCGGATGGACCTTTAAGCCGCCGACGTTGATGATTCCGCCGCGGCGGCCGCTGTAATAGTAGCGGCCGTCGCGCAATTCAAGAACGTCGCCGGTGTCGACGTAGCCTTGCGCATCGAGTAGGGTTGCGCGCTCATTGCCCACGTAGTGCCGCGCGGTGCGCGCCGAGCGGATTCGTAACGAGCCGTCTTCTACTTTGAGTTCCACGCCTTGGGTGGCATGCTCGAAGAAGCTTGCGGGTATGCCGGCAAGGCCATCCTCGACCTCGAACCCCACTCCGGCCTCAGTCGAGGCGAAGGCATGCGCAATGGTCGCGCGCGGATATTGCGCGCGCAGACTATCGAGGACGGACTGGTCCGCGATCTCTCCGGAGAGGCGAACATATCGGGGGGATATCTGCTGCGCCATCCCGCTCATGAGAGCACGGCGCCAATGAGATGGCGTGCCGGTCATGTGCGTCACACCATGCGATCCGGCCCGGGTGAGGAAAGCTGCGGTGGACTCCGTGTCACTCGACAGCGCGAGCGAGCCGCCGCCTAAGAGCGCGCGCAAGAAGATTTGCAGGCCACCGTAGCGGCGGATGTCGTAAAACGTGCTCCAAATATTTGCGCCCGCCAGATGGCCGCCCGCCTGGATCGCTCCGGCGAGGCTCGCCAAACTATGCGAGACCATTTTCGGCATGCCGCTCGTTCCGGAGGTGAACAAGATCCACTCGGTTGCCCGCTGTTCGCCGCGCACAGCATCGGTCAGCGATGTCCGTGCGGAGCAAGTGATGAAAGGCACACCCTGGGCCGTGCCCATGTCAGCGGGCGCGTAATCGGATACCACGGCGTCCACTTCTGCGGTCGCGATGACGAATGGAAGGTGCGCGGCATCCACATCCGGAGGACAAAGAACAAGGCGGCGCGCGATGCCGTCGAGTTGGATAAGCGCTAGCGCTGCCGTGAGTTGGTCCCGCGTTAGAATCAGGACCGACCGAGCGCGCAGTTCTTGAATGCCGCAGTTGAGGCTCGATCTGGCGTTCAAGTCCTTGAGTGCGACCTCGGTGTCGGCACTCCAAATAAAGCGCTGCGACCGGTGTGCCGGGTCGCTTATGGCTTGCGCGAGCGAAACCGCGTCATTTTGCGGCATCTTCGTAAAACGTAATGAAATCGCCTAAGGTTATGGGAAAGCGTGCATCCTCTGTCGCGCCAAAAGGATCGAACCCAAGCGAGTCCTCGAGCCGAGCGACGACGATTGCGAAACACAGTGAGTCCAAGCCCGAATCCATGAGAACCAGGTCATCGGACAGAGGTGCCAGTTTTCGATTTTGTTCGCGGGCAACTTGCGCAAATTGAGATAGGATCGTGGATCTGGCACTGACCGACATTGTAGAACCTCCGGTATCTCAACTGACTGGTTTTCAAGCGGATTATGACATGCCAAAGGGGTCATTAACCACACTGCATTCAAGCGGGTCTGTGTCGAGCTGATGGCCTCTTCGCAACGGCGCATACAATGTCGCGAGATTTGCTCTGCCGATATCGAGCAGATCGCAAGTCTGCTGCACGCAGGATTCCCAGAGCGCAGTCGCGATCATTGGATGCTGACACTCAATCGTCTGGCGGCGCATTCCACGCCCGCGGGATATCCAAAATTCGGCTACCTGCTTGCGATAGACGGCAGTCCGGTCGGCGTGCTGCTCATCATCTTTTCTTCGATGGTGGTAGGCGGGGAAGTGCGAATCCGCGGCAATGTTGCGAGCTGGTACGTAGATCCGCAGTTCAGAACTCACGCGACGATGCTGACGTCGCGCGCGCTCGCCCATAAAAATGTGACGTTCCTCAACATTACGCCAGCTCGGCATACTTGGCCGATCTTGGAGGCGCAGGGCTTTAACGCGTTCGGCACGGGGGAATTCAAGGCCATGTCGGTCTTGTGCGCCGGACCCGCGGGCACGCGCGTCTCGGCGGTATCGGCCGAAACCGCGCCCGGTGATGATTTGTCTGCGGCCGATATCACG